>Ga0302154_10000117_pt1 | contig 75061 bp, 76 predicted proteins | sample I_Bog_N2_3_FD_193507 | JGI IMG/M metagenome (GOLD analysis project Ga0302154, IMG submission 193507) | Peat permafrost microbial communities from Stordalen Mire near Abisko, Sweden - I_Bog_N2_3 | ecosystem: Environmental > Terrestrial > Soil > Wetlands > Peat | place: Sweden: Abisko, Stordalen... | reverse complement strand
TCGCGACGTGCGCGCCGATCATCTCCGCCGACCAGCCGTCACTGGACGCGAAGGGCACGCTCGAGCGAAACAGTGAGGTCAACTCGTCGTAGGCGGATTCGATCTCGTCGGCTTCCATCACCCTCCCATCGTTGCGCGGAATCGTACCGGAACGACGACGCGGCGGTCTAGCGAATTCCCGCGACGGCGTGGGGCCGGTAGTCGCGCTCGAGGCGTTCGATCTCTGCGTCCTCGAGGCGAAGGTCCACCGCAGCCACCGCGTCGCGCAGGTGGTGTGGCTTGGTCGCGCCGACAATCGGGCTGTTCACGACGGGGTTGGTCAACACCCACGCCAGGGCCACCTGCGCGGGAGCGACGCCGCGCTGCTGGGCGATATCGATCACCGTATCGACGATGGGTCGGTCCGTGTCGTCGTAGAGCCGGCGGCCGAATTCGTCTGACTCGCTGCGGGCGGTCTGCTCGTCCCACGGACGGGTCAGGCGACCGCGCGCCAGGGGGCTCCACGGAATCGCCCCGACGCCCTGGTCACCACAGAGGGGGAACATCTCACGCTCTTCCTCGCGGTAGAGCAGGTTGTAGTAGTTCTGCATCGAGACGAACCGAGTCCACCCATTGAGGTCGGCGACGTAGAGCGCCTGGGCGAACTGCCAGGCGTACATCGACGACGCGCCGATGTAGCGAGCTTTGCCAGCTTTGACGACGTCGTGGAGCGCCTCGAGGGTCTCTTCGATTGGCGTCGTCGAGTCCCACCGGTGGATCTGGTACAGGTCCACGTACTCGGTGCCGAGTCGACGAAGGCTGTGGTCGATCTCGCTGAGGATGGCCTTGCGCGAGAGACCCTGACCGTTCGGCCCCGGGCCCATGCGGCCGTGCACCTTGGTCGCGATGACCAGTTCATCGCGCGGCGCCATCGAGAGCAGCGTCGCTCCGGTGATCTCTTCGCTACTGCCCGCGGAGTAGACGTTGGCGGTGTCGAAAAAATTTATGCCGGCATCGAGCGCTTGGCGGAAGAACGGCACCGCGACGTCGCGATCGAGCGACCACGGCTGGTTGCCACGGGTTGGCTCGCCGTAACTCATGCAACCGAGGCAGATCCGTGAGACCTTGAGGCCGGTCGAGCCGAGGGGAACGTACTCCACGACGGGGGCTCCTTGTGTTCGCGTTTCTTATGAAGTTATCGGGCGACGCGCCATCGTGCGAACGTCCGACGCGACGGTGCGAGCCGTTGTTTGACGCGACGGTGGACGCCGCCGCACGACACGCGCGATGAAGTGGTGAAGTCGGTAACGTGCACGAAACATGAGCGTGATAGGAAAGAACATCAATTCAACTTTCGTCGACGTTGATGCTGCCCTGGCGTGGGACGAGGTCTACTCCGCCCCGGGCGTACCGCGACCGCTCTATAAAGAGATCGTCGACGTACTCTCGAACCTGAAAACGGTCGACATCCGTACCCGCTTCGATCAGCTCGGTCGAACCTTCGCCGAACGCGGGGTCACCTTCGCTTTGGGCGGCGAGGAACGTCCTTTTCCCTTGGACCTCATCCCGCGCATCATCGCCGCGACCGAATGGGGCGTGCTCTCGGCCGGTATCCGCCAGCGCGTCTTGGCGCTCGAAGCGTTCTTGGACGACGTCTACGGAGCGGGCGAGTGTCTTAACGACGGGGTGATCCCTCGCCGGATCGTCACCTCGAGTTCACACTTTCGCCGTGAATCAGTCGGCATCGTTCCTCGATTTGGACCGCGTATCACCGTCTCGGGCATCGACATCATCCGTGACGAGTTGGGCAATTTGCGCGTGTTGGAAGACAACGTGCGAATCCCTTCGGGGATCTCCTACGTCATCGAGAACCGTCGCGCGATGACCCAAAGTTTCGGTTCGCTCTTCACGCACTACCGCGTACACCCGGTGGACGAATACCCGGCGCGCCTCTTGCGCGCGCTGCGGCTCTCGGCGCCCGAGGGAGTGCGTGACCCGACCGTGGTGGTGCTGACGCCGGGGGTGCACAACGCGGCCTACTTCGAACACGTCTTGCTCGCTCGGCTCATGGGCATCGAACTCGTAGAAGGTAGCGACCTCAAGGTCGTGGGCAACTGCGTGTTGATGAGGACCACGCGAGGCGAGCGACCCGTACACGTGATCTATCGCCGTGTGGATGACGAGTGGCTCGATCCGCTGCACTTTCGACCGGACTCGGTGGTGGGGGTCGCGGGACTGGTGAACGCCGCGCGTGCGAAGACCGTCACGATCGCCAACGCCATCGGTAACGGCGTGGCGGACGACAAACTGATCTACACCTACGTGCCTGATCTCATTCGGTACTTCCTCCACGAGGAGCCGCTGATCGACAACGTCGAGTCCTATCGCCTCGATGAGCCCGAGGTCCTCCACGAGGTGCTCGAACACTTAGAGCGCTACGTCGTCAAACCCGTTGACGGCTCGGGTGGCAAGGGCATCATCATTGGCCCCCAGAGCGACGAGGCGACGTTGCTGGCGGTGCGAGAAGAGTTGTTGGAGGACCCACGCGGCTACATCGCCCAGCGCACCGTCGCCCTCTCGACGGTGCCGACCTTCGTCGATGACCAACTGGTACCGCGCCACGTCGACCTGCGCCCCTTCGCCGTGAACGACGGCAAGGAGGTTTGGGTACTGCCGGGCGGACTCACGCGCGTCGCCTTACCCGAAGGGGCACTCGTCGTGAACTCGAGCCAGGGCGGGGGGTCGAAGGACACGTGGGTGCTGGCCGACGCCGTCTCGCCGACGCGCGGCCCAGTCGAAGACTCGGCGCCGTTGAGTGAGGCCGACGTGTTGGCCCGCGCTCGTCGACCGGAGCGTCAACACGGTCCCGAGCCCCAGTCGGGCTTCGATCAGTGAATCGGGGCATGCTCGCTCGGCTCGCCGAGTTGATCTACTGGACCGGACGGTACGTCGAGCGCGCCGACGACACCTCGCGCATCGTCGACGCCTACATTCACCGGATCGCGGAGGACCCCTTCGGCGACTCACAAGTCACGTGCCGTTCGCTCTTCGCCATTTTGGGCATGAAGCCCGCGGGCGAGGAGGCGGTGAACGTTCAGACGGTGTTGGAAGAACTCGTCTACGAGTCCGAGAACCCCAGTGCCATCACCGGGGCAGTCCTCGCCGCCCACGACAACGCCCGGCGCGCCCGAGAGGTCATCTCGTCCGAGATGTGGGTCTGCCTCAACTCGACGCGCAACGACCTCGGCGCCCAGCGAGAAGAGGCGTCGCGCGTGGGTCCCGCGAGTTACCTGCGCTTCATCCGTGACCGTTCCGCGCTCTTCGCCGGGTTGACCGACGCGACCATCAGCCACGACGAGACCTGGGCCTACCTCGTGCTCGGACGGAGCCTCGAACGCATCGACATGACCGCCCGTCTCCTCCAGGGTCGGCTCTTCGCGGCGGAGCACTCGCCCGACTGGCTCACGCTGCTGCGCGCCGCCGGGGCGATGGAGTCCTACCTTCGTTCGTCGGTGCGCCGGTCGGACCCCGAGGCGATCGCCTCGTTTTTGCTGCTGGACCGGGTCTTTCCCCGTTCGGCGTACCACTCGTTGATCGTGGCCGATCAGTGTCTCGATGAACTCACGCGTGCGAGCACGCACCTCGACGTGGTCGATCAGGCCCGCCGTACTATTCGCACGACCCAGTCACGCTTGGAGTACATGGACCCCCAGGCGCTGCTGTCGAACCTGTCGGAGATCTTGACGTTGCTCGAGACGACCAGCGCGACGGCGAATAACCAGGTGACGTCGAACTACTTTCGCCAGAGCGTCGCGACGAGCTGGGCGAGTGAGGTCGGCACGTGACCCTGGTCGAGGCGAGCATGCTCTTCAAGATTCGCCACGTCACCGGTTTCAGTTACGACGGCGTCGCCGACTCTTCGTACAACGAGGCCCGTATGACCCCGGTGACCTCACCTCGTCAGCGGGTACTGGAGTCGTCGTTGAGCGTGCACCCCTTCGCCGTTCAGTCGACGTACCGCGACTACTTCGGGACCATCGTGACCACCTTCGACCTTCAACAGTCCCACCACCGACTCCAGGTCGTCGCCGAAGCCACGGTCGAGACCATGGGCGAAGTACACGGGGGCGACAACGTCCCGCTCAGTTCGCTGCGTTCGGGCGCCACGCTCGACCTACTCGCGGAGTACCTCGCTCCCACGCCGCGCACCACCATGTCCATTGGCGTCCTCGAAGAGCTCCGCGCTCTCGTCTCGGGACAAGAGCAGGTCCACGCCGTCGTCGAGGCGGTCATGGCCTGGGTCCGTGAGCGCGTCGCCTACGTGCGTGGCGCGACCCAGGTCTCTTCGACCGCCCAAGAGGTCTGGGAACAGGGCGCGGGCGTCTGCCAGGACCTGAGTCACGTGACGATCGCACTGTTGCGCTGCGTGGGGGTGCCCGCACGCTACGTGTCGGGTTACCTCTACGCCAAGGATGAGGACCGCGTCGGCGAGAAGGTCGTCGGGGAGAGCCACGCCTGGGTCGAGTACTTCTGTGGCGACTGGTTCGGCATCGATCCGACCAATGGGGGCACGGTGGGCCTGCATCACGTGGTGGTCGCGAAGGGTCGCGAATACGGTGACGTGCCTCCCTTAAAGGGCATCTACCACGGCGACCGCTCGAGCGCGCTCGGCGTGGTCGTCGAGATCACCCGCGTCGGCTGAGCACGTCCGCGCCACTCCGGTCGAGTCGGCAACATTAAAGTAACCGCTACGCCTCGTTTCGATCCTTAGGAGTTCGCCATGTCTACTCGGCCCACCATCGTGGTCTGTGAAGGGGACCAAACGGGTCAAGAACTCCTCGAGCAGTCGCTGCGCGTCCTCGAACCCTCGGTGATCGGCTTCGAACTCGACTTCGTACGTTTTGATCTTTCACTGGCCACGCGTCAGGCGACCAACAACGGCGTCGTGCACGAAGCGGCCGCGGCGATGAAAGAAACGGGACTCGGCCTCAAGGCGGCGACGGTCACGCCCACCGAGATCGGCTCCGTGGGCTCACCCAACCGCGTCTTGCGTGAGGGCATCGGCGGCACGGTGATCGTTCGCACGGGTCGGCGGATCCCCGGGGTGACCCCCATCGTGGCGCTCAGCTATCCGGTCGTGGTGGTGCGCATGGCCGTGGGCGACGCCTACGGCGCCGCCGAAGGTCGTGACGGGTCGCCGGGCACCTACGAAGAGTCCGCCTGGCGCACTGAGCGTATCGACCGATCGACGTGTCGCTCGGTCGCCGAGTTCTCCTTTCGCGCCGCCGCGTCCCTCGGCGGTCTCGTCTACGGGGGACCGAAGTGGACGGTGTCCGCCATCTACGAAGGGATGTTGAAAGAGGAGATGGACGCCGCCGCCACTCGTCACCCGGCGGTCAACTACCGGCCCATGCTGATCGACGCCGCCTACGCCGGACTCATGACCGAGGGGTGGGACTCGCCCGTGGTGATCCCCGCGCTCAATCGCGACGGGGACTGTTTGAGCGACCTGGTGCTCGCGATGTTCGGCTCGATCGCCGGAGCGGAGTCGGTGCTGTTGGCGCTCGATGAGAACCTCGAGACCACCGTCGCCATGGCCGAGGCGCCCCACGGCACCGCGCCGTCCTTAGAGGGCAAGAACGTAGCGAACCCGATGGCGATGTTGCTCGCCTGCGCCGCGGTGCTCGAGCACGCCGGCTACCGCGGGGACGACGGGTGCGCGGACGCCGCGGTCGCCCTACGCGAGGCGACGTTGGGCGCCGCCGCGCAGGGCGTGCGTACCTTCGACCTCGGCGGGGACGCCTCGACGAGTGAAGTCGTCGACGAGGTCATCATCCGGCTGCGTCGTCGTCGCTGAGCGTCACGCGCCGTGACGTCGGCGGCGATGAGATGATGGCGAGGAACGATAACGAAGGAGACCCGATGGAGAATCGACAGATCGTGCTGGCCGAGCGACCGAGAGGCCTCGTTGACGCATCGACCACGACACTCGTCGTGACGCCACGGCCGGTGCCCGCTGAGGGCGAGGCGCTGATCAAGGTCGGGCTGCTCAGCATCGACCCGACGATCAGGACCTGGATGGACGACGCACCCGGCTACATGCCCGCGATTCAACTGGGCGAGGTGATCCGTAGCGGGGGCACCGGCGTCGTCGTCGAGTCGAAGACCCCACGCCTCGAAGTCGGTGACGTCGTGTTCGGGATGACCGGCTGGCAGGAGTGGGCCATCGCGAGCGACGCGAACCGGTTCGCGGTCTTGCCCAAAGGACTCGGACTCGACCTCGCCACGGTGATGAACGTGCTCGGGGTGACGGGTATCACCGCGTACTTCGGCGTCTTGGACGTCGGGCAACTCAAAGAGGGCGACGTGGTGGTCGTGTCGGGCGCGGCGGGCGCCACCGGCTCGGTCGCCGGTCAGGTCGCCAAGGCCCGCGGGGCGAAGAAGGTTGTCGGTATCGCGGGCGGTGCCCAGAAGTGTCTCGAGGTCGTCGAGCGTTTCGGATTCGACGAGTGCCTCGACTACCGCGAAGAACACCTGCGGCGGCGACTGCGCGCGGCCTGTCCCGACGGCGTGGACCTCTACTTCGACAACGTTGGTGGCGCGATACTCGACGACGTCTTGGCGAACCTCGCGATGCGCGCGCGCATCGTGCTCTGCGGCGCGATCTCCCAGTACAGCGCCACCGAGCGCTACGGCCTCGAGAACACCGCGTCGCTCATTACCCGTCGCGCACGGATGGAAGGTTTCTTGGTGTTCGACTACACCCCGCGCTACGACGAGGCGCGCGCCGCACTGGCGGTCATGGTCGCCACGGGCCAGCTTCATCACCAAGAACACGTCGTCGCCGGTCTCGAACACGCGCCCGACGCCTTGAACCTCCTCTTTAGCGGGGAGAACCACGGCAAGACCCTGGTGTCGGTCGACGAGAGCGTGCTCCTTGGCTGAGGCGTCGCTCGAGGGGGCCGACCCGCGCAGCTGGCACGCCGTCACCGTCGCACTCTTTCTCGTCGCGCTGGTCGCCGGGTTCGCGCAGTTCGGTGCCGTGGCGTCGCTCGCGGACGTGGCTCGACACTTCGGGCACCACACCTCGACGCACTCGCTCCAGAGTGTGGTGGGACTGTCGGGCTCGGTGCTCGGGATCGGCCTCGCCGTCTTGCGTCTCGCCTCGTTGGGCGCCCTGCCCCTCGCGTCACTGGCCGACCGCTGGGGTCGAACGACCGTACTGCGCCGCACGTTGCTCCTTGGTCTCGTGATCACCGCGTTCGCCTCGCTCAGTCCCTCCTACTGGTTCTTCGTACTCTGCTTCGCGCTCGCGAGGCCGTTGCTCTCAACCACTTCAACGATCGTCTCGGTGGTGACCGTCGAACTCTCCAGCACGAAACGTCGGATAGACCGATTGGTCATCGTCTCGGCCGGGGCCGGCATCGGCGCGGGACTGGCCGCGGTCCTCCACGGCGTGATACGCGGCGCGGACTCGTTCCGCTGGCTCTTCGCGTTGGCCATCGTCCCGGTGTTCTTCATCACACCAATGCTGCGCCGGGTTCCCGAGCCGACCGTGCGCCGTGACGACGTGCCGCTCGCGCGACTCGGTGCGGTGCCCGAAGGGATGCGGGTGCGGGTCTTGATCGTGGGGGTCGTGGTCTTTCTCATCGGAGTGATCTCGGGCCCGGCGAGTGGCTTCACCTTCGTCTACGGCGAGAGCGTCTTGAAGATCAAACCCGAGGTCGTGGCGCTGGTGGTGGCGCTGTCGGCCATCACTGGCCTCGCCGGTCTGTTGACCAGCCGGTACTGCGCGCGAGCCTTCGGTCGTCGCTGGACCGTGGTGCTCGGGACCCTCGCGACGGCGGCGACCGCGTCGCTCGCCTACGGCGGGGGCAAGGACGCCTTCGTGCTCGGTTACATGAGCGGGGTCTTCGCCGGCGGTCTCTTGGCCCCCGCCATCGCCGCGTTGAGCACGGAGCTCTTCGCGCACCACTTCCGCGCCACCGCTGCGGGGTGGGTCGTGGTGGCCGGGGTGCTCGGGGCGATGACCGGACTGCTCGTCTTTGGTCTGATCGGTGACAGCGTGCACGTGACCGGCGCGGGGTCGCTGCGACTCCCGGCGCTGCTCACGTTCTTGCCGCTCTTGCCGCTGCTCGGCCTGCTCGCGCGGCTGCCGGAAAGTTCGCGAATGGAGCTCGACTAACGCAGTTCGAGGTCGGCGACGAGCGCCAAATGGTCGCTGCCGCCGTCGCGGGTGAAGCTCGCGACGCGGTGCCACGGGCCACGACCGAGCACGTGGTCGATCTGGGAGTGGGGACGTGGCGTCGGCCACGTACGGCCCTTGGCTAAGGATCGCCAGCCGGGTAGGTAGAGCCGCAGCAGTGGACGCCAGGCGTTGAAGTCGCCGGCCACGAGCACCGCGACGCCGGGCTCGAGCGTGGCGACGTAGTCGTTGATCCGTCGGTACTGGAGGTGCGAACCGTGCGAGATATGCGCGCCGTGCACGGCCACCACGTAAAAGGAACGGTCCTGGTCGCGCAGTCGCGCCACGATGAAGGCGCGTTGGACCTTCTCGCGCGGCAGGCGTCCGAGGGAGACGGTCTTGATGTCCTCGATCTCGAAACGGGTGAGCAACGCCAGGCCCCACGTGCCGGGCTCGACGTGTTCGCGCAGTGCCCGACTGGCGAGCTGGGACTTGGTGAGGTCCCGGTGTTCGGTGAAGAAGAGTCCCCGCTCGCCGACGAAGTGGGCGAGACGTGGCTGCCAGCCCGCGCCGCCGACGCCGGTGGTGACGCGCTCGCCGTGGGCCAGTGGCGCGAAGCCCCCGGCGACGCGCAGCGTCGCCGAAAGGTCCGTGAAAAAGTCGTGCCCCTCGTCGGCGCGCCAGAGCTCGGGTAGGACGATGACGTCGGCGTCGAGGTCCTTGACGACCTCGAGGGCCCGAGTGGGGCGGCCCCAACCGTCGACTCCGGCGTGAAGATTAAACGTTGCGACACGCACCGTTCAACACTACCGAGGTGCCGCGACGGTGTGGCAGTCTCTTATGGTGGAATCCGTCGACGTGACCTTCGGGCATCGACTGTGGTGGGTCGACGCGTTCATTGGGGAGAACGAGCGAGGCAACCCCGCGGTCGTCGTCCTGCTCGAACACCCCCTCCCCGACGACGAACTCCAACAGATCGCCTTCGAGATGGGTGTCTCCGAGACGGCCTTCGTGCGGCGCGTCGGGGACCAGTGGTCGCTCCGGTGGTTCACCCCGACCGTCGAAGTCGATCTCTGCGGGCACGCCACGTTGGCGGCGTTGCACGTGTTGGTGAACGAACTCGGCGCACCCGGCGGGGAGCACTTCTTCGCCACGCGCGCCGGCGTGCTCTCGGGGCGGCGCCTGAACGACGGTCTCTTGGGGATCGACCTGCCGCGCGTGGCGCTCTCGTCGCTCGATCCGACCGTCTTTAACGACGCGCTGGGTGAGGTGCACGAGAGCTTTCAAGCCGGTCCCGAGATCGTCGTGGCGGTGGTGTCGGACTACGACACGCTCTGCGGTCTCAACGTCGATCCACTCGGCCTCTTCGCGGTGCCCGGTTCCATCGTGGTGGCCGCCTGCCACGGCGGTCCCGGCGTCGACGTCTCGATTCGGGTCTTCGCCCCGCGCCTCGGCCTCGGGGAGGACCCGGTCACCGGCAGCGCCATGTGCGCAGTCGCGCCGTGGTGGGTGGAGAAGGTTGGTTCGCCCACCGTGGCGGTGCGCCAAGCCAGCGCTCGCGGGGGGATGATGTACGCACGACTCTTCGAGCACAATGTCGAAGTCGCCGGGATGACGCGGACCTTCCTCAGCGGCGAAATTCGTCCGTGAACGACGGCGCGCTCGGACCGGGACCGCGCACGCGCGTGCGACGGCTCGCGACGAAGGCCAACTACGACGAACGGGTCATCTATTCGATCCTCGACGAGGCTCGCCTCTGTCACGTGGCGGCGATGGTGCGCGAGCGGCCCGTCGCGTTGCCGACACTCCACGCGCGAGACGGCCGCACCCTCTACCTGCACGGCAGCCCCTCCAATGAGATCCTCAAGTCGATCACGCGCGACGGTGAGGCCTTCGTGACCGCCACCCTCTACGACGGACTGCGCCTCGCGCGCAGCGGCTTCGAGTCCTCAATCGCGTACCGGTCGGTGACGGTCGTCGGCGCCGCCCGTGAGGTCACCGACATGACGGAAAAGGCGAGGGTGCTCTCGCTCTTCGTCGAGCGCGTGTTGGCGGGACGTGCCGAAGAGGTGCGCGCGTCGAGCGAGCAAGAGCTGCGATTGACGATGGTCGTCGCGGTCGACATCGACGAGGCGTCGGCCAAAGTCTCCTCGGGGCCGACCGAGGACGATGAGCACGACGCGGCGCTGCCGATCTGGTCGGGCACGGTGCCCGCGCGACTCGTCTTTGGCGCGCCGGTCCCCGACTCCAATGGTGCGATGGCCACCGGGGACATCGAGGTGCCCCCTTCGGTGGCGGCGTTACTTCGCGAGTCGTGAGTCACGAGGCGCTGCGCCAACAGATAGCGCGCATCACGCCGGTCAACGACCGAGAAGCCGTGTCCATTGCCGCGACGTTAGAGCGGCTCACCTGGCCCGGCGACCCGTTCAGCGAATACGCCGATGAGCACCACCTGACCGCCTCGGCATTCGTCCTCTCCTCGCGCGGGATCATCCTGCACCGACACCGACGCCTGGGCATCTGGGTCCAGCCCGGTGGCCATATCGACGCCGGTGAGACGCCCGAGGCAGCCGCGCTACGCGAGACGACCGAGGAGACCGGACTCGTCGTTCACCACGTCGATCCGGTGACGCTGTTCCACGTGGACGTGCACCCCGGTCCGAAGGGACACACGCACTACGACCTGCGCTACGTCGTCCTCGCCGAGCCGATCGATCCCCACCCGCCCGATCACGAGAGCCCCGAAGTGGACTGGTTCGACTTCGTGCTCGCGCCCGGGCGCGCGGAGCCGGGACTCGCGCCGGCGTTGGACAAGCTCGCCCGGTCGCGATCGACCTTCGGCGTGAAAGACTGACGAGGTGAGTGAGACTGACGCGGTGCGCGCCGTGATGGAGGCGGACCGCTGGATTGACCGCGTGAACTCCCAAAAGACCCACCTGCCCGAACATCGCGAACTCGTCGCGCTCGAGAGCGAACTTCGAGGTCTCCTCTCGGATTTGAAGATCGCCGAGTCCGCTCTGGCCCCCGTAAAGGCCGCCGCCGACGCGGCCGCCGCCGAGTCGGAGCGTCTGAAGCGCCGCGCCCGCGACCTCGATACCACGCTCGGGGCCTCGACGGCGAACGCGCGAGAGCTCACGGCCCTCCAGGTCGAGCTCGGCCACGTCAACGAGCTACTCGCGCGCAGCGAGGACCGCGAACTCGAGTTACTCCTCGAGCTCGAGCCCCTCGAATCGCGCGTGAGCGAGATCAAGCATCGTGCGCAACCCGGGGTCGTTCGACGAGGCGAACTGCGCGACGCGGTCGCCCAGTTGCAGGCGTCCTTGGATGAAGAGCTCGTCTCGCTGCGCGACGCTCGCGCACCGCTCGCCGAGCAACTGCCGGGTGCCCTGCGCACTCGCTACGAAGCGGCCCTCGCGCGCGTGGGCACCTCCGGCGCCGCCCTCGTCGTCGAGGGACGCTGCGACGGATGTCGCCTGGCGCTGTCGCCACTCGATTTCGACCGCTTCAAGGCTCAGGCGCCCGAGACGTTCATGGACTGTCCCGAGTGTGGACGGCTTTTGTTGCCGTGATCATCCTGGTTCGCCACGGACAGACGACCACCAACGCGCAGGGACTGCTCGTTGGTCGCAGCGACCCGCACCTCACCGAGCACGGCGAGCGACAGGCCCGGGCCCTGGCGCCCTACTTAGAGGGGGTGGAGCAGGTATGGACCTCACCCCTCGCGCGCGCTCGAGAGACCGCGGCCCTCGCCCTGCCCGGTCTCAGCGCCCGCGTGAAGGAGGCCTTCATCGAGGTCGACTACGGCGACTTAGACGGACAACCGGTCAGCGCCTTGACCGGTGAGCACTGGCGCGCCTTCGAGCACGGTCACGAACTCGCTTTCGGCGGGGGAGAGTCGCTCGCCGAAGTCGACCAGCGCGTGCACGGGGCGTTGGATGAGCTCCTGGCCGACGAGGGGAGCCTGCTGCACGACGCCCGGCGCCACCTGGCGATCGTGAGTCACGTCTCGCCGATCAAATCGGCCACCGTCTGGGCCCTCGGCGCGAGTCCCTCGACGGCCTGGCGCACTCGACTGGAGAACGGTTCGATCACCACCATTGGCGTGCGGGGCGCCACGCCGCAGCTCGTTCGCTTCAACTCGGTCCCGCGACTCGATTAATGAAGCGCCACGCTCAGTGCCCAGAAGTTCAGTCCCGCGCCGACCAGTGTCGCGGCGTGGAAGAGTTCGTGGTAGCCAAAGACCCTCGGTGAGAGGGCCGGTCGCTTGAGCGCGTAGGCGAGCGCGCCCAGGGTGTAGGCGAGGCCCCCCGCGGCGACCAGGGCGAAGCACCAAGGTCCGCCCCCTCGGTAGATCTGGGGCAGGACCGCGACGGCCATCCACCCCACGACGGCGTAGGGCATCGTGTTGACCCACTTGGGCGTGTCCAAGGTGAGTTGGCGAATAGCGATGCCGACGGCCGCCCCGCTGGCGACGACGAGTAACAAGACCAAGCGGATGGTGCCGTGCATGGTGAGTCCCGCGATCGCCAAATAGCTGCCGGTAATGGCCAAAAAGATCGCCGAGTGGTCCGCGCGCTTGAAGGCCCGACGATGCGCGGGGGTCCAACGGACCCGGTGAAACAGCGCGCTCGTCACCAGCATCGCCTCGACACCCACGAGGTAACAGAGCACCCACCCCACCTGGGCGGCGTTGTGGGCTCGTACGAGCAAGATGGGCGAGCAGAGCGGTAAGAGGACCGCGCCGGCCACGTGGAGCCAGCCCCGCAGCAGCGGTCGAGTCGGCGCGTCCGGTGAGTTCGAGGAGATCGGAGGAGCAGTCGCCACGTTCTCACCCTACGGCTGGACGTAGAAGTGTCCAGAGACAACGGAGCCCGCCTGTTCCGTTGCCAGAACAGGCGGGCGTTCGATGTTTGGCCCCCCCAGCCAATAGGCAAGAAATTAGTTCGTCCTCAACCACTACAGTCGTCGGGAAGGCCTTTAAACACACTGTTGTGAGCAATTTCACATGAAGGAGTCACCATGGAACGTCGCACGCTAGGTCAGGGTCTCGAGGTCGCCGCCGAGGGACTCGGGTGCATGGGGATGAGTGAGTTCTACGGAGTCGGTGACGACACGGAGTCAATCGCGACGATCCACGAGGCGCTGGATTCGGGCGTCAACTTCCTCGACACCGCGGACATGTACGGGCCCTTCACCAACGAGCGACTGGTCGGCGCGGCCATCAAGGGACGTCGCGACGAGGTGGTGCTGGCGACGAAGTTCGGCAACCAACGCGCCGACGACGGTTCGTTCCTCCGTATCAACGGCTCGCCCGAGTACGTGCGGGCGGCCTGTGACGCGTCACTCGAGCGACTCGGGGTCGAGGTGATCGACCTCTACTACCAGCACCGCGTGGACCGCAGCGTCCCTATCGAGGAGACCTGGGGAGCGATGAAGTCGCTCGTCGAGGCCGGCAAGGTCCGTTTCCTCGGCATCTCCGAAGCCGCGTCGGCGACGATCGAGCGTGCCCACGCGGTACACCCGGTCGCCGCGCTGCAGAGCGAGTACTCGCTCTGGTCGCGCGAGCCCGAAGACGGCGTGTTGGCGACCTGTCGGCGCCTGGGGATCGGCTTCGTGGCCTACAGCCCCCTCGGGCGGGGATTTCTCACCAACGAGGCGGCCGCATCGCGCGACGCGGACGGCGACTTTCGCAGTCGTCAACCGCGATTTAACGGCGAGGCCCTCGAGCACAACCTGGCGCTCGTGGGGAACCTGGAGGTGATCGCTCGCGACAAGGGCGTCACCGTCGCTCAACTGGCCCTCGCCTGGGTCCTCACGCGCGGCGACGACGTCGTGCCAATTCCCGGCACCAAGCGGCGAACCTGGCTGCGTGAGAACATCGCCGCGGCGTCGATCACCTTGAGCGACGACGACGTCGAGGCCCTCGAGGCGGCGGTGCCGCGTGAGGCCGTCGAAGGCGAGCGCTACCACGCCCAGGGGATGTTGAACGTCAACGTCTAACGAGGCGGAGTTCGCCCGCGCGAAGCTCCACGAGCACGTCGGCCCACTCGATGACCTGCTCATCGTGCGTCGCCACCACCACGGTGGCGGAGGTGGAATCGAGGAGGGCCAGTACCGCTCGGGTCTCCTCGTGACCAAGTCCCGCCGTGAGCTCGTCGAGCAAGACGATCACCGGGGCCGTGTAGAGCGCCCGGACCAACGCAATGCGCGCCTCTTCACCGCGTGAGAGGGTGTCGAACCTCGTGGCCCGCTCGGTCGCTAGTCCCAGTGTGGTCAGATCAGTGAGCGCGTCGCGCGAACCCGTTCGACCGAGCGTGAGCACGTCGAGCGCGTAGCCCCGGGTGAAGCCCGGCTCGCTCACCACGTAGGCGAGGCGCGCGCGCAACTCGATCTCATCCAGCGTGCGCAGCGCTACGTCGCCCACGAGGACCGCGCCCGCCGCGACGTCGTCGAGGCCCGCCAACGCGCGCAGCAACGTCGATTTACCGACCCCGGACTCGCCCACGAGCGCCACGTGTTGCCCGGGCTCGATACGCAGGGACGCGTCGCGCACGAGTACCCGCCCGTCTTCTTCAAGGTCGACGTGCTCGAGGCGCAGCGCGTGATCGCGGGGCCAGGGGGCCGAGCGGTGCGGCGCACCCGTCGCGATCGCCTCGAGACGCTCACCGCCGCCGTTCACCTCGACCGCCGCGGTGAGCGCCGCGCGTAGGGCGCCCAATGCGTCGTAGGTCGCTAGTCCAATGACCGCCGCGACGACGAGCCAGACGTGTGAAGTGTGTGGGTGTTGGGCGACCCCCGCCAGCGCGACCAGGCTCGCGACGACGACCAGCGCGCTCGAGGCGCGGCGTCGAGCGCGCAGGCCGGCTTCACGGCGTTGGAGTTCGCGCGCCGCCTCGGCCAGTCGCCGCTCGGCGAGTGACGCGCGCCCGAGGAGCGCCATCTGCGGCATAGCGCCACTGAGTTCGACGAGCTCGCCACGGTAGTGCCCGCGCGCCGCGCGCAGGGCTCGATCGTCCCGCAGTTCGACGGACGCCAACTTGGCGAGTGCCACCACCGCGATGAGTTGGGAGACGATGAGGATGAGCGCGTAGTCCCACCACTGGCCCCGCGGCGGCAACAGCGCCACCACCACGTCGCCGAGCACCATCACCGCCAACGTGTCGAGGGCCGGGATCACGAAGCGCAGCCAGAGGTCTTGGAGTTGATCGGTGTCGGCGAGCGCGCGCTCCAGAAGATCGCCGCTGGCGTGGTGGCGCCAACGCGAGTAGTCGAGTTGACCAACGGCCACGACGAGCCAGCGACGCCAGTGCGTGACGGCGGCGTACCCGAGGCGGTGGGCCGAGAGCCGCTCGGCGTAGCGCAGGGGCGATCGCACGAAGGCGAAGAGTTCTATCACCACCAGCACCACCGCGACCGCCCGGAGCCCGGGTCGGGTGGCGCTGTCGACCAGCAGGGCGATCGCTCCGATGAGTAACGCGACGTTGATCGCGTTCGCGACGAATCCGGCGGCCAACGCGCGTACGAACTCCCCACGCGGCGGCTGCGCGCGCACCAGCCATCGCCGAAGTCGTGCGACGTCGGCGTTCACGATCGCAACTCGACTCGCTGGGTCACTTCGAGCAGCAACGGTGTGTCGACGGTCGCCTCGACGATGGCGACGTCACCGAGGCCCGACAAGACGTGACGAACAGTGGTCCTCGACTGCTCGTCGAGCACCCCGGCCAGGTCGTCGAGTACCAGGAGCGCGGCGCCGGCGAGAATGGCGCGCGCGAGGAGCACGCGAACCCGTTCACCGGCGCTCAGACCTCGACCGGCGTCGAGCAGCGCTGCGCCCAGGTCGCTGAACCGGTCGCCGTCGAGTCCGAGGGACGCGAGACGCTCGAACAGCGCGTCGTCGGCGAGCGCCACGCCCAAGGCGAGGTTCTCCCGCAAACTCCCCGACACCAGCGCGCTGTCGGCGCCCACGTAGCCAATGGGCGCCGTCGTTCGTTCGGCGCTGCCCGAACGGGCGCCGCGCCAGCCGATCAGGGTTTGGAGCAACGTGGTCTTCCCGGCGCCCGAGGCGCCGGTCACGAGCACCCGCTCACCCGGGCGCACCACGAGGTTCACCGGATGAGTGTTCGCCTCGGTGACGAGGTCGCGCACGCAGAGCAACTCGGTCCCCGTCTGGGAGGTGGCGGGCGTGAACAAGACGTTAAGGAGCTTCCGCGCTCCCTCAGCGTCGTCGCGCCGGTGGAACTCGACACCGAAGCGACGTACCTGTACGAAGAGTTCGCTCGTGATGAGCACCGCAATCAGCGCGCGCAGCAAACTCACGCGACCCCCGAGCAGACCGAAACCGACGACCATGGCGACCAGGCCGATACTCACGCCACTTAAGAACTCGGTGACGAGTGATGATTCCAGGGCGACGCGGATCGCGCGCAGCGCGAGCACGTGTTCGTTCTCCGAGAGCGCGGCGATCTCGGTGGCGCCGAACTCAACGGCGCCCAGGGCGCGTAACTCCGGGGCGTGCTGGAGCACTTCGAGTTGGCGTACCTCGAGGCGAGCGCGACGCTCGTGATACTCGCGAGCGCGCTCCTCGCTGCGACGACCGGCTCGGCGATAGAGCGGGGCCGCGAGCGCCACGAGCGCGACCGTGATCACGGTGGGCAGCCAGCCCGCAGCGAGAAACACGACGACGACGCCGAGCAGCGCCGTGGCCGCACTGGCGGCGAGGCGTTCCATGGACGGCGCGAAGGACGCCTGCTCGATGGCGAGCGCGAGGTCGCCGCGCGAGGCTTCCCCGGAGCGTCGCGGCAGTGACACGTGCTCGAGGACCGCTTCGCGCCAGCGCACGCGCAGTCGCTCGGCGGCGTTCGCGCCCCACTCTTCGAGGACACTCGACAGCGCCCATCGCAGGGCGACGACCGCCAAGAGCAACACGACTCCGAGGGTGACGTCACGGTGCACGAGGTCGTTGATCGCGAGGGCGCACAGCGCCGCGAGGGCGAGCACCGCGACGCTCGAGAGCACCCCCAGCACCCGGGCGCTTCGCTGATACGAAGGACCGGCGACTCGCGAAGACGGTGCGGGGGTCACTGATTAATGCTAATGACTATGCCGATCCCTACAGGGGGTCGTCGCGGTGCGCGAGCGAGCGCGCCGCGTCGTTCAGCCAGTCGCGCAGTGCCTTGGTCGCACGACAGTCGTCCTCGTTGTACGCAACGAGACGCTCGCGGGCGGCGAGGGCGAGGTCACTCGCGCCGCCGGTCGCTTCCTCGTACCAGAGGATCGACGCTTCGCCGCTCGGGTTGACGTCGCGCCAGCGAAAACCCGCCGCCATGGCGAGCTGTTTGAGGCCAAGTGGACCCTCGGTCTGGAGCTGTCGCTTCGCCAGTTCGTGCAGGTCGATCCACTGCGCGGGGGTGCCGTGGCGGAAGGTCGCGAGGTCCTCGTTGGTCGGGCCGCCCTCGAGCGGGGGATCGACGGCGCGGTTCATGGCGCCGTCTTCGGCCTGGGCCCAGAAGCAGTACGCGGCGAACGTGCGTCCCTCGGCGGCGCAGGCGGCGCGCACCTCGTCCAGCCACGACCAGAAGTCGCGGAAGATCGCCGCTTCGGCGAGGGCGTTGAGTTCGCCCCATTCGACGAAGGCGCGGTAGCCGGGCTCGACGCCGTTGGTCGGCACGTTGACGCTCACCGACGCGCCCCAGAGGTACGTCGTGTCCTCGTAACTCTCCATGTCGACGTCGACCTCGACGTCCGCCGTCGGGCACCCGATGCCCGCCACCTCGAGGACGCGCAGGGAGGTCCCGCGTTCGTGCGCCCGCGCTCGATAGATCAAGTCGTCGAGCTTGTCGATGCTGCGACCGAGGACGTCTTCGGGTTCGTGGGGCTCGAGTGGGTTGAGCGCGCGGTGTCGCGCGCGACGAGCACGTTCGGGGTCGAGTCGCGCAAGTCGCGCGCGGGTCGAGACGCCGTGTTCACGCAGGAGGAGTTGCTGATCGAAGGAGGTGAAGCGTACGAGCGAGACGTCGTTGATCGATTCGAGTTGCTCCTCGCAGTACGCGGCGTAGGGACAGTCGGGACACTCACGGTGCCAGTACGGCGCGGTCGGGAACGGCGCCTCGCCGCGCGCCCACGCGTCGTGGGCGTCGAGTACGTCGCGGCGCTCGTCGTAGAGACGTTGGTAGGTGCTGAGGTTGAAACGCGGGTGGCCTTCGCCGGCGAGCTCGAACCACCAGAGCCGACGCTGGCGATCAATGACCGCGCCGCGCGCGCGGTCATCACCGTGTCCGTGGGCCTCCAGCACCCTCGTGGCGTGGGCCAGAGCGAGACCGCTACGGGTCATCGAGATGCTCGAGCGCGGACCGACGCCGTCGAGGTAGGTCGCCTCGCTCGGCCGAGGTCGCTCGAGGGAGCCTTCGAGCACGCGGCGCGTGGTGGCCACCTCGATGACCTCATGGTTCTTGATCAACACGGGCGCGTAGGTGAAACGCTCGTCCACGCGCCCGACCCGCACGAGCGCCTGGACCGTGGCGACGCGGCGACCCTCGTCGTCGCGGGCCAGTCGAGGCCCGACAATGAACTCGGCACCCTCACGCATCGCCGTTCTGGTGTCGACGACGGAGTGGGGCGTCGCGGCGTCGGGGTGCCGGTCGTGCAGGACCTCGAGCGTTGCGACCCGGTGTTCGATCGCGCCGCGCCGGCGCCGGCCCATCTCGGGAGTCTCCGGTGGCGCAACGTAGTCGAAGTTTGCGCCGCGGCTGAGGGCGACGCGGTGCACGCAGGCCGGAATCTCGTCACTTCGTAGGTACTCAGCCACCGCAAAAGCCTACGAGGCGGTCGGCTTTTCGTTGCGCCAGCTTCGCCACAGTGCGGCGTACTCGCCGTTCATCGCCACGAGTTCATCGTGGGTGCCGAGTTCAACCACCTCCCCGTCGACGACCACGCACACTCGATCGGCGTCGTGCGCGGTGTGGAGTCGGTGCGCGATGGCGATGACGGTGCGGCCTTCGAGCACCGCGTGTAAGGAGTGCTCGAGGTGACGTGCGGCGCGTGGGTCGAGCAGCGCGGTCGCTTCGTCGAGCACCAGGGTGTGCGGGTCGCCCAGGACCAGACGCGCGAGCGCGAGTTGTTGGGCCTGGGCGGGCGTGATCGGCGTACCCGTCGAGCCGAGTTCGGTGAGGAGCCCGTCGGGTAGGAGTGCGACCCACTCGAGGGCGTCGACGGCCTGGAGAGCGGCGGTGATCTCATCGTCGCTCGCGTTGGGTCGCGCGAGCGCCAGGTTCTCACGCACCGTGCCGATGAAAATGTGGTGCTCTTGGGTGACCAGGGCGACGTGACGGCGCAGGTCCGCCATGGGCATCTGGGCCAACTCGACCTCGCCCACGCGCACCGAGCCGCTGCGCGGGGCGTCGATGCCCGCGAGGAGTCGTCCAATGGTGGACTTGCCGGCTCCCGAGGGGCCGACGATGGCCAGGCGCTCGCCGGGTCGGATCGTGAGCGACACGCCCCGTAAGACGTCGTGGCCGGCGCGGTAGGCGTAGTGGACGTCCTCCATGGTGATGGTCTCGTTCGTGGGCTGAGGACCTTCACTAGGACGATCGTCCTTCACGACCGACACGCCGACCAAGCGAGCGAGGGACGTCTGGCCGATCTGGAGTTCGTCGAGCCACGAGACGATCCGGTCGAGCGGGTCGTTGATCTGCACGACGTACAGCGTCACCGTGGTCGCCGCGCCAATGCTCACGTGACCATTAATGGCGAGCCATCCACTCCAGGCCAGCGTCGCCGCGACCGAGAGCGCGAAAGCGCCCTCGACGGTGGGGAACCACACCAGTCGCATCACCAGCGTGTACATCTCGGAGTAGAAGGACTCGCGCACGTTCTCTTCGATGCGCCGGGCTTGGCGAGGACCGAGGCGGTACGCGTCGATGGTGCGAGCGCCCTCGGCGGTCTCGGCGACCGAGCCCGAGGTCGTCGCGTAGCTGATGCGCTCGCGACGATACCCCGGGGTGGCGTAGCGCAGGTAGTGACGGGTCGAGAAGAAGAGGAAGGGGATGGAAATTAAGCTGGCGACGCTCGCCACGGGGCTCACCAGCAGCATTGCGGCGAGGGTCAAGACGGCTTGGAGGATGGCGACGAGCCACTCCGGCATCGCGAAGCGCACCGTGCGAGAGAGCGACTCCATGTCGTTGGTCGTGCGCGAGAGGAGATCGCCCGTGCCGGCGCGTTCGACCTCGAGCAGGGGTAGGGCGAGGACGCTCTGCAGGAACTCCTCGCGCAACTGCGCGAAGACGGTTTCACCCAACACGTAACTGCGTCGTCGCGCGAAGAAAGTCAATATCGCACAACCGAGTGAGGACGCCGCGAGGATGCCCACGTAGAGCTCGATGCGGTGGGAGGTGAGTTGGTGGTCGGACGCGAAGTTCGTGATCTCACCGATCACCCACGCCGGGATCAGCGCCATCACCGCCGCGAGGGCGTAGAGGGAGAGCATGCGCGCGAGCGCGCGACGGTGTTGGCGTATGAGGACTCGCGCGTAGGTCATGACGACCGGGGTAGAGGCGACGGGGAGCTGCATTAGGCGTCTTCTCGCAACACGATCTGGCGATAGCGCGCGGATCGAGCCACCAACTCGTCGTGCGCACCGCGATCGACGACCTGGTCGTCGATGACGAGGAAGACCTCGTCGACGCGTTCGAGCAACAAGGGGCTCGTCGTCGCGACCAGTGTCGTATGACCCGCGCGCGCCTCGCGCAAGCGAGCCGCGATGCGACCTTCGGTGTGCGTGTCGACCGCGGAGGTGGGTTCGACGAGGATCAGCACTTCGGCGTCGGTGAGGATGGCCCGGGCCAGGTTGAGTCGTTGACGCTGACCGCCCGAGAACCCTCGTCCGCGCTCTTCGATCGTCGTGGCGAGGCCGTCGTCGAGCGCGTCGAGGACGTCGAGGGCGCTCGTCGCGACGAGCACCTCGAGAATGCGATCGTCGTCGACGAGTCCGTGGGGCATGAGTTCGTAGCGCAGTTCGCCCGAGAAGAGTCGAGGTTCGATCTCACTCACGACGACGTGCGTGCGTACGTCGCCCAACGCGTAGGCGTCGATCGCCGCGCCGTTGAGGAAGACGCCCTCGGTGTGGGGGACGAAGCGACCGAGGCGATCGGCTTGACGTGTCGCCTCGTCCGGTGTCTCGGTGACCAGGCCCGCGAGCGCGCCGCGTTCGAGTACGAGCCCACTGACGCGGTCCTCGAGTCGCGTGAGGCGCGCGGGCCACGCCAGGGGACTCGCCGGGTCGCTCACGAGCGGGCGCACCGCCAGAATGCGCAGTACCCGTCCGGCGCCGACGTAGGCCCGCGTGGACATGATGACGTAGTCGATCGCCGTGCGCAAGGGCGTCGTGAGGAACGACGCGTACCCGAAGAAGGCGACGAGCTGGCCCGGTTGCAGGGTGCCGTTCATGACGTCGCGGGCGCCGAAGAACGTCACGAGCGCGGTCAAGACCGCCGGCAGGAGCACCTGGCCCGACTCGAGTCCCGCTTGGGGTGTCGCGATGCGAGTCCCGGCGGCACGCACCACCTGGCTCTGGCGGCGGTAGTTGTTCAAGAACACGTCCTCGCCACCCACGCCGCGCAGGATGCGTAGACCCGCGACGGTGTCCGAACCCAACGCCGCCAGGCGCCCCGCGGCTTCGCGCTGCGCCGCTTGGGTTCGGTGCAGTGGTCGCATCAAGGGCAACGTCAAGGAACCGAGGATCGGCACGCCGAGCAACACGATGAGTCCCAGTTGCACCGACGTCGAAAGAAGGATGAACGACACCACGATCCACGCCACGACGGCGCCCGAGAAACGAGCGAAACTGTCGTAGACACTTCCGATACGCGGGGCGTCCGCGGCAACAGTGTTGACGATATCGCCGCTCGAGATGTCCTCGGTCATAGCCGATCCGGTGACGCTCAACTGGTGGCCGATGACCTGGATGGTGCGATAGGCCGCGTTCATCCAGTTGGTCACCGCTAACTGGTGACGCAGTGACCCGCAGATCGCCTGGATGAGCCCGAGTGCCACGACAACGCCGACCCACTTAAACAGTTGGCCCTGGTGATGCCCTTCGACGCCGTGGTCAATCGCGGCGCCGACGGCGGCCCACACCAGGGCCTGGGCGACCATCCAGCCGATGCCGAAGAGCGCATTGAGCGTGAGCAGCCAGCGCTGATGACTCGCGAGCCACACGAGGTAGCGCACGGGGGAGCCCGTCTCGGGCGTGCCGGGGTCGCCCACGGGCAGTTCTCGATAGGGCAGGTGCAGCACGATGAGGTCTTTCGACGTTGAAGTTAGGAATCATGAGGGATGGTGAGTCGGCCTGTAAGCGGGGTTCTGTCCACCTTCGAGATGAAGGGTGGGTGGCCATCCATCTCAGCGATCTACCTCGGGAGTGCCTCAATGACGAGGCGTGCGGGCTGCCTCCCATGTTTGATCTTGCTCCGGGTGGGGTTTACCGAGCCGCCTCGATCACTCGAGGCGCTGGTGCGCTCTTACCGCACCGTTTCACCCTTACCTGTACTCGGTCACCCGAGCCATCGGCGGTCTGTTCTCTGTGGCACTTTCCTGCACGTCACCGCGACTCACGTTTCGTAAGCACCCTGCCCTGTGGAGCCCCGACTTTCCTCACGACCCCTTGCGGGGCCGCGCGGCCACCCAGCCGACTCACCATCCGCGACAAGTCTGACACAACTTCAGCGGGCCATCCATAACGGGATTGTGACAATTGGGCGTTAGCCTCGTCTCGTGGTACGTGACCTCGAGACCGACGACGCCGTCCTCGAAGTCGGTGAGTTCTACCAACTCCTCACCGCGCACCTCGAGTCGAGTTTTGGTCGACGACGCCCCCACTGGGTCCGCGGCGAGGTCGCCAAGGTCTACGAGAAAGGCCACGTGTACGTTGACCTCGTCGACGCGGGCTCGGCCTCGTCGGACACGAAACGTCCCGTCCTCAACGCGCACTGCTGGGCGACGCCCTGGGCGCCGCTCAAGCGCCGCTTGGCCGCCGAGGGCGTCGTCTTAAAGGCCGGGATGGTCGTGAGCTTTTTTGGCTACGTGGACGTCTACGCACCCCAAGGCAAGATCGGCTTTTCGATCACCGACATTGACGTCGAGGGACTCCTGGGTGACGTCGCGCGACGTCGCGCGGAACTGATCGCGCGGCTCCGTGAAGAAGGCCTGCTCGAGGCGAATCGGCAACGACCCTTCGCACCCGTACCGCTTCGCGTCGGCCTGGTGGCGAGCCCGGGGACCGAGGGCTACCAGGACTTCACCGGCCAGTTGCTCAACTCGGGCTTCGCCTTTGCGATCACCCTCGTCAAGACGCTCGTTCAAGGCGACGGGGCCCCGCCCCAGATTGTCGCCGCGCTCGCCCAACTCGACCGACTCGGGCTCGACGTCATCGCCGTCGTGCGCGGCGGCGGTTCCAAGGGTGATCTGGCGTGCTTCGACGACGAGGGCGTGGCTCGGGCGATCGCCGCGTGTTCGACGCCGGTCGTCACGGGCATCGGTCACACGGGCGATGAGTCGGTGGCCGACCTCGTCGCCTACCACCACGCCATTACCCCGACCAAACTCGGCGAAGAGCTCGCGGCGCAGGTGGCACGCTGGCGCGAAGAGCGCCTCCGTCAACCGAGTCGTCGACTCCTCGCGTTCAGTGACGACCTCCTCGAAGCGGGGAGCGACTACGTCGCCGAGCGTCGCCGGACCATGATCTTCGCGGTGCGCGACCGGCTTCGCGCGGAGGAGCGTCACCTCGCGAGCACCCGCGAGCATCTCGTTCGAGAAGCCCGTCACCTCTTGTCGTCGGCCGCCCAGGTGCTCTCGAGTCAACGACAACTCCTCGCGGCGTACGATCCGTCGCGACGCCTTGCGCAGGGCTGGTCGATCGTGACCGACGCGGCCGGCGCGCTCATTCGATCGATCGACGCGCTCGCGGTGGGCGACGAAGTGGAAGTGCTCGTGGGTGACGGAACGTTCCGCTCGACGGTGAAAGAGATGAAGGGAAGAGAGTCATGAGTGACGTGAACGACTGGAATGAGGCGGCGGGGGAGCTCGACGCGATCGTGGCCTCCTTTGACGAGGGCGAGGTCTCGGTCGATGACCTCTTCGCGAAGTTAGAGCGCGCCACGACGATCATCGAAGCGCTCGAGGCCCGGCTCAGCGCAACGAAGGCCAAGGTCGATGAGTTGACCCCGAGGATCGCCAAAGTGGTCGAGGTCGAATGAACGACGCGTTCTTCTTTCGTCAGTTCCTCGCCGGTCGGGACTTTGCGGTGGGTGACGAGGTCGCCACCGCGATGCGCAACTTCACCTACGCGATCGGCGACCGCGAACGCGGCGAGGTCGTGCTGGTCGATCCCGCGTACCGGCCCGCGGAGTTGGTGGCGATGATGGGTGAGGAGTCACTGCGCGTCGTCGGCGTCGTCGCGACGCACTATCACCCCGATCACGTGGGCGGTTCGCTCGGCCCCGATGTGCACATTGATGGCGTCGCGGAGATGCTCCGAGAGATGGACCTGCCCATCCACGTCCAGGCCGACGAGGTCGAGTGGATCAGCGCGAGCACCAAATTGGCTCCGGCCGCCTTCGTGGCTCACCACGACCGTGACGTGGTCACGGTGGGTGACGTCGAGATCACGTTGTTGCACACCCCGGGTCACACGCCGGGGAGCCAGTGTCTGCTCGTGGGTGGCGATTTACTCAGTGGCGACACGCTCTTCATCGACGGCTGCGGCCGCACCGACTTCCCCGGCGGGGACGCGCGCGAGCTCTACACGTCCTTGCACGAGCGGTTGGCGGTCATCGACGACGAGACCGTCGTCTACCCGGGCCACCTCTACTCACCCGAAGGGTCGCTCTCGATGGGCGAAGTGCGGGCGCGCAACTTCGTACTCGAGCCCCGTAGCGCCGAACAGTGGCTCGCCATGTTCGGGTCGTGAGGCGTCTCGCTCCGAGCGATCACGTCATCGTCGTTGGTGCGGGTCTCGCGGGCTGGCGCGTGGTGGAGTCGCTTCGGCGTGAGGGTTTCACCGGCGCGCTGACGCTGATTGGTGACGAACCCCACGCCCCCTACGACCGACCTCCGTTGTCAAAGCAGGTGCTCTCGGGCAAGTGGGACGTCGAAAAGACGACGCTGGCGTCGAGTGCACAACTGGCCGAGTCCGCAGCGACGCTGCGCTTGGGCCTGCGCGCTACCCGACTCGACGTCGAGGGCACCACGGTCGAACTCGCCGACGGCTCACTCGTCACCGGCACGCACGTCGTACTCGCCACGGGTTCACGGGCGCGCGCCTTCCACGTCGATTCCGTGGGGGAGCTGGCGTCACTGCGTACTCGAGATGACGTCGTGCGCTTCGGCGGCGTGCTCGACGGACTTATCCCCGGGAGCGTCGTCGCGGTGATCGGTGGCGGATTCGTCGGCGCCGAAGCCGCCACGTCACTCCACACTCGCGGGCTGCGGCCCATCGTCCTCGAGGCCGCCGCAAGACCGTTGCTCGGTGTCGTGGGTGGGGAGGTCGCGACGTGGCTTGAGCGGCTTCCCGCTATCGCCGGGGTCGAACTTCGGACGAATCAGCGGCTCCTCGACGTGGTGCGTGACGACGTGGGCTACGAACTCCTCTTTAACGATGGAACGCAACTGCGCGCGAGTGCCGTCTTAGCCGCGGTGGGATCAGCGCTCGACACCTCGTGGCTCGAAGGCACCGGGCTGGTCATCGACGACGGGGTCGTCGTCGATGAGAACCTGCAGGCGGCGGCGAACGTCGCCGCGATTGGCGACGTGGCGCGCTTTCTGTGGAGGAGTTCGCTCGGCGAGGAATCGGTGCGAATCGAGCACTGGCAGGTGGCCATCGATCACGCCGCGCACGTAGCGAAGTATTGGGTGAGCGGCGAAGGCCGCGCCGAGATCATGGTGCCCTACTTCTGGTCAGATCAGTACGGCAAGAAGATTCAGATGCTCGGTCACCCCCACCCGAGCGACGAGGTCGCGCTGGTGAGTGGAACGCCCGAGGAGGGAAAGTGGCTCGCGCTCTTTTGCCGCGACGGTGTCGTGACGGGGATCATCGCGCTCAGTCACCCTCGCGCGCTCATGCTCTCGAAGGAGTTACTCACCACCCGCACCACCCTCGACGACGCACTGGGCCTCGAACCGTGGATCGCCTAGAACGAGACGTCGGAGAGTTCGGGAATCGTTCGACGCGACTTCGCGAGCGACGAGCGCCACGCGTCGCGCGCGACAGCGCGCTCGCGCTGATCTAACGAGGGGGTGGCGACGAAGGCCGGCGACCAGAGCGTCTCAACGTCCTCGAGGGTGAGGTGTCCGGCGCTGACGAGCGCCATGAGGCCCGCCCCGCGGGTCGTGGCCTCGCGTTCGGAAGAGACCGAGACCACGTGGCCGGAAAAGTCCGCGAGGCGCTGGACGAAGAACCGGTTCACACTCATCCCGCCGTCGACGTGCAGTTCGTCGAGCGACGTACCGACTTCGCCCTGGGCGGCTTCGAGCAGGTCTGCCCCGCGATGCGCGATCCCCTCGAGCACTGCGCGTACGAGGTGCGCGCGAGTGGTACCGCGGGTCAAGCCGAAGAAGCCGCCACGTGCACCGAAGTCCCATTCGGGCGTGCCGAGTCCGGAAAACGCGGGGACGAACGAGACCCCCGCAGTGTCGCCGACCGATTCGGCGACCCGTTCGCTGTCGCTGACCTCACTGAGGAGTCCGAGGTCGACGAGCCACTCCACGCACGAGCCGGCAGAAAAGACGATGCCCTCGACGCCCCAGGTAATCACGCCCTCGCGACTACGCAGGGCGACTGGGTAGCAGCCCGAGGGGTAGCGCGCGAGCGTCGGGGGGGAGTGATCACCGTGGACGAGGTCCAGCATCGCCCCGGTGCCGAAGGTGATCTTCGCACCGGCGCGCACACACGACTGGCCAAAGAGCGACGCGGACTGGTCGCCCACGATTGCGGTAATCGGGGGCGCACCCGCGAGCGCGCTCGCGGGCCCGACGTTGCACATCGTGTCAACGAGTTCGGGCAGCATCACGGGATCGATCGCCAAGAGCGACAACGTGCGCTCGTCCCAGCCGTCGAGCGTGGTGTTCACGAGACCACTCACGCCGGCGTTCGATCGATCGCTCACGAAGGAGGCCCCCCGGGTTAGGTGCCAGACCAGCCACGTCTCGATGGTGGCGAAGCGCAGCTCGCGTGAGGGTCGCGCCGCGTGCTCCACGAGCCAACGGGCCTTCGTGGCCGACTGGTTGGGCGCGAGCTGAAGTCCCTCACCTTGGAGGACGAGACAGTCGATGACCGTGCGAAGGTCCTGCCAACTCAGCGCTGGTCCCACGGCGACGCCCGTCGCCGGGTCGAACACGATCGTGGTGGCTCGCTGATTCGTCACGCCAACGCACACGCACTCGCCGCCCGCTCGAAGGGTGGCGGCCGCGAGTTCGAGCGCGGAGTGCGTGATCTCTTCGGCGTCGAGTTCGACGAACCCCGGGCTGGGCGTCGCGACGTGGAGTGGGCGTTGGTGCACGTGCGAGACGACACCACGCTCGTTCACAATCGCGGTGCGAATCGAGGACGAGCCGACGTCGATGGCGAGGGCGTTTACCACGCGGGTCCGCCGAGACCGAGCACGCCGGGGTTCAAGATGTTCATGGGATCAAGGTGCGCCTTCAGGGCGACGACAACGTCGAAGGCGTCGCCGAGGGCCGAGTGCACGAAGCGAGCTCGATTGCGACCGATCCCGTGGTGATGGCTGATCGCGCCTCCGAGGGCAATGACCTCTTCCATCGCGACGTCCCAGGCGTCACGGTAAAAGGAAGCGACGTCGCTCGTCGGCAGGCCCGCGAAGGTGAAGTAGAGACAGGCACCGTCGAGATAGGCGTGCGATTGGTGCGCCGACGCGACCAACATTCCCTCTCGCGCGAGGAGCGCGGCGGTCACGCGAGCGCGCAGGTCCTCGAGGATCGACCAGGGTCCCGCGACCTCGATGGTGTCAACCACCAACCCTCGTTCCCACAGTGGCGCGAGGGCGCTCACGTCGTTGCGCCGATCCAACCAGTGCGCGACCATCGACTCGTCGAGGGGTACGGCCACGGCGCACGCGGCTCGTACCGCGGCCATCGTCGCCTCGACGAAGGGCTCCTCGCCCTCGTCGAGCACGATCAGCGCACAGCCCTCGGCCTCGAAGTTCCGCTTCGTCTCGACCTCGTCGTAGAGGCGAAGCACGGCGGGACGAGCGTCGCGCTGCACGATGGTCCGACAGGCCGTCATCCCCTCGTCGAAGGTGGCGAAGGAGAATGCCGCGCGCCGCTCGCAGCTGGGGAGTGCTCGCATCACGAGCGTCGCTTCAGTGATGACTCCAAGCGTGCCCTCGGACCCAACGAAGAGCGCCACCAGATCAGGACCGACCGCCTGGCGGGGACCATGTCCTCCCAGGTGCATGACCTCGCCGCGTGCGGTCACCACCGTCAGTCCGCGAACCAGGTCTTCGATCTTGCCGTACCGGTTCGAATACTGGCCCGCGCCGCGGCACGCGATCCATCCCCCGACCGTGGCGAGGTCGAAGGACTGGGGAAAGTGCCCGACGGTGAAGCCCCGTGCGCGCGTGGCCGCCTCGAGATCGGGACCGAAGACGCCCGCCTGGACGCGCACCGTGGACGAGGTCTCGTCCAGCGTGACCACGCAGTTCAGTCCCGTGAGGTCGAGGGCGATGGCACCCGCGCTCGGCACCGCGCCACCGCCCACGCCCGAACGCCCACCCTGGGGGCACACCGACACCCCATGAGCGCTCGCCACACGCAGCGTCGCGACGACGTCGTCGGTCGAGTTCGCTCGCACGACGACACCCGGCCAGCGCTCGACGTGTCCACGCGCGACGTCGGCGATCAGCGGGGGCCACCAGTCGCGGGCGTGCTCGGCACGATCGATCGTGGCGACGGAGTAGGTGACGCCGGCCGCCGCCAAGTCTTCGAGGAGTCCTTCCGACGATGGCGCCGGGGCGTCGAGGGGAGCGTGGGGATAGGCGTTGGGCATCGTCGGTTCGCGCATGGATCAAAGGTCCAGTCCGGCTGCGGTGAACTCACCGTCGGCGAGCTCGCGGTACGCGTCGACTTCTGCCGCGGCCGTCGCCTCGTCCCAACCCATCACACCAGCCACGAGCTCGGCGATGGCCGGCGCGGCGCGTAGTGTGGCGCGCGCGTCGTGAAGGTGCGCGCGGGTCCGCCGAGTGAGGAGGTCCACCAACGTGACGGCCATCTCTTCGCGGGCGCAGAAGAGAAACTCGACGCGACGGTACGTCAGTCCATCGACGGCGAGCTCGCCCAATGTCGGGTCGGCGTCGATCATGGTGAGCAGGCGTGGGGTCTCGGACCCGTAGCGGTGATAGAGGTGCGCCTCGAGCTCGTTGCGCGGACGCCACCCGCCCACGCCGTAGAGCGCGAGTGACTTGGTGCGCGTACGCGGCATATTGGTTTCGTAGGGTGCGAGCGCGTCGACGGCGTCCTCAGCCATCTGGCGGTACGTCGTCCATTTGCCACCGGTCACGTGCACCACGCCATCGCCGGTGTCGCTCACCTGGTGGCGACGCGAGAGGTCGGCGGTGCGCTCGCTGAGCGTGTGACCCGTGGCGGGTGCGAGCAAGGGTCGAAGGCCGGCCCAGACGCCGGTCACGTCGTCGACGGTGAGATCAGAGGAGGTCGACGCGTTCACCGCGTCGAGAAGGTACTCGACGTCGTCGCGCGTGCACCGCGGGTCCTCGAGTGAACCGTCGTAGGCCGTGTCGGTCGTGCCGATGTAGGTGAAGGGTGCGTCGTCAAAGGGCACGATGAAGATGCTGCGGTGGTCGTGGGCGACGTTGAGCACGGCGGCCACGTCGGCGGGGAGGCGAGTGCGCGACACCGTTACGTGCACGCCCTTGGCCGGAGTGATCCGGTGCGAAGGGTGATGCTCGGTCATCGTGAAGATGTCGTCGGCCCATACCCCCGACGCGTTGACGACCGCGCGCGTCGTGACCTCGAACTCCTCGGCGCCGACCTCGTCGCGACACCGCACCGACGCGACACGGCCAGCGGCGTCTTTGGTGACCGAAAGGGCGCGGGTGTAGTTGACGACGGTGGCGTCAAAGGCGAGCGCCGCGGTCTTCGCGAGCGTCAACGCGACTCGGGCATCGTCGCCCCGCGCGTCGTAGTAGAGGAAGCCGGCGACCAGACGTTCGGTGCGCAACGTCGGCAGGTGCGCGAGGGTCTCGGCGCGCGTGATCTTGCGGTAGCGGTGACCGATGCGCCACCCACCCGAGAGGTCGTAGATCCGCAGCGCCGTCGCGTAGCCCTTGACGAGCGCCTTGGCGGCCACAACGTTCGAGCCGAAGAGCGGAATGAGGAAGGGAAGAGGTTGGACCAAATAGGGCGCGTTGGCCAAGAGACGTTGGCGTTCGCGCAGGTTCTCATAGACCAGTCGGAACTCTTTTTGTTGGAGGTAGCGCAGTCCGCCGTGGACCATCTTCGATGACTTCGAGCTGGTACCTGAGGCGATGTCGCCGGCCTCAATGAGGGCCACGCGTAGTCCTCGCGACGCCGCATCGAGGGCCACGCCGGCCCCGGTCATACCCGCGCCGATGACGACCACGTCGAAGCTCGACGTGGTCAGCGCGCGCAGGTGTTGCGCGCGCTGGAAAGTCGTCACGTAGGTATGTTGGCACACGACCCGAAGTAACTTGCTGGGTATGGACTTTCAACTCTCGAGTGAGATGCGCGACTTACAAGCGACGGTCCGACAACTGGCCCAGACCAAGATCAAACCTCGAGCACGTGAGATCGACTCGACGGGTGTCTACCCCCAGGACATCTTCGAGGAGTTCCAGCGCGCCGATCTCCTAGGCCTGTGCATCCCGGAGGAGTACGGAGGTTCGGGCGCGGGCATCATGGGTCTGACGTTGGCGATCGAGGAGGTGACCAAGTACTCGAACGTGCTCGGTTTGATGTTGCTGCTCACGCGTCTGCCAACGGGTCCGATCATGATCGCCGGGAACGAGGAGCAAAAACAGCGTTACCTGCCCGGTATCGCTAAGGGCACACAGCGTTCGGCGTTCTGTCTATCCGAACCCGGAGCCGGGTCGGACGTCGCGGGGATGCGCACCCGAGCGAGTGAGGACCCCGACGCTGAGGGCGGCTTCGTCCTCAACGGGACCAAGTGTTGGATCTCGGGGGGCATGCAAGCTGACTGGTTCGTCGTCTTCGCTAAGGTCGGCGATCCGTCAATTCGCAATCACACGAACATCTGGGGTTTTATCGTCGAGGCGGACTCGCCGGGTGTTTCACGACCCCGGGTGGATAAGAAGATGGGCGTCAAGGGCATCGACACCACCGAGATCGTCTTCGAGAACGTGCACGTCGGCCCGCGCCAGGTCATCGGCGGTGGTTTCGCGTTAGCGATGGAGTCGCTCAACGCCATGCGACCAATCGTCGCGGCTCGCGGGATCGGACTCGCCGAGGGTGCCTTGATGTACGCGACGGAGTACGTCAAAGAACGCCAGGCCTTTGGCAAGACCGTCGCGGAATTCCAAGGCATCCAGTGGGAGATCGCCAAGTGCGCCACCGAGATCGAAGCCGCCCGCCTGCTGACCTATCGGGCGGCGTGGCTCGCCGACCAGGGAAAGTTCACCAAGGAGTTCGTGCCCTATCTCTCGATGGCCAAGTACTACGCGACCGAAGTCGCGGTCAAGGCGTCGGGCCTCGCGGTGCAACTCCTCGGCGCCGCGGGCTACATGGAGGACCACCCGGTCGAACAGTTCTACCGTGACGCGAAACAGCTCACCATCGTCGAGGGGACGACGCAGATCCAGCTGGGTCTCATCGGGCGCGGCGTGCTTGGTCACGACCTCTGGTGGGACTAGGCCCGAGCGCTGCGACGCTAGTGCCTACACTGACCTCGTGAGCGGGCCCCTCAGCGGACTCAAGGTCATCGAACTGGCCGGCATCGGACCCGGCCCCTACGCCTGCATGCTCTTGGCCGACGCCGGCGCGGACGTGCTGCGCCTCGAACGCGGCGACCTGGACGCCGAGGCGACGACGACCTTTGACGTGTTGAACCGGTCGCGTCCTTCGGTCGCGCTCAATTTGAAGAACGTCGCTGGTCGCGACCTCGTGCTCGAACTCGTAGAACGCGCCGACGTGCTCATTGAGGGCTTTCGCCCGGGCGTCACCGAGCGGCTGGGGCTCGCACCGGCGGACTGCTGGGAACGAAACCGCCGGCTGGTCTATGGCCGCATGACTGGTTACGGGCAGTCGGGGCCGCTGTCGGGCCGAGCGGGTCACGACGTGAACTACGTGGCGATCTCCGGCGCGCTGTGGCCCATTGGCCGCCAGGGGGAGCGCCCGACGCCGCCGCTCAACCTGGTGGGCGACTTCGGCGGTGGTTCGATGTTTCTGGTTTTTGGCGTGCTCGCCGCGGTGTACGCCGCCCAGCGCAGCGGCGAGGGCCAGGTCGTAGACGCGGCGATGGTCGACGGATCCGCGTCGATGCTGGCCATGACGCACAGTTTCATGAATGGCGGCTACTGGACCGAGGAGCGCGGCGTCAACATGCTCGACACCGGCGCGCACTTCTACGAGGTCTACGAGACGAGCGATGGTCGCTACGTGGCGGTGGGCGCCATTGAAGCCCAGTTCTACCGCCAACTCCTCGACGGTCTCGGGCTGCTCGACGAAGCACTGCCCGACCAGTCGGACCGGACCCAGTGGCCCGCGATGAAGGAGCGCTTCGCGGCCATCTTTCGCACGAAGACACGTGATGAGTGGACGGAGATCTTCGGGGATCGCGACGCGTGCGTGACGCCGGTGCTGTCACCGTCGGAGGCGGTGACGCACCCTTACAACGTCGCCCGCGAGGTCTACGTCACCGGCGCCACGCCACAACCGTCGCCGGCGCCACGCTTTTCCGCCACGCCCTCTTCGATCAGCGCCCCGCCGCGCAGTCCGGGTTCGGGCACGCGCGAGGGACTGGCGAAGTGGGGAGTGGACGAGGCCCGAATCGAAGAACTGCGTAGCGCCGGGGCGTTTGGTTAGATGTTGACGACGGGGCAGGTCAAGGTGCGCGTGATGCCGGGGACCTTTTGGATGGCTCCGACGATGAACTTGCCGAGGTCGTCGACGCTTTCGGCTTCGCAGCGCACGATCACGTCGTAGGGACCGGTCACTTCAAAGGACTCGAGGACGCCGGGCACGGCACGGGTGGCGAGGACGACCTTCTCGCTCGAACCAATTTCCGATTGAATCAAGATGTACGCCTGGACCGACATGGAATACCTTTCGTTTCGAGTGTTCCTATCTTGCCCTTTTTCCAGGGACTGCGCTAATCCTCGCGGAAGCGCTTGCCGATGTGCCACTGGTGGCAGTAGTCGCAGCGGTACGTGTTCAGATCCGCGCGATCGAGGGTCCAGGCGAGCTGCGCCGCGCCGCGCGCCTCGGCTTCGGTGCGGTAGGAGTTTTTCGCTGTGCCCTCGCGAGTGAAGTGTGACGCGACCCGTCCGAGCGGACGCGTGGTGGGTCGGCGTTGGCGTCGACTTTTCATCGATACCACCCTAGGTGTCGATACAGTCTTCCCATGAGCGTGCAGTCCCAGACCGAGGTAATTGTCGAATCGACGACCGAAGTCGACCACGGCGACCACGAACGATTCACCCACATCGTCCTCGAGGGCTACACGCCCAAAGACGGCGAGTTCGTGGCGCTCGATAACAGCGTCGTAGCGGGCATGATCAACGCCACGCCGGTGCGCGCGCTCTGCGGCAAGGTGTGGGTCCCGGGACGTGACCCCCAGAAGTACCCGCTCTGTCCCACGTGCAAGGAGATCGCCACTGGTCTCGGTTGGTCGCTCCCGAGCGCGTAGGCAGCGCATCGCCCTCGGTAGAGTCGAAGGCTATGGCTCGCGCGCTGGTTCTCCGTCACCACCTTGAAGATCGACCGGGTTTGGTGGGCGAGGCCTTCGAGGCACGCGGCTTCGAACTCGACGTCGTGATGATGGACGCGACGACGCCGACCCCCTCACTCGACGGCTACGACGCGCTCGTCATCCTCGGCTCGAAGTGTGCGGTGTACGACCACGAGGTGGAAGCGTCCTGGTTCGGTCGCGAGCTGGGTCTCATTGGTGACGCGGTCGAGCGGACGCTGCCGATACTCGGGATCTGCTTCGGGGCGCAGGCCCTCTGTCGCTTCTACGGTGGCGAGGTCACCCGCGCCGAACAAGGAGAAATCGGGTGGTTCGCTCTTGACGTGCTGCCCGGCGTCGACCTATCGACGGGCCCGTGGTTCGAGTTCCACTTCGATCACTGCTCGTTACCCGCCTCGGCGGAGCTCTGGGCGACGTCGCCTCGTGCGGTGCAGGCCTTTCGAATCGGGGCGAGCGTCGGGGTCCAGTTCCACCCCGAAATCGATGACGGTCAGCTGAAGGAGTGGCTGGCCGCCGACGAGGATGACGCGCGAGAACTCGGCCTCGACGTCGCGGCGCTGCTCGAGGAGACGGCTCGTGAGACCCCCGCGGCCCGCACTCGTGCCCTCGAACTCGTCGACCTCTTTCTTCGCGTCACCGCGTGAGCACCACGACGCCGGGCGACCACGAATCAGCGATGACGGTGCGAATCGAGCGGCCCGCCACCGGTGGCGGCGTCGGTCGGGCCGAGGACGGCCGCGTGGTGTTCGTGCGCCACGCACTTCCGGGTGAGTTGGTCCGTGTCGACGTACGAGAAACAACCGCGAAGTTCTATCGCGGTGACGCGGTCGAGGTGCTCGAGGCAAGTCCGCAGCGGGTGAAGGCCCCATGTCCGTACGCCCATCCCGGTGGGTGTGGGGGCTGTGACCTCCAACACGCCAGCGAAGCCGCCCAGCACGACTGGAAGGCGTCGTTGGTGAGTGAACACCTGCGACGAATCGCCGGGGTCGAGCGCGACGTCTCGGTCCTCGCACCTCCCTCGCCAGCCCACCACTCGCGTACGCGGTTGCGCTGCGCCGTGGATGAGCAGGGTCGACTCGGCCTGCACGAGGCGAGGAGCCACTCGGTGATCGCGCTCGATTCGTGTTGGATCGCCGACGAGTCCTTCGACATCGCCTTCGGACGCCAGTGGCCCGGCGTGCTCGAGGTGGAACTGCGGGCGATCGGTGAGGGAGAGGCCTTCGCGGTCGCGCGGCGCGAGAGTGAACGCGGCGAGACCTACGAGGTGCGCGCCTTGAGTGGTGAGGCGCTCGATCCCTCGACGCACTCGCGGGTGCGGGTGCACGATCACGTCTTTTCCGTCGGCCCTATGTCGTTCTGGCAGGCGCATCGCGACGCCCCGCGACTACTGAGTGACACCGTGCTGGAGTTCGCCAACGCGGGCGTGGGCGACGAGGTTGTCGATCTGTTTTCGGGCGTGGGGCTCTTCAGCGTCCCGCTCGCCAAGCGAGTTGGACCGAGCGGTCGCGTGAGCGCGGTCGAGTCGTCGCCCTTCGCCGTTCGCGACGTGCGCACCAACGCCCAGGGTCTAACGCACCTCAAGGTTCGCGAGTGGTCCGTGACTCCACGATCGGTCAATGACACGGTGAGGGCCGATTCGATCGTCGTCCTCGACCCACCACGTCACGGGCTCGCGAAGGGTGTCGCCCAAAGCCTGGCGCGACGTGGTCCCCGCCGCGTGGTCTACGTGTCCTGTGACGCGGCGACCTTCGCCCGTGACCTTAAAATTTTCTTATCAAACGGATTTGTGCTCAGTGACCTGCGAGTATTCGATCTCTTCCCGATGACCGAGCACGTTGAACTCGTCGCGCTCCTTGACAGCCCCTCCTAAAAGGTGGATAGTGCTGGTGAGGTCAAGTTTCCCTAAGCCCGCTGAGGGGGGTCGAGAATGTCGATCAAGTTGGACCATCACCACCGCGTCACCGCACAGAAACTGTTCTGTCACCCACTGAACCACAACATCCAATGGCACGACGTGTGTTCCCTACTCGCTCGCTTTGGTGAAGTCCACGAGACGCACCGCGGCAACTGGGCCGTGACCGTCGAGGGTGAGACGGTGTCCTTCGGCTCCACGCGCACGAGAGAGTTGACCGAGGATCAAGTGGTGCGGGTGCGCAACTTCTTGCGCTCCTTCGGTCTCACGCGAGAGACCCTCGCCGCGGCCTGAGTTCGCCGCAGGGTTTTCGTCCAACAGGGAGTGGCTCACCTCCAACAACGTCCAAAGCGAACCTTGGACATCCTTGGAGGTGCGGGGGTGCGAGCCCCCGGTCCGTCAACTTCTTAGTGAACATTCTCCGAGCGCAGCTGACCGTAAGTTGTCGGGAGCGTCATCGGTGTCAGCGCCAATGGTGTTCCGTAGTTAGCTGAAGTGTCCCCGCGAGATCACTAACGAACCTCGCGGGTAAGCCCTGCTTTATGACACCCGTTAACTAAACCGCAGGGCTGGGTCTAGGCGGATGTCGCTACCTAAGCAGCGAACGCAAGCTGAGGCTTGGCGTTTATTTTTTGTTTCCGGCTCTTTAACGTGGCTCCGGAGACCACGGCTCGCTTCTTTCACCTCGACGACTGACGTCGAAACCATTCACCCCCTCGTTGTCGCGACCCCTTTGGCCGCTTGTGGAGTCTACCGCGGGGCTCCGTGGGGGAGCCGGGCGTCAGCCGAACTTCTCCGCGTGGCGCACCGCGCGGGCCATATCGCGCTCGGCGTCGCGTTTGGCCAAGGCCTGTCGCTGGTCTTGTTGTTTGCGACCCTTGGCGAGACCGATCTCGACCTTGGCGCGACCCTCTTTAAAGTAGAGCTTGAGCGGGATAATGGCGAGCGACTGGGCGTTGGCCTTGTGTCGCCACTGCTCGATCTCGCGTCGGTGCACTAAGAGCTTGCGCTTGCGGTCGGGGTCGTGGCTCCCAAAGCCCACGGCGTAGCTCCACGGCGGCACGTGCATCTGGAAGAGCCAGAGTTCGTTGTCGTCGACGCGCACGTAGCTTCCGGCGATCTGCGCGGTGCCCTCGCGCAGGGACTTGACTTCGGACCCGACGAGCACCAATCCGCACTCCAGGGTCTCCAAGATGTCGTAGTCGTGTCGGGCGCGTCGATTGGTGGCCACGACGCGGTCGTTGCCGGTGTCCTCGCGCTTTTTCGCCCGACGGTCTTGGATTTGCTTGGCTCGAGCCACGACGACAGCGTAGTGACGTGACTAGCCAACAGTGGTCCGCTCACTAGGGTGGCCACGTGCTGACGCTGCGTTCGAGTGACCGCGACACCCTGCTCGCCGCCTGCGTGCGAGCACTGCCCAACGAGGGCTGCGGGCTACTGCTCGGCACCCTCGAGGGCGTGGTGCGCGCCGTCGTGGCGAGTGAGAACGTCGCCGACTCGGCCAAGGTCTACGAGATCGATCCGAAGGTGCTCCTGCGAGCGTATCGACGGGCCGAGGAGGAAGGACTCGAGGTGTTGGGGGTGTTTCATTCCCACACCCACAGCGAGGCCTACCCCAGCCCGACCGACGTCGCCCAAGCGCCCGACCCGGCGTGGCACTACGCGATCGTCTCCTTCGCGCATCGCCCGAGCGTGTTACGGAGCTACCGGATCGAAAACGACCTGGTCACAGAGGAAGCGGTGGTCGTCGTCGACTGAGACGACGACGCAAGAATCTCGACACGAACGGGCCGCGGGACGATAAAGTTGACTCAGTAGGTCAGGAATCAACGTAACGTACGAAAGAGGCGTCATGTCGGCAGTACTTCGGATACCCACCGTGCTTCGTCCTTCCATGGGCGGCGCGAGCGTCATCGCGGTCGAAGGCTCGACCGTGGGCGAGGTCCTCTTGACGCTCACCACCACCTACCCCGCCATCAAGGGTCAACTTCTCAACGCGGACGGCACGTTGCACCGCTTTTTGAACGTCTACGTCAACGACGACGACGTGCGCTACCTCGGTGGGGTAGAGGCGCTCATCGCGAACGACGACGAGATCACCCTGTTGCCGGCGGTCGCGGGCGGCGCCTGGTAGTGACGCGCTACGCCTCCGTGCTCGACCTCGTGGGTAACACCCCGGTGGTCGACGTGAGTGCCCTGTCACCGAAGTCCAATGTCACGATTCTCGCGAAACTCGAGGGTCGCAATCCCGCGGGCTCGGTGAAGGACCGCGTGGCGCTCTCCCTCGTCGAGGCGGCCGAGCGCGACGGTCGGCTGATTGTCGGCAAGCCCGATCAGGTCCTGATCGAACCCTCCTCCGGCAACACCGGCATCGCGCTCGCACTGGTGTGTCGACTACGGGGCTACCACCTCAAGGTGGTCCTACCCACCAACGTCTCACCCGAACGCCGACAGCTGCTGGTCGCCTTTGGGGCCGAGATCATTGACTCACCCGGCGCCGAAGGATCCAACGGGGGCGTGCGCCTGGCCCAGCGCCTGAGCGCGGAGAACCCCGAGTGGGTCTTCCTCTACCAGTACGCCAATCCCGCGAACCCGCTCGCGCACTACTCGACGACTGGTCCCGAGATCTGGGCCGACGTCCCCGAGATCACGCACTTCGTGGCGGGCCTCGGTACCTCGGGCACCTTGATGGGTGTCGGTCGATACCTAAAGGAACGCCGCGCCGACGTGCAGATCTGGGCGGTGGAACCCCCCAGCGGCGAGATCGTGGACGGGCTGCGCAGTCTCGATGACGGCTACGTGCCCCCGATCTTCACCGACAACGACGGAGAACATCTCTTGGACCGCAAGGTGATCGTGCGCGCACGCGAGTCCATCGAGTGGACTCGTCGCTTGACCGAGGTCGGTCTTTTCGTAGGACTCTCCTCGGGCGCGGCGATGGCGGGTGCGGTCAAGTGTGCCGCCACCATCGACGACGACGACAGTGCCACCATCGTGACCCTCATCGCCGACGACGGTTGGAAATACCTCTCGACGGGCGCCTGGAGCGATGACGTCGACGACGTCGTCGAGCGCGCGAAGTCGATCATCTACTTCTAAATCCCGTTGGACTGCGCAATCTCAACTACCGTGGTCTCGCACGTTCGCTGAAGGAGACCCATGTCCGTAATTCGAGTTGACGGCCGCGCCGTCGACGAAGCGAGACCGCTTTCATTCGAACGAGACTTCACCGAGATGGCTGCTGGTTCGGTGCTGGTGAGCTTTGGCCGCACGCGCGTGCTCTGCACGGCGTCGGTCGATGAAGACGTGCCGCGCTGGCTGAAGGGGAAAGGTCGTGGTTGGGTGAGCGCGGAGTATTCGATGCTCCCGGGTTCGACCCCCGATCGGGCGAATCGCGAAGCCGCCAAGGGCAAGCAGTCCGGTCGGACCCAGGAGATTCAGCGACTGATCGGACGATCGCTGCGCAGCGTCACGCGCTTGGAGTTGCTGCCCGATCTGCAGATCCTGGTGGACTGTGACGTCTTGCAGGCCGACGGTGGTACGCGCACCGCGTCGATCTGCGGCGGCTACGTCGCGCTGCACGACGCCATCTCCCGCCTGGTCCTCAGTGGTCGCATCGCCGAGCACGCGCTTGGTGACGAGGTCGCAGCGGTGTCGGTGGGCATCGTGGGGGGCGTCGCGATGCTCGACCTGCCCTACGAGGAAGACGTCCGAGCCGACACCGACATGAACGTCGTGATGACCGGGTCGGGCCGCTTCGTCGAGGTCCAAGGAACGGCCGAACACGAGCCCTTTGACCGTCACGAGCTCGACGAACTCTTGGACCTAGCGGCCCTGGGTATCGGGCGGATCGTCGGGGCCCAGCGCGACGTACTCGCTACGGCGCCGACCCCGAGGATGCCGTGAGCACCTTCGTCCTCGCCACCGCTAATCCTCACAAGACCGAAGAGATTCGGCGGGTTCTGGCCGATTTTGACCTCGAACTCTTGCCACGACCGAGTGACGTCCCTGACGTCGACGAGACCGATGACACGCTGCAGGGCAACGCGCTGCTCAAGGCGCACGCGCTCTGCGATGCCACGGGTCACCCGGCGGTCGCTGACGACACGGGGCTGTTCATCGACGCTCTCGACGGCCGTCCCGGGGTCCACAGCGCCCGATTCGCGGGGCGGGGGGCGAGCTTCGAGGACAACGTCAAGAAGGTCCTCCTTGAACTCGGCGGCGTCAAGGAGCCTGATCGCACGGCACGCTTTCGCACGGTGATCGCCGCCGTCTACCCCGATGGCGAGTCGTGGTGGGTCGAAGGCGTCTTGGAGGGCACGGTCCTGCGCGAGTGTCGCGGTGAGCACGGATTTGGTTACGACCCAATCTTCGCGCCACTCGGCGAAGGCGGCCGTTCGCTCGCCGAGCTGAGCTCGGATGAGAAGAACGCCATCTCTCACCGCGGGAACGCGCTGCGAGCCTTCGCGGCCAAGTTGCGTGAGTAGTTCGTTCGCGTGATGATCACCCGTAGGGTGGGAGAGTGACGAACCGAGAGCTCGCGATGTTCCCGCTGGGCATGGTCGTTTTTCCCCACCAGACCGTGGGTCTGTGCGTCTTCGAGCCGCGCTACCACGCGCTCTTAGCGGACGTCGAGGATGAGCGTCGTTTCGGCACGTGCTTGATCGAGCGCGGCGCGGAAGTGGGTGGCAGTGACGAGCGCACGTCGGTCGGCACGCTGGTGGAGATCCTCGGGTCCCATCAGTTAAGCAACGGCCAGACACTGATCGTCGTGGAAGGAATCGAGTGTTTCGAGGTCGAAGAGTGGCTCGACGACGATCCCTACCCTCGAGCTCGCGTGGGTCAGCGCTGTTGTGACGATGTCGCGGTTGAACCCTCGTTACTCAAGTCCACCGAGTCTGGTGTGCGCGCCCTTCGCGCGCTGCAGAGTGAAGTGGTGGCCGACCAGTGCCTCCAGCGAGACTGTGCCATGGACCCTGATCCGGGCATGCGCGGATGGCAGCTGTGCGCCCTCACCCCGATGTCGATCCTTGATCAGTTCAAGGTACTGAGTTTGAGCAACCCCAACGAGCGACTGCGTCTGGTCGCCGAGATCTGCTGTGAGCGCTACGGCGACTACCAGCGCATGCTCGCCGTAGACGAGTTGCGCGCGCCGATGAGCTGACTAACGCAGCTCTAAGAGGTCGACGACGAAGATCAACGTCTCATTGGGCGCGATGACCCCGCCCGCGCCGCGCTCGCCGTAGCCGAGGTGCGCGGGTATGACTAAGCGACGACGGCCGCCGACACGCATCCCGACGACGCCCTGGTCCCAACCCTTGATGACCTGACCGGCACCGAGGGCGAAGACGAAGGGCTCGTTACGATTCCACGAAGCGTCAAACTCTTCACCACTCGAGACCCCCACGCCCACGTAGTGCACGACGGCGCGTTGGCCCGAGGTCGCCTCCTCGCCCTCGCCTTCGATGAGGTCCTCGATGAGGAGCGTCTCGGGCGCGGGGCCCATGTAGGGATCAACGAGGGGCTTGTCGGACATGGCGCAGAACTCTACTAGCGGCGGTTGCGACCGGCCGCGACCACGCGGACGTTCTTGGCTTCTCGACCCTTGGGACCCTGGGCTTCTTCGAAGGTGATCTTCTGGCCTTGGCTGAGGGACTTGAAGCCGTCACCCACGATGGAGGAGAAGTGGATGAACAAGTCGTCACCCTTGTCGTCGCTGGCGAACCCAAAACCTTTGGAGTCATTAAAGAAACTCACGACCGCTTCTTTGCCACGTGGTCGGTTCGCACCCTCGGGGCGCGTCGACTGGGGCTCGCGACGCTCGAAACCTCGAGGCGAACGCACGGGCGTCTCGCTAGCTCGGTGCTCGCGGCGAGGCGCAACGCGCTCACGTGGTTCACGACGCTCAACGCTGCGTGGGGCGCGCTCGCGCGCCCTCGGAGCTTCGGGTCGCTTCGATGGCGTACGGTCGTCGAGCCGTTCGGCCGCGACCGCGTCGTCAACGGCGCCGAGACGAATCGCGACGGCGTCTTCACGGGTGTCAATCGAGGGATTGATGCCGAGGGCCCGCTGGAGGCGCTTGACCTGTCCAATGACGTCCTCACCCACGAGCGAGATGACGGCGCCCGTGGCGCCGGCGCGACCAGTACGGCCGGAGCGGTGGAGGTAGTCGGTCGCCTGCGCCGGGGGGTCGTAGTGAACGACGACCGGCAAGAGGTCGATGTGGATGCCGCGCGCGGCGACGTCGGTGGCGACGAGGACTTGGATGGAACCGTTCTTCACGCTACGCAGCGCGCGCTCGCGCTGGGCCTGGGAGCGGTCACCGTGCAGGGGTACGGCCGAGATGCCGCGCTCACCGAGCTGGCGCGCGAGGCGGTCGGCGCCGTGCTTGGTGCGGGTGAAGATGATCGCTCGCTCGTACTGCTCAATGATGTCGGCGGTGATCTCGGGACGACGGTCTCGCGGTACTCGCCAGAAGTAGTGGTCGACGTCGCTCGGCGCTTCGTCGCCCACGACGTCGTGAATCGCGGCGTCGTGGGTGAACTCGCGCACCAACGACGACACGTCCGGTCCCATCGTGGCGGAAAACAGCATGACGTGGCGCTCGCGCGAGGTGGCCGCGACGATACGTCGCACCGCGGGCAGGAACCCCATGTCGGCCATACGGTCGGCTTCGTCAACGACGACGGTGGTGACGTCGCCGAGGTCGAGTCCGCGCTGTTCGAGCATGTCTTCGAGGCGCCCGGGACAGGCGACCACGACGTCGACGCCGAAGTTGAGCGCCTTGCGCGCGACGTTATAGGAGGTACCGCCGTAGATGCAGATGACGCGGCGACCCTGGTCGTCGGTCAGTTGGGCAATCTCTTTTTGGACTTGAGCGGCCAGTTCACGCGTCGGAACCAGCACCAAAGCGGTGGGTTTGCGCGGACGGGCCTTGGTGAGATTGGCGAGCAGGGGGAGGGCGAAGGCGAGGGTCTTGCCCGAACCGGTGATCGCCTTACCTACGACGTCGCGACCCGCCAGGGCGTCGGGAATCGCCGCCTCTTGGATGGGGAACGCTTCGGTGATACCGCGCGCGCGCAGACGTTCGACAAGGCGTGCGGGGACGCCGAGGTCGGCAAAGGACATAGACATAGAACTCCTACGAGTTGAGGTGAGCCCAACTCGCAGCACTTCGTCGAATCGGTCTCTATCGCGAGATGCGATGAAACAGCGTTTCCCATGTTAGCAGGTGAGGTGTAAAACGTGCGCACAACATCGCGCGACGCTCGTGCGGGCGGAGGGACTCGAACCCACACTCCGAAGAACTGGTACCTAAAACCAGCGCGTCTGCCAATTCCGCCACGCCCGCGAGCCCCTCCACTCTACGTCGCCAATGAGAGACGTTCACTACCTGTCACGGTAGATTGGTCCAATGATTACTTCCTCCATGGCCGAAGGTTTCGGCACCAACGACCTTAACCAGCGACTCCTGCGTGAGCGCATCGTCTTCCTCGGATCCCAAGTCGACCAGGGCACCGCGAACCGCATCTGTGCGGAACTGTTGTTGCTCGAAGCCGAGGATCGTGACAAGGACATCAGCCTCTACATCAACTCGCCCGGTGGATCGGTCACCGACGGATTTGGCATCTACGACACCATGCAGTACGTGAACTGTGACGTGCGCACGATCTGTATCGGCATGGCCGCCTCGATGGGACAGTTCCTGCTCTGCGCGGGCGCGCCGGGTAAGCGTCTCTCGCTGCCGCACAGCCGCATCCTCATGCACCAACCCTCAATGGGCGGCATGCAGGGCCAGGCGTCAGACATCGCGATTCAGGCCGAGCAGATCATCTACATGAAAAAGACGCTCGCGGAACGCACGGCATTTCACACCGGCCAAAGCGTTGAGCGGATCGAGACGGACTCGGACCGTGACCGCTGGTTCACGGCCCAAGAGGCTCTGGACTATGGCTTCATCGACGCGGTCATCGAGCGTTCGGCACTTCGTCAAGGCGTCTAGTGAGCCAAGCCCCCTCGGTGGGCCAAGGACATCGTTCGCTTGAGGACACCCCGGTGCGGGTTGTCAGTGCTCGACCGGTTCTCTCTAGACGACTGAAGACCCTCTGGTCGCGCCGCGAGTTGCTGATCGGTCTGATCTCTTCGGACATCCGCATTAAGTACAAGAACTCGACCCTGGGGATCTTCTGGTCGATGCTCGCGCCGGCGTTCACCCTCGGCGTGTACTACATGGTGTTCGCCTTCTTCTTGAAGAACGGCATCCCCAACTTCGTCATCTACCTCTTCTCCGGCTTGGTCGTATGGAACATGTTCCAGAACTCGATCAACACCGCCACCGGGGTCATCGTGGACCGGGCGGCACTGGTGAAGAAGGTCTCGTTCCCTCGCGAGATCTTGGCGCTCTCGAACGTTGGCGCTGCCGTGGTGTACTTCGTGGTCCAGATGGTGGTGCTCGTCATCTTCGTGGCGGCCGTGGGTCACGCCCCGGCGTGGCGATTCCTCCTGATCCTGCCGATCTCGTTCCTCTCGCTCTACTTCTTTACCTCGGCCCTCGCGATGGTGATGTCGGCCGTGAACGTCTACCTGCGCGACATGAAGCACCTCATGGAGGTGCTCTTGCAACTGTGGTTCTGGCTGACGCCGGTCGTCTACTCCTACGAGCACTCGATTGCTCCGCACCTCTCGCGCCACGGTCTCTCGCTCTTGTACTTCATCAACCCCATCACCTTGATCGTGGTCACCTTCCAACGCGTCTTTTACGTCAACACCATCGTGCACTCGACCGTCGCCCCCTACCCGTTGATCAACATCTTGCCGACGTGGTCGTTCGACAAGTTCCTCGAGCTGAACGTGGCCCTCTTCGCGATTACCGTCGTGCTCTTCTTCGTGGCGGAGGCGATCTTCGGACGCCTCGAGGGCAATTTCGAGTCGGAGTTGTAATGGTCGCGGTCATCGACGTCCAAGACGTCTCGAAGTCCTTCAAGATTCATCACGAGCGGCACCAGTCGTTAAAAGAGCGCCTCCTGCACCCACGTTCGGGCTCTACCGAGATGTTCCAGGCGCTGCGCGACGTCAGTTTCAGCGTCGGACAGGGCGAGACGGTCGGCATCGTGGGGCACAACGGATCGGGAAAGTCGACGCTGCTCAAGTGCATCTGCGGGGTCTTAAAACCAACCTCCGGCGAGATTCGACTTCGTGGATCGTTGGCCGCGCTGTTAGAACTCGGCGCCGGATTCCAGACCGAACTCTCCGGTCGTGACAACGTGTACCTCTACGGCGCGATGTTGGGTTTTTCACGAAAGATGGTGGACGCGATCTTCGACGACGTCGTGGCCTTTAGTGAGATCGAGCAGTTCATCGACACCCAGGTGAAGTTCTACTCGAGCGGCATGTACGTGCGCCTCGCCTTCGCGGTCGCGGTCAACGTGGATCCGGACATTCTGGTGGTCGATGAGGTGCTGGCGGTCGGCGACGAACGCTTCCAGGCCAAGTGCGTGGACCGCATCCAACGCTTCAAGGAAGAAGGACGCACCATCCTCTTCGTGACCCACAACGCCGACCAGGTGCGCGCCTTGTGTGACCGGGCCGTGGTGCTCGACAGCGGCGACATGATCGCTGATGGACCGACCCAAGATTCACTGCGCATCTTCCGCGAGCACCTGATGGAAGACGCCGTTGAACACGATGCCGCGCACCTGCTCGGCACCATTCAAATCGAGTCGGTCACGACGCCCGAAGGATCCTTTGACGTGAAGAGCGGTTCGAGCCTGCATCTCGACGTCACGGTCACCTCGCAGAGTGCCTACAGCGGCAACTTCGTCATGGAACTCTTCACGCGAACGGGACTCCTGGTGAGTCGCAGCGACGCGCAGGGTTCACCGGTCAACCTCGTACCCGGTCGCAATCACGTCACCGTCGACCTGGCACAGATCCCCTTGCTCGACGGCATCTACGACCTCAACGTCGGGGTGCTCGACCACCACGGACACACCGTGATCGCCTGGAGCGAGAAGGCGGCGTCGATTCAGGTCACCTACGACGGGCGCGAGGGCGGCTTGGTCGAACTCGGCGCGACCATTACTCAGCGCTGAGCGCGACGAGTTCCTCGGCGCGCAGGCGCGGGAAGTGGCGCAGTGCCCCGAAGGGTCCGAGTCGCCCGACGTTGAAGGGGAAGGTCGCAGCGCGCAGCATCCTTCGGTCGCCCCGCGAGTTGCCGTAGGCGTAGATCGTCGTCGCGACGCCCGGGTGGCGCGACTCGATCCAGGCGTTCAGCCGACGCATCTTTTCCTTGCCCCGACAGTTCCTGCCCAGGTACCCACCGCTCAGCAGTCCTCGAGCGTCGGTCGCCAGGCGCGTGCCCAAGCCGCCAGCAACACCGAGGTGTTCGGCCACCACCTCGACGTAGAGCTGTGGCGAGGCCGAGACGATGACGACGTCGTGGCCCTGGTCCAGGTGCCAGGTCACGCGCTCGAGCACGCGCGGGCGCGCGTGCGCCGTGAAGTGCGCGAGTGCGAAGGTGCGCGACTCGTCGCTCACCGCGCGCTCGTCTCGTCCGTTGAGGAGCGAGATGAAGAGACGCTCCTTGGCGTAGTCCGCCCGTGACCCGCTGCGTATTGCGCCAATGAGGAGGGGTACCGCGAGGCGAGCCGTGGCGAGATACGTGGCCCGCGACCCACAGATGAACCGCAACCACTTAAAGACGCTGCCCCCGTCGCTCAAGGTGCCGTCGAGGTCGAAGGCGGCGACACTCGGTTCGGGGGGAGTACTCACGTGCTCAGTCTCACAGGCGTGCGCGCGGGAACGACTCGAATACTCTATAAAGCCAATGGTAATTTGCGGGAATAAAAAATCGCCCACTAAGGTGTGCCCGTGCAGTCGAGTGACTGACACGAGGCACGCAAGGAGCAATCATGGCAATTCGTTTGGGCGACGTGGCCCCCGACTTCACCGCTGACACCACCGAAGGAACGTTGAGTTTTTACGACTACCTGGGCGACGGCTGGGGCATCCTCTTTTCTCACCCGAAGGACTTCACCCCGGTGTGCACGACGGAACTCGGTGGCTTCGCCAAGCGCAAGGCCGATTTCGACAAGCGCAACACTAAGTTGATCGCCGTCTCGGTCGACAGCGTCGAGTCGCACAACCGCTGGAAGGCGGACGTCGACGAGGTCAGTGGTGGCGACTTGAACTTCCCGATCATCGGCGACGAGGACCACAAGGTGGCCGACCTCTACGACATGATCCACCCCAACGCGAGCGACACGCTCACCGTGCGCAGCGTCTTTATTGTCTCGCCCGACAAGAAGGTGAAGCTCACCCTGACCTATCCCGCCTCCGTTGGAAGAAACGTTGACGAGATCGTTCGCGTGCTCGACTCCCTCCAGCTCTCCGCGGCCTATCCGGTCTCGACACCGCTCGACTGGAAAGACGGTGACGAGGTCATCATCGCCCCGGCCGTCAGTGACGAGGACGCCAAGGAGAAGTTCCCCAAGGGTTTCCGAAAAGTGAAGGACTACCTGCGCTTTACCCCGCAGCCGAACAAATAGTCGCTGACAACCCCCGACGCCACCGCGCACACGCGACGACGTCGGGGGTTTTGTCGTGAAGGACTATGACGCCGTCAACGACTCAGCGAGTGAGGCACGCAGGTCGCGCTTGAGGACCTTGCCCTGGGGATTTCTGGGTAACGGCGTCGAGCGAAAGATCACCCTGGTCGGGACTTCAAACTTCGCGAGACGCGCCGACACGTGTCGCGCTATCTCCTCGCCTTCGATCACTCGACCCGCGCGCAGCACAATCACCGCGGCGACTTCCTCGCCGAGCGTGGGGTGCGGCACGCCCACCACCGCGCAGTCGATGACGTCAGGGTGTTCGAAGATAGCGGCCTCGACGATGACCGAATAGACGTTCTCGCCGCCACGGATGATCATGTCCTTCGCGCGGTCGACGATATAGATAAATCCCTCGTCGTCGAGGCGGGCGACGTCACCGGTGTGCAGCCACCCCTGCGTAAACGACGTGGCGTTCGCTTCGGGCTTGTTCCAATAGCCGCGCACCACGTTGGGTCCCTTGATCCACAGTTCACCCACGAGGTCGGGACTGGCCGGCACGTCGTTCGTCGGATCGTCCCCCTCGTAGTCCTCGGGGACGATGGCGATCTCCATCACGGGGTACGCGGGCCCACAGCTGTCGGGCTTCGCCAGGTAGTCCGGACCGGAGTTCCCACAGACCGCCGCGGTCGTTTCGGTGAGTCCGTAGCCGTTGCTCGCCGACGCCTGGGGGAAGGCCGTCGCCAGACGCTGGGCGAGGCTCGGGGGCGGTGGCGCGCCGCCGTAGGAGATGTTCTTCACGCTCGAGGTGTCGTACTTGTCGAAGTCCGGATGGTCGAGGATCTGCATCGCAATCGTCGGAACGCCGCCGATGCCACCGATCTGTTCGTCTTGGATGATCTGTAGCGCCTTACCGGGGTCGAAGTGGTGCATCATGACGACCTTGCCGCCCGCCGCAGCGCTCGGCACCATGAAGGCGTGTAACCCGGTCGTGTGAAACAGCGGGATGTTGAGGAGACCCGAGGCCTGCGACCGCGACGCGACGTCTGATCCGCCGAAACGCAGCGCGGTGCGCTGCGCGGAAAAAGCGAGGTTCATGAAGTTACTCACCGAGTTGCGGTGCGTGTTGAGAGCGCCTTTGGGTCGTCCGGTTGTGCCTGAGGTGTACATCATCGTGACGTCGTCGTCGGTGTCGATGACGACCTCGGGTGGCGTGGCGTCGTCGGCGACGTCGCCCACGAAGTCCCAGAATCTCTCCACGCGCACTCCCTCGGGGGCGTCACCGAGTGGCGCGGGTGACGAACGATCCTCGCTCATCACGATGATGGTCGAGAGACTTGCCAGCTCACCCAGCGCCGTTCGGATCCGTTCGTAGCGCTCCTCATCGACGAAGAGCACGGTCGAACCCGAGTCGCTCAGGCCGTAGACGAGTTCGTCGGTGGTCCACCACGCGTTGAGCGGCACGGAGACCGCCCCGGTGACGACGGAACCCCAAAACGCCATCACCCACTCGGGCAGGTTCCGAGCGGCGATGGCGACGCGGTCGCCCGGTACCACCCCGAGCTCAACGAGTCGCCGTCCGAGGGTCGCGGCGATGCGGTAGTGCTCGTTGAACCTGTAGCGCTGCCCCTCGTAGACAATGAAGTCCTTATCCCCGTGCGCCAGCGAGAGGTCGAGCAACTGGCGCAGGTTCGCCGGGGCGTGCTTCCAGACCGTCATCTCGATGCCGTTCACCACGGCGCGTTGCGTTTCGAAGATCTGTCCGGGCTCGATCATTTGGCGAGTGGCTTCGCCAATGGTGAGAGGGGTGTCACCCACTGGTCGTTGGCTCCTCGGTCGGCGTTGGTCGAAAGATCGTCGCTCGGTAGGAGGTGAGTTCGTTGATCGATTCGCGGATGTCGTCGAGCGCTCGATGCGCCGAGTCCTTCTCCGGCGAGGACGCCAGGGCCTCGGGGTACCAGCGACGGGCGAGCTCTTTGATGGTCGATACGTCCACGTTGCGGTAGTGGAAGTACGCCTCGAGTTCGGGCATGTACTCCTGGAGGAATCGTCGGTCCGTCCCGATCGAATTACCGCTCAGCGGCACCGTATTGGGCTCCACACCGTTGGCGACTAGGAACTCGAGGGTCTGGCGCTGGGCTTCGTCCACGGTGATCGCGGAGGAAATAATCTGCGGCAAGAGCCCCGAACGGGTGTGCATGTCGGTGACGAAGGTGCCCATCTCCGCCAACTGCTCGGTACTCGCGTGGATCACGAGGTCGGGGCCTTCGGCGACGACGTTGAGCTGGTCGTCGGTCAGCAACGTCGCGATCTCAACGATGACGTGACGGCCCGGTTCCAGTCCCGTCATCTCGAGGTCCATCCACGCCAGCACAGTGCGACACTACTGAATTGCGCATGGGGTGGGCCTGAGTAGCCTTCGCGCTATGGAAATCTTCGCCCAACGGCTCCATCCCGACGCGGTGGTGCCGAGCGTCGCCCACGAGGGCGATGCCGGCTGTGACTTGGTGGCGGTGGAGTCGTGCACCCTGCGCGCTGGTGGGGGACGAGCACTCGTCGCTACCGGACTCGCGGTCGCGATCCCCGAAGGTCACGGTGGTTTTGTGCTGCCGCGCAGCGGTCTCGCGTCGCGTCACGGGGTGACGTGCGCGAACGCGCCGGGTTTGATCGACGCCGGGTATCGCGGCGAAGTGAAGGTGGCGTTGGTGAACCTCGATCCCGACGACGACTACCAGGTCGAAGTGGGCGACCGCATCGCGCAACTCGTAGTGATGAAGGTCGAGTCGCCGTCCTTTCGAATTGTCGAGGAGCTGCCGAGCGCGCAGCGCGGCGAGGGTGGATTCGGCAGTAGCGGGCGATGACTAAGTTCCTCGACCCGCTCGACAGCGCGTTCATCTTGCTCGAAACGCCTGGCACGTCGATGAACATCGGGGCGGTGATGGAACTTGAAGCGAGTCGTAAAGAAGATCCGGCGAAGCGTTTCGTTGAACTGCGAGACCACGTCGCCTCACGGCTCCACGAGATTCCGGTCCTGACCCAGCGGGTCGTGCGAGCGCCCTTTGATATGACGTGGCCAATACTGGTTGAGGATAAGAAGTTCGACCTCGATCGCCACGTCGTGCGCGTCGCGCTGCCGTCGCCGGGTTCCACCGATCAGTTCGAAGTGCTCGTCTCGGAGTTCTTGTCGCGTCCCCTCTCCCCACAGCGACCACTCTGGCAACTCATCGTCGTAGAGGGTCGCGCCGACCACCGTCCCGCGCTCGTGATGAAGGCGCACCACGCCCTCGCCGATGGCGTCTCGTTCGCTGAGACCTTCGCCAACTTCTTCGACATCGCTCCCGACGTACGACCACCCGCCCCGACCCCGGTGCGCGACACGGACGAGACGACGGTCACCACGTCACTAGGACTCTTACGCGAGGGTCTCGGACGCTTGCGGGAGCGTCCCTCGAGAGTGGTGGAGAGTCTCGTGTCGTGGGGGAGTCGGTTCCACGAGATCCTGCGCGGTTTCATCAAGGTGGTTGCCGAGCGAGGTCGACCGCGCCGCGCGCACGACCAGCCATCGATCTTCGACGCCCGGCGCACCTCGCTCAATGGCGCCGCCGGAATCGAAAAGATTTATCTGCGGACGCGCGTCGACTTGGTCGAGGTGAAGCGAGCCGCGAAGTCTCGCGGCGTGAGCGTGACCGACTTCGTGGTCGCGACCCTTAGCGGGGCGCTTCGTCGACTCCTCAGCGAACGCGGCGAAGTCCTTAAGAAGGACCTCATCGCCTTCGTCCCGATCAACGTGCGCGGCGAGGGGGATACCGCCGATCTGGGAAACCAGATTTCGGGAATGCTCGTAGCGCTCCACACCGAACTCGAAGACGCCGAAGAGCGGCTCCTCGCAATCTCCGCCGACTCGGCGAAGACCGTCGGAGAACAGCGCACTCGTCGCGCGAAAATCTTCCAGGACCTCCCTCGCGTCTTGGGGCCGACCCTGGTGTCCTTGGGCGGTCGCGTGGCCGCGGCCTTCTCGCTCTTCGACCACATTCCCATGGCGAACTTGATGATCTCCTCGGTCCCGGGTCCTCCGATTCCGCTGTGGCTGAGCGGTCGTCGGGTCGAGTCGGCCGCGCCCTTCGGTCCGCTCTTTGCCTCGTTCTCGCTCAATGTCACGGTGCTCGGATTCGCCGACCGATTGGAGTTCGGACTCCTCGGATGCGCCGATCGGATGGCGGACCTCGCGACGCTTCGCGACTACGTGTTTGAAGAGGCCGCGGCGCTCATCAATTCGACGCCGACGTAGGGACGCTCGTCTCGCAAAGTCCCGTCGGCTACACTCGATGTACCACGCGGACGTAGCTCAGTTGGTAGAGCGCGACCTTGCCAAGGTCGAGGTCGCCGGTTCGAGCCCGGTCGTCCGCTCCAAGAGCGGCCACCCACTTCCCGCGGTAGACCCTCATCGCTCCTCGATTTGACTAAAGGAGTGCACATGAAGGTAAGCGGAGTCACGACGAACCTGCGGGTTGCTGACGTCGAGGCAGCGCGCGGTTTCTACGCCGAATACCTCGGACTCATCGAGGAAGATCTCAATCTCTCGTGGGTGACACGCTTCGTCGCGCCGCAGGGACGAGCGGCGGTGCAACTAGTGACGCGAGACGCGACCAGCCCCCACGACTCGGTGATGTCGGTGCAGGTGGGGGGCGACATAGACGAGGCCTACGCCGAAGCGACGCGCCGGGGCTACGAGATCGTGTACCCACTGACCGAGGAGACGTGGGGGCTTCGCAGGTTCTTCGTACGCGATCCCGACGGAAACGTGATCAACATCACCAGTCATCGAGCCGAGTAGTGCATCGCAGGTGTCATTGACACTGAGGATGTTCGCACCGTGGACCACCGAGGTTTAGTAAGAATCATCGCCCGGCGTACAGAGAGGTAGGTAGAGGACGATACTCACGGGAGGTTCGTGATAATGAAGAAAATGACGCTCACAGTGATAGGCGCGGCACTCGCCGTTGGGGGAGTGACTTCGGGTCTCGCGGTCGCATCGAGTGCATCGACGCCCGTGAACGGAGTGGTGACTGGACGGGTCTATGAATGCCCGCCAGGTCCCATCGTCGCATCGCCGGCGCCGAAGGCAATTCCGGCGTTCGTCACGCTGCGACACGACGGCTCGAACATCGAGGTCGCGCCGATCTCCTTCACCGCGTCGCCGCCGTGGCGAGGAGCCTTCACCTTCCACGAGCCGCCCGGTCGTTACGAAGTGATCTCCTCGTACCTGCACCAAACGGCCTGGGTTCGCGTGCGCAGCGGCGTGACGAGTGTCGTGCACTTTGGACCCTTCGCCTGTCCGATGCAGTCGGCTTCGTAGTTCACCTACGAGGGCTCGGCTCCCCGGCGCGCGACAGGCCCGTGGAGCACGGCGGCGGCCACGTCGACGTACGGTCCGAGGTCCGCGTCGAGTTCGTCACCGCCATCAAAATCGGGCACCGTACTCAGGACGATGAGTTGTTGCCCATTGACCAGTGCGCGCTGATCAGCGGTGTCGCTCGCGGCTCGCGCTAACTCCTCGACGTCAACCTCATCGGGTAGTTCCGCGATGACCACGTTGAACGATGCAGCACCATTCGCACCATCGGCCACGCAACTCAAGCAGCCGGTCGTGGTGACGTAGGAACCCGGTACCGAGAGGGAGAAGGCCGTCGCGGCGAGTTGGTCCTGGCCGAGCGGCGTCGTGGCGAAGCCCGCCGCGTCGTAGGCGTCGGCCACGCTGGCCGCCAACTGAGCCAAGTTCGCCGTGGGCGCGAAGGTAACCGCATTGTCGCCCAGTCGATTAGGGGCGCCGAACATGCCCATCGTTGGGGAACCCCGAAAGACCAACGTCTCGACGAATCCGGCGCCGTAGGTCGTGGAGACTTCGGCGATGTGGCATTGAGCGAGACTCGCCACTCGAGTCATGGAGTCGACGGCCACGTCGAGTCGGGCGTCGCCGTCGCCGTCACACAACGCACGAAAGTTCGCGGCCACGGTTCGCGCGTCGGCGCCGAGGGAACGACCGACGAACAGTGCGGACTTGAGCCAGGACTCCCACGGGACCTCTTCGAGTGACGGAAACAGAGCGAAGCCGCCCATCGCCTCAGCCAGCGCGCCGAGCGACGCCCGGCGTCGACCTTGGAGGGTACGACGCATCGAGAACAGTCGCAGCGTCTCGAGCGTCGTCTCGTCGAGGTCGCGGCGAAGGTCGGCGGCGGCTTCATCGCCCTGCGACAGGACCTCGCGAACGACTGCGCCGATCACCTCGTCGTTAGGGTCATCGCGATAGCGAATGAATTCACCCGCGAGTGAGGGGTAGGTCACGCTCAACAACTGGTCGCGCCAGCGCTCGATCCGTGGATCGCTACTCACGGGGCGAGGCGTCGGGTCGGGTTCGGTTTCCTCGCCACGGTGCCAGGCTACGACGCGCGACCCAGGACTGACCGGCGACGTCGTGCGTAGTGTGGTCGCTAGGAGGTGAGCGTGGTTCATCCAGCATTCGAGCCGTATCGTCGATTGGCCTCGTCGGCGCCCGAGGGAGCGGCGCCACTGTCGACGGAGGCGCGACGACGGGCCTTTCGCGAGGAGGCCGCCGCGGTCCGCGGTCAACCATCACCGATGGCGTCGGTGGATGACCTCACTCTCGATCTCCCTGGTCGAACTTTGCGAGCCCGGTTGTACGTACCCGAGCAGGAGGAGTCGACGGCACTGGTCATCTACTTTCACGGTGGCAGCTTCGTCATGGGGGACTTAGAGACGCACGACTGGCTCTGTCGGCGATTGTCGTTTGATACTCGTTTGCGCTTTCTCTCGATCGAGTACCGGCTGGCGCCCGAGCACCCGTTTCCGGCGGCGCTCGACGACGCGATGGACGTGATTCGACACGTCGCGAGCAACCGGAGTGACGTCGCCGACGCGCACTCGCGACTCATAGTTATGGGCGATTCCGCCGGCGCCAACCTCGCCACCGTGGCGGCGACGCAGTTACGCGGCGAGGAACTCGGACTCGTGGCCCAGGTCTTGATCTACCCGACGCTCGGCCCCGAACTGGTTACGGATTCCGCGCACCGATTCGGTTCGGGGTATCTCTTAGACCTCGAGAGTTTGCGACGGGACTACCGACAGTACTTAGGCGCCTTCGGTGACCACACCGATCCACGAGTCACACCCCTGCTCTGCAGCGACCTCGCTGGTGTCGCGCCCGCAGTGGTCGTGGTCGCCGAGTGCGATCCCCTACGTGACGAGGGTGTCGCCTACGCCGGTCTGCTTGGGCACTTTGGCGTACCCGTTGAGTTGCTCGAGGCCGAAGAGATGGTGCACGGATTCTTAGAGATGGGCGGCGTGGTGCCCGACGCCATGGCGATCCTCGACGATGTCGCCTCCCACGTCCATCGACTGGTGGAAGCGTCGTGAATGTGCTGTTCATCACGCTCGATCAGTTTCGCGGCGACAGCTACGGAGCGGCCGGTCATCCTCTGGTGAGGACGCCGACGCTCGACCGCTTGGCTCGCGAAGGGGTTCGTCTCGAGCGTCACTACTCTCAAGCCGCTCCGTGCGCGCCGGGGCGCGCCGCGATCTTCACCGGTATGTACCAGATGAATAATCGCGTGGTAGCCAACGGAACGCCACTGGCGAGCGAACTGGATAATTTGGCGTTCGTCGCTCGACGAGCGGGATATGACCCGACGCTCTTTGGCTACACCGACCAGGGCATCGACCCGTTTCGAGCGAACGACGCCGACGATCCTCGACTCACGTACTACGACGGCATCTTGCCGGGGATGTCGGTCGGGCTCTACCTCCCCGAGAGTCAGGCCGGCTGGGCGCAGTATCTACGGGCCAAGGGATATGACGCGCCGAGCGGTTGGGAAGCACTACTGCGCGGTGAACCCGATCGGCCGGCGGAGGACTCCCTGAGCGGCTTCCTCACGACGCGATTCCTCGAGTGGCTCACTCACCAAGAGAGCGGCTGGTTCGCGCACCTGAGTTACTTACGACCCCACCCGCCTTACGCGGCGGCGGGGGAGTTCTCGCGTCGCTACGACCCCGACGACGTCGAGATGCCCATCGTTCCCGTGGCGGGTGAACAACGTCACCCCCTCCACGAGGCGGCGCTCGCCTTTGGCGTGGTGACGGCCCCGGAGGACCCCCACGCGATGCGTACGCTCAAGGCTCAGTACTACGGCATGATCTCCGAAGTCGACGCGCAACTTGGACGCATCGTTGAGGAACTCGAAGCGCGCGGCGAGTGGGAGGACACGATCGTGGTGGTGACGTCCGACCACGGCGACCAACTGGGCGACCACGGTCTCATCGAGAAGCTGGGATTCTTCCCGCAGAGTTACCACATCATTGGTCTGTGGCGCGACCCCCGCCAACCGGGTGGTCGCGTCGTTCGCCACTTCACGGAGAACATCGATCTGTTGCCCACCCTCGCCGATGCGCTCGGCGTGGAGCAACCCCTCCAGTGCGATGGCCACTCACTTCGACCTCTGTTCGCCGGCGAGAACGTGCGCTGGCGAGAAGAGGCGCACTACGAGTGGGACAGTCGATTCGTCTTACTCATGAGTTCTGTCACGACACCGAGTCGCCACACCTTGGCGCGACAAAACCTTGCGGTGACGGTGGGGGACGACGTGGCCTACGTGCAGTTCGGCGACGGCTCCTACCGCTGTTACGACCTCGCGGCCGATCCAACCTGGCGCACCGAGTGCGACGACGTAGAGCGCGTGTTGGCCGCCGCACAACGTCAACTCCTCTGGCGTCAGCGGCACCTGCGCCACGATCTCACGGACATGCTGCTCTCGTCCGAACGATTTGGTAGGTGGCCGCGGGGCCTGCCCTATTCGCTGCTATCGGAATCCGTCTCGTAGCGCCGCGAGAAGGCGTTCGAACGCCTCATCTCGATCCGACGCGAAGGTGATGTCGAGTAGTTCCAGCGCCACGTAACCGTGACAGGCCGACCAAAGAATTTGCGCGCCGTCGCTCGCGCGAATGTTGGAGAAGTAGCCGAGTCGCTGGCATCGCTCGATGTTCACGACCAACGTCTGATACGTCTGTGCGGCGAGGTGCTCGGCCCCAACGGTGGGGTGGAAGTTTCGAAAGCGGTGCATGAACATCACGGTGTAGAGGCCGCGGTTGCTCAGCGCGAAGGAGCGGTAGCCCCGTCCGGCACTGACGAGGTCCCACAGTGGGTCGCCACTGTGAAACGTGATTGCCTGGCGTAGCGCTTCGAAGCCTTCAGTCCACAGCGCTTCCAGAACACCGTTGACCCCATCAAAATGGTTGTAGATCGCCATGGGGGCGACGTGTGCACGTTTCGCGATTGCGCGAACGGTGAAGCCGTCCGGACCTTCTTCGTCGAGGATGGAAAGCGCCGCGCCACGGACTTCGGCGACGATCAACTTCGAGGGCGTGCGAGTGAGGGCAGTGGTCACTTGCCCAGTATAGAACGTCGTGCTACTTTTATGGGACACTGTTCTATAGGAGTTGCGATGCCTGCATCGGTTCACAGTCGACGCTGGTGGATTCTTGCGGTGTTGTGCGTGGTCGTCTTGATCGTCGTGATCGACAACACGATCGTCAACGTAGCATTGCCGGTGCTGTCGAAGGACTTGCACGCGTCCAACTCGTCGCTGCAGTGGATCGTCGACGCGTACTCGTTGCCCTTTGCGGGCCTCCTTTTAGCGGGGGGAGGACTTTCGGACCGACTCGGACGAAAGCGCGTGATGCAGTGTGGACTGGTCGTGTTCGGAGCGTTCTCTCTCATGGCCGCGTTTTCCTCGAGCGTCACGACACTGCTTGTCGCGCGAGCGTTGATGGGGGCGGCCGCGGCGTTTGTCTTTCCCGCCACGTTGTCGACGTTGACGGTGGCGTTCGATGACCTCTCGGAGCGCGCCAAGGCCTTCGGGGTCTGGGGCGCCGCCGGCGGCGTCGCCATCGCCATCGGACCAGTGGTGGGCGGGGCGCTGCTAGTGCACTTTTGGTACGGTTCCATCTTTTTGATCAACGCGCCCCTCGTCGTGGTCGCCGTCGTCGCGGCGGCCTACGTGGTCCCCGAGTCGCGCAGTCCACAACGACGTCGCGTGGACCTTCTCGGTCTCATCTTGGGCACCCTGGGCGTGACTTCGCTCACCTTCGCGATCATCGAGGGTCCAACCTGGGGTTGGCTCAGTGGTGCGACGCTCGGGCTCTTCGGGTTCGCCGCCATTTCACTTGTCGGATTTGTGCGCTACGAGAAGGTTCGTGAAGGCCCTCTACTCGACGTGCGAATCTTTTCGAACCGCGCCTTCTCCGCGAGTGCCGGCGCAATTGCCGTGAACTACTTCAGCCTTTTCGGCTTCATCTTTCTCATCACGCAGTACTTCCAGCTCATCCGCGGCTACTCGGCTCTTTCGGCGGGCGTGCACACATTGCCCTTCGCGATAGTCACGATGATCGCGACCCCCTTGGGAGCCGTCGCCGCGTTGAAGGCAGGAACGAGGAACGTGGTGACCCTGGGACTCGTGATCCTGGGTGCGGCGTTGACCTGGGCCGGGTTCGTCGTGGCGAACGCCGCGTACTTCGGACCGATCATCGCAATCATGATGATCATGGCGTTCGGTTTCTCGCTCGTGAACGCGCCGGCCACCGCGTCGCTGATGAGCACGCTGGCGCCGGAGCAAATCGGCGCGGGTGCCGCCGTGAACGAGACGACGCGCGAGCTCGCGGGCGCCATGGGCGTCGCGGTCGTGGGTTCGATCTTCTCTTCACTCTTTGGGCCCCACGTGCGCGCCGCGCTTCGCCCGTACCTCGCGAAGGGCCTCTCACGACACGAACTGAACCTGGCCGCGAGTTCGACCCACGCCGCGCAACTCGTCGTCGCGCACTTTCCCGCCGCCCTTCGCCCCGCGGTCGCTGCGCACGTGACGGACGCGTTCATGGACGGGCTGCATCGAGGGTGCCTGGTCGCGGGCGGGGTCTCGTTCGTGGCCGCGCTCGTCGTCTTCGCCCGCCTTCCCAAGGGCGTGCTCGCGGAGTCCGGCTCGCTCGTCCACGCGTAAGCCCGGCGCCATTCGGGAGCGCTCGTCTGGTAACAATGAGGCCACGGCGCGCGATGGAGTAGCAGCATTTTGAACGAGATCACGCAGCGCCGGCACTGGATTGGTCGAGGGGCCCTCGCGCTCGTCGTGGGCGTCGCGGGTCTTCTGCTCGCGGGAGGAACGTCTCGCGCATCGACGACGCCTTCAATCACGGGGGTCTTTAACGCGAGTGACGCCGCGCTCGTCCCGATGTCGCTCTACGGGACGACGCTCCAAGTCGCTTCCGACGCGACGTACCCGCCCGACGAGTGGATGCGGGGCACGACGATGGTGGGACTTGATCCGGACGTGATGCGAGCGGTCGCCACGACGCTCGGTATCAAGTATCGAGAGAACGACGTGCCGTTTAACAACATCATCGTCGGCGTGAGGACGAATCGGTACCAGGTCGGTGCCTCGTCGTTCCCCGATACGAAGGCCCTTGAGACCTCGGTGAACTTCGTCGACTACTTCCAAGGAGGGGAGGCGTTCTACGCTCCCTCGAACGCGAGCGTCACCTTTAAGAGTCTGGCCAGCCTCTGCGGGCTCACCGTCGGCGTCGTACGCGGGACCGTCGAGCAGAGTGAAGCCGACGGTGAAGTCGCCAAGTGTCCCGCGAGCGCGGTACTCAGCGTGATCGACTTCGCGAGTGACGACGCGCTCAATCAGGCCGTGGTCGCCGGACAGGTCGCCGGCGGGTTCATCGACTCGCAAGAGGCCGGATTCCTCGTCGCGACGAGCAAAGGTTCCCTCAAGCTCGTTGGCAACTCCATCGACGTCACACCGTTCGGACTCGCCACCGCCGAGTCCGGCACCGGCGTCGAACTCGCGCGAGCTCTTCGCGCGGCCCTCAAAACGCTGATCGAGAATGGGACCTACGAAGCGATCTTGACGAAATGGGGTGCGGCTGCGGGCGCGCTGCCCGCTCGACTCATCGTGATAAACGGCGCCACTTTCTAGTTCCCGTCGTGTCGAGTCGGGCGATCGCCGGGCCAACCCTAGAGTTCACTTCGTGACCTGGGACCTTGATCCGATCAACGTGGGCACGGGGCTCCCACTCGAAGGGATTCGGGTGCTCGACCTCTCGCGGGTCCTCGCGGGACCGCTGTGTGCGATGATCGCCGGCGATCTCGGCGCGGACGTGGTGAAGGTGGAAGGTCCCGACGGCGATCCGGTGCGCTCGCTGGCGCCCCCGTGGCTCGGCGACCAGGCGACTTACTACTTGGCGGTCAATCGTCATCGAAGAAACATTGTCGCCGATCTGCGCGATCCCCTCGACTTCGAGCGTGTCGGTGAACTCGTCGAGCTCGCTGACGCCGTCGTCGAGAACTACCTGCCGAGCCAGGTGCGCACCTTGGGCGTCGATCGACTGCGCGCGCGAAACCCCGGGTGCGTGTGGGTCAGCGTGACGGCCGCCACCGAAGGGGGACCCCTGTCGGAGCGCCCCTCCTTCGACGTTCTCGCGCAGGCTCGATCCGGTCTGATGGGAGTCACTGGTAACGCGGACGCCGATCCAACGAAGTGTGGCGCGCCCGTCGCCGACGTCGTCACGGGCCTCTACGCGGCGGTGGGACTGCTCAGTGGTCTCTTCGCGCGCGCGAATGGTCGTGGCGGCAGGCACTATGAGGCACCGCTGCTCGAGTCGGCGATGACGGCCCTGGTCAACCAGGCCCAGGGCTACCTATCGACCGGGGTCAATCCCGAGCGACGGGGCAACGATCACCCGAGCATCGCCCCCTACGGGCCGCTGCGGACGAAGGATGGTTTGTTGCTGGTCGCCGTGGGCACGGACGCACAGTACGAGCGGCTCGTCGGTCTGCTCGAGGACGAAGCGCTCTCTCGCCGGGCGGAGTGGTCGACGAACGCCGCGCGGGTCGTCGCGCGCGACGAACTTCGTGACGCGTTGAACCTGATCCTCGGCGAGCACTCGACGGACTTCTGGCTCGACCACCTCGAGCGCGCGGGCGTGCCGTGCGCCCCGATTCTCGACGTCGAGGGTGCCTTCGCCCAAGAACAGATCGCCTCGGGCGACTTCGTGGGCACGATGTCCTCACCCGCGGGCGAGACCCGCGCGATGCGCTCACCGCTACGCATCGACGGGGTACGCCCGAGTATCCGTCGCGGTCCTCGCGCGCTCGGCGAAGACACGTCGCAGATGTTCTCGGAGTGAACTAGCGGACGAAGGTCGCACCATCGACACGGTCGACCGTGGTGAAGGCGTCGACCGGTCGTCGAGTCAACGTCGTGTGTCGTGACGTCGCGTAGCCCAGCGCGACCACCGACGCCAGCGCGAAGTGGTCAGGGAGCGCCAAGACGTCGCGCAGGGCGGCCTCGTTCGTGATCGCCACGGTCGTCATGACACCGCCGACACCGCGATCGTGCGCGGCGAGGAGCACGCTCCAGATAAAGGGATAGATCGAGGCGCCACCGACGAACTGGTAACGCTCGAGGTCGCGGTCGGTCGCCGCGAGTACGCGAAGGTCGGCGAGTACCACCAGCATCGTCGGCACGTCGGCCAGCGTCTCGGCGAAACCCTCGGGCCTCGACGCCGCCTCGGCGGCCTCGCGTTGTTGGCCGGCGGCGACGCGATCGGCCTCGCTGGCGAGCGGCGAGAAGGGTACGAGGCCCACCATGAGTTGGGCAACGTAGTCGTGCCACGCGTCGAGGTAGGCGTCGGCGATGGCGCGGCGAATGGCGGGATCCTTAACGACGATGACCCGCCAGGCTTGGCGGTTGCCACCCGAGGGTGCGAAGCGCGCGTCATCGAGAATCTCGTTAAGGAGGGCGTCGCTGATCGGCTGGTCGGTGAAGTGGCGAATCGAGCCGGTGGTGCGCAGCGCGTCACGAAGCTCCATGGCGCTACGTTAGGTCGGCGTTGCTAGGCGTCGCGCCGTAGAAAACTCGAAGTGCTGATCGCCACCAGCACCACCACGTAGAGCGTCAGAATGCCAAACGACATCCAGGGACTGAAGAGGTTCGGGCCGGGCTGCACCGAGGTCATCGCGTGACCGAGGCCCTCACCGGGGAGGAAACGTACGGTGTCGTTCTGCCAACTCTGCGGCAAGAAGGCGAGAATCAACGGCAGTATCAACAAGATGGAGACGAAGATGCTGATGGCCGCCAGACTGTGTCGGATCAGCAGTCCCAGCGTGAAGCTGAGCGCCGCTAGGAGGGTGAGGTAGAGCCCCGCGAAGATCACCGTGCGCAACACGGCGCCGTCACTCAGCGACGCGGTGGGCACCACGCCTGAGTAGATCGCTTGGCCGATGAAGAACGCGCCGAAGGACGCGACTTCGCCGATGACCAGCATGCACGAGACGAGGACGATGAGTTTGCCGGCGATGAGCTGGATCCGATTGGGCACCGCCGCCAAGGTTGAGCGAATCGCTCCCGTCGAGTACTCGCTGGTGATAAAGAGCGATCCAATCACACCGACCGCGAACTGCGCGAAGACAATACCCACCAGACTTGTTTGGACGGGGTCGAAGGTGAGTTTGTTGATCGTACTCATCTTGTGCCACTGGACCCGCACGACGGTCGTCACTAGGACCCCGAGGCCGATGGTCAAGACGAAGGTGACCACCACGCACCAGATTGACGAACGAACGGAGCGGAACTTCAGCCATTCGGAGCGAACGACCGACCCGAGAGTGGTGTCACTGTTCATGGCGCACTCCGGACGATCCGTATTCGACCGAATCCGCGGTGAGGTCCATGAAGACGTCCTCCAAGGACGCCCGCTGTGGCGTGAGTTCAAAGAGTGCGACCCCGGCGTCAAAGGCGATCTGACCGACTTCTTCGGCGCTCAAGTCTGAGACGCTCAGCGCCTCGTCGTTCAATTCGGTCACCGTGGCGTTCTTGGCGCGTAGGGCGCTCAGGAGCTGTTGGTGATTGGCCCCGCGAACGAACACCGTGCCCTTGGCGGTCGCGGTCAGCGAGTCAATAGATCCCTGAGTGATGAACTTGCCCCGCCCGATCACGATGATCTGATCGGCGCTGACGGCCATCTCACTCATGAGGTGGGACGAGACGAACACGGTGCGACCCTCATTGGCGAGCGAACGAAAGAACTCCCTAATCCAGCGGATGCCTTCGGGGTCGAGGCCGTTGACCGGTTCGTCGAAGAGCAGCACTTCGGGGTCGCCGAGCAGGGCCGCGGCGATGCCGAGTCGTTGGCTCATGCCGAGGGAGAAGTTTCCGACTCGCTTGTGCGCAACGGAGGAGATGCCCGCGAACTCGAGCACTTCATCTACTCGCTTGTAGGGGATACGGTTCGAGGCCGCGAGCGCGCGCAGGTGGTTTCGCGCGGTGCGCCCGGGGTGGATCGCTTTCGCATCGAGCAGTGCGCCGACCTCGTGGAGCGGATCGCGCAGTTCTTGGTAGCGCTTGCCCTTGACGGTGGCTTGACCCTTCGTCGGGTGATCGAGGCCCAAGATAATGCGCATGGTCGTCGACTTCCCCGAGCCGTTCGGTCCGAGGAACCCGGTGACGACGCCCGGCAGGACTTCGAAATCGAGGTCGTCAACGGCGGTCATGCCTTCGTAGCGTTTGGTGACGTGTTCGACTTTGATCATGGGCTGCCTGCAACAAATCTACTGATCGTGCGATCGCGTTTCGAAAGCGCAGACGGCGCCTCGACGAACGCTACTGGTGGTGTGGGGAATTACGGCTTCGCGAGTCTCGCGATGATGGCGTCAGCGTCGTCGACCATCCGACGAACGAGCTCACCCGCGGGCGTCAACTCGTCAATGGCGCCCACGGCCTGGCCGGCCGGGTACCCCTCGCGTTCGGGATCGATACCGGTGGTCGATTCGTCGCCGCCGAGGTGAAACGTACCCTCCTCGTGCGCCACGAAGAGCTGTTCGGGGAAGCGCTTCAACAAGGTGGGATCGGCGTCGTAGCGATCAGTCGTCGAGTTTCGGATGACGCGCATCGTCTTGCCACTGAAGGCCCGAGAGATGACCGTCTCGTCTTCGTGCGCGGCGACGATTCGTTCTCGGTATCCCGGAAGGGCGCGCGCTTCGGGCGTGGCGATGAAACGCGTGCCGACCCACACGCCGTCGGCGCCGAGGGCGAGCGCCGCGGCGAGTCCGCGTCCGTCAAAGACGCCGCCCGCGGCGACGACGGGGATATGTCCACCCACTGCGTCGACGATCATCGGGACGAGCGGAAAGGTCGCGACGGTGCCGGTGTGGCCGCCCGCCTCGGTGCCCTGGGCGACGACGACGTCACATCCGGCATCGAGCGCGCGGCGGGCGTGCTCGACCTTGCCACACATTGAAATGACGAGGACGCCGCGGCGGTGACAGAGGTCGATGACGTGGCTCGGGACGCCGAGACCCGCGACGAACGTGCTCGCACCACCTTCGATGAGGAGTTCCACGTGTTTGACGAGCGTGTCGGGGAACGCGGTGAGCAGATCGACCCCGAAGGGCTTGGACGTCAGCGCCCGCGTCGCGGCGATCTCGTCCCCGAGTCGCTCGTACGACATGGTTGACGCGCCGAGGCAGCCGTAGCCGCCCGCGTTCGACACCGCGGCCGCGAGCGCACTGTAGGAGACCCCGCCCATCCCCGCGAGCATCACCGGGTACTCGACCCCCAGCAGTTCGCTCAGTCGTGTCTTCATCGTCTCGTCCAACTTACACAGGCCACCGCTCGCGGCGCGTGCGTCGATTGGGCGTTCGTTGCGAGCCGAGCGACCCTCCCGAGGGTATCGACGAGTAAAGTCGGCTCTTACTTATAGACGTGCGCAACTCTCCGCCACGAAGGAACCAGTCATGGATGAACTTCAGATAGCCGCCGTGTCGAAGCGACAGCTCTACTTCATTCTGGGCGCCTTGATGCTCGGGATGTTGCTCGCCGCCCTCGACAGCACCATCGTGGCGACGGCCCTGCCGACCATCGTGGGCGACCTGCACGGCGCGAGTCACCTCAGCTGGGTCGTCGTCGGGTACTTGTTGACGACCACGGTGAGCACGCCCCTGTGGGGCAAGCTCGGTGACCTCTACGGTCGTAAACAGTTCTTCCAGTGGGCCATCGTCATCTTTCTCGTGGGGAGCATGCTCTGTGGCATTTCGCACTCCATGGTCGAGCTCATTATCTTTCGCTCCTTCCAGGGTCTCGGCGGGGGAGGACTGTTGGTCGGTGCTCAAGCGATCATCGCGGACGTCGTCTCGCCGCGGGAACGAGGTCGATACGCGGGCTTTTTCGGTGCGACGTTCGGCGCCGCGACGGTACTCGGGCCTTTGCTCGGCGGCTTCATCGTGGAGTACTGGTCGTGGCCGTGGATCTTCTACGTCAACTTGCCACTGGGCATCATCGCGCTCATCGTGACCGCCATCGTGCTGCCGACGTCGAAGAACCGTGTTCACCACGTGATCGACTACCCGGGCATCGTCGTGCTCACCATCGCGGCGTCCGCGCTGATTCTCTTTACCTCATTGGGCGGGACGACCCTGCGGTGGTTGAGTGCGCCGTCGATGCTGTTGCTCTTTGGTGGCCTCGCGGTCACGGTCATCTTCGCCTTCGTCGAACGACGATCGGTCGAACCGATCCTGGCGCCGAAGCTGTTTGCGAATCGCGTCTTCTCGTCCGCATCGGCGATTGGCTTCGTCGTCGGCTTTGCGATGTACGGTGCGCTGGTCTTTCTCCCCCTGTTCTTTCAGGACGTGCGCGGTACCTCGCCGACGATGTCGGGACTACGTCTGCTGCCGATGATGGCCGGACTGTTCCTCACGTCGATCACGACGGGAATCCTCGTGTCGCGGGGACGAAAGTATCGACCGTTCCCAATCGCGGGCACGGTGATCATGACCCTGGGGTTGGTGCTCCTCAGTCTGGTCAACGATCACACGTCGCTACTGGTCATCGCGATCTACATGCTGATCCTCGGCATGGGCATCGGACTCGTGATGCAGATCCTCGTGACGGCCGTACAGAACGCGGTCGGCCCCGGCGACATCGGCGCCGCGACGGCGGGGGCGAACTTTTTCCGCTCCATGGGCGGCTGTTTCGGGACGGCGGTCTTCGGCGCGCTCTACGCCAACGAACTGCCGCACGAACTCGCCAAGGGTTTCGGCGCCGCCGGCGCGAAGGCGCTGAAGGTACCACCGTCGGAGTGGACGCCCACGTTGCTCAAGACGCTGCCGCTGCACCAGTTGCACATCGCGCTGCACGCGATCGCGCTCTCGATCCAAGACGTCTACCGCTGGGCGATCCCCTTTGGCGTCTTGGCCGTGGCGCTGTCGCTGACGCTCCCGGAGATCAAGCTTCGTACGAGCGTGCATCCAGTCGCTGACGAAATTCCGCTGTCAAACGCTGACCCCCTGAGCTAAGGACCGCCAGGCACTCGTCAAACTCCGCACCGTCTCCGTAGTACGGGTCGGCGACATCGAGATCAGTCCCGGGATCGAGGAGGTTTCGCCACAAGAGCACCTCGGTGCGTTCGTTGCGCAGTCGCGCTCTCACGTCAGCCAGGTGTTCACGAGTCATCACGATGACCATGTCTTGGGCGTCGAGGTAGGTGCGGTCGGCGAACGCCGCGGGGGAGCCGTCGACCCGGTAGCCAGCGCGATCGAGCGCCGCGCGCGCCCGGGAATCCATAGGGTCGCCGACGTGCCAGTTGGCGGTGCCCGCGCTCGTGACGATCACGTGACCGTCGAGGGTGGAATCGAGGGCGACGAGGTGCTTCAAGACCACCTCGGCCATCGGTGAACGGCAGATGTTGCCGGTGCAGATGACGCCCACGCTCAGCGTCCCTCGCGTCACGCCCCTCCTCGAGAATTTTTATACTTGGGGCACCTATTTCGGCGCCTACGACGTGCGAATATTAGGGGAAGAAAGATAAAGTACGTTAAGGACTGTCGGAAGGAGACGCGATGCCCTTGTCAGAGCACGAACAGCGGGTCCTGGCCGAACTCGAGGAGTCACTGTCCAAACAGGACCCCCGTTTCGCCAAAAACGTCCGAGAAACGAATATTTACTCCCACAGCGGTCGGCGAGTGCGCTGGGGCATCGCCGGTTTCCTCGTCGGACTGCTCGTTCTCATCCTTTGTTTCTCGCACTCCGTTCTCCTTGGACTGGTGGGCGTCGCCCTCATGTTCATCTCCGCTGTCGTGGTCGAGCGCAACGCTCGACTCCTCGGGCGCGCATCGTGGCAGGACATCACTCGTCCGAGCCACGGTGACGACACCCAAGCGAACTACGGTCCTCGCACCAGTTCGCTCCGCGACTGGTTGTCGCGTCATCGCCATAAGAGCGAATGACCGTCATCGGAGACGCGCGCAGCGCGTCTCCGTGCTTAGCGATTGACATCGGCGCGACCAAGGTTGAAGTAGCCCTGGTTGTACCCGACGGGCAACTCGTGCGTAGAGCGCGTCTCGCGGTGGCGGAACATCACGACGATCTCTTCGAAGCGATCATCGCAACCATTCACGAGGTCCGCGGTCCCGACGTACTCGAGGTTGTCGGAGTCGGCTGCGCCGGTCCGATGACGCGAGGGGGGACGAGCGTATCGCCGCTCAACATTCCCTTCTGGCGCGAGTTCGCCTTGCGCGACTCGTTGCGCGACGCGCTCGACGTGCCGGTCTACGTTGAGGGCGACGCGCGTGCCCTCGCGCTGGCCGAAGGATCGTTCGGTGGCGCCCGGGGCGTGACGTCGTATCTGTCAATGGTCGTCTCAACGGGCGTCGGTGGCGGCATCGTCTTGAACGGCCGACTCCTGGACGGCACGACGGGCAACGCTGGTCACATTGGTCACCTCAACGTGGTGCCCGACGGCGCGCTCTGCGCGTGCGGTTCCTACGGCTGTCTCGAGGCGGAAGCGTCGGGTCGCGCGATTGAAGAACGCACCGGTCGTCCCGCGCACGACGCCGATCAGGCGACGCGACAGCGCACCGGTGAGCTCGTAGGTCGCGCGGTGGGCTCGCTGAGTTCCGTGCTCGACTTCTCTCAGTGTTTCATCGCCGGTTCCGTGGCGCTCGGATTCGGCGACGAGTTCTTCTTCGAGGCCAACAAAGCCGCTCGGAGCGTGGCGATGATGAGCTACTCGCACGACATTGAACTACATCGCTCCCTACTTGGCGCCGATGGTCCACTCCTCGGCGCGGCGCTCGTGGGATGGCGTGGCGCATCGTGAGGGGTGTCAATGTGCGTGATCTCTGCACCTATTTGCTACGCCACCCGCAGACGGCGCCCGTGGTCACCCTCGCCGCCTGGCGGCTGCGCCGACGCGCATGGTGGCGACGCGCGCCATTCCTTCCACTGCCGAGTTCGCAGTACTGGGAGTTCCGCATGGCGACGGCCAACGGCGGTAGCGGCGCGCCCATGACGGGGCGAGCCGTCGTGGAGGCCGCCACGTGGTCCCAACGCCAACGAGCGGGACGGTAGCCGTGGGTCGTGTCTTGTTGCTCAACGCGACCTTCGAACCACTGCAACTCGTCTCCGAGCGTCGAGCGGTCGTGCTCATGCTGGCCGGACGGGCCGAACCAATCGCCATGCCGGATGAGCCCGCGGTCTGTCGTTCGGCGAGCGTCGTGGTCGAGATTCCCGCGATCGTTCGCCTCCACGAGATGGTCAAACTGCCGACCAAGATTCGCACGCCGCCGCTCACCCGACGGAGCTTGTTGCTCCGCGACAGCTATCGCTGCGCGTACTGCCTCGAGCACGCCGACACGGTGGATCACGTAGTGCCGCGTTCGCGCGGCGGGCGTCACGAGTGGACCAACGTCGTTGCCGCCTGTCGCCACCACAACATGCAAAAGGGCGACCGACTGTTGGAAGAGATTGGCTGGCGCATGCACTTCGAGCCGCGCGTGCCCGACGGGCCCTGGTGGCGATGGCGCCACGTGCCCGACCCTGATCCGCTCTGGGCCCCGTACCTGCCCCGAGCGTCGTGAGTGACGTCGAAGAGCTCTACGACTACGGCGATTTACGGGCCTTAGAAGAACCGACCATGATCGTCTCGCGAGTGGCGCGAGCAACGCTCGTCCTCGGGAGTACCCAAGAACCTGACGTGATCGACGCGTCGCGGCTGGGCACGACGTCGATGCGTCGACGGCGAGGCGGTGGGGGAGTTGTGTTGTTGCAGCCGCGAGACCTCTGGGTTGACTGGTGGATACCGCGCCGCGACGAGCGTTGGGTGGCGGACGTGCACGTCAGTTCGCTACAAGCGGGGACGTGGTGGGCCGAGGCGTTGACACCGTTCGCCGACGCCCCGTTACTCGTGCACCGCGGTGCGCTGGAAGGACCCCGCGCATATCGGGTGGCCTGTTTCGCCGGTCGAGGGCCCGGGGAGGTACTGCTCGACGGTCGAAAGATCGTGGGCGTGACGCAGTGGCGCGTGCGCGAGGGCGTTTTCCTCTCGAGCGTCCTGCGCACCGGCGCGACGGCGGACGTCGTGGCGTACCTGGCGCACGTACCCGAGGGCTTGATAGGCGCGCTCGATAACGAAGTCGTCTCCTCGCTTCGTCTCGACGACGAGGCGATCCTCGCGCGGCTTCACGAGGTTTCGGGACCCTGGGTTCAGCGCAGCGCGCGCCTCAGCGCGTAGCCCATGACGAACACTTGATCGCTTCGGGGACCCCGCGCGCCCGACGGTGGATTCGCCATCGCAAAATTGGCCCAAATGGGGAGCGATTTGGAGGGAGGTGGCGACTAGTGGTGTAATGTGTCACGAAGTGGGGATAAGTGGTGAACCCGCAGGAGGACAGTCATGCTCGGATTCGTGGGTCAGTTTCAGCACTCGCTGGACGCCAAGGGTCGACTCATCCTGCCCGCAAAGTTTCGCGTGCCCTTCGAGCGCGGTGGCCACCTCAGCCCCAACACCGAGGGGTGCGTGGCGCTGTGGACGCCCGGCGAGTTCGCTCGACAGATGGACGAGCGCCTCCAGCAGAGTCGTGTCGGGGGTGCCGTTGAACGTCAGCAGGTACGGTACTGGTCCGCGAACTCCTCGGACGTCGAGTTCGACAAGCAGGGCCGATTCGCCCTACCGCCCGCGATTCGCGAATACGGACAGCTCGCGGGCGAGGTGTTGGTGGTGGGCGCGCTCGACCACGTCGAACTCTGGAATCCCGCGACGTACGCCGAAAAGGTCGACGCCGCCGAAGAGATCTTCAAGCAGGGCAGTGACTAGTGATTGGAGCACCACAGCAGTACCGGCCGCGGACCACGCGCAGCCTGACAATTGTGACAACGAGTCGAGGTTCCTCCTCCGCCCTCTCGCCCGTTGTCTCGATTGACAGGCTGCGGATGGCCCGAGACAGTTATCACGAACCAGTACTCGCGAGCAGCATCGTCGAGTTCTTCGTCAGCCTGCCGGCTGGCGTAGTCGTCGACGCCACGTTGGGTGGTGGTGGGCACAGCGAAGCGTTGCTCCTCGGGGCGCCACAGTTACGCGTGCTCGGCATCGACCGCGACCCCGAGGCGCGCGCCGCGGCACTTGAACGGCTCGCCTCCTTTGGCGAGCGCGTCCGTATCGTCGCTGCGACCTTCGCGCAACTCGCCGACGTCCTGACGGAGAACGCTGACTTCGTGGGCACCGAGCCCGTGGTCGGGGTGCTCATGGACCTTGGAGTCTCGTCACACCAACTCGACGACGGCACTCGTGGTTTCTCCTTTCGTGCCGATGCGCCGCTCGACATGCGCATGGATCCGACCTCGGGCGAGACGGCCGCAGAGTATCTCGCCCGCGTCGACCAGCACGAACTCGCCAGAGTGTTGCGCGAGAACGGGGAGACGCGCTTCGCCGGGTCAATCGCCAAGTCGCTCGTTGCGCGCCAACCCCAAACAACCTTTGAACTCACCGAAGCCGTCGAGCGCGCGGTCCCCATGGCTGCGCGGCGACGCGGACACGTCGCCACTCGCGTGTTCCAAGCGCTGCGTATCGCGGTGAACGACGAATCGGCCCAATTGGATGAGGGCCTGGCGGTCGCGTTGGATGCGCTGAGCGTGGGCGGCGTCCTGGCGGTGATCGCGTACCACTCGGGGGAGGACCGCGTCGTCAAGTCGTTCCTCGCTGAACAGCAAAGTGGGGGCTGTCGCTGCTCGCCCGAGTTGGGTTGCGTGTGCGGGGCGATCGCGCGCGTACGCGTCGTCAAGGCCAGTGCGCAACTCGCCTCGGCGCACGAAATCGCGCTCAACCCCCGCGCGCGAGCGGCGAGACTCCGAGTGGCGACGAAGGTGGCGACGTGAGCGTCATCAGTTTTCCTCGTCGCGCCGACACGCTTCGCCCTACCACGCGACCTACGCGACCGGCTGCGCATCGCGCCACGGCGGCTCGTCGTGAAGTCGCCGCACGGCGTTGGCGAGGCACGTCCTCGGCGCGCAAGGCCGCGACGGTGGTCGTGGTCGCCCTCGCACTCTCACTAACCGGATCGATGCTCGAGGCGAATCGTCAGATTGAGATTCACAACCTCCAAAGCGAGCTCCTCCAGGAGCAGTCGTCCTACGCGGTTCAGGCCGGCTCGCTGACTAATCTCTCCGCGCCCAGTCAGATAGCGACCCAGGCGGGGGCCCTGCACCTGGTGGACCCGACTTCGGTCACCCAGGTCCCCTCTACGTCACTTGATGCTCCTCTGCCACTACCGAAGTTCTCGGGATACGCACCGGCAACATCAAGGACGATTCGGTGAGCGTCCACCACACCACGACCCACAGCCGACCTCGTACCTCGCGACCGTCGACACCCCCTCGCTCCAGTGGACCGCGTCGACTGTTGCTGTTGCGCGCGGTGTTGTCGCTGGCCTTCGTGGCCCTTGGCGTGCGGCTCTTCGATCTCCAGGTGGTCAATCACGCGCACTACGCGAAGCTCTCCGTCGCCCAAGTGAAGGAGAACCTCGTCACCACGGCGCTGCGCGGTGGCATCTACGACCGACACGGCGAGACCCTGGCGGTGTCGCGACCAACGTCCCTGGTGATCGCCGACGACTTCCAGATCAAGAACCCCGGCGTCGAGGCGAAAGCGCTGTCGCCACTCGTGGGTATTCCCCTGTCGACACTCACCGGACTGCTGAGTGAACACAGCGGCTACGTGGTGGTCAACGGCGCATTGGATCTCACCGACGGTCGACGGGTCGCGGCGCTGGCGTTCCCCGGCGTGGTGGTGGAGAACTCCTCGGTTCGCACCTACCCCGACGGCACGCTCGCTACCTCACTGCTCGGAGGCGTGAACGCGAGCGGCGCCGGCTCGACGGGGCTCGAGTACGAGTACCAAAAACTTCTCGCCGGACAGACCGGCGTCACGCGAGAGTTCGTCTCGTCCTCCGGCGTCAACCTGCCCGCATCCCACGCCACGGTCATCCGCAAGGCCACGCCGGGCGTTGGTCTCGAGCTCACCCTCGACTCTTCGTTGCAGTACGTCACCGAACGCGACCTCGCACGTCAGCTCAAAGTCGAAGACGGGCTGAGCGGCCTCGCGGTCGTCATGGACGTCAAGACCGGAGAAGTGCTCGCCGACGCCTCGCTGGTCAACACGAAGACCCAGGCGGGCGCCCTCGGGCCGATTCCCGCGTGGGGAAAGAACGTCGGCTATTCGGGCATTGAACAGACCATCAACAACCTGGCTTTTTCCCAGGCCTACGAGCCCGGGTCGGTCTTTAAGGTCGTCACCTTCTCGGCCGCGCTGCAAGACGGGCTCATCACGCCCGATACCGTATTTCCTGTGCCCAATTCGGTGGTCGTTGGCGGGCGGTACTTCCACGACGCTGAGAACCACGGACTCGAACACCTCACCGCCACCGAAGTCCTGGCGCAGTCGTCGAATATCGGGACCTACGAGATTGGCAAGTTGGTGGGCGAGTCGGGCCTCTTGGCCCAGGTGGAGCGCATGGGCTTCGGTCAGCCGACCTCGATTGGTTTCCCCGACGAGACCTCGGGGCTGCTCGTGAACGCCAACAACTGGTACGCGAGCGACCAGGTGGCGCTGCCCATTGGCCAAGTTGACGCCGTACCCGCCATCCAGGTGCTCGACGCCTACAACGCCATCGCGAACGGCGGTGTGTTCGTTGAACCCAAACTCGTGCGCGGCTACGTCTACGCGAACGGGACCCTCAAGGCCACCGCGAAGAGCGCGACGCGCGTGGTGCTCTCACCGAACGTCGACGCCACGATGGTCAAGATGCTCGAACAAGTCGTCCTCGACGGCACCGGCACCAACGCCATCATCCCGGGCTACAGCGTGGCCGGGAAAACCGGCACGGCGACGATTCCCTTTCCCGGTCAGGACCGACTGACGGGAAACTACAACGCGAGCTTCGTCGGCTTCGCCCCCGCCAATGACCCGATCCTTTCGATGATCGTGGTGATAGAGCGACCCCTGAACGACATTTACGGCGGCTCGGTCTCCGCGCCGGTCTTCCAAGAGGTCATGTCCTACGCCCTGCACCACTACGGCATCCCCTCGAACGGCGCGGTTCAAAAGCCCCTCACGGGCTCGGCCGCCAGTATCGCCTCGGACGTGACCTGATGCAGCTCGGCGACATTCTGGACGACCTCTCGCTCGACGTCGCGACGAGCAGTGTGGAGATAACGCGCGTCGAGAACGACTCGCGCGCGTGCGCGCCGGGCACGCTCTTTTTTGCGGTGCCGGGCTCCTCGCGCCACGGCGCGAGCTTCGCCCTCGAGGCGGTGACGCGCGGCGCGAGTTGCGTGGTGAGCGACTCGCCGCTGAAGGTACCGGTCCCCGTCGTCGTCGTGCCGTCGTCCCAGTTGAACGCGCTCCTGGCCCACGCCAGTGCGACCATCGTCGATCACCCCGAGTCGCGGGTGAAGATGGTGGGCGTCACCGGTACAAACGGTAAGACCAGCGTGAGCACCATCGTGGCGTCGCTGGCGCGAGCGCTCTCGTGGAACGCGTCAAGTATCGGGACCTTGACCGGCGAACGCACGACGCCCGCGGCGCCCGAGCTCTATCGCAACCTGGCCCGCGACGTGGCGGCCTTTGACTCGGAGAAAAAAAACTCCCTCGTCGCGCTCGAGGTGTCGAGCCACGCGCTGGACCAACGCCGAGTTGAAGGGCTGAGATTTTGTGTGGCCGCCTTTACCAACCTGAGCCACGATCACCTGGACTATCACCACACAATGGAGGCGTACTTCGCCGCGAAGGCCTCGCTGTTCACGCCGGAGTACGCCAAGCGCGCGGTGGTGTGGGTGGACGACGAGTACGGCGCACGCCTGGCTGAGGCGACGAGCGTCCCGGTCACTCGCGTCGCACGGGGCGAGGCGAGTGACGTGGTGAACTCCTTGCACGGTTCGACGTTCTTCTGGCGCGGACACCTCGTGAACTCTGCGCTCGCGGGCGACTACAACGTCGACAACGCGTTGATGGCCATGGCCATCTTGACCACGCTCGGTGCCTCCGATGAAGAGGTCGCCGCGTCCATGGGTTCGGTCCAAGGGGTCCCCGGTCGATTCGACGTGCTCCACGGAGCGGGGGTCAACGTCGTGATCGACTACGCCCATACCCCGAAGGGTCTCGATCGTCTCCTCCGTGACGTGCGCTCACTCAAAGGGCCGGGACGCCTGATCACGGTCTTCGGCGCGGGTGGGGACCGCGACCGTGCCAAACGCCCGGAGATGGGACGGGTGGCATCATCCCTCTCCGACGTCGTCGTCGTCACCTCGGACAACCCTCGATCCGAATCACCCGAGGCGATCATCGACGCGGTGATGTCCGGCGTGGCGCCGGGCACCGACGTGCGACGTATCAGTGAGCGTCGTAGCGCGATCGGCGTCGCGCTCAACGAGGCTCGTTCCGGTGACGTGGTCGTCGTCGCCGGAAAGGGCCACGAATCCACCATCACCATCGGCGACGACGTCGTGCCCTTTAACGATCGTGACGTCGTCCAAGAACTGCTGCGAGGTGCCGGATGTTAAGTCTCATGGAGTCGGGCGGGGTCGCCTTTCTCATTTCGCTGCTCGTCACGCCGTTCTGGATTCGCTTCTTGCAGGCACGCTCTTTGGGGCAGCACATTCAAGAAGACGGTCCGCACACCCATCATCACAAGGCCGGCACGCCCACTATGGGTGGCGTGATCATCGTGGTGGCCGCGGTGCTCGGTTACGCGATGGGCCACGTGGGCACGGCGGTCGTGGTCACCCGCTCCGGTCTGTTGTGCATTGCGGTAATCATCGCCTCGGGACTGCTCGGTTTCGCCGATGACTTCATCGCGATCCGTAACGCCCGCAATCTCGGTCTGTCGCCGCGCGGCAAACTGATTGGGCAGATTGCCATCGCCGGGGTCTTTGCGGTGTTGGCGCTCTACTGGGTGCATACGTCTACGGACCTGTCGTTCACGCGATACTCATTGCCGGGCTGGAATCTCACGGCGGTCGGTTGGTTCTTGTTGGCGGCGTTCATCATCATTGCCACGTCGAACGCGGTGAATCTCACCGACGGCC
>Ga0302154_10000107_pt1 | contig 76914 bp, 77 predicted proteins | sample I_Bog_N2_3_FD_193507 | JGI IMG/M metagenome (GOLD analysis project Ga0302154, IMG submission 193507) | Peat permafrost microbial communities from Stordalen Mire near Abisko, Sweden - I_Bog_N2_3 | ecosystem: Environmental > Terrestrial > Soil > Wetlands > Peat | place: Sweden: Abisko, Stordalen... | reverse complement strand
GGCGACCTGCCGACACCGCTTTGTTTCTTGAGAGCATCCCGGGCCCATGAATGTGCCCGGTGTTCGCGAGGAAACGCGCAGTGCCAGCTTGTCATCCTGCGCGAAGTCGCAGGATCCACGAGTTGGAAGCGTTTCGCCCGGGGGGATCCTGCGACTTCGCGCAGGATGACGAGGCCGATGCGTCGGCGACCTGCCGACACTGTCTTGATTCTTGAGAACTCGTGAAGCGAGCGAGCGGGCCGGGCGACAAGCGAATGCCGGCCTCTTCCATTGGGCGTCGCGCGCCGCGCGGCGCCCTTTTCTGTCCTTGAAGGAACGAGATCGCCATGATGGAGACCCCTGCCGAGACCGTCGCCCAGGTCCTCGCGACCGACGCCGCGTTGACGCTGATCGCGGAGCTGCAGGGCCGCCACGGCGACCTGATGTTCCACCAGTCCGGCGGTTGCTGCGACGGCAGCGCGCCCATGTGCTTTCCGCTCGGCGAGTTCATCGTCGGCGACAACGACGTGTGCCTGGGCGAGATCGGCGGCGTGCCGTTCTACATGAGCGAGTCGCAGTTCGAGTACTGGTGCCACACGCAGCTGATCATCGACGTCGTGCCCGGCCGCGGCGGCATGTTCTCGCTGGAAGGGCCCACGGGCAAGCGCTTCCTCACGCGCTCGCGCTTCTACGAAGACGCGGAGTGGGACGCGCTGGTGGCCAGCGGGAAGGTGAGGAACTGACCGGGCGCATACTCGGAGTCCCCTTCTCCCGTTCCGAAGCGCTCCGCGCGGGCTTCGCCCCCGCGACCATGCCCGGTTATGAAGTCAAGCAGGAACGCGTCGCCATCGTCGGCGTCGACGACCTGGTCATCCGTTCGTTGCTCGACAGGCAGCAGTTCTCCGATCCCCAGGGCGATGCCGAGCGGCTGGGCATCTCGTCGTCACTGTGGCCCCTGTTCGGGCTGCTGTGGCCGTCGGGCAGCCACCTGGCCCAGCGGCTGGGAGCGCGCCGCCCGGTCGAGGCCGAGCGCATCCTGGAGATCGGCTGCGGCCTCGGCCTCGCCAGCCTGGTGGGCCACCGCGCAGGCGCCGACGTGACCGCCAGCGACTGCCATCCGCTCGCCGGCCGCTTCCTCGCGCACAACCTGCAGCTGAACGACCTGGGCCCGATGAAGTACCGCCACGGCCAATGGTCGGGCGTGCTCCTGCCGCGCGACGCGATCGACGAGTGCGCCCCGCTGGTGGTGCACGGCGAATTCGACCTGATCGTCGGCAGCGACGTGCTCTACGAGCGCGACGAACGCGGCACGCTGGCCGACTTCATCGCGGGGCTCGCGGCGCCGGTGGCCGAGATATGGATCGTCGACCCGAACCGCGGCAACCGCAGCGCGTTCCACAAGAACATGGCCCGACACGGGTTCCGCATGGAAGAGACCTATCTCGACCGCGTTGAAGGGGATGGCGTGGTGGCGTACAAAGGGCGGATGCTCACCTACTGCCGGCAGTAGCGCGTCCGGGAATGGCGCTTGCTGCCTTGAACGAAGGCCGCGCTCGCGGCCAAGGAGTCTGCATGAACCCGCTCGTCAACCGCAACACCGCCACGGCCGACAACGGCCGCCCGCCCCCGGCCGACGCGCCGATGCAGGTCCTGCCCTTTGCCGAGGACTCGTCGCGCTCGATCGGCTCCGAGGACGCCGACACGCGCTACCAGGGCGAGCTGTTCCTGCCGGGCTGGCTCAAGATCGAGCTGCAGCCCACGGCCGAGCAGGGGCCAGGCGCGTAGGGCCTCATTTGGTGGCGATCGCCTCGACCTGGATGCGCAGGTCCACGGCCATGCTGAAGCCATAGGGCTTGCCCGCATCCATCCCGAACTGCTCGCGGTCGATCGTGGCGTAGACGTCCGCGCCGCAGGCCTCGCGCTTGAACATCGGGTGCGGGATGCACTTGAAGTGCCGGATCTCCAGCGTGACCGGGTTCGTGTGGCCGTGCATCTCCAGCGTGCCGACGGCGCGCGTCGGTGCGCCATCGGCGAAGCCTTCGAGCGTGCCCTTGAAGACGGCCTTCGGATACATGTCGGACTCGAACAGCTCCTTGCTGCGCGCCGCCTTGTTCAGCGCCTCGAGGCCGAAGTCGCCGCTCTTCATGTCGACGACGATCGTGACGCTGCCGGTGCCGGCCTCGCGGTCCATCGTGACCGAGCCGCTGGTCTTGTCGAACTTGCCGCGCCACGTCGAGATGCCCATGTGGTCGGCCTCGAAGCTGGGGTAGGTGTGCGTCGGGTCGACATCGTAGGTCACGGGCGCGGCCTGGGCCGCGGTCGCGGCGAAGAGGGCGGCGGCGGCGAGACGGGACGGGGTGTTCATCGGATATCTCCAGGGTTGCGCGACACGGGTGCTGCGTGGACAGGCGGGGCGCCATGAGCAGACGACGCGCGGGACGTCGCATTTTCGACATCCGCGACCGTCCGGGACGGGAAATCACACGGGGACGAACCCTGATTCCCGCCGGCCGTCCAGGGCGGATGATGGCGCTTCGCCTCGGCCCCACCCGGAAGACGCCATGCTCACGATCCTGCTGATCCTCGCCGTCCTCCTCGTCGCCCTGCTCGCCCATGCCAGGACGCGCCCGGACACGTTCCGCATGGAACGGGCCATCAAGATCGACGCGCCCATCGTGCAGGTGGCCGAACAGATCGACGACTTCCACAGGTGGTCCACGTGGTCCCCGTGGGAACACATCGACCCGACGATGACGCGCAGGTTCAGCGGCGCCGACGCGGGCGTGGGCGCCGTCTACGAGTGGGACAGCAAGGGCAAGGCCGGCGCCGGCCGCATGGAGATCACCGAGATGCGGGCCGGTCCGGAACGCGCCCTGATCGCGATCAGGCTGGAGTTCTTCAAGCCCTGGAAGGCCACCAATGCGGCCGAATTCGTGATGACGCCCACCAAGACCGGCACCGACCTGAACTGGGCGATGACCGGGCCCAACCCGTTCATGTCCAAGCTGATGGGCGTGTTCGTCAACTTCGACAAGATGGTCGGCAAGGATTTCGAGGCCGGCCTCGCGGCGCTCAAGCGCAACGCCGAGCAGGCGCCGCGCTGAGGCCGGATTCAGGCGACGGTGGAGATGTCGCGGGCGCGCAGCATCCTGTGCAGGATCGGCGTCAGGAGCAGCAACAGCACGCCCGCACCGATCGACGCCTCGGTCAGGAACAGGTAGGGCGCGATGCCCGTGCCGTGCATGATCTTTGCGAGCGAACCCGCCAGGTAGTTTCCGGCCGCGTTCGACAGCATCCACACGCCCATCAGCAACGCTGCCACGCGGATCGGGGCGGCGCGCGAGGTGAGCGCGAGGCCCACCGGCGACAGCATCAGCTCGCCCAGTGTCTGCAGGAAGTAGGCGCCGGCCAGCCACAGCGGGCTCACCAGGCCGATGGCGTCGGCCAGCGTCTGCGCGCGGTGCATGATGACGAAGCTGAGCCCCAGCGTGATGAGTCCCAGCGACTGCTTGGCCGGGTCGGGCAGCGCGAAGCGCGAACGGTTCAGGGCCGTCCAGATCGTGGCGAACAGCGGCGCGAACAGCATGATCCCGAACGGGTTGATGCTCTGGAACCAGCTCGCCGGCACGACGAAGCTGCCCACCGTGCGCGCCGTCTGCTTGTCGGCGAACAGGTTCATCGACCCGCCAGCCTGCTCGAAGCCCATCCAGAAGAAGATGGAGAACAGCGTGAGGATGCAGATGGCGATCACCCGCTGCCATTCCTTGGGCGTCAACTTCTCGTTGCCGGTCCTGTTCTTGCCCGCCAGCAGGCTCGGCAGCCACACGGCCGCGCCGATCAGCACCAGTGCGAGCACGACCTTGACGACGGCGGACAGCGCCGAGACGGCGGGCGCGATGGCCAGTGCCGCGTAGACGAAGGCCACGCAGCCGGCCGCCCAGAGCGCGATACGCGGCGCGTGCTTCCAGGCCACCGACTGCTGGTCGGGCCGCAGGCCGGCACGCCCCAGCCAGCCCTGGAACGACAGCAGCGTGGCCAGGCCGATCAGCATGCCCACGCCCGCGCTGGCGAACCCGTAGTGCCAGCCCAGCTTCTCGCCCAGCGTGCCGCACACGAACGGCGAGAAGAACGCGCCCAGGTTGATGCCCATGTAGAAGATGGTGTAGCCGCCGTCGCGGCGCGGGTCGTCCACGCCCTCGTACAGCTCGCCCACCATCGAGCTCGTGTTGGGCTTGAAGAAGCCGTTGCCCACGATCAGCAGGCCCAGCGCCACGTGCAGCAGCGACGGCACCGCCATCGCGAAGTGGCCCAGCATCATCACGATGCCGCCGATGACGGCGGCCATGCGCATGCCCAGCCAGCGGTCGGCGATCCAGCCGCCGATCAGCGGCGTCACGTAGACGAGGCCGGTGTAGATGCCGTACATCACCTGCGCGTCCTCGTCCTTGTAGCCGAGCGCGTGGACGAGGTAGAGCACCAGCAGGGCGCGCATGCCGTAGTAGCTGAAGCGCTCCCACATCTCCGTGAGGAAGATGACGGCGAGGCCCTTGGGTTGCCAGGGCAGCGTCGGCGCGACCGACGGATTTGCAGCGAGTGTGTTCAAGACGAATCCCGAGGATCACGGAAGAGGACTTGCCGCGCGACGCCTCGTGGGCGCGCGCGGCGCAATCGTGGATTGTCGCAAATGGGGCAACATGGCCCGATACCTGCTGACCCGAACTCCCCATGCACCGCCGCACCCTCCTGCGCAAGCTTGGCGAAGGCCTGGCCCTTGCTGTCGGGCACTCGACTTGCCGAGCAGCGCCCATCGCCCTCGCCGAGTCCACGCCGAAAGCCCCCATGTCCCTGCCCGAATCGACGCCGTCCGTGGCGTTGTCCGTCGACCTGTCCGCGCCGTCGACGCCGCTGCGCCACCCCTGGCGCCACTGCGTGGGCAGCTGCCACGCGCCCCTCGCGCTGCGCGCCGACTGGCAGCAGCAGATGACCCGCGCCCATCGCGAGCTGGGCTTCCGGCACGTGCGCTTCCACGGCCTGCTCTCGGACGACATGGGCACGCTGGTCAACCAGGACAACCAGTTCCTGTTCTCGTTCTTCAACATCGACCGCGTGTTCGACTTCCTGCTGTCCATCGGCATGAAGCCGCTGGTGGAACTGTCGTTCATGCCGGCCACGCTGTCCTCCGACGGCAACAGCGTGTTCCACTACCGCGCCAACGTCACGCCGCCGCGCCGCATGGAAGACTGGCAGCTGCTGATGACGAAGCTGGTGGGCCACTGGGTGGAGCGCTACGGCATCGACGAGGTGGCGCAATGGCCGCTGGAGGTGTGGAACGAGCCCAACCTCACGGCGTTCTGGACCGGCGGCCAGGCGAAGTACTTCGACCTGTTCAAGGCCACGTGGACGTCCGTCAAGGCGATTTCGCCGCGCCTGCAGGTGGGCGGCCCGGCCACCGCGGGCAACGCCTGGCTGGACGAGTTCAACGCGTTCTGCGCGGCCAACGCGTGTCCGCCCGACTTCATCAGTACGCACTACTACCCCACCGACGCGTTCGGCTCGGTCGATACCGACACCGTCTCGCAGCTCGCGGACGCGCCCCCCGGCGTGATGCGCGACCGCGCGCTCGACGCGCGCAAGGCCGCGGGCGCGAAGCCGCTGTACTACACCGAGTGGAACATCACGTCGAACCCGCGCGACCCGATGCACGACGGCCCGTTCTGCGCCGCGCTGGCCACGCACTTCCTGCTGAGCGTGGACGACCTGGTGGACGCGTACAGCTGGTGGGTGTTCACCGACATCTTCGAGGAGAACTACTTCCCCAGCATCCCGTACCACGGCGGCTTCGGGCTGCTCAACCTCTACGGCATTCCCAAGCCCGTGTACCGTGGATTCCAGATGCTGGACCAGCTGGGCACGCGGCGCTGGGTCGTGCCCGGGTCGCATCCCACCGTGCGCCTGCACGCGGGCGCGCCGGACGACGACGGCCTCACCACGCTGCTGCTGCTCAACGTGGCGATGCCGCGCCATCCGATCGCCACGGAGATCGTGAGCGTGCAGCTCGCCGGCCTGAAGGGCCGCAGGCCGCGCGCCGCGCTGCTCTCGCGCATCGACGAAACGCACGCCAACCCGCAGGCCGAATGGCTGCGCCTGGGCAGTCCCGAATACCTGCATGCGCACCAGGTCGACGCGCTGGAGCTCGCCTCCACCGTCACGCCGGAGCGCATCGAGATCCAGGCCGATGGCGACGGCGCGCGCTTCACGCTGCCGCTGCCCGCCAACGCGATGGCGCTGGTGCGCATCGAGTGGGAGGCTGCATGAGCGCTCGGCCAGGCCCCGGCGTTCGCGGAGAAACGCTCGCCTTGTCATCCTGCGCGGAGTCGCAGGATCCACGTGCGGGCAGCGCTTGCCCCGGGGTGGATCCTGCGACTTCGCTTCGCTACGCGCAGGATGACGGCCGGCGCGTTTTGTCTCTCAAGAGCGCCCGCAGGGCGGAGGTTGCCCCATGAACCGCGACGCCGCCGACGACCCCACCAACCCGGGCTACGCCGGCAACATGGGGGTCCGCCCCGAGGTGGCCAGGCATGCCGTGCTGCACGGCTTCACGCGCCACGAGTCCATCGCCCGCGATGCGATGCTGACCGACCTGCAGCGCGAGTCCTTCGGCTATTTCCTGCACGAGGTCAACGAGGCGAACGGCCTGGTCAGCGACAAGACCTCGCGCGACTGGCCGGCGAGCATCGCCGCCGTCGGCATGGCGCTCACGGCCTACCCGGTGGGCGTGCAGCGCGCCTTGATGACGCACGCGCAGGCGCTGCAACGCACGCTGCTGACGCTGCGCACGCTGGCCGCGCTCGAGCAGGGCGAGTCGCCGACCGCGGCCGGCTACCGCGGCTTCTTCTATCACTTCCTCGACATGGAGACCGGCGCGCGCGCGTGGGAATGCGAGCTGTCGACGATCGACACCGCGCTGCTGATGGCCGGGGTGCTCACCGCCGCGGCCTACTTCCACGCCGACACGCCCGACGAGAACGAGGTGCGCCGACTGGCCACCGCGCTCTACGAACGCGTCGAATGGGACTGGATGGTCGGCGAGCAGGGCACGATCTGCCACGGCTGGAAGCCCGAGACCGGCAAGCTGCCGTGGCACTGGGAAGGCTACGACGAGGCGTTGATCCTGTACCTGCTGGCGCTCGGCTCGCCCACGCACGGCATTCTGCAAGGGTCGTACGACGCGTGGTGCGCCACCTACCAGTGGAAAGAGGTCGAGGGCCTGGAGTACCTGCACGCCGGTCCGTTGTTCATCCACCAGATGTCGCACCTGTGGGTGGATTTCCGCGGCCTGCAGGACGCGTTCATGCGGGCGCACGACAGCGACTACTTCATCAACAGCCGCATCGGTGCCCACGTGCAGCAGCGCTACGCGATCCGCAACCCGCGCCGCCATGCGCTGTACGGCGAGTTCGCGTGGGGCATCACCGCCAGCGACGGCCCGGGAGCGGTGCATTGGCGCCAGCCCGTGGAGTCGCCGTTCTTCGACTACGTGGCGCGCGGCGTGCCCGACGGACCCGACGACGGCACGCTGGCGCCCTGGGCGGTGGTCGCCTCGCTGCCGTTCGCGCCGGAGATCGTGCTGCCCACCATCGCCAACTATCGCCACATCCAGCTGCACGTGGCCAATCCCTACGGATTCAAGGCATCGTTCAACCCGAGCTTCCCGAGCGACAGCAAGCATGCGTTCGGCTGGGTCTCGCCCTACCATTTCGGCATCAACGAAGGACCCACCGTGGTCATGATCGAGAACCATCGCAGCGGCATGATCTGGAACCTGATGCGCAACTGCGCGCCGCTGGTCTCCGGCCTGCGCCACGCCGGCTTCGCGGGCGGCTGGCTGGGCAACCTCCCGATCGACGCGTCGCGCGCGCCGCTGCAGGCGCTGCCGGTGCCCCCGGACGGCTCGGTCGGGGAGGCCGCATGAACATCTCCCTCGCAGGCCGGCGCGCGCTGGTCACCGGCGCGAACTCGGGCATCGGCCAGGCGATCGCGCTGGCGCTCGGCGACGCGGGCGCCGACGTGGCCATCAACTACGTCACGCATCCCGAGGCGGCCGACGCCGTGGTGGCGCAGCTCGCGGCGAAGGGCCGGCGCGGGCTCGCGCTGCGGGCGGACGTGTCGAACGAGGCCGACGTCGAGGCGATGTTCCGGCAGGTGGACGCGCAGTGGGGCGGCATCGACATCCTCGTGAACTGCGCCGGCATCGACGGCGTGCACGCGCTGGCGCAGGACGCGAAGATGGCCGACTGGCGCCGCGTGATCGAGATCAACCTGTTCGGCGCGTTCGACTGCGCGCGCCACGCGCTCGCGCGCATGCTCGCGCAGGGCCGCGGCGTGATCCTCAACATCAGTTCGGTGCACGAGGTGATTCCCTGGTCGGGCTACAGCGCGTACACGTCCAGCAAGGCCGCGCTGGGCATGCTGACGAAGACGCTCGCGCAGGAGGCCGCGCCGCACGGCGTGCGCGTGCTGGCGCTGGGGCCCGGCGCCGTCCAGACACCGATCAACCAGTCGGTCTGGGCCGATCCCGCGGCATCCGCCGACCTGCTCACCAAGATCCCGCTGGGCCGCATGGGCCGCACCGACGAGATCGCCACCATGGCCGTCGTGCTGTGCTCCGACGCCTCGAGCTACGTCACCGGCACGACGCTGATGGTGGACGGCGCCATGACCACCTACCCCGAGTTCGCGCACGGCGGCTGACTACTTCTTTCGCGACAGGCGCAGCAACGTCCCGCTGTGGTCTTCGGCGATCAGGATGCTGCCATCGGCCATCTCTGCGAGGCCCACCGGCGAGCCTTGCGGATGGCTGGCGTCGCGCTGTTCCCAGTCGGTGACCAGCTCCGTGGGCGTGCCCGTCGGGCGGCCGTCCTTGCCGAGCGCGACGGCCACGAGGCGATGGCCCGTGGTGCGGTAGCCGTGGTAGCCGATCACCAGCTTGCCGGCAAGGCCCGGCAGCTTCTCGCCGTGGACCAGCAGCATGCCCAGCGGAGCGGCGTGCGCGGGCAGCAGCAGGTCGGGCGCGAGTTTCGCGCCGCAGTCGAAGCCGGGGTACTCGGGACTGGCCACGCGCTGGTCGTAGCAATAGGGCCAGCCGTAGTCGCCGCCGGGCTGCAGCGCGATCAGCAGGTCGTGCGGCAGCGCCGCGTCGGACAACGCCGGGTCGGCGCGGTTGATGCCGTCGCGCGAGTTGACGGCCACGGCGAGGCGGCCGTCGGGCAGCGGCGCCATGGCCATGCTGTTGCGCAGTCCGCGTGCGTACGGCGCCTGCTCGCCCGCGTGCCACGTGGCCGCGCGCGGCGGGAAACGCAGCACCGAGCCGCGCGGCGGGCTCTCCTGCGTCTCGGGGCACGCGGCCTTCGGATCGGGCATCCGACCGCCTGCAGGATGGCAGTTGTCGGTGGCCGAGCCGACGTTGACGAACAGCGCGCCGTCGGCGCCCACCGCGAGGCTGGGCACCGGATGGCGGCCCGTGGTGGGCAGGCCGTCGACCACCACGCGCACGCCGCGCGCCGGATCGGCCGCATAGGGATCGACCTGCAGCACCTGCCCGGTGATGCCCACGTAGAGCGTGCGCCCCGGGCCGCGCACGACGGCGTTGGGCTGCCACAGGTCGTGCAGCACCACCTCGGGCGCGTGGCGGCCGCCGTTGGACAGCCTGAGCAGCCGGCCCTTGTGGCTCTCCCACGCGGCCATGTCGACCACGAAGACGTCGTTGCCGATCGCCGCCACGCCGCGCGCGTGGCCCAGGCCCTCGGCCACCACGCCGACGCACAGACCCGGCGCCGTGGTGAGCGCGACCGCGGGAAAACCGTCGCAATCGCCCGCGGTCGCGTAGGCCGGTGCTGCGAACGCTGGCGCCGCGACCAGCGCGAAGACGGCCAGGAGGATCGAACGAAAGCGCATGGCGAGGACCTTGCCGGTGCCGTTTGGTGCGGCCATTGTGCCGCCCAGGCTCCTAGACCGACTCGTGCACGAGGATCGCCGCCGCCAGGTCTTCCAGCGCCGTGCCCACCGACTTGAACACGGTGCGCGCGGCCGGGTCGCGCGGCACGGCGGGCGCGGCGCACAGGTCGGCCAGCGTGCCGCGCACGTCCTCGCGACGCAGCGCACCCGCGGCGATCGGATGCATCAGGTCGCCCGCCTTCGCGAGCGCCTCCGCGGTGTCGATCCACACTTCGGCGCCCGCGAAGCAGGCATCGTCGGCCTCGCGCATGGCCGGCGTGAAGCCGCCGATGAGGTCGAGGTGCGTGCCGGGCCGCAGCCACTCGCCGCGGATCAGCGGCTCGGCTGCGAGCGTGGCGCAGCTCACGATGTCGGCGCTGGCGGCGGCCGCGGCGAGATCGCCCACCGCCCGCGCGGGAAAGCCGTCGGCGACCAGCGTGGCCGCGAGCCGGGCCGCGGCCTGCGCGTCGCGGCTCCACACCATCACGTCGTCGATCTCGCGCACCGCGCGGCAGGCCGGGGCCAGCAGGCTGCCGACGCGGCCCGCGCCGACGATCAGCTGGCGTCGCGCGTCCGCGGGCGCGAGGCGCGACGCGGCCAGCGCCGAGGCGGCCGCCGTGCGGCGCGCGGTGAGCTCGCCGCCGTCGATCAGCGCCAGCGGCGCGCCGGTGGTGGCGTCGAACAACTGGTAGCTGGCGAACAGGCCGGGCAATCCGAGCGCGGCGTTGCCGGGCGCGACGTTGACCACCTTCAGCCCGAAGTACCGGCCCGGCACCCAGGCCGGCATCACGAGTGCGGTGAGCGCGCCGCCCACCGCGTGCACCTGGCGCGCTGGCACCTCGCAGCCGGCCACGAACATGCGCTCCAGCGCGGCCACCAGCGCGGGGAACGGCAGGGCCCGCGCGGTGGCGGCAGCGTCGAAATTCTTCATGTCGTGCTTGCAGTCTCCACGTGCCACCACGCGGGCAGCAGCCGTCGCACGTCGGCCCGTCGAAAGCGGTCGTCGATGAGGAACACCACGCCCTCGTCCGAGGTGGTGCGGATCACGCGGCCGGCCGCCTGCACCACCTTCTGCACGCCAGGAAACAGGTAGGCGTAGTCGTGGCCGGCGCCGAACAAGGTCTCGAGCCGCGCCTTCATCTGCTCGTTGACCGGATTGACCTGCGGCAGTCCCAGCGTGACGATGAACGCGCCGATCAGGCGCCGGCCCGGCAGGTCGACGGCCTCCGCGAACGCGCCGCCCAGCACGGCGAAGCCGATGCCGCTTCCGCCGGCCTGGAAGCGGGCGAGGAAGTCGGCGCGCGCGCCCTCGGTCATCTGGCGCGCCTGCGTCCACACCGGCACCTCGGGATGCAGCGACTGGAACAGCTCGGCCACCTGCTGCAGGTAGTCGAAGCTGGAGAAGAACGCGAGGTAGTTGCCCGGCGCCTGGTCGAACTGCGCCGCCATCAGCGCCACGATGGGCGCCAGCGAGGCCGGCCGGTGCGCGAAGCGCGTGAACAGCGGCGCCACCTGCACGCGCAGTTGCGCCGCGTCGAACGGCGACTCCACGTCCACCCACGCGACGTCGGGCGGCAGGCCCAGCAGGTCGGTATGGAAGTGCATCGGCGTGAGCGTGGCCGAGAACAGCGTGGTGGTGCGCGCGGCGAGGAAGCGCGGCTTCAGGAACGAGGCGGGCACGAGATTGCGCAGGCACAGGGTGACGTCGCGCTGCGCGTCGTCGGCGATCGTCACGTCGAACAGCGAATGCGTGCCGAAGGACTCGGCCAGGCGCGTGAAGTGCAGCGTGTCGAAGTAGAAGGCGAGCAGCTCGGGCGGCATGTCCTCGGGATGCGCGGCCGAATGGTCGCCGATGGCCGAGTTCACGTTCTGCAGCGCCGTCACGAGCCCCTGCGGCAGGTCCTCGTAGGCCGCGTAGGGCTCCAGCTGGCGGCCGGTGATCTCGTTCCAGGCACGTGCGAGACGTTTCAGTGCCGGCGAAACCGTGGCGGGGGCGCGCGGGCGCACGCCGTCGAGCGCGGCGCGCGACAGCGTGGCCGAGTACATCTCGCGCGCCCGCGGCACCAGGTTGTGCGCCTCGTCCACCAGCACGCCCACGCGCCACTCGCTGGCATGCGCCAGGCCGTGCAGCATGCCGCCGAGGTCGAAGTAGTAGTTGTAGTCGCCCACCACCACGTCGGCCCAGCGCACCAGCTCCTGGGCCAGGTAGTACGGGCAGACCTCGTGCGCCAGCGCGATCGCGCGCAGGCCCGCGCGATCGAGGCGCGGCACGTCCCCGGGCGTGGCGCCCACCGCGGCCTGGCGCGCGGCCGGCAGCCGGTCGTAGAAGCCCTTGGCGAGCGGGCACGACTCGCCGTGGCAGGCCTTGGCCGGATGCTCGCAGGCCTTGTCGCGCGCCACCAGCTCGATGACGCGCAGCGGCGCGCGGCCCGGCGCGGTGATCGTGTGCAACGCGTCCAGCGCCAGCGCGCGGCCCGGCGTCTTGGCGGCGAGGAAGTACAGCTTGTCGAGCTTCTGGCCCGGCATCGCCTTGAGCTGCGGGTACAGCGTGCCCACCGTCTTGCCGATGCCCGTGGGCGCCTGCGCGAGCAGCGTGCGGCCGGAGATCGCCGCCTTCCACACGCTTTCCGCGAGCTGGCGCTGGCCGGTGCGGAACGTGGCGTACGGGAACGGCAGCGCGGCCAGCGCGGCGTCGCGCGCGCTGCGGTGCGCGGCCTCCTGCGCGGCCCAGGCCAGGAAGCGGTCGCACTGCAGCTCGAGGAAGGCGCGCAGGTCCTCGGCGGAGAACGACTCCACCAGGGTGGTCTCGTCCTGCGATCCGACGTCGAAGTAGACCAGCGCCACCTTCAGCTGGCTCAGGCCGCGCTCGGCACACAGCAGCGCGCCGTAGCACCTGGCCTGGGCCCAGTGCAGCGAGCGGCGGTTCTGCGGCATCGCGTGCAGGTCGCCGCGGTAGGTCTTGACCTCGTCGAGCCGCCCGGCCTCGGGGTCGAAGCCGTCGGCGCGCCCGCGCACCGCCAACCCGCGGTACTCGCCCGTGAGCCACACCTCCGACTCGTAGGACTCGCCGCGGCGCGCGGCGACCATGGCGTGGCCCGCCATGCCCTCCAGCGCGGTGGCGGAGGGCGTGAAGCGCAGGTCGAGATCACCGAGCTTGGCCGTGAACTCGCAGAGGGTGCGGACGGCTACCGTGTACTTCATCGAAGCCGCGATTTTCCCACGTCGGCCATGTCCGTGACGGTCGGCAGAGCCCATCGGCTCGCCCTGCCCCACCCAGGTGCACGCCGCAGCAACCCTATTCTTTCAATTTCCTGACGAAGACGTACGCGGCAAGCCACGCTTTCCCTCGGTGCTAACCCGAACGTAGTTCCGCGAACTGTTACGGCTGGTGAGCAGCCCCTACACTCCGGTCGATGAGCAGCGGCTACATCCTCGAGACGAGCGACCTGACGAAGGAATTCAAGGGCTTCGTGGCCGTCAACAAGGTGAACCTGCGCGTGAAGCGCGGGCACATCCATGCGCTCATCGGGCCCAACGGGGCGGGCAAGACCACCTGCTTCAACCTGCTCACCAAGTTCCTGCAGCCCACCTCGGGCTCCATCGTCTTCGACGGCGTCGACATCACCCGCGAGGCGCCGGCGGCCATCGCCCGCCGCGGCGTCATCCGCTCGTTCCAGATCTCGGCCGTGTTCCAGCACCTGAGCGTGCTCGAGAACGTGCGCGTGGCGCTGCAGCGCACCTTGAACACGTCGTTCCACTTCTGGAAGTCCGAGCGCACGCTGGGCAAGCTCGACGCGCGCGCGATGGAGCTGCTGGCCGAGGTCGACCTGGCCGCCTTCGCGCACCTGCCCGCGGTCGAGCTCAGCTACGGGCGCAAGCGCGCGCTGGAGATCGCCACCACGCTCGCGATGGAACCCCAGCTGATGCTGCTGGACGAACCTACGCAGGGCATGGGCAGCGAGGACGTCGACCGCATCCGCCAGCTCATCAAGAAGGTGTCGGCCAACCGTACCGTCCTGATGGTTGAACACAACATGAGCGTGGTCTCCAGCATCGCCGACACCATCACCGTGCTGCAGCGCGGCGCCTTTCTGGCCGAGGGTCCGTACGCGGAGGTATCGAAGAACCCGCAGGTGATCGAGGCGTACATGGGCACCGCTCAAACCGAGCTCGTCGGAGCCCACTGAAATGAGCACACCGTTTCTCGAGATCAAGGGCCTGAACGCCTGGTACGGCGAGTCGCACGTGCTGCACGGCGTCGACCTGCACGTGAACGAAGGCGAGGTCGTGACGCTGCTGGGCCGCAACGGCGCCGGCCGCACCACCACGATGCGGGCCATCATGGGCCTGACGGGCGCGCGCAGGGGCTCCATCAAGGTCAAGGGGCAGGAGACCATCGGCATGCCCACGCACAAGGTGGCGCGGCTGGGCCTGGGCTACTGCCCGGAGGAACGCGGCATCTTCTCCAGCCTCAGCTGCGAGGAGAACCTGCTGCTGCCGCCCATCTTGACCGAGGGCGGCATGCCCATCGAGCAGATCTACGCGATGTTCCCCAACCTCAAGGAACGCGCGCCCAGCCAGGGCACGCGGCTGTCGGGCGGCGAGCAGCAGATGCTGGCCGTGGCGCGCATCCTGCGCACCGGCGCCAAGCTGCTGCTGCTCGACGAGATCTCCGAAGGCCTGGCCCCGGTCATCGTGCAGAAGCTCGCCGAGATGGTGATCGCGCTGCGCAAGCAGGGCTACACCGTGGTGATGGTGGAACAGAACTTCCGCTTCGCCGCGCCGCTGGCCGACCGCTTCCTGGTGATGGAGCACGGCCAGGTGATCCAGCAGTTCACGCAGGCCGAATTGCCGGGCCGCATCGACAAGTTGCACGAATACCTCGGCGTGTGATCGCGCGCCCTTCGCTCTTTTTCCCAGTCCACAAGACCACGTAGAAACTAGGAGACCCACCCATGTCCAAACCCTTTTCCGCCGCGCTCAAGACCGTGGCCATCGCCTGCCTGGGCGCGCTCGGCCTCGCCGGCGCCGCGCAGGCGCAGATCTCGGGCGACGTCATCCGCATCGGGTTCATCACCGACCTGTCGGGCGTCTATTCCGACATCGACGGCCAGGGCGGCATCGAGGCCATCAAGATGGCCATCGCCGACGCGGGCGGCTCCATCGCCGGCAAGAAGATCGAGCTGGTCACCGCCGACCACCAGAACAAGCCCGACGTCGCCGCCTCCAAGGCGCGCGAGTGGTTCGACACGGCCGGCGTCGACATCCTGATCGCCGGCACCAATTCCGGCACCAACCTGGCCATGTCCAAGGTGGCGGCCGAGAAGCACAAGATCATGATCTCTGTGGGCGGCGGCACCTCGGCGCTGACCAACGAGCAGTGCACGCCCACCACGATCCACTGGGCCTACGACACCACCGCGCTGGCCAAGGGCACCGGCGGCGCCGTGACCAAGGCCGGCGGCAAGACCTGGTACTTCCTGCAGGCCGACTACGCCTTCGGCGCGGCGCTGGAAAGCGACACCGCACGCGTGGTGGAGGCCAACGGCGGCAAGGTGCTGGGCGTGGTCAAGCACCCGCTGTCGGCGAGCGACTTCTCGTCGTTCCTGCTGCAGGCGCAGGCGAGCAAGGCGCAGATCCTGGGCCTGGCCAACGCCGGCGGCGACACGATCAACGCGATCAAGGCGGCCAACGAGTTCGGCATCACCAAGTCGATGAAGCTGGCCGGCCTGCTGATGTTCATCCAGGACGTGCACTCGCTGGGCCTGAAGACCACGCAAGGCATGTACCTCACCGACAGCTGGTACTGGAACAAGACGCCCGAGACGCGCGCCTGGGGCCGCCGCTACTTCGACATCATGAAGAAGATGCCCGGCTCGCTGCAGGCCGGCGACTACTCCGCCGTCGCCAACTACCTGGCCGCCGTCAAGGCCACCGGCACGGACGACACCGACAAGGTGCTGGCCAAGATGAAGGCCTCCAAGGTCAACGACGTGTTCGCCAAGGACGGCTGGATCCGCGGCGACGGCAGCATGATCCACGACATGTACCTGATGCAGGTGAAGACGCCGGAAGCATCCAAGGAGCCGTGGGACTACTACAACGTGGTCGAGACGATCAAGGGCGAGGCGGCGTGGACGACCAAAGCGGAAAGCAAGTGCGCCGCCTGGAAGTGATCGGCTGATCCGATGACAGAGATCTTCGGCGTGCCGGTGCAGGCCCTGCTGGGCCAGCTGATGCTCGGCCTGGTCAACGGCTCGTTCTACGCGATGCTGAGCCTGGGCCTGGCCGTCATCTTCGGCCTGCTGGGCGTGGTGAACTTCGCGCACGGTGCGATGTACATGCTGGGCGCGTACGTGGCGTGGCTGGGCCTGGACGGCGTCGACCTGACGCACGTGCAGGTCGGCTCCCAGGTGTTGAACCTGGGCATCCAGTTCCACTTCAATTTCTGGACGGCGCTGCTCGTGGGCCCGCTGGTGGTGGGCCTCGTGGGCGTCGTCGTGGAGAAGCTGCTGCTCAAGCGGCTCTACAAGCTCGACCCGCTGTACGGCCTGCTGCTCACCTTCGGCCTGGCGCTGATCGTGCAGGGGGTGTTCCTGCAGTTCTACGGCTCGTCCGGCCAGTCCTACGACACGCCCGAGGCGCTGTCGGGGGCCATCAACCTGGGCTTCATGATCCTGCCCAAGTACCGCGGCTTCGTCATCGTGGCCTCGCTGGTGGTGTGCTTCGGCACGTGGTTCCTGATCGAGCGCACGCGCCTGGGGGCGCTGCTGCGCGCGGGCACCGAGAACCCGTCGCTGGTGCAGGCCTTCGGCGTCAACGTGCCGCTGATGGTCACCCTCACCTACGCCGGCGGCGCCGCGCTGGCCGGCCTGGCCGGCGTGCTGGCCGCGCCGGTGATCCAGGTGACGCCGCTGATGGGCAGCAACCTGATCATCGTGGTGTTCGCCGTGGTGGTGATCGGCGGCATGGGCTCCATCATCGGCTCCATCGTCACCGGCCTCGTGCTGGGCGTGCTGGAGGGCCTGACCCGCGTGTTCTATCCCGAGGCGTCCAACGTGGTCGTGTTCTTCATCATGGCCATCGTGCTGATGATCCGGCCGGCCGGACTGTTCGGGAAGGAGAAGTGATGAGCTGGCTCGGCAATGGCACGCAGCGCGCCGGCAAGATCGTCTGGATCCTCGCCCTCGCCTTCCTTCTCGCGGCGCCCTTCGTGGGCGTCTACCCGATCTTCGTCGCGCAGGCACTGTGCTTCGCGATCTTCGCGATCGCGTTCAACCTGCTGCTGGGCTACACCGGGCTGCTGTCGTTCGGACACGCCGCGTTCTTCGGTGGCGCCGCCTACGTCACCGCGTGGCTGTTGCAGGCACAGCACCTCACGCCCGAGCTGGCCCTCGTGGGCGGCGTGCTGGCCGCGGCGGGCGCCGGCGTCGTGATCGGCGCGATCGCCATCCGCCGCCAGGGCATCTACTTCGCGATGGTGACGCTCGCGCTGGCCTACATGCTGTCGTTCTTCTTCCTCGAGGCGCCGTTCACCGGCGGCGAGAACGGGCTGCAGGGCATCGAGCGCGGCAAGCTGTTCGGGCTCATCTCGCTCGAGAACGACCTGGCGCTGTACTACTTCGTGCTGGCCGTGTTCGTGGCCGTGTTCCTGTTCGTGCTGCGCGTCGTGCACTCGCCCTACGGCCAGGTGCTCAAGGCGATCCGCGAGAACGAGCCGCGCGCGATCTCGCTGGGCTACAACGTCGACCGCTACAAGCTGCTCGCCTTCGTGCTCTCGGCCTCGCTGGCCGGCCTGGGCGGCGCACTGAAGGTGCTGGTGCTGCACCTGGCCACGCTGCAGGACGTGCGCTGGGAGCAGTCCGGCGAGGTCATCCTGATGACGCTGCTGGGCGGCCTGGGCACGTTCGCCGGACCGGTGGTGGGCGCCTTCACGGTCGTCGGCCTGCAGAACTACCTGTCCGACCGCGCCGGCTCCTGGACGGGCGTGATCATCGGCTGCATCTTCGTGCTGTGCGTCGTGGCGTTCCGCAAGGGCATCGTGGGCGAACTGCTCGCGTGGCAGCAGCGGCGGGCGGCCGCGGCCAGGCGACACGACTAACGCATCGCGCATGCGCATCCTCTCCCACCGGCTGCATGCCTGGTTCCTCCAAGCCGTCATCCTGCGCGTAGCAAAGCGGAGTGGCAGGATCCACCCCTCAAGAAGCGCGACCCGGCGCGTGGATCCTGCGACTGCGCTCAGGATGGCCCTGGGGAGAGGACGCGCAGGATGGACATCCATCGCCCCTCCTTTCGCCGGCCCGTGTCTAATACGGGCATGAGCTTCCAATCCCTCGGCCTCGGCGAGCCCTTCGAGCGCGCTGCCCGGCAACGCGGCTACATCGGCCCGACGCCCATCCAGGCCGCGGCCATTCCGCCCGCGCTCGCGGGCCGCGACGTGCTGGGCGCCGCCCGCACCGGCTCCGGCAAGACGCAGGCGTTCGGCTGGCCGGTCCTGCAACGGCTGGCCGAGGCGGGCGTGCCCGCGCCCGGGCAACCGCGTCCCGTGCGCGCGCTGGTGCTCGCGCCCACGCGCGAGCTCGCCGCGCAGATCGGCGAGTCGCTGCGCGAGGACGCGCAGCACCTGGCCGTGTCGCTGAAGATCGTGATCGCGTTCGGCGGCGTGTCCATCAACCCGCAGATGATCCGGCTGCGCGGCGGCGCCGACATCGTGGTGGCGACCCCGGGCCGGCTGCTGGACCTGGTCGAACAGAACGCGGTGTCGCTGCGCGACGTGCAGACGCTGGTGCTGGACGAGGCCGACCGGCTGCTCGACCTCGGCTTCGCCGACGAACTGAACCGCGTGCTCGCGACGCTGCCGCCGAGCCGCCAGACGCTGCTGTTCTCGGCCACGTTCCCGCGTCCCGTGCTGGCGCTGGCCGATGCGCTGCTGCACGACCCCGTGCGCATCGCGCTGGCCGGTGCCGACGACGAGGCCGCCGCCGCGCTCGACGCCACGGCCACCGCCACGGCCAACATCCGCCAGCGCTCGATCACCGTGGACACGGCGGCCCGCACGCAAGTGCTGCTCAAGCTGATCCGCGACCACGGCTGGAAGCGCGTGCTCGTGTTCGTGGCCACGCAGCACGCCACCGAACACGTGGCACAGAAGCTCTACGTGGGCGGCCTGAAGGCCGAAGGCTTCCACGGCGACCTGAGCCAGGGACGCCGCACCCAGTTGCTGGACGACTTCAAGGCCTCGCGCGTGCAGGTGCTGGTGGCCACCGACCTGGCCGCGCGCGGCATCGACATCGTGCAGTTGCCGGTGGTGGTGAACTACGACCTGCCACGTTCTTCGGACGACCATGTGCACCGCATCGGCCGCACCGGCCGCGCCGGCGAAGCGGGCCTCGCGGTGAGCTTCGTGCCAGCGGCCAGCGAGGCGCACTTCCGGCTGATCGAGAAGCGCCAGGGACAGCGCGTGACGCGCGAGATCATCGCGGGCTTCGAGCCCACGGAGGTCGCCCCGGCCAAGGGAGCGGTCGAGGCACCCAACAACGCGGGCGGCGTGAAGGGCAAGCGGCCCAGCAAGAAGGACAAGCTGCGCGCCGCGGAGGCGGCGAAGGCGGCCGAGCGGGCGGCTCGGGCGGCGAAGCGCAACCGCTAACGCGACGCCGCGTTGAGCGCCTGCGCCGCCAGGCCCACCCGACGCGCCGCGCGCGTGGCAAGTTGCAGGCGTCGCCGCAGCCACGGCAGCACCGCGCTGTCCGGCAACGCGGCCGGCACCGCGGTGTGGTCCACGTCCTCGCTGGGCACCGTGCCGCTGACCACCACCGGCGCCCCCGCCGCGCCCGGCGCGCCGCGCTGCGGCGACGTGCCCGCCTCGGGGTGGTCCAGCGCGTGGTGCAGCGCCACGCACGCATCGGTGAGCGCCTTCTGCGCCACCGCGCCCTCCAGCTGCGCGCCGCGGCGCGCCAGCAGCAGCCGCACCGCCACCAGCTGCGCCATCAGCACGTGGCAGCGCGTGAGCATCTCGGCCAGCGCGTACATGGGCACCTGCACGCTCTCGGGCTCGGCGCTGGTGCGCTGCGCCGCCGACGCGATCGCCCCCACGGCCTCGTAGACCTCGCGCCGCGCCAGGCGCAGCTTCAGGTCGGGCCTGGCCGCGTCGGGCAGGCGCATCACCTCGCTGGCGAGCGCGCGCAGGCTCTTGAGAACACGGTCGTTGAGCGTGGCGATGCCGCGCCGCTCCCACCACGGCCACACGTAGCTGAAGCCCCAGGCGAGCGCAGCGCCCATCACGGTGTCGGCGATGCGCTCGAACACGCCGAAGTTCGCGCCCTCGGGCGCGGCCATGTGGGCCTGCATCAGCGCCATCACGCTGGCCGCGGCCGCGGTGACGAGGTAGCGCGCGGTGGTGAACGAGTGCGCGATGCCCACCGCCAGCAGGAAGGCCGCGGTGGACAGCCACGGCGCGCCGAACTGCGCCAGCACGAGGACGAGCAGGCAGCCGATCATCGTGCCCAGCACCCGGTCGTTGCGGCGCGACAGCGTCTGCTCCAGGTTGCCGCGCAGCACCACCGCCACGCTCAGCACCAGCCAGTGCGGATGCGACGCCCAGGGCAGCGCCAGGCCGATGAAGTACGCGCTGCCGAGCGCCAGGCTCAGCCGCGCGGCGTGGCGGAAGGTGGGCGAGCGCGTGGTGAGCTGCGCGCGCAGCGCCGCGAGCGGCCAGCCTTCCGGCGAGATGAACACCTGCAGCTCGTCGCGCGCCAGCGGCAGCGGCGTGACCTCGCCGCGCAGCGCGGCCTGCATGCGCGTGAGCACCGCCACCATCTGGCGCGCGCGCCCGTAGAACGCCACCGCCAGCGAGTAGCGCGGGTCGGTGCTGGCGAACAGCGGCACGCGCGGGGGCGTCTGCGCGCGGGCGGTCGCGGCCGCATCCCGCGCCAGGCTGGCGGGATCCGGCTTCGGCCCCGCGTCGAGCACGCCGGGCTCCACCGCCTGGGCCGCCGCGGCGCCCACGCGGGCCGCGTCCGATGCGGCCACCCGTTCGTCGACCGAGGCCGAGGGCGCCGTGGCCGCGGCGGAGGCCGCCGACGCGGCGATCGAGGCCGCGGCGGCGGCCTCCGGCGCGATGGCCTCGCCCATCTCGATGTCGGCCTCGTCCAGCGGCGCCGCGGCGGCCGAGGGCACGTGCATGCCGAAGTCGCGCAGCGCCTGCGCCATCGCGTCGACGGCGTCGGCCACGCGCACGCCGTGCACGCGCAGGCGTTCGCGCAGCTGGCCCGCGGGGCCGTCGTGGCCCAGCAGCTCGATGTCGAGCTCGCCGGCCAGCAGCGTGTCGCGCATCTCCACGGCCTGCAGCAGCACCGCGATCGCCGGCCCGGTATGCGGCCGGCCGGCCGCGGGAAACAGCAGGTCGCGCGCGGCCTGCAGGCGTTCGTCGAGCGCCACCTGGCTGCGGATCCAGTCCTGCAGCGGCGGCGTGCCGCCCTCGGCGCGCGACAACAGGGCCGCGCGCGAGCGCAGCAGCGCGGCCAGCGCCTGCAGCGCGGCGGCGAGCGCCAGCGTGCGGTAGCGCGGCTGCAGCACGCGCGAGCTGAGCACCGCCCATGAGAAGTAGACCAGCCCGCCCACCGCCGACCAGCCCGCGTGCACCAGCAGCGCCCGCGTGCCGTGCGGCGGCGCGGCCAGCGTGAAGATCAGCGCCAGGATGGGGATGAACGACAGCGGCCCCGCGCGCAGTCCCCAGGCCAGCGCCATGGTGGAACAGAACGACAGCACGATGATGATGAAGCCCATCGCCACGCCGGACTCGCTCAGCAGCGCGATGAGCACCCCGCTGACCCAGCCCACCAGCGCGCCCATGCCCACGCGGCGCCAGGTGCGCTGCGGCGCGATCGGCAGGTCGGCGAGGCTGGCGCAGATCGCGCCGGTGGCCGCGGCGAGCGCCGCCAGCTTGCCGGCCGCCAGCGTCAGCGTGATCGTGATCAGGGCAATGCCCAGCGCCACGGCCAGGCCGTTGAGCACGTGCGCGGGCAGGCGCATGGCGAGGCGGGGGGTCTCCATGCGGGCCATTGTGGCGCAGCCGATTCGCTCCCCGGCATCCGGCGCGACAATGGCTGCTCCACCTTTCGCCCGCACCCGCCCCGATGAAGTCCTTCGCCCGTTTCGCGCTCGCCGTCCTGCTGGGCGCGCTGGCCGCCGCCACGGTCCGCGCCCAGCCCGCCTCGGCGCCGGTCGACGACAAGAAGCAGGCGCTGACGGACTTCATCGTCGCCTACCGGCTGGCCGACGTCTGGCCGCAGATGGCGCCCAAGATCGCGCGCGATTCGTTGCCGCGGCTGGAGGACGCGACGCATGCAGACATCGACCAGGACAAGTTCGCCACCGCGCAACTGGCCGAGGCCGCGCACGCCCGCGTGCCGGCGCTGCTGGCACAGGGCCGGCGCGACCTGCAGGACGCGCTGCAGCACTTCGACGCCGACGAGTTCGCCGCGTACACCGCCTACGAGATCTACGCAAAGTATTTCGAGACCGCCGAGATCCGCCAGATCACCGCGTTCTTCGACTCGCCCACCGGCCGCAAGCTGAATGCGCTGGGCCCGACTATCCTGGCCGAGAGCCGCAAGCCGGCCAGCGGCGATCCGCTGGAACGCCACTTCGACGCGGACGAACTGGCCGAGATCGCCGCGTTCGCGAAGTCGCCGGCGGGCCTGAAGATGAACGCCACCGCCGAGCAGATCCGCGAGGACATGCACGCGCATTTCGTGGAGCGTTCCGAGGCCGCGCTGCAGGCCGTGGCGCGCCAGCTCGCCTCGCAGGCCGAAGCGGACCCGACGACGAAACCCTGAGAACCGCCGGCCCGGAACGCATCTTTTCGCGCCGCCCGGACACGCGCAGGTGCACGCGGCCCCAATCATTGCGACAATACGCCCCTTCACCGCTTTTCTCCCGCTGCCGCATGTCTTCGTTTCCCCAGTCCTCGACGCCGCCCGAAGGCGACGATTCCGCACCCGTGTCGTTGCCCCTGGCAGCGGACGCCGTGCCCGAGTCGGCGCCCGCCGCGACCCCCGCCGAGGTCCCGTTCACGGAGGCTGCGGCCGTGCAACAGACGGCAGAGCCCGACGCACCTCAACCGGCAGAGCCGGCGGAACCGGCCGAGGAGGCTTCGGCGGACACCGCCGCTCGCCCCGCGCTGGAAGACTGCGGTCCGCAACTGAAGAAGTTGTATCCCGCGTTGTTCTCCAATCCGCCCAAGCCCATCAAGCTGCGCATCCAGTCCGACATCCAGGCGCGCTCGCCGGGCCTGTTCACGAAGCCGCAACTGTCCGCGTTCCTGCGCCGCTACACCGGCAGCCATGCGTACCTGAATGCGCTGGTCAAGGCCACGCACCGCTACGACCTCGACGGCCAGCCCGGCGACGAGCTGAGCGACGAGCACCGCACGGCCGCCACGGAAGAGCTGACGCGCCGCCGCGCCAATACCCAGGCACGTATCGCGCTCGAGAACGAGCAGCGCGCCAACCGCGCCACGCTGCTGCGCGAGTTCGAGGCCAACACGCTGCCCGTGCCCGAGTTCGCGGCCAGCCGCAACGTGCCCGAAGGCGAGCTCGAGCCGCTGCTCGCACGTGCCCGCAAGGAAGCACTGGAGCCGCCGCCGGCCCCGGCGTTCAACCGCGATCGCCGCGGCCCGAACCCGAACCGGGGCCCGCGTCCGGAAGGCCAGCGCAACGCGCGCCCGCCGCGCGACGCCCAGCCCGCACCGGCCGACGCTGCCGCGCCGCAGGTCGACGCCCCGCAGGCGCCGCGTCCGCCCCGCCCGCCGCGCAACGACCGTCCGCAAGGCGCCCGCACCGACGCGCCTCGCACCGATCGCCTTCAAGCTCCGCGCACCGATCGACCGCAGGCAGCGCGCACGGATCGCCCGCAAGGTCCGCGTACCGACGGCCCCCGTGGCGCGCGGCCCGAAGGCCCGCGCGGCCCGCGAGCGGACGGTCCGCGCGGCTCGAACAACGGCCCGCGTTCCGATGCGCCGCGCGGCCCGCGCCGCGACGACGACCGCCGCGGCCCGCGCCCGGACGACTCGCGTTCGCAGCGTCCGAGCGGCCCCTCGTCGCCCGCCGGTCCCACCGCCATGGCGCTGGCGTTCAGCGCGCTGAACGCGCTCAAGACGAAGAAGTAGGCCAGGGCCAGCGGAGCCTGCCCAGGCGGGGTCTGGCGCCTGCGAGGTCAGCGGCCGCGGTCGACGCGTGCCTCGACTCGCGGAGCTCTAGCCGCGCCACGATGCGACGACTGCCGTGCCGGCCTCGGCCTGGCATTCAGGCAGCGGCAAATCCGATGACGATCAGCACCGCCGCCAGCGCCCGTGGAATCACGTGCGCGCTGTCGCGCGGAGTGATGAGGGGAACGGTCACCAGTGTGTAGACACAGGTCGCGAGCGTCAGCCCGAAAAGCGCGAGCGCCGCGCCCCGCTGCTGGGCCTCGATGATCGCCCCGACGAGTGGGACAGCCGCGCCCAGATACAGTCCCTGGTTCGCGAGCATGAGATTCAAAAGAAGTCGCTTTTGCCAATACGGCTCGGTGGGACTGAGCGCGCGCCGGATCGGCCCGATTGCTGCAAGCGTGTATCCAACGGCATCGACGAGCATCAGCATCGCCACCGCGAACCAGATCCAATGCCTCATGCGGCACCTCGCGCGAAGACCAGTTTGGACGCATTCAGGGTGTCCACCGCGACGATCTCGTCGGAGCCCGACGGGAGCTCTCTTGTGCCTGAATTTGCCCCTTTCATTGCGGGTGTCCGGCTATTGCGCCTGAGACGGTGATCGACAACACCGCATATCGACCTTGCGTCAGCCATTTTTCTTCCTGTGAAGAAACGCGGCGACGATCATCATGTAGAGCGCTGTGCCCCAATGAATGAAGATGGGTGGCGCAAATCCGAGATGGCTCAGGATGACGAAGCCGTCGCCGATCGCGATGAAGACCGCGATGGCGTAGATTGTTGCCGTTGTCCGCAGGTCTCCCCTCAAGAGAAACACCAGGACCACGACACCCGCAAAGATGTCACGGATTCCCTTGATCCACATAAATGGAAAGGCGGCCGGATCGTTGATCGGAATGCCGTAGCCGGCCGAAGCCCCCACCGGGTTCAATATGAAATTCATGCCGATCCCGAGGATGGCGAGCGGTACCAGGAGAGTGAACCAGAAGAGCGGCGAATTCATTCTCAGTTTCGGAATATCCAGGTCTGGTTTCGTGGTCATGTCCATCTTTCCTTTTCCCGTCAGGCGGGGCGGGAGCTTGTTGAAGTTATGGGAGCAGAGGGAGACCGTGCACAAGCTCCACCAGGACGGTGCTTCAGACCAGCAATTGGGGAATCGGCAGCCTGCGCTCCGCGATGACGACGGCAGTATTGGTGGAGTTTGAATCGCCCTGTCGCGGCCACCAGCCGACTCAACGGCCGTCTTCCCGACTGCGTTCCCGCCGATGACCCCGGAAAACTGAAATCCCCATACTTCGCCACCCAACGGATTCGCGAGATCAGGAAGGGTTCCTGGGCGGCTCCACGGCACCGATCTGGATGAAGACGTCAAGCGTGTTGAGCTCGTCCCAATGCTCGACGAAGCGTCCGTCCTCGACCCTCCAGATGTCGATCGAACGCATGGAGAAGGGTTTGCCCGTGCCGGGGTATCCGAGGAGGTTTCCCGTGTGGGTGCCTTCGTAGCGATAGCGGCCCACCACGCGGGAGCCATCCGCCGAGACGAAGACGTCCTCCGCCGTCACCTTCAGGTCGGGCACACCCGCGATGATGGCCCCAAGGACCTTCTTCGAACCGTCCAAGCCTGGTTCGGCGAAGGCGTTGTGGTTCACATAGTTGGGTGCCTTGATCTCGTCGAAGCGTGACACATCGTGGCTGGACATGATCTCGGCGAAGAGGTGGCCAAGGTTGAGTGGGCTGTTTGACATCTGGATCTCCTGTTTCATCGGCTGACGAGAGCGGGCGGTCTCGTTGGCAGGCCAATGATCACATTCTGAACGTTGTTCAGATAAGTGTCAACTGTTCGGTTTCAATCATCTTGGTCGGCGCCGCGGTACAATTCACGTCATGGCCAGAACCGTCGCCCCGCGATTTCTCCTCGAGAGCCTGCAAGCCTGCGGGTGTGCTCCCCACAAAGGCGAGGTCGCGGATTCAGGTAGACCGTTTCGGCCTGGGGCGGTTTCGTTGTAAAGGCTACGACGACACACGCGAGGATGCGATGGGAATAAAAGAGCGCCGCGACCGCGAGCGGGCCGCGGTTCGCGAACGAATCATCGAAGCGGCAGAACAAATTGCGGCGAGCAAGGATTGGGACGCCGTGACAATCCGTGCGGTTGCCGCTGCGATTGAGTACAGTCCCGCGCTCATCTACGAGTACTTCAAGAATAAGGATGAAATCCTGCTTGCCCTGATGCGCCAGGGGTTCGGGCGGCTTCATGAAGTGCTCACAAAGGTCGCTGGTGCGGCCCGGACACCGGCATCCGCCGTCGAAGCCCTCGGACTCGCCTACTGGAACTTTGCCCTTGAGAGCCCCACGCTGTATCAGTTGATGCATGGTTTGCGGGGCGTTCCCTTCGGCACAGATCAAACACCGCCGGAAGCTCGTGCTTGCTTCGAGGATTTACGAGCGCCAATAGAGCGCCTGATGACCGCGGCGGCTACCCACGAATCCCGGGACAGTGAAGAGCAGACGGATTTGTATTGGGCGTTCCTGCACGGACTCGTGTCGCTGTGCATGAATCAACGCATAAAAGGTGGCACGAAGCGCGCTGAACTCCTGGTTCATCGGCTGGCAAATGACTTCATTCAAAGCTGCACTGCCCCAATCACCGTCCTGAAAACCTGACCGTGAAGAGTACCGGCCGCTCGACGCACGAAGTGCGCGCTCTGCGATATACAGAGGCAAGGGCCTGGCTTGGCTCCGGATCGCGCCACCTTGTCAACGCGGAGGACGACATTGATGGCGATCGAGGCGCGGTCCTTGCCTCGCGCCGGAAATCAGGCCGCCAGCGCGCGACCCTGCGCGTCGAACAGCATCAGGTCGCGCGGGCGCACCTCGAGGCGCACACGCATGCCACGCGGCAGCGCATCGCTGCCGGGCCACAGGGTCTTCACGGTGATCGTGCAGGCCTCTTGTCCGCGCAGGCGGCAGTGCACCAACGTCGCGTCGTCCAGCCTCTCGACGGCGTCGACGCTGGCGTGCAGGCCGTCGGTGCCTTCGCCGGGCGTCAGCATCCAGTGCTCGGGCCGCACGCCCACCGCGTGCACGCTGGCCAGCGGCGTCGCACAGTCGATGGGCAGGGCCAGGCGGCCGGCGCCGCGCACCTGGAGCAGCGGGCCGGCCGGGTCGAGCTCGCCCACGGCGGGCAGGACGTTCATGTCGGCTAGCCCTGGCGCAAGAGCTTCTGCTTCGCGATGAACGCGCGGTACCAGTGCGCGCTCGCCTTGGGGGTGCGCGCCTGGGTGTCGTAGTCCACGCGGAACAGGCCGAAGCGTTTCGCGTAGCCCGAGTCCCATTCGAAGTTGTCGAGCAGGCTCCAGTAGAAATAGCCGCGCACGTCGGCGCCGAGCTCGATCGCCTTCTCCACCGCGGCCAGATGGCTCTGCACGTAGGCCACGCGCGGCGAGTCGTCGACCTCGCCGTCGGCCACGACGTCGGCATTGGCCATGCCGTTCTCGGTGATCAGGATGGGCGGCGGCATGTAGTCGCGCGTCAGGCGTACCAGGTGCTGGGTCAGCACGTCCGGCACGATCTCCCAGCCCATGTCGTTGACGCCGTGCGGCGCCGGCGCGGGAATCTTCGGCTCGCGCGTGCTGATCCACTGGCGCGTGTACAGGTTGATGCCCAGGAAGTCGAGCGGCTGGCGGATGACGGCGAAGTCGCCGGCCTCCACCACGGGCGCGTCGGCGCCGAGGAACTCGATCGCGTCGGCCGGATACGCGCCGCGGAACAGCGGATCCATGTACCAGCGCACGTCCAGGCCGTCGGCGATGCGCGCGGCCTGCAGGTCGGCGTGCGTCTTCTCGGCGGCGACCGCCGGCGTGTGGTTCAGCACGATGCCCAGTTGCGGATGGTGGCCGTTCGGCCGGGCCTGCGCCAGCGCGCGCATCGCCTGCAAGGCCAGGCCGTGGCCCAGCAACAGGTGGTGCGACACCTGCATCGCCGCCTTGCGGCTGGCGAGGCCCGGCGCGAACTGGCCGCGCTCGTAGCCCAGCGTGGCCACGCACCAGGGTTCGTTGAGGGTGGAGATCGACGCGAGGCGATCGCCGAAGCGGCGCGCGACCTCGGCGGCGTAGTCGGCGAAGTGCCGCGCGGTCTCGCGCGACTGCCAGCCGCCGACGGATTCCTGCAGCGCCTGCGGCAGGTCCCAGTGGTGCAGCGTGGCATGCGGTGCGATGCCGGCATCCAGCAGCTTGTCGATCAACCGGTCGTAGAACGCGAACCCGGTCTCGTTCCAGGCGCCCTGGCCCAGTGGCTGCACGCGCGGCCACGCGAACGAGAAGCGGTAGGCGTCCAGGCCCATCCACTTCATGCGCTCGACGTCCTCGGGCATGCGGTGCAGGTGGTCGCAGGCGATGTCGATGTTGGAGCCGTCCTTGATCTTGCCGGGGGTCGCGCAGAACGCGTCCCAGATCGACGGGCCCTTGCCATCGCCGGGCGCGGTGCCTTCGATCTGCGCGGCGCTGGTGGCGACGCCCAGCGTGAAGTTCGCCGGCAAGGTGGGGAAGGGAAACGGTGAGGAGCTCATGGGGCGGAAAAAAAGCTGCGACGAGGGCGTCGCAGCCGGAGAAAGCCGGCCGCGCGACGCGCGACCGGGCTCGGAGAAGATGCGGCGCTCGCCGAGCGGTGAGCGCCGGCGGCCATCAGAAGTTGATGCCCGCGTTGATGCCGAACGTGCGCGGCGCCATGTACTGCGACTGCCAGGCGCCGAACGAGTTCTGCGCATTCGTCTTGATGCGGCCGTTCTCGACGTTCTGCACGTAGGCGTCCGCGTACCAGTCCTTGGCCGCCGAGTAGCGCAGGCCAAGGTCGGTGCGCGTATAGGCCTTCTGCTCGTCGCCTTCGCCGAGGTTGAACACGCTCAGCCAGCTCGCCGACTCGTAGTGCAGGTTCACGCGCGGTGCGAGCTTGGAGCCGTCCGCGAAGCGGAAGGTGTGCTCGTACTGCGCCGTGATCGAGCCCGTGGGCGAGTGCGGCAGGCGGTGGCCGGTCACGTTCAGGCAGTTGCTGATCTGCGTGTCCGGGCACGCCGGCAACGAGTAGTCGTTGCTGCCCGCCAGCAGGTAGCCGAGTTCCGTGTGCGTGTACGCGGCGCCCACCTGCACGCGGTCGTTCGGCGTCAGGTTGGCCGAGAGTTCGGACTCCAGCCCATAGACCTTCGCGCCCTGGGCGTTGGAGGTGGCCAGCGAATGCGAGCCATCAGGGTTGGTCACAGGCGCGCTGAACTGGAAGTCCTTGAAGTCCTCGTAGTACAGCGAGTTGTTGAAGTGCACGGTGCCGTCGAGCAGCGTGTTCTTCGTGCCGACTTCGTAGTTGGTCAGCGTCTCGGGGCCGTAGTGCAGGCCGCCGTCCTGCAGGCCGCCGGACTTGTAGCCGGTGGACACGCTGCCGTAGACGAGGAAGTTCTTCGTGATGTCCCAGTTCGCACGGCCCAGCCAGGTCACCTTCGAGCCAGTGTAGTGGCCGTCGTTGTGCTGCGACACCGAGAAGCCGCTGCCGGCAGTCGCAGGATTCGTGTTCGGATCGATCGGCAACTGGTTCGGGTTGGTTCCATCCCAGCCGTAGTTGATGCCGCCTTCGTTCTTGCGGTCGTCGTGCGTGAAGCGGGCGCCGCCGGTCACGTGGAAGGTGTCGCCGATGTTCCAGGTCGCCTGGCCGAACGCCGCTTCGGAAGCCACGGTTTCCTTGGGCTGGATGAACGAGCCCTGCCAGTTGATCGTGCCCTGCTCCGTGCCGTTCGAGATCGGGATGTCGAAGCGGATGCTGTTGTCCTCGGCTGCGTAGTACAGGCCCAGGATCCAGTCGACGTCGCGCTTGCCGGTGGACTGCACTTCCAGCTCATGGCTGTAGTTCTTGTAGTGCGACGAGTTGGTGCGGTCTTCCTGCACCACGCCGCCCGTCGTGAAGCTGGTCGGGAGAATGGCCCCGCCCGACTGGTCGAAGTCCGACGAGCCCTTGAAGTCCGAGTAGCCGGCGATGTAGGACAGCGACATCGCGTCGTTGAGGTTCCAGTCGACGCGGCTGCGGAACGTGTTGACGTTGCGATCGAGCTGCGGCGCCACGCTGATCAGCGCGGACCAGAAGCTGGTGCCGGCGCGCGGCGTCTGCAGCAGGTTCATGTCGGGCGTGCCGCGGTCGATGAACTTCTCGTACGACGCGTTCCAGGTGACGTCGCGCACGGGCTTCCAGATGAAGCTCAGGCGCGCAGCGCTCTGGTCCTGCGAGTCATACTTCGGACCCGTCGTGACGAACGTGTTGGGGTCGAGCGGACGGAACGAGATCGGGTTGGCAGGGTGGGCGAGATTGAACGCCGCGATGACCGGCGCGGCAGCGGCCTGCTGGTCGGCCAGCGAGATCACCGGCGGCTGCTGGTAGTTGACGTAGCCGTCGTGCTGTTCGTGCACGAAGGCGGCCCGGATGGCGAAGGTGTCGCCCAGCGAGAAGTTGAAGGCCGTACGGGCGCCGAAGCGGTCGTAGCTGCCGATGCCGCCTTCGATGCTGCCGAAGTTGCTGCCGATCTCGGCCTTGGCGGTCTGCATGTTGACGGCGCCCACCGTGGAGTTGCGGCCCCACAACGTGCCTTGCGGGCCGCGCAGCACTTCGATGCTGTCCATGTCGAACAGCAGCGACGCGGCGCCCTCGGCGCGCGGCGCGTAGATGCCGTCGACGAACAGCGCCACTTCCGGGTCGGCGTATTCGGTCTTGGCGCTGTCGTTGCCGATGCCGCGCAGCGTCATCGTGATGACGCCGTGGTCGCCTTCGGTCGTGGCCTGGAAGCTGGGCACCAGGTGGACGACGTCGGCGATCGTCTGGACATGGTTCTTCTCGATGTCCGCGGCGCTGATCGGCGTGACGGCCAGCGGCGTGCTCTGCAGCGTGGTGGTGCGCTTGGTCGCCGTGACGGTGACCTCCTGCGTGTCGATCGCGGCGGCACTGGCCGCCGCGGCCGGCGACTGCGTGGTCTGGGCCTGGGCCGCAGCCGTCGTGGCGAGCATGGCCAGGACGGCCAGGTGGATCGGGGATGCGAGCGAACCCCGGGATTTCTGAGCGCGAGTAGTCACGTTGTCTCCAGTATTTTGGTGGTGCATCAACGACCGTCTTGGCGGTGTTCACGGTCTTCTTCGGCTTCGTGCCGCAAGGCCGGGGCCGCATGTTCGGCCGGAAGGCCTGCATGCGTCCACGACCCTGGGTCGTTCCTGTTTCCGTGCGCCCTGCACGAGGCCGGGCGCACATCCGGGTGACGCGCCACCCCTGTTCGGGAGCGGCTTCCTGCGTCGTGTCCGCCAGCCTTTGAAAGCCGTCGAACCCTGGAATGAGCCGAATGATGCCGATCGATGACAACGCTGTCAACGATGGGATGACAGCGTTGTCTTCTTGCCGATATGATCGCCTATAAGAAGCAGCCAGAACGGGCTCGGGTAAATACCGACGCCTATGGCCGCACCGAGAAACGGCGGGATGCGAGATGCTTCACCGCTCCGGAGACAAGCCCCCATGAAGCCCATCCAGAACATCCTCGTCGTCGGCGGAGGCAGCGCCGGCTGGCTCACGGCCGCCTTCCTCGCCCGCACGCTGGGAACCGCCGCGGGCGGCATCCGCGTGACGCTGGTGGAGTCCAGCGACATCGGCATCATCGGCGTGGGCGAAGGCACGTTCCCGTCGATCCGCGGCACGCTCAACGCCATCGGCCTGGACGAGGCGCGCTTCGTCCGCGAGTGCGACGCCACGTTCAAGCAGGGCGTCAACTTCGTCGACTGGGCGCGCACCGGCGAGCGCTACTTCCACCCGTTCAACCCGCCCAGCCAGCGGCCCGGCGCGCCCGAGCTGATGCCCTACTGGGTATTGGGCGAGGCAGGCGCGGCCGACGGCGCGCGGCGTGCGTTCGCCGACTCGGTGTCGATGCAGCAGCACGTGGCCGACGCCTCGCGCGCCCCCAAGCGCACGAGCGACGGCGACTGGCTGGGCCCGATGAACTACGCCTACCACTTCGACGCCGGCAAGTTCGCGGCGTTGCTGGCCACGCACGCGCAGACGCTGGGCGTCGAGCGCGTGATCGCGACGGTGGAGCGCGTGGAACTGCGCGAGGACGGGCACATCGCCAGCGTCGTCACGCGCGAGTGCGGCGCAATGAGCGCCGACCTCTACGTCGACTGCACGGGATTTCGCGCCGCGCTGATCGGCGACGCGCTGGGCGCGGTGCGCAAGCCCCTGTCCGACGTGCTGTTCGTCGACCGCGCGCTGGCACTGCAGGTGCCCTACGCCGCGGCCCACACGCCCATCCCGTCGTACACGATCTCCACCGCGCACGAAGCTGGCTGGACCTGGGACATCGGCCTGCACCGCCGGCGCGGCATCGGCTACGTCTACTCCAGCCGCCACACCGACGACGCGGCCGCCGAGCGCGTGCTGCGCCGCTACATCGGGCCGGCCGCCGAGGGCCTGAACCCGCGCGCGCTGAAGCTGGACGTGGGCTACCGCGAGACGCAATGGATCGGCAACTGCGTGGCCGTGGGCCTGTCGGCCGGCTTCCTGGAGCCGCTCGAGTCGTCGGGCATCGGCCTGATCGAGGCCGCCGCCTACCTGATCGGCTACCTGCTGCCGGCCGACGGCAACTTCGCGCCCGCGGCGCGTGCGTTCAACGAGCAGATGCGCGCGCGCTTCGAGCGCATCGTCGACTTCCTCAAGTTGCACTACGCGCTGACCCGCCGCGAGGACACGGCGTTCTGGCGCGACAACGCCGACCCCGCGTCGTGGACGCCCACGCTGCGCGACCTGCTCGAGCGCTGGCGCTCGCGACCGCCGCACCGGCTCGACTTCATCGTCGACCTGGAGATGTACCCGCCGTCCAGCTGGCAGTACGTCCTGTACGGCATGGGGTATCCGACAGACCTCGCGCACGCGCGTGCCGCGTGGCCGCGCGCCGCGGAGGCGCGCCAGGAGTTCGCGATGATCGCGCAGGTGGCGCGCCGTGCCGTGGCCGACCTGCCCGACCACCGCGCGCTGGTCGAGGCGATGTGCGCCCGCACCGCGCCCGCGGGATCGCGCGAGCCCGCGCGGAGCGTCGCCTGATGGCCGTCTCCCGCACGCAGCAGGCGTCGCCGCCTGCGGCCAGCACGACGATCAGCGACGTGGCCAAGCAGGCCGGCGTCTCGATCAAGACCGTGTCGCGCGTGATGAACCACGAGTCCGGCGTGCGCCAGGAAACGCGCGACAAGGTGCTGCAGGTGATGGCCGAGTTGCGCTACCGGCCCAGCCAGTCGGCGCGCAGCCTGGCCGGCGCGCGCTCGTTCCTGATCGGGCTGCTGTACTTCGATCCCAGCGCGGCGTTCGTCTCTGGCGTGCAGCAGGGCGCCACGATGCGCTGCCGCGAGGCCGGCTACCACCTGGTGGTGGAGTCGATGGACAACGACGCGCACGACCTGGGCGAGCAGGTGCACCGCATGGTCTCCACGCTGCGTCCCGACGGCATGATCCTGACGCCGCCGCTGTGCGACAACCCGCACGTGCTCAAGGCGCTGGGCGACAGCGGCACGCCCACGGTGCTGGTCTCGCCCGCGCGCCAGCGCAAGGACATGCCCAGCGTGCGCATGGACGACGTGCACGCGGCCGAGGAGATCACCAACCTGCTGCTGAGCCTGGGCCACCGGCGCATCGCGTTCATCCGCGGCGCCGCCGACCAGGCCGCGTCGGCGCTGCGCGAACAGGGCTTCGTCAAGGCGATGAAGGCGGCGCGCATGGAGATCGCGCCCGAGCTGGTGATCGACGGCGACTTCCGCTTCGAGTCCGGCGTCGCCGCCACGCACCAGTTGCTGAAGCTGCGCCACCATCCGACGGCCGTGTTCGCCAGCAACGACGACATGGCGTTGGGCGTGCTGGCCGCGGCCCAGCGACAGGGCCTCGCCGTGCCGGGCGACCTCGCGATCGCCGGCTTCGACGATTCGCCCGCCAGCGCGCTGGTATGGCCGCCGCTGACCACGATGCGCCAGCCCACGGTGGCGATGGCGCGCGCGGCCGTCGACCTGCTGATCGGCACGCCCACCGTCGACGGCACGCCGGGCACCCGCACGACCGCGGCGGTGCAGCGCGTGCTGCCGCACGAACTGATCGTGCGCGATTCGACGAGCGCGCCGGCGCGGCGCACCACCCGGACACGAGGCTGAACACAGCGCTTCATCGCGTCAACGCGTCAACGCGCGGTGAAGCATCGCGAAGCGCCGGTGAACGCGGACCGTGCGGCGTTGCATCCGGACACGTCCGACAGCGCGCGAACAGGCTGCCGAAAGCTTCAGGCGTCAAGCAAGAAACGCGACGCGCGGCGCCGGTCGTCGGCTTGCGGCAAGCCCTCCGTCAGCTCCCACAAAGCAGCGAATTCCTTTACCCGCGCTTGACTCGAAAGATGTCAACTGCGCGAGCTCATCGACCGCTAATGATCATGTCATCCACGACACATCGCGCCGCACCGACGCGGTGTCCGGACCGACACACATGGAGACAACGATGACCCGCCACGCGCCACCGCATTCCCTCGCCTCGTCCCGAATCCTCGCCCTTTCAGCCACGTCCATCGCCTGCGCGATCGCGCTCGTGGGCTGCGGCGGTGGCGGCGGTGCGAGCTCGACCCCCCCGACCGCGTCCCCGCAGAGCGTGAACGTGCCCCTGTCCTTCAGCGACGCCTCGTCCGAGGACTGGTCGTCGATCCAGGTGACCGTGACCTCGGTCGTCTTCACCAGCAGCGCAGGCAACACCGGCAACCTGCTGACCGCCCCGGTGAGCGTCAACCTGGAGGAGCTCGACGGCCTGAGCGACGCCATCGGCACCGCCAGTCTCACCGCCGGCACCACCTACACCGGCGCGATCCTGACGATCAGCGCCAACCCGGGCGACGTGTCGCTGACGGTGGCCAGCGATCCCGAGACCGGCTTCCCCGAAGCCGCGAGCACGGCGTCGGCACCCGACGTCATTCCCGCAAGTCGCATCCAGATCCAGGGCGCGACCGGCGCCTCCGGCAGCATGACGGTGAACGTGCCGGTCAGCTTCGTCACGCCGTTCGTGGCACCCGCGGCCACGTCCTCCACCGACCCGACACCCTCGTCCACCGGCGCGATCGACATCGAGTTCGACCTGTCCCACCCCGCCTTCATCGTCGGCCACGCGCCGGTGGGCGGCGGCTCCACGATCTGGGCCGTCAACTTCAAGGGCCCGGTCAAGCACAAGCCCGTCGACGACCTGCGCCACCTGGTGCTGCGCCACCTGTACGGTACCGTGTCCTCGGTCTCCAGCGACAACACCACGCTGACGATCACGCGCGACTGGCCGACGCTGCCGCTGGTCTCGCCGGAGACCTACACGGCCGGCACCACCGCCGTGCCGATCACCGTGGACGCGACCAACGGCACGCTGTTCTACGACCTCGATGCGAAGACGCACTCCACCATCACCGATCTCTCGTCGGTGGCCGCCTCGCTGTCCGCGGGCAAGTTCGTGCGGGTCGGCGCGCGCTACCAGCAGAACGGCACGCTGGTGGCGACGCGGATCTGGACCTCGTCGACCTTCGACGGCGTGTTCATCAGCCCGGAAGGCCACGTGCTGCACGTGGACGGCAACACCGGCAGCAGCTTCACCGTGGACAACGCCGACGGCAAGCCGGTGGTGATCGGCGTCAACGCCAGCACGCAGTTCTTCTTCCGCAACCCGGGCACGGCCGCGGACGTCACCCCCATCGGCACCGGAACCACCTTCCTGACGCTGAACAACCTCGCGCGCGGGTTCAAGGTGCACGTGACGCCGGTCGACGTGACCGCCTCGCCCATCGTCGCCGCGACGGTGGACATCGAATCGGCCCCGTACGAAGGCACCATCTCCGACGTCACCACCACCGGTTTCGCGCTGACCCACGACTTCGCCACGGTGCGCGACGACTACACGGTGTCGCTGAGCTTCATCAACGCGAGCACGGCCAACGGCAGCGATCCGTTGACGGGCACCGCGCTGACCGGCTTCAAGTACTGGGACTTCGCGTATCCGACCGTGGTCACCAGCGGTTCCTCCGCGATCGCCGACTTCGGCGCGGCCACCGCCGGCGGCGTGAACTTCGGCGGCACGGCAGGCGCGTACAAGGCGGTCGCCGCGTCGTACGCCACCTGGGGCAACGCTGCCGACGTGAACGGCTGGTCGGCCCCGCAGGCCATCCTGCTGCCGACGGTGATCCCGCACACGACGGTCGCCGCGCCGATCGCCAGCGGCGCCACCTCGTTCACGATCGCCGCGGCCGGCGGCGCGACGCCGGTCACCGTGGACTTCAGCACCGCGACGGGATCGGCCACGCTGGCCTACCAGGTCGATCGCACCAACGGCATCGTGACGGTGAGCCCGCAGGACCTCACGACGTCCAGTGGCCTCGCGGCGCTCGACGCGGGCCTGCAGGCCGGCGCCAAGGTGACGGTCTCGGCCGTGCCGCAGTCGGATGGCAGCCTGAAGGCCTACGTGATCAGCTACTACACCGGAACGCTGCCCACCAACTGAGCGAGCGGGCCGCGGCGACGCGGCCCGCCGATGCGCTAATCGTGCCATCGAGCTCGGCCACCCAGCCGCGCCCGAGCGCGTCGAGGTGGCCGCGGTACATCGCCTCGGTGATGCGCGCCGGGTTGGAGAGCACGTTCTCGCGCACGGCCAGGCGGATGCGCGACATCGCGGGGATGTCGTCGACCGTGGCGCGCCGAGTCGACAGGCCGGTCAACCGCGCCTCTTCGCCGGCGCGGCCGTGGAGCCGCGCACGACCACCTCGTGCTGCAGCACGCGAACGGGCGGGGCCTGGCCGTCGTTGAACCTGGCCTCTCCCGACAGCAGCATGTCCACCGCCGCCATGGCCATCTCGGCCAGCGGCTGGCGCACGGTGGTGAGCTCGGGCCAGACGAGCGTGGCCGTCTGCGAATCGTCGAAGCCCACGATGGCGACGTCGTGCGGCACGGAGATGCCCATGCGTTGCGCCGTGGTGAGTGCGCCCAGCGCCATGTCGTCGTTGGCCGCGAAGATGGCCGTCGGCGGATGGGGCAGCGCGAACAGGCGCTGCGCCGCGGCGGCGCCGGAGTCGAATTCGAAGCTGCCGGGCACGATCAGCGCGGGGTCGACGGCGATGCGATGCGCCTTCAGCGCGCGTTCGTAGCCGGCGCGGCGCCGATCGCTGGCCGACTGGTCGCCTTCGATGAACGCGATGGCCGTGTGGCCGAGGCTGATCAGCAGGTTCGTGAGTTCCTCGGCGGCGAGCGTGTCGTCCATGCGCACCGAGGCCATGTCGTGGCCCTCGCCCGGCGAGATCAGCACGCACGGCGTGTTGCTGGCCCGCAGCGTCTCGAGGATCGCGGGATCGTCCGACAGCGGCGGCGTGAGGATCATCCCGTCGGGACGCAACGCTGCGAGCATCGACTCGAGCTGCGCGTGCACGTGGACGCCGCTCTCCTGCACCGACTCGACGACCAGGTGGCGCCCGGCTTCGCGACAACGCAGCGCAGCGCCGCGCTGCACGCCGGCCACGAAGGCGGCGCTGGGGTCGTAGTACAGCAGGCCGATGAGGAAGGACCTCGCGCCGGCCAGGCTGCGCGCGGACTGCTGCGGCCGGTAGTTCAGCGCGGTCACGGCCTCCTGCACGCGGGCGCGCGTGTCGGCATGCACCGTGGGCTCCTTGTTCACCACGCGCGAGACGGTCTTGATCGACACGCCGGCGCGCCGGGCCACGTCGGTGATGGTGGGCGCTGCGCCCACTCTCCTGTTGTTCACTGGTTCGCCCTCTTCAGACTCGGTGCTGGTGCCTGGGGGATTGTGTCCACCCGGTGCGAATCGCGCGGTTTGCGCCAGTCTAATGTTTCAGTTAGGAAAAGCTGGCCGCAAGCATGGCATTTGCCCTCCACGGATGCCAAGTATCGCGGCAGCATCCGCACATCGTCGGAAATCCGCTGCACGAGACAAAACGAAACACGACGATACCGCGCTGAAAGCAAGCTGGCGCCGGCTTGACGCGTAATGAAGACGTGGCGAAGCCCATCTCGGCCACCTCACCCAACCCCAAGGAAAAGAGATCATCATGAAGACCTGGCTGAAGCGCACCCTGGTGGGTGCAGCCGTCACCTCCGCCCTTCTCGGCAGCCTCGCCGCCTACTCGCAAGGCGCCGGCTTCCACCACGGCCCGCCGACGCCCGAGCAGATCGCCAAGCACGAAGCGGCGGCGCTCGCGCACATCGGCAAGAAGCTCAACCTCGACGCCACCCAGGCGGCCAAGCTGAAGGCGCTGTTCGACCTCGGCATCGCGGACCACACGCCCGCAGCCGCCGGCACCGATCCGCACGCCGCCGCCAAGGCGCTGCTCGCGGGCAACACCTTCGACCGCGCCGGCGCGCAGCTGCTGGTGAACCAGCACATCGCCAAGACCCAGGCCAACTCCCCCGGCCTGATCAACGCGTTCGGCGACTTCTTCGACAGCCTGAACGCCACGCAGCAGGCGCAGGTGCGCGAGCTGGCCGCCCACCACCACGGCTTCCTGCCGTTCGGCCCGGGCGGCTTCGGCCCGGGTGGCGAACACGGCCACCACGGCCCGCACGGCGCGTCGGCCCCCGCCGGCAACTGAGAACCCGGGGAACGGATCGGCGGGCCCCTCCCCCGCCGTCGACCACGAGGCAGCGGCCGCCAGGCTCCTGCCTCGTTTTCGTATTCGCCCGACAATCGCCGCATGCGCCGCATCCTCATGATCGACGACGACGCGCTGCTCGCCGCGCCGCTCGCCACCTACTTCCGTCGATTCGACTACGAACTCGACAGCGCCGTCCGGCCCAGCGAGGGCCTGGCGAAGCTGCGCGCGGCGGCCTACGACGCGGCCATCCTCGACGTGATGCTGCCGGAGATGGACGGCTTCGAGCTGTGCCGCACGATCCGGCGCGAGTCCGACATCCCCATCGTGATGCTCACGGCGCGCGGCGACGTGATGGACCGCATCGTCGGCCTGGAGATCGGCGCCGACGACTACATCCCCAAGCCGTTCGAGCCGCGCGAGCTGCTCACCCGCATCCAGGCCATCCTGCGCCGCGCCCGCGCGCCGGCGCCGTTGCCGCAGAGCCGGCTGGTCTTCGACGGCCTGGAGATCGACCTGGAACGGCGCCAGGTGCTGCGGCAGGGCGAACCGGTGGAGCTCACCGGCACCGAGTTCGAACTGCTGGCGATGCTGGCCAAGGCGCCGCGCAAGGTGTTCCACCGCGACGAGATCCTGAACCGCCTGCGCGGCCAGGACGCCGAACTCTACACACGCGCCGTCGACATCCTCGTGAGCCGGCTGCGCAGGAAGCTCGAACCGCTGGACTGCATCAAGACGCTGCGCAACGCGGGCTATGCGTTCGCGGGCGGGCAGGCATGATCGCCATGGCCCCATCGCGCTGGCGCGCGCGCTTCCCGTCGCTGGGCACGCGCCTCGTGGCGCTGTTCCTGGTGCTGGCGATGGCCGTCGGCGTCACGTTCATGCTGGGCGTGCACGTGCTGCGCGACGTCGGCCTGCACGAATACATGCGGCCGCTGGTGCTGAACTATACCGACACGCTGCTCGCCGAGATCGGTTCGCCGCCGGACGTCGACCGCGCCCGCGTGCTGACGCAGCGGCTGCCGCTGCATATCCGCATCGAGGGTCCGCTGGTCAACTGGGATTCGGCCGACGAACCGCCGCCGCCGCCGCCGCCGGCCAACGAGGAAGGCCGCCCGCGGCTGTCGCGCCATCCGGTGGTCACGCTGCCCAACGGCGATCCGCTGCCGCTGGTCGTGCCCGAACCGCGCCTGCCGCGCTCGTCAGCCGAACGTCTGCCCCCGCGCGGCGGCCCGCGCGGCGGCCCCTACCACCTGTCGATCAACACCGAAGTCGACCCGACCCTGTGGCGCGTGGTGCGACGCATGCCGGACGGGCATCGCGTCATCTTCAGCCTGGCCGACATGTCGCACGAGCAACGCGCGGAGCACATCGGCTGGATCACGCTGGGCGTGCTGCTGCTGCTGACGGCGCTCACCTACGCGGGCGTACGCCACACGCTGCATCCGCTGGTGGCGCTGCGCGCGGGCGCCGTGCGCTACGGCCAGGGCGACTTCTCCCAGCCGATCGAGCCGCGCAACCGCGACGAGCTGGGCGACCTGGCCGAGCAGATCAACGCGATGGCCGCCCGCCTGCACCACATGCTGGACGCCAAGCGCCAGCTGCTGCTGGCCATCAGCCACGAGCTGCGCTCGCCCCTGGCGCGCGCGCGCATGAACGCGGAGCTGATCGACGAGAGCGGCGAACGCAGCGCGCTGCTGCGCGATCTCGGCGAGATGCGCGACCTCATCACCGACCTGCTGGAGAGCGAGCGCCTGGCCGATGTGCAGGCCGGCGGCCACGCGGCGCTGCAGACCGAGCCGGCGACGCTGGCCGACGTCATCCACGAGCAGTGCGACGCCCAGGCCGGCCAGGGCACGCTCGTCCTGCAGCTGGACGAGACCCTGCCCGCGCTGCCGCTGGATCGCGCGCGCATGCGCCTGCTGCTGCGCAACCTCGTCGACAACGCGCTGCGCCACGGCAGCGAGGCCGGCCGGGCGCCGGTGGTCTCCACGTCCGGCACGCCGCGCACCGTGCAACTGGTGGTGCGCGACTTCGGCCCCGGCATGGAGGAGAGCCAGCTGCGGCACGCCGCCGAGGCCTTCTACCGCGCGGATGTCGCGCGCCTGCGCAGCACCGGCGGCGTCGGCCTCGGGCTTTACTTGTGCAAGCTGGTGGCCGAGGCGCACGGGGGCACGCTCACGTTGCGCAACGCGCATCCCGGGCTCGAGATCACGGCCGAGCTGCCATTGCCGGCCCACGGGTGAGCTCGGGCGCGCGCCTTGCCTCGTCGGGACAGCGGCGGTCGACATCGACCGCCAGGAGAGCTTCGATGAACACCCCCCGATTCCTTGCGGCCGCCACGCTGGCGCTGCTCGCCGCGGCCGTCCACGCCGCCCCGGGCCAGGACGTCAACCTGGACGGCTCGACCGGGCCGCACAAGAAGCCCACGGTGGCCGCCACGGCCAACCGCCAGCTGCGCACCGACGAGGTGCCCTCGGCCAAGACCGATCCGGCCAGCGTGAAGGCCAAGGCCGATGCCGACATCGCCGCCCGCGACGGGCACCCTCGCGGCGCGCACCTGGTGGTGCAGCGCCAGAACCTGAAGGGCGACGCCGCCGCGCACGCGATGGCGCAGCAGGCCACGCCCAACTCGATCGACCGCGCCACGGCCAACGGCGACATCGACCACACCGAGCAGGTGACCAACCTGAAGATCACGCTGAAGAAGTGATCCGCGCTTGAATCCGGGCGCACCGCCCCGACCTGGAACCCGGGACGGCCCGCGGGCTCGCCTCTTGCTCAACCGGGTGGTCGCGTCCAGGCCTGGACGCCCGACCGCCGTGCGCCAAGGATCCTCCCCATGAAGTCTCGCCAGACCGCCGCCCTGTTCGCCAACCCCTTCCTGCTGTGGGGAACGCTGGGCATGAAGGCGATGGAGATGTCCGCCTCCGCTGCCCAGGTGATCGCGATCCGCACCACGCGCATGGCCGCCGCCGGCCCGAATCCGTCCGCGGCCGACCGGCGCGAGAACTCCCGCATGGTCAGCGAGAAGGTGGACGCCTTCTCGCGCGTCGGCCAGACGTTGGCCCACGGCGCCGCGCCCTTGCTGGCGGGCATGGCCGGCCAGGCCTTGCGCAGCGGCCTGGACCTGTTCAACGCTGCGTCGCACCTCGCGGCGAGCCGCACGATTCCCGAGACGCTGGCCCGCCAGCGCCGTCTGGCCGACACCTTGATGCGCAATGCGACCTCGGCCCAGCACGGTGCTGCCTCGGACGCAACCGCCCGCCTGGCGCACCGCGCGCTCGCACCGGTGCACCAGAAAGCCACCGCCAACGCCCGGCGCCTGGCGAAGAAGGCGCGCTGACAACCCGCGACCCGACATGGATTTCAAGGACTACTACAGCGCCCTTGGCGTCGCCCGCGACGCCAGCGACGACGACATCCGCAAGGCCTACCGCAAGCTGGCCCGCAAGTACCACCCCGACGTCAGCAAGGAAGCCGACGCCGACGTGAAGATGCGCGAGGTCAACGAGGCGCGCGACGTGCTGTCCGACAAGGAAAAACGCGCGGCCTACGACCAGCTCGCCGACCACGTCGCGCGCGGCGGCAGCCCCGACGGCGGCTTCCGCCAGCCGCCTCCCGGCTGGGACGACGGCTACGAGTTCAGGCGCGGCCCCGCGCAGGGCCCGGCCGACCACGCCGACTTCAGCGAGTTCTTCTCGTCGATCTTCGGCAATCGCGGCGGCACCGCACAGCGCGGCGGCGACGGCGCGCCGTACCGCGAGCGCGGCGAGGATCACCATGCGGCCATCGAGATCTCGCTGGAAGACGCGCTGCATGGCGCCGAGCGCCAGCTCTCGCTGCGCGCGCAGGAGATCGACGCGCAGGGCCGGCCGCGCCTGGTCGATCGCACGCTGGACGTGAAGATCCCCGCCGGCGTGCGGCCGGGCCAGTACATCCGCCTCGCCGGCCAGGGCCTGCCCGGACACGGCGGCGAGCCCGCGGGCGACCTCTACCTCGAGGTGCGCATCGCGCCGCATCCGCGCTACCGCATCGAGGGCCACGACCTCACCATGACGCTGCCCGTCACGCCCACCGAGGCCGCGCTCGGTGCGCAGGTGACGGTGCCCACGCCGGGCGGAGGCCATGTGGACGTCACCATCCCCAAGGGCGCGCGCAACGGCATGAAGCTGCGGCTGAAGGAGCGCGGGCTGCCCGGCAAGACGCCGGGCCATCTGTACCTGCTGCTGGAGATCGTGCTGCCGCCGGCCGACTCCGACGCGGCCCGCGCCGCCTACGAGCAACTTGCCAAGGCCGCGCCGTTCAACCCTCGCGAACACCTGGGAGCCTGACATGCGCGCCGTCACCACCCTCCTCGATGCCGCGCCGCTCACCCTGCGCGAACTCGCCCGCGCCGTCGGCGCCGAAGACCGCTGGGTGGTCCGCCTCGTCGAGGTGGAGATCCTGCGCGTCGACACGCCCGCCGACCCGCCCGAGCGCTGGCACTTCCGCAGCGCCGACCTGCAGCGCGCGCTCGCGGCGCGCCGGCTGGAACGCGACTTCGGCGCGAACCTGGACACCGCGGCGCTGATCCTCGACCTGCAGGCCGAATTGAGGCGCGCCCGAGCGCTGCTGGGCGCGCACGGGCTCGGCTGAGGCGGGGCCAGGCCCCGAACGTCAACGCGGCTTCGCCAAGGCGGCTCGTGCCGCGGCCAGCAGCGCGTCGCGCTCCGCGTCGCTCTCCACCCGCAGGCGCGTGAAGTCCGCGCCAGCCTCCAGCCTCACGTCGGCATGCACGCCCGACGGATCGTCGTGGAAATGCAGGAACGCCTGCGAGCCCTTGTAGAAGCAGCCGGGCGTGCGCTCGACGAGTCCGGGCAGGGCGCGCAGGCGCACCAGCAGTGGCGCGAGGGTCTGCAAGCTGTCGGGGCCGGCGTGCTTCATCGGCGCAGGATAGCGCGGGCGGCGACACCCCCTTCAGCAGGACGCCGCCGTCGGTCGTTCTCGCTAGACTCGCCTGTAGCGCGACATCGTCGCCATCGCCTTTCCGCACCGGAGTTCCCGCCATGCGCCGCCTGCTCGCCGCCCTCGCCCTGACCTGCCTCGCCACCACGGCGGCCGCCGCCGAGCCGCCGGAACTGCTCAAGCCCCTGTCCTTCCTCGCCGGACACTGCTGGAAGGGCACGTTCCCCGACGGCCAGGCCACCGACGAACACTGCTTCGCCTGGATGTACGGCGGCCGCGTGCTGCGCGACACGCACACGGTGCGCAAGGCCGGCCAGCCCGACGCCCTGGGCGAGTCGACCTACTACGTGGATTCGGCCGGCAACCACGTCGAATTCCTCTACCTCGAGAACAGCGGCGGCTTCAGCCGCGGCACCGTCGAGAGCCTGCCCGAGGCGCTGCTGTTCCCCGACACCCGCTACATCTCCGACGGCGAGGCGCTGGTCTACCGCGCCCGCTGGACGCGCCAGGACGACCGGGCCTACGAGGCATGGAGCGAGGCCGAGACGGACACGGGATGGGCGACGATGTTCAGGCTCCTGATGAAACGGGTTGACTAGCGCTGATCCCCAGATCGAGCAAGCGCGGCTCGTGCTGCCGCACCCACTCCGGCACCAACGCGGCCGGCATCGCCGGTGCCACGAGAAAGCCCTGGCCGACGCCGCAGCCGGAGTCGCGCACGAGTTGCCAGTCGGCCAGCGTCTCGATGCCTTCGGCCACCGTCACCAGGCCCAGCTGGCGCGACATGTCGAGCGCCGACTGCAGGATCACCCGCAGGTTGGTGCGCTGCGCGGCGCCGTGCACGAAGGCGCGGTCGATCTTGAGCTCGCTGAACGGGATGCGCGCCAGCTGCTGCATCGACGAGAAGCCGGTGCCGTAGTCGTCGATCGACAGGCCGAAGCCCTTCAGGCGCAGCCGCGCGAGCACGCCCAGCGACACGCCCATGCAGTCCACCACCGAGCTCTCGGTGATCTCCAGCACCACCTGGCGCGCCTCCAGGCCGTGGGCGTCCAGCAGCGTGGAGAGCTCGCGCACCAGCGCCGGATCCTCCAGCAGCCGGGGCGAGAGGTTGACCGCGATCGACAGGCACAGCCCCGCCGCGTTCCAGCGCCCGGCCTCGCCGAAGGCCTGGCCCAGCACCGACATCGTGAGCGCGTGGATGAGGCCGAGGCGCTCGGCCAGGTCGATGAAGCGGTCGGGGCGGATCTCGCCGAGGGTGGGATGGGCCCAGCGCGCGAGCGCCTCGACGCCGCAGACGACGCCCTTGGTCATGTCGACCTTGGGTTGGTAGACCACCCGGATCGCGCCGCCGGCGATGGCCGCGACCAGGTCCTGGGCCGGGATCGCCGCGAGCGGGACGTCGCTGTCCACCACGCCCGGCTCCGCGCGGCTGCGATCCCAGCCCTCGAAGGCGGCCACCAGCGCCTCGCGCTGCAGCGGCTTGCGGATGCCCGCGACCACGGGAATGCCGAGGTTGCGCGCCATCGTCTCCACCGTGTTGATCAGCACCACCTCGCGCCCCGACACGACGATCAGCGGGATCGACAAGCCGCGCGCGTGCAACTGCTCGATCAGCTCGACGCCGTCCATGCCGGGCATCTCCAGGTCCACGAACATCACGTCTGGCGGCAGTACCAGCAACGACAGGAGTTCCAGCGCCTCGGTGCCGCTGCCGGCCTCGTAGATCATCTCCACGCCCAGCTCGCGACACAGGGCCACGACCTGCAGGCGCTGCACGATGTTGTCGTCGACGATCAGCAACGAGGCGATGGACGAGGTAGCCGGAGGCGGAGCCATGCCCCCAGTTTGCGCCCGCGCTACGGAAGATGCAAAGTCGGGAGTTGCGAACAGCCGGCCAGCGTGAAGTTCAGCCGCCGAATTCGGCCGCCGCGTCGTCTTCCCAGCTCTTCCTCACGGTGGCCCACCCTGCCGGGCCGAGCTTCTCCAGCGTGGCCATGTTGCGCTCGAAGATCGCCTCGGCCTCGGGGAACGCGGCCACGGCGCGGTCGACGCTGTCCTCGCGCAGCAGGTGCAGCGTCGGCCAGGGCGAGCGGTTGGTGGCGTTGGTGATGTCGTCGGGCTGCGTGTCGGCGAACTGGAAGCGCGGATGGAAGCTGGCCACCTGCAGCACGCCGTCGAGATCCAGGTCTTCCACGGCCGCGTCGGCCAGCTCGAGGAAGTCGTTGAACTCCTCGAAGTCGGCGAATACCCGGGGATGTATCACCATCGTGGTGTCGACGAGCGCCGGGTCGGTATCGGCCAGGCGTTGCAGTTCCACTACCAGCGTGGCCAGCAGCGTCTCGGCGTCGGCGGCCTCGCTGAAAACGTAGCGGATCTGGTCCTTCACGTCCACCGCGCGGGCGAACGGGCACAGGTTCAGGCCGATCACGGCGCGGCGCACCCAGGCGCGCGTCTCGGCGATGGCCAGCGCGGCGGGCACGCCCTCGGGCGAGGCGTCGAAAGGCTTGGCGGCTTCCGTCATGGGGCGGTTCCTTCCCGGGCCAAGACCAGCATCAGGTTGTTGGCGGGCATCGCCACGCGCTCGCGCAGGCGCAGGCCGGCGTCGCGCGCCTGCGCGAGCACGTCGGACAGCCGGCGGATGCCCCAGCCCGGGTCGCGCGTCTTCAGCCACGTGTCGAACTCGACGTTGCTGGGCGCGAGGGGCTCGTCGTCGAGGCGGTAGGGGCCATAGGTGACCAGCACCCCGCCCGCGGCAAGGTGACGGCCGGCGCCCGCCATCAGGCCCCGCAGCGTGGCCGGCGGCGAGGCGTGCAGCATGTTGACGCAGGTGATCGCGTCGAACTCGCCACTGACAGGCCAGGCGGCGGCGCAGACGTCCAGTTGCAGCGGCGCGAGGATGTTGGCGAGCGGGCCGACGCCCGACGCCGGGGACTCGGCCACGTCGTCGGCGCCCAGCACGCTCCAGGCCGCGATGGACGGCAACGAGGCAGCGGCGTACTCGGTCGGTTGCCAGCTCCATTGCGGCAGGTGGCGCGCGAACCACGACACGTGCTGGCCGCTGCCGCTCGCGATCTCCAGCGCCCGGCCCGCGGGCGGCAGCACGCGGCGCAACACCTCCAGGATGGGCTGGCGGTTGCGTTCGGCGGCAAGGCTGGACAGGCGGTCAGTGGAGGTCATGGAACAGGAGTGTGCGCATGAATGCGCGCGTTCGGGCGTGGCGGCGCGCCATCCTACCCGGTGAAAACCCTGAGCGGCGACAATGGGGGATGAATACGCCCGTCGCCGCCACCTCCTTCAGCACGCTCGCGCTGCCGCCAGCCGTCCTCGCGAACCTCACCCAGCTCGGGTACGTGGAGATGACGCCGATCCAGGCCGCCGCGCTGCCGGTGGCGCTGGCCGGCCACGACCTGCTGGCGCAGGCCAAGACGGGCAGCGGCAAGACCGCCGCGTTCGCGCTGGCGATGCTGGACAAGCTCAACCCGCGCCATTTCGGCGTCCAGTGCCTGGTGCTGTGTCCCACGCGCGAGCTGGCCGAACAGGTGGCGGTGGAGACGCGGCGTCTCGCGCGCGGCGAAGACAACATCAAGGTGCTGACGGTGGTGGGCGGCGTGCCGGTGCGCAACCAGCTCGCGAGCCTGGAGCACGGCGCGCACGTGATCGTGGGCACGCCCGGCCGCGTGATGGACCTGCTGGAGCGCGAGGCGCTGGATCTGTCCGGCCTGAGGACGCTGGTGCTGGACGAGGCCGACCGCATGCTGGACATGGGCTTCGTCGACGACATCAAGGCCGTGGCGGGCGCCTGCCCGAAGACGCGCCAGACGCTGCTGTTCTCGGCCACCTATCCCGACGGCATCGCCAAGCTGAGCCAGCAGTTCATGCGCAACCCGCAGACGGTGAAGGTGGAGTCGCGCCACGACTCGGCGCAGATCCGCCAGCTCTGGTACGAGGTGAAGCCCACCGATCGCCTGCACGCCGTCGGCCGGCTGCTGCGCCACTACCAGCCGGCCTCGACCATCGCCTTCTGCAACACGAAGCAGCAGTGCCGCGACCTGGTGGACGTGCTCACCGCCGAGGGCATACAGGCGATCGCGCTGCACGGCGACCTCGAGCAGCGCGACCGCGACCAGGTGCTGATCCAGTTCGCCAACCGCAGCTGCTCGGTGCTCGTGGCCACCGACGTGGCGGCGCGCGGACTCGACGTGCCGCAGCTCGAATGCGTGATCAACGTCGACGTCACCTACGAGACCGAACAGCACATCCACCGCATCGGCCGCACCGGCCGCGCCGGCGAGGACGGCCTCGCGCTGAACCTGGCCAGCCTCGAGGAGATGGGCCGCGTGGGCAACATCGAGGTGCTGCAGAAGGCCGAGACCACGTGGCACAAGCTGTCGGAGCTGGACAAGGGCTCGGACAAGCCGCTGATCGCGCCCATGGTGACGCTGCAGATCCTCGGCGGCCGCAAGGAAAAGATCCGCCCCGGCGACGTGCTGGGCGCGCTGACCAAGGACATGGGCTTCCCGGGCACGCAGATCGGCAAGATCAACGTGACCGACATGTCCACCTACGTGGCGGTGGACCGCGCGATCGCCGACAAGGCGCTGGCCAAGCTCAACGCGGGCCTCGTCAAGGGCAAGCGCGTGCGGGCGCGGCGCATCGAGGGCATCGTCGACTAGCACTACGACGCCCGCCATCCTGCGCGCAGGATGACGGACGGGCGTGAGGCTCACTCGTCGGCGATGAGCCGGCGACCGTAGCTCACCACGTCGTCCTGCGCGTAGCCGATGGCCTCGTAGAACTCGATCACGGACGCATTGGTGGTGCGGATCTGCAGGTTGATCTTCGGGCAGCCGGCGACCGCCAGCAGCCGCTCGGCCTCGCGCATCAGCGTGCGCGCGTGGCCCTTCTTGCGGTGCGCCGGCTCGACCGCCAGGTAGTTGATCCAGCCGCGATGGCCGTCGTAGCCGATCATGATGGAGGCGATCACCGCATCGTCGTGGGTGCCCACCAGGAACCACTCGCGCTGCACCGATCGCTTGCGCGCGATGTCCTTGCGCGGATCGTTCCACGAACGCGTGAGGCCGGCGGCCTCCCACAGGGCGATGACGGCGGCTTCGTCGGAATCGAGGAAGGGGCGGACTTGCATGCGCGAACCAGGTTGGTTGGCGCTCCATCGTACATTGGCGGCCATGCCGCGCCGCCCCGCTCCCGCCTCGAATCGCGTCGACCCGGCCAGCGCGTTCGTCCTCGTCGCGTTCGCGCTGGCCTATGCGTTCGTCGACCTGACCCGCGGCGTGCCAGCGTGGGTCCATCTGCTCTACGCGGGCTCCAGCCTGCTGTGCTTCGCGCTCTACGCGATCGACAAGGGGGCCGCGCGCGCCGGACGCGAGCGCATCTCCGAATCGATGCTGCTGGCGATCGGCTTCGTCGGCGGCTGGCCGGGTGCGATCGTCGCGCAGCAGGTGTTCCGCCACAAGACGGCCAAGCGCTCGTTCCGTCTGCGGTTCTGGTTGTCGGTTGGCGTGAACGCGGCGGCATTCGCCTGGGCCACCACGCAAGCAGCCTAGCCTGACGCGGCGACGCGCGCCCGCAGCAGGTCGTGGTACGCGCCGGTCACCAGGCAGTCGACGGGCACTCGGAGCCGCGCCATCAGCTCATGCGCCTCGCGCATGCCGGCGTCGGCAGTCTCATCCTCGCCGAGGACCACTTCGAGCTCCATGTAGTCGCCCAGACCCTGCACGCGATCGAGGTGGACGCGCGTGCGTCCGACCAGGAACAGCGTGCGGTGCTTGACGACACGGCCCTCCTGGCCGTTGGCCAGCGTCAGGGCCTCGCGCAGTGTGTCGGGCGAGGCCGTGGGCGACAGGACATAGAACGAAAGCTTGGGTCCGTCCTCGTCGGGACGGCGATAGAAGATCAGGTGGCCCGTTCCGTCGGCATAGGTGCGCAGCTTCAGGCGTCCGCCATTGCAGCGGAAGAAGGTGTCGTCCTGGGGGATCTCCTCCGGCCCGCCGTCGGCGATCGCCGCGGCACGCGCCGCGAGCGCGTCCATGTCGGCGACACGCGCCTTGATCTCGATGTTGCGGGCCATGCCGTCGCGCTCCGGGTGATTCAGGGAGCGCGATGTTGCCAGAGACTCACTCGTCCTTGCCGCGAATCAGCCTGAACACATGGGCGCCGATGAAGGCGCCGACGATGGGGGCCACCCAGAACAGCCACAGCTGCTCCAGCGCGGGCGCGCCCGCGTAGATCGCCACGCCGGTGCTGCGCGCCGGATTGACCGAGGTGTTGGTGACGGGAATGCTGACCAGGTGGATCAGCGTGAGCGCCAGGCCGATGGGGATCGGCGCGAACTGGGCCGGGGCCTTCGAGTCGGTGGCACCCAGGATGACGATCAGGAAGAACATCGTCATCACGACCTCGCACACCAGGCCGGCCGTCAGCGAGTAGCCGCCCGGCGAGCGCGCGCCGAAGCCGTTCGACGCGAAGCCCTTGGCGACGTCGAAGCCCGGCGCGCCGCTGGCGATCACGTAGAGCACGCCGCCGGCGATGATCGCGCCGAACACCTGCGCCACGATGTAGGGCAGCAGCTTGTCGCCGGGAAAGCGGCCGGCGGCCCACAGGCCCACCGACACCGCGGGGTTCAGGTGGCAGCCCGAGATCGGGCCGATGGCGTAGGCCATGGTCAGCACCGTGAGCCCGAACGCGAGCGAGACGCCCAGCAGGCCGATGCCCACGCCGGGGAACGCGGCCGCGATCACCGCGCTGCCGCAACCACCCAGTACCAGCCAGAAAGTGCCGAGGAACTCGGCGCCGTATTGCTTCATGTTGTTCACTCCTCTTTGATTGCACGAGAGCGGCAGATCGCCTGATCCGCCTCACGCGGCGGTTATACGCGGCCGGACCACCGATGCAAGAGGATCATGAAACGAGCAAGGGCGTTTGTCGATTTGTCACATTCGCGGCGCACGAAAGCAACGCAGGTGTCAAATCTTGCACAACACGATGGTCACCAGTGCCGAGGCATCCTCGAGACCGACGAGCCCGTGCAGCACGCCGCCCTCCAGGTGCAGCAGCTGCCCGGCGCGCAACTCCTGCGACACGTCATCGACCGAGAAGTCGATGCGCCCTTCCAGGCACTGCACGGTGATCTCGCCGGCCACACGGTGCGGCGGGAAGGCCTTGCCGGCCGGCAGGACGACGCGCATCACCTCGAGCTGCGCGCTCTTGAACAGCGCGAATGACCTGGCCGAGGGCAGCGTGCCGTCGGCGGGCAGGATGTCGACGATCTGTCCGGAGCGTGCGTGGGGGATGGCCATGCACGCAGTATCCGACTCCGAAGCCCCGCTCGCAATCAGCGCAGGGGAAACACCGCTGTCCCGGCATCCTTCTGTCGCGCGATCTCCGCCCGCAACGCAGCCAGGGCGTCGGTGACCACCGCGGCGACGTCCGGGGACGCCGCCATCGCGTCCTCGTCCAGCCGCGCGCCCGGCAGCTGCAGCGCGAACGAGTGCTCGCCCACCAGGCCGGCCGACATCGTGCGCAGCGTCTCGCGCAGCGCGTCGTCGGCGTGGTGCGCGCGCGGGGAGGCGTTGACGACGGCCACCGGCTTGTGGATGAAGGGCTCGAAGCTCACGAGCCAGTCGAGCGTGTTCTTGATCGTGTCGCTGACGCCGTGGGCGTATTCGGGCGTGGCCACGAGGATGGCGTCGGCGTGTGCCACGGCCAGGTGCAGCGTCTGGATGGCGACGGGCAGCTCGGCCTCGAGGTCGGGGTTGAACAGCGGCAGTCGGCCGAGCCAGTCGGCCACCTCGATGTCGGCGTCCGGCGCGGCGATGCGCGCGGCCGCGCGCAGCAGCGCCGCGTTGAGGGAGGCCTTGCGCAGGCTGCCGCACAGCGCGAGCACCTGCAGGGGCGGACGGGCGAGCGCTTGAGGGTCGTTCACGGGGTCTGGGGTGGATCGTGCAGGCGTGAAGTCTAAGGCTCTCCCCCGGGGCTCGGGCGCCGCATGGGGCGCCACCCACTGTCGGGCACGGTGCTTGCCGAATGGGTGCCACGGGCCGCGAGGCCAAGCAGGAGATCCATCCATGAACAAGCAAGCAAGATCGTTACAACTGAGCCTCGCCGTCGCGGCGGCGCTCTCCGGCCTCGCGCTGGCGGGCTGCAACCGGCCCGACACGCCGGCCGACAAGCAAGTGAGCGCCGGCACCGAGCTCGATGACTCCGTCATCACCACGAAAGTGAAGTCCGCGCTGCTGGCCGACAACGTCGGCAAGGGCGGCGACACCAGCGTCGAGACCCGCAAGGGCGAGGTGTTGCTGAGCGGCTTCGTCGACAACCAGGCGCAGGCCGACCGCGAGGTGCAGCTCGCCAAGGGTGTCGACGGCGTCACCGCGGTGCAGAACAAGTTGATGCTCAAGGACGGCAAGTCCACCGCCGGCGCGGTGCTCGACGACTCCGTCGTGACCGTCAAGGTGAAGTCGGCGCTGATGACCGACCAGGCCACCCGCGGCACCGAGATCGCGGTCACCACCAACAAAGGCATCGTCCAGCTGAGCGGCTTCGTCGACAGCACCGATGAACAGGCACGCGCGGCAGCCGTCGCACGCAACGTCGAAGGCGTCCAGAGCGTCGTCAACGACACCAGCATCAAGAAGTAGTCGTCCCCCAATTTCAGGAGAAACCATGCTCTACACCATCGCCGTCATTCTCGTCATCCTCTGGCTCATCGGCATGCTCACTTCGGTGACGCTGGGCGGCCTGATCCACATCCTCCTGGTCATCGCGATCATCGCGGTGCTGTTCCGCCTCATCAGCGGTCGAGGGATCTGACGCTCTTCTCGAGACGCGCCTCCAGGCCCCGGCAGCAGCGATGCGACCGGGGCCTTGTCGCGTCCGGCTGGCGGCGCCGGCTACCCTGAACTTCGGCAACTTCTTCGCCGCCGCCTGCCGTCTTCAGACCTTGGCGTCGGGCAGTGCGGCGTGCACGGCCACGACCGCCGCCAGGATGCCGCCCGCGTCGCCCACCAGCGCTGCGCCGGCCAGGCCCACCACCGCGCTGGCGAGCACCAGCCGGCCCTCGATCTTCTTCTCGTCGGTCAGGAAGTCGTCCACCTTCTGCGACGCGTCCTTCAGCTGCGCCAGCGCGTCGGCCGCGTTGGCGCCCAGCAGCTTGACCGCCTGCACGCGCAGGTCGATCGCGCGCTGGTCCAGCGTCTGCTCCAGGTTCAGCGCCTGGGCGATGTCGGAGGCCGTCGGGTTGTTGCGCCGGTAGTCGAACAACAGCGTGGACGTGTGGCCGGCCAGGTCGGCCAGGTCGGCCAGCGCATCGACGGTGTCGGAGGCGCTGGGGGCGGCCGTGGTGGCATCGGCAGCGGCGGCGATGTCGGCGGCGGTAGGAGTCGTGGGCATGGAAGTCCTTTCAGAGCGCCGCGGCATCGTCGTTGATCGCCTGCACCTGGGCGACGAAGGCGGAGACGAGTTCGAGCCGGCGGGCGCCGCCGATCTTGTCGAAGTTGGCGATCAGGTCGGCGTGCGCGGCCAGCAGCGCGTCGGCGGTCTTGGCGAACGCGCGCGCGCGGCGCGCCTCGAGCTCGTTGGCGGCGATGTCGGCGCGCGCGGCGGTCTGCGCGAAGCGCCAGGGCAGGCGGCTCTCAACCTCGGCCTGCGTGGGCGCATTGGAGGCCACCACGAGGCGGTCCAGTTCGCCGGTCATGACGTCGTGGGTGTCGGTCAACTGGCCGGCGTAGACCTTGTCCGCGTAGGTCTGCATGGCCTCGACCACCCCCTTCAGCGCGTCCTGGTTGTCTTGCAGCGTTTCGCGCGTGAGCACCTCCAGCCTGGCCTCGGTGACCAGCGCCGCGGCGGCGCGGGCGATCTTGGTGGCGGCGGCGAGCTTGGTGCTGTCGAAGAGGGGCGTGCCGTCGCGCGTGGCGAGCTTGCCGGCGGCACCGGACAGGCCGCGCAGGTCGCCGTCGAACGCCGTCGCCTTCGCACCGGAAACCTTGACCAGCGCGGCGGCGTAGTCGGCCAACGCCTGGCCGAACAGCGCCGCGGTGACGCCAGCCTCCTTCAGCGGCTTGCAGCGCTCCTGCGCGGCACGCTGCGTCGCGGCATCGTCGAACGGGCCAGGGTTGCCGAGCGCGACGTAGCGTTCGCGCTGTTCGCAGCTGGCCCCCATGCCCGCGGCGAACGGCTTGTAGACCCCGGCCAGGTGGTTGGCGGCCGCGCCGAAGTCGGCCACCGGCTGCATCTGCGCGGCGCAGCCGCCCAGCAGGAGCGCGGCGATCGCGGCGAGCGGGCGAAAAGGCATGGCGGTCTCCCGGCAGGGCTTTGTGGTGGTGGCGGGCAGTCTACGTTCGAGCGGCGCGGCGCGCACCCGCCAGCTTGGGGGGGCGTCATGCGGCATGCAGCAGAATGGGCGGCCGCGTCCATTCGACGTCGGCATGAACCCGAGGATCCCCGACATGTCGTTCGCCCTGTCCCGCAGCCTGGTCGCCCTCTGGCTCGCCGCCCTCGCCTTCTCGGCCCGGGCCGACGAACTCCAGGTGGCGGTGGCCGCCAACTTCGCACCGGCCGCCCAGAAGATCGCCGCGCAGTTCGAGCACGACACCGGCCACGTGGTGAAGGTGTCGGTCGGCGCCACGGGCAAGTTCTACGCGCAGATCGAGTCCGGCGCGCCGTTCGACGTGCTGCTGGCCGCCGACCAGGCGACGCCCGCCAGGCTGGTGGGCGAAGGCAAGGCCCTGCCCGCCACGCTGCACACCTACGCCGTCGGCAAGCTGGTGCTTTGGTCGGCCGATCCCGCACTGGTGGACGCCAAGGGCGAGGTGCTGAAGTCGAACCAGTGGAAGCACCTGTCGGTGGCCGACGCCAAGCTCGCGCCCTACGGCCAGGCGGCCAGGGAGACGCTCGCGGCGCTCAAGCTCACCGACGCCGTGCAGGCGCGCGTGGTCACGGGCGAGAACATCGCCCAGACCCTGCAGTTCGCGCAGACGGGCAATGCGGAGCTCGCGTTCGTCGCGCTGGGCCAGGTGCAGCCGCCCGACGGCTCCAGGGTGCCCGGCTCGATGTGGCTGGTGCCCGACAATTTCTACGCGCCGATCAGGCAGGACGCCGTGGTGATCGCGGCCACGAAGTCCCCCAAGGCCGCCACCGAGTTCGTGGACTACCTGGCCAGCGACAAGGCGCGCGCGGTCATCAAGGCCTACGGCTACAGCTGGTAAGGCGGCACGCGTGGACGCCGACTGGAGCGCCGACCTGCAGGCGGTGGCGTTGACGCTGAAGCTGGCGAGCGTCGTCACGCTGCTGCTGCTCGTGCTCGGCACGCCGCTGGCATGGTGGCTGGCGCACACGCGCTCGCGCTGGAAGGCGCCGCTGTCCGCGCTGGTGGCGCTGCCGCTGGTGCTGCCGCCCACGGTGCTGGGCTTCTACCTGCTGATGCTGATGGGGCCGCACGGCCTCGTGGGCCAGGCCACGCAGGCGCTGGGCATCGGCCTGCTGCCGTTCACGTTCACGGGCCTCGCGATCGCGTCGATGCTGTACTCGATGCCCTTCGTGGTGCAGCCGATCCAGACCGCCTTCGAGGCCATCGGCGCGCGCCCGCTGGAAGCCGCGGCAACGCTGCGCGCCGGCCCATGGGAGCGTTTCGCGCACGTGGCGCTGCCGCTGGCACGGCGCGGCGTGCTCACGGCCGCGGTGCTGGGCTTCGCGCACACCGTGGGCGAGTTCGGCGTGGTGCTGATGATCGGCGGCAACATCCCCGGCGCCACGCGCGTGATCTCCACGCAGTTGTACAGCCACGTCGAGGCACTCGAATACCCCGCAGCGCACCGGCTGGCGGCCCTGTTGCTGGCGTTCTCCTTCGCGGTGCTGCTGTGGGTGTACCGGCTGCGGCCACGCGGCGCGCTCCTGGCCGCCGGGACGCCCACCGCATGATCGAGGCCACGCTGTGCCTGCCGCGCGGCGCGTTCACGCTGGACGTGGCGCTGCAACTGCCCACCGACGGCGTGAGCGCGCTGTTCGGCCCTTCCGGCTGCGGCAAGACGACGCTGCTGCGCTGCCTGGCCGGGCTGGAGCACGCGCCGGGCGGCCGCGTGGTGGTCGACGGGCAGGCGTGGCAGCATGGCGCCACGTTCGTGCCCGTGCATCGTCGCGCCGTCGGCGTCGTGTTCCAGGAGGCCAGCCTGTTCGAGCACCTCGACGTGCGGGCCAACGTGGCGTTCGGCTGGAAGCGACTGGCACCGGCGGAGCGACGGATCCCGCTGGACGACGCCATCGCATGGACCGGCATCGAGCCCTTGCTGCAGCGCGCGACGACCGGCCTGTCCGGCGGCGAACGCCAGCGCGTGGCGATCGCGCGCGCGTTGGCCGTGAGCCCGCGCCTGCTGCTGATGGACGAGCCGCTGGCCGCGCTCGACGCCGCGCGCAAGGCCGAGATCCTGCCGGCCATCGAGCGGCTGCATACGCTGTCGGGTATCGCCATCGTCTACGTGAGCCACGCCATCGCCGAGGTGGCGCGGCTGGCCGACCACGTGGTGCTGATGGAGGCCGGGCGCGCGGTCGCATCGGGCCCGGTGGGCGAGTTGCTCAGCCGGCTGGACCTGCCGCTGCCGCCCGGGGAAGACGCCGGCGTGGTGCTGCAGGGCGTGGTGGGCGCGCTCGACGCCGCGTTCCACCTGGCCCGGCTGGACGTGCCCGGCGCCGCGTTCTGGACGCGCGACCCGGCCCTGCCCGTGGGCCACCGCATCCGGCTGCGCGTGCTGGCGCGCGACGTGTCGCTGAGCCTTGCCGCACAACCGGGCAGCAGCATCGTCAACCAGATTCCCGCCAGCGTGGAGGCCATCGCCGACGACACCCACCCGTCGCAGGTGCTCGTGCGCCTGCGCACGCACGCGGGCGGCAGCGCGCTGCTTGCGCGCGTGACGCGGCGCTCGGCACAGGCGCTCGCGCTGGCGCCGGGGACGGCGGTGTGGGCCATGGTGAAGTCGGTCGCGTTGCTGGATTGAGCCTATCCGGGGCGCCGGCTTGCGGCGCAGCAGCAACAGCGTCGCTCACAAGCTGAACCATTGCTGAAAGTTTCCGGGGTTTTGCTTGTTGCCGCGCTGCCAGCTCTGTACAGTACGATCGTGATTGCGAATCAATCGCAATTGCACTATCAATCCAGGTGTCCAGCAGTCGTTCGGCGCCGCAAGAGAAACCACGATGAATTTCCCAGGCTTCAGCTCAGGCGACCGCCGCAGGGCATGGACGCTGGCCCTGTTGGCCGCCCTGCCCCTGCTGCTCGCCGCCTGCGGCGGAGGCGGCAGCGACGCGCCGTCGACCGGCACGACCCCCTCCACGCTCTCGGCCGCCGCCCAGCTGGGCCAGAAGATCTTCTCGGACGAGGCGCTGTCGGCGTCCGGCCAGCAGTCGTGCTCGAGCTGCCACGTGGCCGCGTCGGCCTTCGCGGAGGATGCCTCGGCCAGCGGCGTCGACCATGGCTCGCCGGTGCCGCTGGGCGGCCTCGCCATGAACCTGACCGGGTTCCGCAACACGCCCTCGCTGATGTACGCCTCGCTGATCCCGGCCTTCTCGGTCGGCTCGGACGGCGGCCCCATTGGCGGCTTCTTCCGCGACGGTCGCGCCAAGACGCTGGCCGACCAGGCGGTGCTGCCGTTCACCACCGCCTTCGAAATGGCGAACGCCGACGCCTCCGCCGTCGTCACGCTGCTGAAGACGCGCCCCTACCTGGCCGACTTCACGGCCCTGTACGGCAGCGCGGCGCTCGACGACCCGACGACGGCGCTCGCGCGCATGGGCGAGGCCCTGGCCGCCTTCGAAACCGAGGATCCGGGCTTCACGCCGTTCTCGAGCAAGTACGACTACTTCCTCAAGGGCCAGGCGACGCTCACGGCGCAGGAGCAGAACGGCCTCGCGCTGTTCAACAGCGCCACCAAGGGCAACTGCGGCGCGTGCCATCCCAGCACGTCGGCCGACGGCGTGAAGCCGCCGATGTTCACCGACTACAGCTACGACAACCTGGGCGTCCCGCGCAACAGCCTGATCCCCGCGAACGGCCCGTCCGCGCCCGGCTACACCCCGGTCAACAGCACCGACGGCGTGCAGACCTACTACGACCTGGGCGTGTGCGGCCCGTTCCGCGAGCAGACGCTGGACTTCTTCAGCAACTGCGGCCAGTTCAAGGTGCCCACGCTGCGCAACATCGCGGTGACCGGGCCGTACTTCCACAACGGCCGCTTCACGACGCTGGTCGACGCCATCGGCTTCTACGTGCGGCGCGACACCAACCCCGAGGAGTGGTACCCCGCCAATCCCGACGGCACCGTGACGAAGTTCGACGACCTGCCCGCGGTCTACGGCGGCCAGTTCGTCGTGACGCCGGGCGTGGTGGGCAGCGACGCGGGCTACCTCGGCAATGTCAACACGACCGAGATTCCCTACAACCGCCACATCGGCGACACGCCCGCGCTGTCGACCTCCGAGATCAACGACGTCATCACCTTCCTGTGCACGCTGACCGACGGCTACGACCCGGCCAATCCGTCCGCGCAGGTGCTGCCTGCCCAATGCCAGGCCGCCGCGAGCACCGCGGCCGCTTCCAGAAACTCCAAGAGCCGATGAACATGATGAAAATGCCCCCCGTAGCCATCGCCGCCCTGACCCTGGGCCTGCTGAACTCGGCCCAGGCCGCCGAAACGACGCCCGACATCGCCGAGAAGCTCGCGCAGCAGATCGGCCAGATGCAGCAGCAGCTCGACGCGATGAAGCAGGAGCTCGCGCGCGTCAAGGCGCAGAACGACGCGCTCGCCGCCGCGCAGGCCAGGGCAGCCGCCGCGCCGGCGCCGGCCCCCGCGCCTGCGCCCGCCAGCGCCATCTCGCCCAACCTGGGCATCTGGGGCTACGGCGAGATCTATTACACGCACCCGACCAGGGACGCGAAGCAGACGCAAGCCGACCTGGCGCGCGCCGTGTTCGGCCTCGGCTACAAGTTCGACGACCGCACCAGCTTCAACTCGGAGTTCGAGGTCGAGCACGCCGTCGCGTCCGCCAGCGACGCGGGCGAGTTCGAGGTCGAGCAGTTCTACATCGACCACCAGTTCACCGACTCGATCAGCGCCAAGGCCGGGCTCTACCTGATGCCGGTGGGCCTGCTCAACGAGCACCACGAGCCGACCAACTATTTCGGCGTGCAGCGCAACTTCGTCGAGACGCTGATCATCCCCAGCACCTGGCGCGAGGGCGGCCTGGGCCTGCACGGCACCAGCGACATCGGCCTGACCTGGGACCTCGGCCTCACCACCGGCCTGAACCTGGGCGGCTGGAACAACAGCCCCGAGGATCCGCAATACCGCACGGCGCTGGACATGGAAGACAACGACATCGCCCCGATGCAGGCGATGCACCAGGAACTCCAGCTGGCCAACGCCCAGCACCTGGCGCAGTACGCCGGCGTGAACTACAACGGCGTGCCGGGCCTGCAGGTGGGTGCCTTCGCGTTCACCGGCAACCTCGCGCTGCCCGTGGTGCCCGCCAACCTGCCGCAGTCGCGCCTGACGCTGTGGGAGACGCATGCGCGCTGGACGCCGGGCGACGCCGACATCTCCGCGGTCTACGCGCGCGGCACGATCTCGAAGACGGCCACCTACAACCTCGACAACACCGGCGTGTCCAACCCGATCCCGTCGTCCTTCCTCGGCTACTACGTGCAGGGCGCGTACAAGGTGTGGGAAAGCGGCGGCGAGAAGCTGACCCCGTTCGTGCGCTGGGAGCACTACGACATGGGCGCGAGCTACGCCGGCATCGCCCCGGGCTTCTCCACGACGCCCACCGGCCTGGCCTCCGACGGCAAGCCCTGGCCGCTGCCGCACGACCGCGTTTGGACGGCCGGCGCCAACTACTACCTGAACCCGAACGTGGTGCTGAAGGCCGACTACCAGCGCTTCTCGACCAACACGGATCTGACGCGCGTCGACCTGGGGCTGGGCCTGGCGTTCTGACGAAGGGACTGGCGCAACCCGAGGGGCCTGGCCCTTGCGGTTACCCACAATGTAGTCAGCCGCGAATAGCAAGCGAGCTGGCTCCGGCCCGACTCGAAGCGATCGAAGCGGAGCCGTTTCCGGCCGATGCCTTGACCCCGATCGCCTTGCTCACCTCGTCGTCTCGACATGCGGACGTCGTGTGCCTGCGGCGCTGGCGCTTCGCCGTGGGCAGCGAAGCAGGGTGGCCTGCGCTCGGAGCCCGCGCGACGCGGAGCGGAGGGGGTTGCCGTCTCGCTCATCTGTGGCGACCCCGTGCGCATGCCGTGAACGACGGACTCGCTCGCCTTCGCGAACGCATTTTCTTACCGGCCAAGCGAGGAGCGTTGACGAGCGGGGCGGGTGGGGGTTCCTGTTTCGCGAACCTGGAGGCGGCGAGGAGCGCAGGGTCGCCGATCGCAGCGAGGTCGAGGAGCATGAGGCGCGCTGTGCGGCAGGCCGCAGCCGACCGCCGGAGGTGAGCGAAACAGGAACCCCCGCCCGCCCCGCGACGCGAGGTCTCCGAGCGCCGGCCGCTCGCCCCGCGCCGCGCCACCCGGCGAAGCGTCCGGCGCCGCAGGCTCAGCGTGCAGCCGCAGACTCGGGACCAATGGGTCAGTCGGAGGATCGTGGCCAGCCACTTTGTGGATAGCCGCAAGCGTCAGACGCTTCAGGCCTCAGTCGCGCGACGGGTAGCCGGTGATGGCGCGGATCCGCGCGTACAGCGGCGCGAGCCGCGCGTACATCTTCTGGTAGATCTGCCCGTAGAGCTCGTCGTAGAGCGCCGCGTCGCGCAAGTCGGGCTCGAAGGTGCGCGCCACGCGGGTCATCGCGCGCACGGCGGTGGCGAAGTCGGGATGCAGGCCCAGGCCCACGGCGCAGGCGATGGCCGCGCCCAGGCCGCTGGTCTCGTACACGTGCGGCCGGCTCGCCGGCAGGCGGAAGATGTCGGCGGTCAGCTGCAGGGCCGCGTCGGACTGCGAGCCGCCGCCGGAAACCCGCAGCTCGGTCAGCGCCACGCCCGTCTTCTTCTCGATGCGCTCGCGGCCGTCGCGCAGCGCGTAGCCCAGGCCCTCGAGGATCGCGCGGTACACGTGCGCCCGCGTGTGGGCGTCGCCGAAGCCGATGATGGCGCCCTTGGCGTCGGGCCCCGGATGGCGGATGCCCGGCGTCCAGTACGGCTGCAGCACCAGGCCCAGCGAGCCTGGCGGCACGGCGGCCACCAGCTCGTCGAGCAGCGACTCGGGCGCGACGCCGCGCGCCAGCGCCTCGTTGCGCTCGCGGTCGCCGAACTGCTCCTTGAACCAGCGCACCATCCAGTAGCCGCGGAAGATCTGCACCTCGCTGTCGTAGTGTCCCGGCAGCGCCGCGGGGTACGGCGGCACGAAGGACAGCGCCTCGGCGTACTTCCGCGTGCATACGTTGATGGTGGCCGTGGTGCCGTACGACACGCCGCCCTGGTGCGGCTCGAGGCAGCCGGAGCCCAGCACCTCGCAAGCCTTGTCGGCCGCGGCCGCGATCACCGGCGTGCCCGCCGCGATACCCGTGGCCGTACTGGCCGCGGCGCTCACGTGTCCCAGCAGCGAGCCCACCGGGCGCAGCTCGGGCAGCTGCTCGGGCCGCAGCGCGAGCGCCTGCCACTTCCAGTCGGACGGCCTGGCCCAGGCATGGGCCTTGAAGTCGAACGGCACGTAGCCTACCTGCGCGCCGACGGAATCGACGAACTCGCCGGTGAGCTTCCAGTTCAGCAGGCCCGACAGCAGCAGCACCTTGTGCGTGCGCGCCCAGGCCGCGGGCTCGTGCTGCGCCCACCAGTTGACCTCGGCCTCGCGCTGGAAGTAGCGCACCGTGTCGCCGACGCCGGCGAGGCGGAAGGCCGCGCGCCAGGCCGCTCCGATCCGCGGCACCTGCGTGGCGCGGCGCTGGTCCAGCCAGATCAGCGCCGGCAGCGTGGCCTTGCCCTGCGCGTCGATGGGCATGATGGTGCCGCGCTGCGTGGTCACCGTCACGCCGCGCACCGCCGCGGCCAGCTCGGGCCGGTCCAGCCACAGCTGGTGGCAGGCGCGCGCGCAGGCGGCCCAGAAGCCGTCGACATCGTGCGCCATCCAGCCGGGCTGGTCGACCACGTAGTCGTCGAGCGCCACCTGCGACTTCGCCACGAGCTCGCCGCGCGCATCGAACAGCAGCGCGCGGGCGCTCTGCGTGCCGCAGTCGATCGACAGGAGCAGGTCGTCGGTCATGGCGCAGGCACCGAGTAGCACTGGTCGATGATGCGGACGTAGCGATCGCACTGGTCGCGCCACTCTCCGGCAGACCAGCCGAGCGCCTCGCGCGCGACGGGCTCCAGGCGCGGCAGCAGCGCCGCGGCGCCGTCGGGCAACAGCAGGCCCAGGCGCGTGCGGCGCAGCAGCAGGTCGTCGAGGAAGCGCACCTGCTCGTGGCGCAGCGCCCAGTGCAGTTCGGCCCATGGCGTGGTGGTGCCGGGTACGGCCTCGAGATCGGCGATCGTGGCCTCGCGCAGCAACGCCGCGGCCTGCGGGCCATGGCGTCCGAGCAGGCGCGCGCGCAGGCCGTGCGGCAGCGCGGCGGCCTCGGGCGGTTCGGGCTGCGGCGCGAAGATGGGATCGGCCACGCGGTACCCGAAGCCGGCGGCGCCGGCCAGGTAAGGCGCGGCATGGCGCAGCGCGTCGAGGGCGTTGACGCGGAAGGTGGTGAGCTTGCCGCCGGTGACGGTGACCAGGCCCTGCTCGTCGCGCACCACGTGCTCGCGCGGCGCCTTCGACGGGTCGCCGCCGGCGGCGCGATCGTCCACCACGGGGCGCACGCCGGCGAAGGTGCAGACGGCGTCGGACGCGCGCAGGTCCAGGCGCGGGAACGCGTGGCGCAGCGCCTCCAGGAGGTAGGCCGTCTCGCCGGCGGTGATGCGCGGCTCGACATCGGGGTCGTCGGGGTGGTCGAGGTCGGTGGTGCCCACCAGGGCCATACCTTCCCATGGCGTGGCAAACACCGGCCGGCCGTCGCGCGGGTGCAGCAGGCTCACCGAGTGTCCCAGCGGCAGCTTCCACGGCGGGAACACGAGGTGGCTGCCGCGCAGCGGGCGCAGCATGGCGGCGCCCAGGCCGCGGCGCAGGCCGTCGGCCCAGAAGCCGGTGGCGTTGACGACGCAGCGTGCGCGCACGTGGCCGCTGAAGCCGGCGCCTTCGATGCGCGCGCCCACCACGCTGCCGGGCTTCGCGCCGGCGCCGGCCGGCGGCACGTCGGCGTCGCCCGCGCGCAGCAGCGACTTCACCGCGGCGCGGTTGAACACCTGCGCACCGTGCCGCTGCGCTTCCTGCAGCACGCGCATCACCAGGCGCGCGTCGTCGGTCTTCGCGTCGAGATAGGTGGAGGCGCCCAGCAGGCCGTCGGTGGCCACATGCGGCGCCAGCTCACGCACCTGCGCGGGCGTGTGGAACGCGCGCGTGCGCCGACCCGCCATCGCGTCGTAGATCGCCAGCCCGACGCCCATCGTGCGACGGCCCGGCGAGCAACCGTCGTAGTGGCCGATGAGGAAGCGCTGCGGCTCGACCAGGCCCGGCGCATCGTGCAGCAGCCGGCCGCGTTCGCGCACCGATTCGCGCGTGAGCCCGAACGCGCCCTCGCGCAGGTAGCGCAGCCCGCCGTGCACGAGCTTGGACGAGCGCGACGAGCTGCCCCAGGCGAAGTCCCGCGCCTCCACCAGCATCACTCGAACGCCACGCCGCGCCGCTTCGAGCGCCACGCCCGCGCCGGCGATGCCGCCACCGATCACGAGCAGGTCGACATCGGTGCTCAATCCACGTCTCCCAGCAGGTTGCCGCGCGCCATCACGCCGTGCGGATCGAACTCGCGCACCATCGCGGCAATGGCCGACATGCCCGCGGCGCCCTTCTCGGCCGGCAGCCAGCGCGCGTGGTCCTTGCCCACGCCGTGCTGGTGGGTGATGGTGCCGCCCCGCGCGACGATCGCGTCGCCCACCGCGGTCTTGAGCGACTGCCAGCGCGCCAGCGCGCTGTCGTGGTCGTCGCCGATGCGGTAGACAAAAGTGGAGTACACGCTGGAGCCCTGCGCATAGACGTGCGACAGGTGCGTGTAGCAATGGGTGCGCTCGCCGTGCTGCGCGAGCGCCTGGCGGCCCGCGGTCTCGAGCGCCTGCACCATCGCGGGCACGCGCGGCCAGTCGCACGCGGTCTCCATCGTGTCGACCGCGTAGCCGGCATCCCACAACGCGTTGCGCAGGTACACGCCGGCGAAGCGGCGCTCGGCCCACTTGCGACCCAGCAGCGTGCCGGTGGTCACGCCGCCGTGCTCGCGCCAGATCGCCGCCGCCGCGCGCTGCATCGCGCGCACGGCGCCCGCGCTGGCGCCGGTGAAGCCGGCGAACAGCAGGCACTTGCCTTCGCCCGCGCCGCGCAACGCGAGGTAGCGCTCGAGCCAGGCGATGGCCGACGCGTGGCCGGCCATGCTCAGCGTGGTGAAGGTCTCGGACGGATTGGCCAGCCGCAGCATCGACAGGCCCAGCTTCGCCTGGGCGAGCTGGCGCACGGCCGCGAGGCCGCTGGCCCAGTCGGGGAAGAAGATGCCCACGAAGCGCTCGGCGGCCGGCGCGCGCGTGACGCGCACGCTGGCCTCGGTCAGCACGCCGATGCGGCCTTCGGAGCCCAGCACCCATTCGCGCAGGTCGGGGCCGGCGGCCGAGGCCGGGAAGGTGGGCAGCGTCCATTCGCGCTCGGGCGTCTGCAGCACGCCGCCGGCGAACAGTTGCTCGATGCGGCCGTAGCGCGCCGACTGCTGGCCCGACGAGCGCGTGACGATCCAGCCGCCGAGCGTCGACAGCTCGAAGCTCTGCGGAAAATGGCCCAGCGTGAAGCCGTGGGCGCGCAACTGCGCCTCCAGGTCGGGCCCGGCCACGCCGGCCTCGAAACGGGCGAGCTGCGACTCGGGGTCGAGGTCCAGCAGCCGCATCATGCGGCCCATGGCGAGCGTGAGCACCGGCGCCGCGCCCACCGGCGTGAGGTGGCCGGCAACGCTGGTGGCGCCGCCCGCGGGCAGCACCTGCACGGCGTGCTCGCGCGCCCACGCCAGCAGCGCGCGCACCTCGGCCGCACTGGTGGGGAACGCCACGCCGTCGCTCACGCGGCCCAGCACGCCGAAGCGCAGGCGCAGCCAGTCGTGCATCGATTGGCCGAAGCTGGCGCGCAGGCGCGTCTCGGCGCGTGTGTCCACCAGCAGATGCGGCGGCAGGCGCGACGGCTGCGCATCCACCCGAGCGAGCGCGGCGGAGAACGCGGCGTCGGGGCGCGGCCGGCCGTCGCCGATCGCCTGCGCGAGGAACGCCAGCGCCTCAGGCTTGAGCGCTTCCTGTACCCGGGCATCGCCCCAGCCGTTCCAGCGTCGTTCTGAGATCATCGTGGCTATACTCGTTTTTTCAGGGCACCAGGCGTGCATGGTGCGCCCGCCGCGCCGCCGCGGCTTGTCTTTCGCCGACAGGCGAGTTGCCACTACATGCCAGCCCCGCCGGCGACGACGCCTTCCCTCCCGATCGACGCACCCTGCCCGATGCCGCCGGTCGCCGATGCCCGCGTGGCCATGGCCTATGTGCAGACCGCGGTGGCCACCGCGCAGGCCGAAGGCGTCTCTTCGGCCGCGGTGTGCGCCGAGCTCGGCGGGTCTTCCGACCTGCTGGACGCCACGCGCGACAGCCTCACCGTGGCCGAGTACCTGGCGCTGCTGGGCGCCGGCGACAAGCTCGCCTCGGACCCCGTGTTCGGCCTGCACGCCGGCCTGCAGGCGCGGCTGTCCACCTATCCGTTCTACGGCCTGGTGGTGTGCGCCTGCACCACGCTGCGCGGCGCGTTCGTGCAGACGCGCCGCTACGAAGGCCTGGCCCACGACCTGGGCCGCTCGCGGCTGGACGAGCGCGACGGCGTCGCCACCTACTACTGGGACACGCCCTGGCTGGACGCCTGCACGCCGGCGCAGGCGCGCCACCTGTGCGACAGCGTGCTGGCCGGCATCCTCACCTTCGTCAGCTGGCTCGCGCACGAGCGCCTGCCGGTGCACGAGATCGGGCTGCCCTACCCCGAGCCCGACGCGGCGATCCGCGCGGCGCACGCCCAGGTGTTCGGCCCGGCCGTGGTCTACGGCGTGCCCGCCGCCTACGGCCGCTTCGACGCCGCGCTCCTGGATCGGCCGGTGCCCAACGCCGACGGCAGCATGCTGAAGGTGCTGCAGCGCCACGCCGACGATTTGCTGGCCGCACGCCTGCGCGAGACCGCCGAACCGCGCATCGTCACCGACGTGCGCCGCGAGGTGGCCGCGCAACTGGCCAACGACCGCGCCCGCGTGGACGACGTGGCCGCCGCGCTGGGCTTGCGCACCCGCACGCTGCAACGCAAGCTGGCCGAGGCCGGCACCGGCTTCCAGGCCGTGCACGAGGCCGCGCGCCAGGCGCTGGCCGAGGAGCTGCTGCGCGACTCGCGGCTGAACCTCACCGACGTGGCCTTCATGCTGGGGTACCGCGAGCAGAGCTCGTTCAACCGGGCGTGTCGCGACTGGTTCGGCAACACGCCGGCGCGCACGCGCGAGCGCTTGCGGACGGGCGCGGGCGAAGGGGCCTGACGCCGATCACGCATCGATGAAGACGCTCACATCGGCTTGAATCGCGACTGGAAGCTCTGGCTGACCGGCAGGCGCGTGGCGCCGTCCTTGAGCAGCACATCCATGCCGGCGAGCTTGCGTTCGACGCGTGCCACCTGCCCCAGGTTGACGACGACGGAACGGTGGATCTGCCAGAACTGCTGGGGGTCGAGTTGAGCCATCAGCTCGCGCAGCGACAGCCGCAGCAGGAACTCGCCCTCGCGCGTCACGGCGCAGGTGTACTTGCTGTCGCTGCGGAAGTGGCTGACGTCGGCCACCATCACCAGGTGCAACTGGTCGCCCAGCGAGGCCTGCAGCCAGCGCAGGGGCTCGCGCGGCGCTCCGCCGCTCGCCGGCACGCGGTCGGGCACGACCGGGGGTGTCCATTGCTGCAGCCAGCGCGCCACGTCGGGCGGCGGCCACTGCAGGCGCTGCCGAAGGCGTTCGACGGTCTCGCGCAGGCGCTCGGTGGACAGCGGCTTGAGCAGGTAGTCGATCGCGCCCTGCTCGAAGGCATCCACCGCGTGGGCATCGTAGGCGGTGACGAAGACCACGTGTGCGAGGCCCTTGATGCGGCCGGCCAGCGCCAGGCCGTCCAGGCCGGGCAGGCGGATGTCGACGAAGACGATGTCGGGCCGCCGATCCAGCACCAGCGCGAGGCCGCTGTCGCCATCCGCCGCCTCGCCGACGAGCTGCAATTCAGGCCACGCCTCGGCCAGGCCTTCGCGCAAGCGCTGGCGCGGCAGCGCTTCATCCTCGATCAGGACGGCGGACGGCGCGTGGCTCATGCGCCGGCTCGCGGTAGCGGTAGGTTCCAGGGCAGTTCGATGCGCGCGCACACGCCGCCTTCGCCGCGCTGCTGGATGCTCAGGTGCGCGGCCTCGCCGTACAGGCCGGCCAGCCGGTCGCGCACGTTGGCCAGGCCCAGGCCATGGCCCCTTCCGGCATTCGAGCCCGCGGCCTGCAGGCCGGCGCCATCGTCGCAGACCTCCAGCACCAGGCGCTCACCTTCGCGGCGCGCGTCCAGGCGCACCTCGCCGCCACGGGCCACGGGCTCGATGCCGTGCCGCACGGCGTTCTCCACCAGGGTCAGCAGCATCATCGGGGGCAGCGGATGACCGGCGCAATCGGGCTCCGACTGCTCCCGCGAGCGCAGCCGCCCGCCCAGGCGCGTGCCCATCACGGTGAGGTAGGCGCGCGCCAGCGCCAGTTCCCGCGCCACGGTGGTCATCGGTTCGCGCATCGACGGCAGCGCCAGGCGCAGGTAGTCGTGCAGTTCGCCGAGAAAGCGCTCCGCGGTGCGCGGCTGGCTGCGAATGAGCTGCTGCAGGCTGGCGAGGGCGTTGAACAGGAAATGCGGTTCCACCTGCGCCTGCAACGCCTTGAGTTCGGTCAGGCTCACCTGGCGCGCCAGTTCGGCCAGCGCGCGCGTCTGCTCGGCCAGGTTCAGGCGCAGGGCCAGGGCCTGCTCCTCGCGCCAGCGCCACCAGCGCAAGGGCAGGTGCATCAGCAGCGCGAAGGCCGTGGCGGGCAGCCAGGGGCGCAGCAGTGCGGCGGGGTTGGCCAGCCAGTGGCCCGTCGCCCCCGAGAAACCCGCGCCCAGCAGCACGCCCAGCGCGCCACCCAGGCACGCCGCCAGAGGCACCGCCACGGGCCACCAGCGCCACGGCAGCACCAGCCAGGCGGCGCTGTAGGCCAGCCACATCTGCGCGGCGACGACCGGCCAATGCAGGCTCGGCCACTGCCAGCGCAGCAGCGCCCAGGCGCCCCAGAACAGCAGGGTCGGCAGCAGCGCCTCGCGCAGCGCCGGGCGGGGCGCCGCGGCGGATGCCGGGACGCGTGCAAGGGAGTGGGGGCTTGCCGTCATGCGGGTCCTTCAATCCAGCGCCGCGTTGACCAACGCCTTGGGCGGAAAGCTTGCCATCGCCTTCCTGCTCTCTGCGACGGCCTGCCGCGCATGCGCCCAGTCGTAGGGAATCGGCGAGCGCGTGGGCGCCACGTCCGGCCCGACCGCGTCGAAGCGAAGACCGCGCGCCCAGACCTGGCCGCCGCCGATCAGCGCCAGGCCGAGGTCGATGGCCAAGGCGCCCGGCGGCACGTCAACCACCACGCTCACGTCGTGCCAACCGTCGCCGCCAGGCCATGCAGAGCCCATCGGCAGGTGCTTTTCCGCGTCCGGCATGCCGCCGACCAGGCGGCTCAGTTCTTCGCCCTGACCCTCGCCGAGGTACAGGCCGGCCCAACCATGCACGCCTTGCGTGCGCAACTGGCCACTGAAGCGCACGCGATGGCCGCCATAGCCGAACGCCTGCTGGTGGGCGACGGCGAAGCTGCGGGCGTCGTCGGCCAACGGCGCAACGGCGTGGATCGTCAGGCTGCGACCGCCCAGCGAATCGGATGGCGGGTCGATGCCGATGTCGTAGCCGGTTTGCCCCTTCAGCGGGTCGACCGTCACCGCCACGGCCAGGGGTTGCCAGGGAGGCGGCAGTTGAGGCGGGGCGGCGCCGACGGAGAGAACCAGGGCAGCAAGGGGCGCGATCAGCAGGATGCGATAGTCCATGTCGGGTTTCCTTTCTTCGTGGTGCCGACGTTCACTGCAGATCCAGGCCGCCGGGCGGCGTGGGATGCGCGGCCTGCGATTGCAGGAAGCTTCTCTGCTGGGCCGCCAGGGCCACGCCCATGTCGACGGCGAAGCGGTAGCTGCTCACCGGCACGTCCGTCCCGACCACCTCCACCTTGAAGCCGCGCGCCCAGACCTGGCCGTTCCCGATGAGGGCCAGTGCGACGTTGGAGGCGCCTTCGCTGTCGGCCGGGATGTCGGCCACCACGCTCACGTCGCACCATTGGGCGCAGCCGGGGGCGGCCAGCGCGGGCGGGCCGCCGTCCTCGCCCATCTGCGGCCGAAGATACGGCGGGATGAATCCGGAGCCGATCACCAGCCCGGCCCAGCCGTCGACCCCCGTGGCCTTGACCTGCGCCGAAAAGCGCACGCGCTTGCCGGCATAGCCCATCACCATCTGGCCGATGGTGCCGATGTCGTTGCCGGTGCGCTTGCCGAGCGGCCGGACCGTGAGCGCGCGCGCCTGCCCCGGCGGCAGGTCGGTGGCGAGGCCGGCCTCGTAGGTGCTGCCCTGCGGGAAGGCATAGCTGGAGCCGGCGAACCAGCCCTTGGGCACCTGCAGGGTGTCGGCGCCGCTCGCGCTGACGGCCAGCGCCGCCAGGGGCGCGGCCAGGAAGACTCGGTAGTCCATGCGCTCGTCCTTTCTTGAGTGGAGGGAATGGAGCGCAGTGTGGCGGCCCTCGCGTTGCCCGCCAATGCCGATGCGACGAGCCCGCGCCGGAGTCGACGAGCCAGGCCTGCGGGCGACGGACTCATCCAGCCCGGACGACGCGGGCCCTCAATGCGGCGCCGCGAGCTGCGTCGCGAGGAACTTCTCGACGTGGGTCCAGAAGTCGACCTGGTTCTCCTCCTTGCGCCAACCGTGTCCCTCCTTGTCGTACACGATCCATTCCACGCTCGACCCCGGCACCTTGGCCATCGCGTCGCGGAACGTCTCGCCGTGGATGATGGGCACCCGGACGTCCTTGCCGCCGTAGGCCAGCAGCAGGGGCGCGTGGATGCGCGCGACGTTCTCGATGGGCGAGGTCGCCTTGAGCTGCTTCGCGTCGGCGGCCTGGTCGCCGATCAGCTTGGGCATGCCGTAGCGCTTCCAGTCGTCGGAGGCGTCGCTCCAGTCGACCGAATACATCATGTCGATGTCGGTGACGCCGACCCAGTCGACGCCGCATCGATAGAGCGCCGGGTCATTGACCAGGCCCATCAGCACCGCGTAGCCGCCGTAGCTGGCACCGGCGATGCACACGCGGGCGGGGTCGACGAGGCCCTGCGACACGGCCCACCGCACGCCGTCGGCCACATCGTCCTGCATGCCCAGCCCCCACTGCTTCCAGCCGGCCCGAAACAGCCGGGTGCCGTAGCCCGCACTGCCGCGAAACTCCGGTTCCAGCACGGCGTAGCCACGCGACGCCAGGAACTGCACCTGGGGATCCCAGCGCAGGACCTGACCGCGGACCCACGGGCCGCCATGCACCAGCACGACCAGCGGCAGGCTCTTGCGCTCGACCCCGCGCGGCACCGTGAGGTAGGCGGGAATCTCCAGTCCGTCCCGGGCCTTGTAGCTCACGGCTTCCATCCGGCTCATCTGCCGGGGATCGATGTCGGGATGGCTGTCGCCGAGAGCCGTGAGCTTGCCCTCCTGCACGTTGAACACGAAGAAGCGCCCCGGCACGCGATCCGACGCGGCACGCACGAGGACGAAGCTGCCGTCGCCCTCGGACGCGATGGAGATGCGATTGACGGTGGTGGGCAGCAGCTTGTCGACGCGCGCCTGCAACGCCTCGAGCGCCGGATCCAGCCACTGCGTGATCGGTGCGTCCGCGTTGTAGCGCAGGCCCACCAGCTTGCCGTGTGCCTCGACGAACTGCGGGTCGAGGTCGTAGCGGCCGGCGCGGATGAAGGGCTCGCCGGACAGTTCGTGCGTGGCCATGTCGTACAGGTAGATCGACTGCGTGTCGTTGCCGCCCTTGGCGGTCACGAACAGGTGGCCGGCCTCGTCGATGTAGCGCGGTGTGAAGCTCCTGGCCTCGTCGAATTCATTGAACTGCGCCAGCACGCTCCATTGATCCGTGGCCGGATCGCGCAGCATGACGGTGACCTGGTCGCCCTCGACGCTCATCGTGATGCGCGGCTCGCCCCTGGCGTCGATCACCCAGTTGAATGCGTGCTTCGGCGCCGCGACGTCCCGGATGCGCCCGTTCAGGGTGTTCAGGCGCTGCAACTGCACGTACTCGACGTGCTTGCGGTCGAACTTCTCGGTCTTGACCACGTAGACCTCGCCGGCCGCGGTCTCGCGAGTGCCGTGCAGCAGCCAGGTGTTCCAGGGCAGCAGCGGCTCGACCTCCCCCGATCGGATGAAGCTCGGATACCGGCGCTCGACCAGTTGGCGGGAATGGCTGCCGTCCACGTTGACCGCGAACAGGCCGGGCGCCTCGTGCAGGTCATCCAATGCGACCTGGCGGTCGGTGAGCGTGTAGACCAGGCGCTTGTCATCGACCCATTCGAAGCTCTCGATGTCGGCGGTGTCGGACGCCACGAGGACGGACGGCGTCATGGTGCGCAGGTCGAGGATGGCCAGGCGCACGCGCGCCGACTTCGATGCCGCCATGGCGAACGCCACGGCATGGCCATCGGGCGAGATCTGCGCGTCGACGAACCGCGGGTTCTGGAAGAACTGCTCGACCCCCGGGCGTGCGTCGGTCGCCGCCTCGGCTTCGGGCGCCACGGCGATCGACGCGAGAGCGAGCAGACATCCGACCAGGCCACAACGAGCGGATGGACGACGGGCTCGTGCGATCGATCGCGGCGCGCGCGCGAGCGCCTCCGCATGGGCATGCTGGCAGGTCAAATTGTTGTCTCCCTCGGTCTTGTCTGCGCATGATAGTTCGACCGCTGCACGAACTAAGTTGGTGTAACCCCGATTGCCAGGGGTGCGCGCCGAGGACGTAGTCGGGCCTGGTTCTGCCCGTCCGTCTTCACTCCAGCATCGGCACCAGGTCCGGATCCCCTCTTTCCATCGCGCGTCGATACGCGGCGCGTGCGCCGATGCGCTGCAACCAGGCTCGAATGTTCGGCCATGGCGCGAGGTCGAACGGCTGGAACAGGCGCATCGTCGTCAACGAGAACACGCTCATGATGTCGGCCGCGGTGAACTCTTCGCCGGCCAGGTAGGGGGCGTCGCCCAGTCGGGCCTCCACCAACGCGAGGACGCGCTCGAAGCGCTCCTGCGTCGCTTTCTGCAACGGGTGGTCGGCGCCGAGCTTCGCGCGGCTCACCGACATCAGGCGGCCGATCACGGGCTGCAGGTTGCCGTTGGCGAAGTGGAACCAGTAGAGATAGGCCGCGTAGTCCGGATGCCCGGGCTCCAGCTTCAGGCGTCCGCCGCCATGCATCACGATGACGTACTCGACGATCGCCGCGGACTCGGCCAGGCGCAGGTCGCCGTCGTCGAGCACCGGCGCCGCCCCCAGCGGATGCAGCGCCCGCAGTTCGGGCGGCGAGAGCCGGGTGACGGCATCGCGCGTGTAGTGCACCAGCTCATACGGCACTCCCAGTTCCTCGCAGAGCCACACGACGCGTTCGGATTGGGAATGGCCGAGGTGATGGATCTTCAGCATGGGGTCTCCTGGTTGAACGAGGTCGAAGAGCGCCGTCGAGCGCCCAGTGTCGACGAAAGCATTGCCCCGTGCGTGGCCTCACCTGCAGCACCGGATGGTCAGCCCGGAGTTCCATGGATGCAGGCCTTGGCCGTAGACTGCGTTCTCGGCGGCACGATTCGAACAGATTGCATCAACGCATGGACACCGAGACCGACCGCCTGCCAACCCCGACCATCGAGACCTTGAGCGGCCTCCGCGAGCGCATCGACGGCATCGATGTGTCCCTCATCGCGCTCCTCGCCGAACGGTTTTCGCTCACCGAGAAGGTCGGATCGCTCAAGGCCGAAAGCGGCCTGTCCGCCGAAGATGTCTCGCGCGAGCGCTGGCAGCAGGAGCGGTATGCCGACCTGGCGACGAGTCATCGTCTCGATGTCGAGACCGCGCTTCAGGTCATGAGAACGATCGTGAGCCTGGTGAAGAAACGCCACGTGGCGATCGCGACGCCAACGGGACCAGGCCAGCCGTAGCGTCCTGGCGCGGATTGGCTACCTCTCTGGCGGTTGAAGCTTGACGTCGTTGTTGAGGTCGAACTATCATTCGCTCGTTCCGCAGTCGCGCTCGCGACCTGCCCCGAACCGTAAGCGTTTCCGTCAGCCAACGCGCAATCCCGCCGACTTCTCGATGCCTCTGGCATCGCGTCGGCTTGCGCACAGGTATCCCATGACGAAGCACGCCACCACGGTTCTTTCCACGCTCAACCATCTGAGCTTCCCCTCCCACGACGTTCCCGCGACTGCGGCTTTCTTCGAACAATTCCTGGGCTTCAAGGTTCTTGCGATGGGCACCAGCCGCGTCGTCAAGAAGGATCAGCTCGACATTGTTCTTGAAGACGCCCGCGATCGCGATGTCGCCTGGCCCGGCAACTTCCACATCGGCGTCGAGGTGGCGACCTGCACCGACCTCGCTCGCATTCACGCCGACATGCTGGGCGCCGGCGTTCCGATGGAGACCGACGTCTTCGCGCACGCGCGTGGCTCCCGTTTCTTCTGCTGGATGCCGGGCCGATTGATGCTCGAGGTAAACACCCGCGAGGATGCGGCGCCGGAGTTCCGGCGCACCTTCGCGAGCCAGCAAGGCTGACGGGAATGGATCTGTTAGCCTGCGTCATCCCGTCCGACTGATGTTCGCGCCTCTGCGGTGGACATTGGCGGTACGCTGTACGTCCTGCCGCGAGGCGCGATCCCAGGAGTTGCACCGTGGCGAAAGTTCCTCCAGGCGTTGGTCCGGGCCACCCGCAGGTGGTGGTGCTGTTCGGCGCCACCGGCGATCTCGCGCGGCGCAAGCTGCTGCCGGGCCTGTATCACCTGGCGACGGCGGGCTTCATTCCGGGTTATCGCATCATCGGTGTCTCCCTGGATTCGTTCGACGTGGACGCGTTTCGCACCCTCGCACGCGAGTCGCTCGCCGAGTTCTCGAACCGCGAGGTGACGGATGCCGACTGGGAGGCCTTCGCCCGGAACCTGGACTACGTCCCGCTCGCCTCCGGCGCGTCTTCGCTGCGCGCGGCGGTCGAACGCGCCGAGGCCACGCTAGGCGGCGAGTGCCGCCGTCTGCACTACTTGAGCGTGCCGCCCAGCGCGGCGCTGCCGGCGGTGCGGCTGCTTGGCGAGGCGCGGCTCGTCGACCGCTCGCGCATCGTGATGGAAAAGCCCTTCGGCACGGACCTGGCCAGCGCCGTGTCGTTGAACCACGACCTGCACGAGGTCTTCGGCGAGGAACAGATATTCCGGATCGACCATTTCCTCGGCAAGGAGCCGGCACAGAACATTCTTGCGTTTCGCTTCGCCAACGGCCTGTTCGAGCCGATCTGGAACCGCAACTTCATCGATCATGTGCAGATCGACGTGCCCGAGACGCTGGGCCTGGGAAAGCGCAGCGGGTTCTACGAGCAGACCGGCGCCTACCGCGACATGGTCGTCACCCACCTGTTCCAGATACTGGCCTTCATCGCGATGGAGCCGCCCACTGCCCTGGAGCCCGCGCCGATCGGCGAAGAGAAGAACAAGGTCTTCCGCAGCATGTTGCCGCTGATACCAGGCAACGTCGTGCGTGGGCAATACGCCGGCTATCGCCAGGAGGAAGGTGTCGACCGCGAGAGCGAGACCGAGACCTTCATCGCGCTGAAGTGCTTCATCGACAATTGGCGCTGGGCGGGCGTTCCCTTTTTCCTGCGTACCGGCAAGCGCATGGCGGAAGGCCAACGCATCATCTCGATTGCCTTTCGCGAACCACCGAAGAGCATGTTCCCACCCGGCTCGGGCGTCGGGGCGCAAGGGCCCAACCACCTGACCTTCGATCTGGCCGACTCGTCGAAGATGTCGCTGTCGTTCTACGGCAAGCGTCCCGGGCCGGGCATGCGACTGGACAAGCTGAGCCTGCAGTTCGCCATGCACGACACCGGGCTCGTCGGCGACGTGCTGGAAGCCTACGAGCGACTGATCCTCGACGCGATGCGAGGCGACCGCACGCTCTTCACCACCGCCGAGGGCATCGAGCGGCTATGGGAGGTTTCCACGCAGTTGCTGGAGGCGCCGCCGCCGGTGCGTCTGTACCCGCCGGGTTCGTGGGGCCCGAAGTCGGTCCACCAGCTGATCGCACCGCATGCCTGGCGACTGCCCTTCGAGCGCGCGTGGCGTGCGCCGAATCCGGTGGGCAGCTGAATCGCACGTGCGCCGCTGTCCGGGCCTGGCGCGCCAGCGTTCGATGCGGAGCCTGACCCGATTGACCGTTGGCCCCCGTTCGCGGGGCCGCTCCGTTTTCAGGGCGCGGCGCTCTTCGGGGCGGCGAGCGCCTTGTTGATGTCGGCGATGATCTCGTCGAGCTTGTCCGGCGAATAGCCGTGCCACACGCGCTGGATGTGGCCATCGCGCCCGATGATCACCATGTGCGGAAGTGACACGACGCCGTAGGTCTTCTGCACGTCGCCGTCGGCGTCGCGCAGCAGCGTCAGGCGGAACTCCTCGGCCATGATGGGCGCGATTCGCCTGAAGACCTGGCGATCCTCGATGTTGACCGCGAAGACGATCATGTTGCCCGGACCCGCCAGTCGCTGCACCTTCTCCAGTACCGGCAATTCCTTGATGCAGTAGGTGCACCAGGTGGCCCAGAACGTGACGATGACGGCCTTGCCGACATAGTCGGTCAGGTTCACCCGGTCGCCGCCGCGCGTCCAACCCACCAGGGGCGGCGGCACGTCGCCCGGTCCGAGCGGGTCGGCAACGCTGGTGGAAGCCAGCAGGATCAGCAGTCCGCCGAGGATCAGCCTGCGCAGTGCCATGGAGGGGCTCATGGCCCCATTCTGGCGCGGCCGCGCCACCGCGTCACGCGTCCGTCTTCGGTTTGGCCCAGGATGGCTTGACGACTACAACCTGCCGATCTTGCCGAGCTTGATCATTCAGTCGATCTCCGATCGGCCAGTTCCAGTCGCTCGGAGATGTCAGGAATCGGGTGGCGGCGGCGCCTCGCGACGGTCTGAATCAGGGTAAATTGAGCAGGCCATGGCATCCCTCGTTTCGATTCCTGCCCAGGCGGGCTCGCCACGAACCCGCTGGAGCAGTGCTGGCGCAGGCGAGCCCAGTGGGCCGACATGGATCGTTCTCGCGCGTACCCCTCTACGACAAGGAGCACCGGATGAGCCGCATCGAAGTTACCGAGAAGATCGTCACCGCCAAGGTAACGAAGGGCATCAAGTGGGCCGACGTGGCGGAGAAGGTCGGCCTGAGCAAGGAGTGGGTCACCGCCGCTTGCCTGGGCCAGATGACGCTGTCGCCCGAGCAGGCCGAGGTGGTCGGCGGGATCTTCGGTCTCAGTGAGGAAGAACGGAAGTGGATGACGGTGGTGCCGTACAAAGGCAGCCTGCCCACCTCGGTGCCGACCGACCCGTTGATCTATCGCTTCTACGAACTGGTCAGTGTCTACGGGACGACGTTCAAGGAACTCATCCACGAGGAGTTCGGAGACGGCATCATGTCGGCAATCGACTTCAAGATGGACCTCAAGCGCGAAGCGAATCCGATGGGTGACCGCGTTGCAATCACCATGTCCGGAAAGTTTCTTCCCTACAAGACGTACTAGTGCGAATGGCGCTTACTTAGCACCGTTTCGGATGGCCGTACTTGCGCAGGCGGTCGCGTACGACGCTGCGCGGTTGCTTGAGCCACGGGTAGGATTTTGGTCGTCGTTTTCG
>Ga0302154_10000100_pt1 | contig 79676 bp, 82 predicted proteins | sample I_Bog_N2_3_FD_193507 | JGI IMG/M metagenome (GOLD analysis project Ga0302154, IMG submission 193507) | Peat permafrost microbial communities from Stordalen Mire near Abisko, Sweden - I_Bog_N2_3 | ecosystem: Environmental > Terrestrial > Soil > Wetlands > Peat | place: Sweden: Abisko, Stordalen... | reverse complement strand
GTCGTTGGTCGGTGCCCTCTCACTCGTCGCTCTAACCGGAGCGGGCTTGGTCGCTGCGACCCCCTCGATCGCTGCCGCGTATCCCTCGGCGGATGTGGTCGTCTCGGGCCACGGCTACGGCCACGGCATCGGGATGGGGCAGTGGGGGGCCTTCGGCTACGCCACCGGCCAGGACGGCGTCCTCGGCCCACAGACCTACGGCTGGATCGTCGACCACTACTACGGGCCGGCGACCCTGGTCTCGACCCCAGGCAACGACTCCCAGACCATCAAGGTCGCCATGACCGAGGACAACGGCGCGCACCTCATCGCCACCGCAGCGGGTGGGGTGACGGTCCCCGATTCGGCGAACTCGCCGGCCGTCATGATGGTCCCCCAAGGAGCAGCGACGGGCGACTGGAACATCTACGCGGGAGCAAGCTGCCAGGGCCCATGGACGCCTGCTCCTGTTGCGACGGTGCCAAGTGCGCAGGCGCTGACCCAGGCGGCGAGCGGCGGGGCCGTCCAGCTGTGCAGCGGCAGCGGCGGCGCACAGGTGATGGGGTCGCTGCAGGGCCTGTACAACTCGGCCGACGCCTCCCGGGTGATCAATATTGTCCCCCTCGGTGCGTACCTTGACGCAGTCGTCCCGAGTGAATCCTCCTCGGGATGGGCCACGTTCGGGGGGCCTGGTCCCCAGGAGCAGGACTGGGGATTCCAAGAACTCGAGGCACAAGCAGTGGCGGCCCGTTCGTACGTGCTCAGCACGCCGCTCGGCTACGGCGGCTACGCCGACACCTGCGACCAGACGTGTCAGAGCTATCCCGGCATTGTCAACGAGACGGCGGTCGCGACGCTCGCGGTGAGCAATACGGCGGGCCAGGTCATGGAGTTCTCGGGTGGCCAGATCGCCACGACCGAGTACTCCGCCTCGACGGGCGGCTACACCGCGAGCTCGGCCGAGCAGAGCCCGTTCACGCCGGTCCCTGACGCCGGCGATGCCGTGTGCATCCCGGGCTCGGGCTACAGCTGCAACCCGAACCACAACTGGGAAGTCAGCATCCCCGTCACCACCGTCCAATCGGTGTTGCCCCAGATCGGGTCGCTCCAGTCCATCGCCATCACGGGGCGCAACGGCTACGGGGACTGGGGGGGACGCGTGACCACGATGGTCGTCTCGGGGTCATCGGGGAGCGCAACGCTGACCGGATCGCAGTTCGCCGGCGACTTCAATCTGCCTTCCAACTGGTTCACCGTGACCTCGAACCCGAGCGGTGGGGTCGGTGGCTACCAGCTCGCCGCCGCCGACGGGGGCATCTTCACCTTCGGCAACGCCGGCTACTTCGGCTCGATGGGCGGCCAGCACCTGAACCAGCCCGTCGTCGGCATGGCACCGACGAATGACCACGGCGGCTACTGGGAGGTGGCCACCGACGGCGGCATCTTCACCTTCGGCGACGCCGGCTACTTCGGCTCGACGGGGAACATCCACCTCAATGCACCCATCGTGGGCATGGCGGCGGACCCGGCGACCGGCGGGTATTGGCTGGTCGCCTCCGACGGCGGGATCTTCGCCTTCAACGCGCCGTTCTACGGCTCCATGGGCGGCCAGCATCTCAACCAGCCGATCGTGGGTATGGCGGCGGTCCCAGGTGGGACCGGGTACTGGCTCGTCTCCTCCGACGGCGGCATCTTCTCTTTCGGCACAGGTGCCGGCTTCTATGGCTCGACCGGCAACATTTCCCTGGTGCAGCCGGTCGTGGGCATGGCAGTCGCCCCGGGGGGCAACGGCTACTGGCTCTCAGCCGCTGACGGCGGGGTCTTCACCTTCGGCCCCGGTGCAAGCTTCTACGGCTCCGACGCCGGCCAGCCGAACGTGGCCGGGACCGTCGGCCTGCTGCCCACGGCGACCGGCGGGGGCTATCTCGACATCACCGGCTCCGGGCGGGTCACCAACTTCGGCGACGCGCCGCAATTCGGGGACCTCACCACGGTCCTCTCCTCCTACAGCGGTCACGTCGTCGCCGGAGCGACGACCCCGGGATGAACCAGCTCCCCGTCGCTCAGCGGGTCGCCCGTTCCCGGCGCTCGACGTCGTCGAGGGAGGGGAACCGGTGAAGTCGACCGAAGCGCCCGAGACGACCGGCGTTGACCCCGTGATCGGCGGCGTTGAGAAGCCGCAGGTCCCCGCGACCGTTGCCGTAGGCCCAAAGCACCGGCTGGGCATCCCCACCCCCGAGGCCCTGGGCGCGCATCCACCCCGAGAGCCGGGCGAACTTCTCCGCCCCTCGGCAGTTCTTGCCTTCGTAACGGCCCGTCAGGAGCCCACCACCGCCAACTGCGAGGCGCGTGGCAAGGACGCCGTCGGCGCCGAGCAGCTCGCCGATGGTGCGGACGTAGGCCTCGGGCGATGCCGAGACGATGACGACGCGGTGGCCTCGGCTGCGGTGCCATTCCAGGCGTCGCTCCATCTCTGGCCGCAGTCGCCGCCGCAGATGGCGCTCGGCGAACAGAGCAGCTCGACGGTCGATATCGACCTCAGGTAGCCCTCCGAGGAGCCGGGCGAAGACCCGCTCTTTGGTCTCGTCGGCCGCGGTGCCGCCCGTGACCGCGGCCCGCAGCAGTTGCGGCGACAGACGCGTCACCGCCCGCCCGACCGGGACGAGGCCGCGGACCGCCACCAGGAAGGCGAACACGCTCCCGCCGCGGGTGAGGGTCCCATCGAAGTCGAAGGCAGCGACGGTCGGCCGGCCCTCCTCTGGATCGTCGGTCACAGCGAGGTGCCGCCGCGGCCCTGCCCTGCGCTGAAGCGTGCCGCACCACTCGCCGTCTCACCGCTCGAGATCACGGCCCGACCGCGGCGTGCCTCATTCACCGCTGCCTCGTCCTCGTCCAGGCCCCACTGCTCGATCGCTGACAGCCGGTCGCTGCGCAGGCAGATCTGCGGAAGTGCCGCGAGCTCCTCGGCCACGGCCACGGCGACCTCGAGCGACCGGCCCGACGGAGCCGTCCGGTTGACCAGTCCTATCTCGAGTGCCTCGGCCGCCCCGACGGCCCTCCCGGTCAGTAGCAGGTCCATGGCCCGGCTGTGCCCGATCAGCCGTGGGAGCCGCACCGTACCGAGATCGACGAGGGGGACACCGAATCGGCGACAGAACACTCCGAGCGTGGCGTCGTCGGCAGCCACGCGCAGGTCGCACCACAGCGCGAGCTCGAGGCCACCGGCCACGGCATAGCCCTCGATGGCTGCGATCACCGGCTTCGACAGCGTGGTGCGCGTCGGGCCCATTGGTCCGGGTCCCTTGTCGGGCACCGGTCGCCTGTCGCCGGTCGTCATGGCCTTCAAGTCGGCCCCGGCGCAGAACGTCCCGCCGTGACCGTAGAGGACGGCGACCGAAGCGCTCTCGTCGGCGTCGAACTCGTCGAACGCGGTGCGCAATTGGGCGGCGGTGTCGCTGTCGACGGCGTTTCGGACCTGCGGCCGGTCGATGCCGACAATGGTGACGGGCCCTCGGCGCTCGACCCTGATCTTCGGCACGACGCTCCCGGGCGCGACGGATTTAGGCACGGCGAGCGGGCGAGTCGGCAGTGCGGTGCGTCACGACACGGAGTCTTTCACGGCGCCACAGACGGCATGCAACCTCCGTCCCGCTCCCGGGAGGGCGGCGGGCCGCCCACCCACCGAATCATGACCAGGTGAGTCGACAATTGAAATGCGAGCCGGTAGGGTGGCCTGGACCAGGACACACGGTATTCCGGGAGGCGCCCGGAGCCGGTATGAGGAGGACCTCCATGGCAGTTCGACTAGGCGACACCGCTCCCGACTTCACCGCTGAGACGACCGACGGGACGATCAATTTCCACGAGTGGCTCGGCGACAGCTGGGGCATCATCTTCTCGCACCCGAAGGACTTCACCCCGGTCTGCACGACCGAGCTCGGGGCCTTCTCGGCGGCGAAGCCCGAGTTCGACAAGCGCAACACGAAGCTGATCGCCATCTCGGTGGACTCGGTCGAGTCACACAAGAGCTGGGCCAACGACATCGAAGAGACCCAGGGCACGGCTCTCGCGTTCCCGATCATCGGCGACCCGGACCGCCAGGTGGCCGACCTCTACGACATGATCCACCCCAACGCCAGTGACACGGCCACCGTGCGCTCGGTGTTCATCATCGGCCCGGACAAGAAGGTGAAGCTCACCCTCACCTACCCGGCCTCCACCGGCCGCAATGTGAACGAGATCCTCCGGGTCCTCGACTCGCTGCAGCTGACCGCCGACTACCAGGTGGCCACCCCGGCCAACTGGCAGGAGGGAGAGGACGTGATCATCGTCCCGGCCGTGTCCGACGAGGACGCGAAGACCAAGTTCCCGAAGGGGTTCACGGCCCTCAAGCCGTACCTGCGCACCCCGCCGCAGCCGAACCTCTGAGCCGCCGGGCCCCGGCCCGCCGGTCAAGCCCGATGCCGGCCCGCGGGGCCGGCATCGGCGCGTCCGGGCGCGCTGTGGCAATCGGGGTGCCGGGTAGGGTCCGAACGACCGACACATAGAGGAGCAACAGTGAGCGAGACGACTCTCGAGCGACCGATCGAAGCCAGCGGCACCTTTGCGGTGGGGCCGAAGACCGTCTACCGGCTGGGTTACGGGGCCATGCAGCTGACCGGCCCGGGGATCTGGGGCGAGCCGAAGGACCGTGCCACCTGCATCGCCGTGCTGCGGCGCGCCGTCGAGCTCGGCGTCAACTTCATCGACACGGCCGACTCCTACGGGCCCGAGGTGAGCGAGCAGCTCATCGCCGATGCCCTCCACCCCTACGGCGGCGACCTGCTGATCGCCACCAAGGCCGGCCTGACCCGCACGGGCCCTGCGCAATGGCACCCGGTCGGGCGACCCGAGTACCTGCGCCAGCAACTCGAGATGAGCCTGCGGCGCCTGAAGGTCGATGCCATCGACCTGTTCCAGCTGCACCGCATCGACGCCAAAGTACCCGCCGACGAGCAGTTCGGCTTCCTCGCCGACATCCTCGCCGAGGGCAAGGCCAAGAGTGTCGGCCTCTCGGAGGTCTCCGTCGCCGATCTCGAGGCGGCCAGAAAGATCGTGCCGATCACGACCGTCCAGAACCTCTACAACTTGACGACGCGCCAGTCCGAGCCCGTGCTCGAGTACGCAGCGTCGAACGGGATCGGTTTCATCCCGTGGTTCCCCATCGCCTCGGGGAAGCTCGCCGAGCCGGGCGGCCCGGTCGACGACGTGAGCAAGGCCAACGGTGCGTCCGCCGCTCAGGTCGCCCTCGCCTGGTTGCTCCGCCGCTCGCCGGTGCTGCTGCCGATCCCAGGCACCTCGAGCGTCGAGCACCTGGAGGACAACGCCGGTGCAGCGACCGTCGAGCTCTCTGACGCCCAATTCGACGAGTTGACCGCAGCCGCCGGCTGAACTGGATTCAGCCGGCCTCGCCCGCCGGCGCGGTGGCCTCGAGCAGCTCGTTGCGCAGCGAGCGCTTGAGCACCTTGCCGGCCGGGTTGCGCGGCAGCGGGCTGTCGCGGAACCACAGGCGCGTCGGCACGTTGTAGGCGGCGAGCCGGTCGGCCACGTGGTGGGCGAGCTCGTCGGCCGCCACCTTGGCCCCCGGTCGCAGCACGATGACCGCTCCCACCTCCTCGCCGAGGATCGGGTGCGGGACGCCGATCGCCGCCACCTCGGCGACGGCGGGGTGCTCGTAGAGGGCGTCTTCGATCTCGACGGAATAGATGTTCTCGCCGCCGCGGATGATGACGTCCTTCGCCCGGTCGACGATGTAGATGAAGTTCTCATCGTCGAGACGCGCCACGTCGCCGGTGTGCAGCCAGCCACGGGTGAAGACCTTGGCGGTGTCCTCGGGCCGGTTCCAGTAGCCGCGCACCACCTGTGGCCCCTTGATCCACAGCTCGCCGGTCACGTCGGGCCCCTGGGGTCGGTCAGGGTCGGGCTCGGCGCCGTCGTAGTCCTCGGGGACCACGGCGACGTCGGCGACGGGCACCGGAGGCCCAACGCTGTCGGGCTTGGCCACGTAGTCCGGGCCGGTGTTCATGGCCGTCGCCGCCGAGGTCTCGGTGAGGCCGTAGCCGTTGCCGGGCTGGCCGGTCGGGAAGTGCTCGCTGATTCGACGGACGAGATCGGGGGGGCATGGGGCGCCGCCGTAGGAGACCGAGCGCACCGAGGAGATGTCGCGTTTTTGGAAATCGGGCGAGTCGAGGACCTGCATGACCATCGAGGGCACACCGCCGAAGACGGTGATGCGCTCACGCTCGATGAGCTCGAGTGCGCGCTCGGGGTTGAAGTGATGCATCATCACGAGCTTCCCGCCGGCCGCGGTGTTGGTGATCATGATGGCGTGGCAGCCGGTGGCGTGGAAGAGGGGCACCGAGAGCAGGTACGCGTTCTGGACCTTCACCGGGTCGGCCGCGAGGCCCGCCCCGTAGCGCAGCGTGGAGCGGGTGTTGATGAAAAAGAGGTTCATGAGGTTCGAGCACGTGTTGCGATGGGTACCGACGGCCCCCTTCGGCTTCCCGGTTGTCCCCGACGTGTAGAAGATCGTGGCGTCGTCCTCGGGCAGGAGCTCGACGTCGGGGGGCACGACGGCGGCCGCCGGCTCACCGACGAAGTCCGGGAAGGAGACGATGTGCGTCACTGCCGGCGGGACCACCGGGTCGCCCAGGTCGGCCGGGCGGCCGCGGTCCTCACAGGCGACGACGACCGCACGCAGGGCCGGCAGGTCCGCCAAGTGGGGGCGGATCCGCTCGAGGCGCTCCTCGTCGGCGAATACCACGACGCTGGCCGAGTCCGACAGGCCGAACTCGAGCTCGTTGGCCGTCCACCAAGCGTTGAGGGGGACGACAACGGCGCCGGCGAGGATCGCACCCCAAAAGGCCATCACCCACTCGGGAAGGTTGCGCATCGCAATGGCCACCCGATCACCCTTCTCGACGCCGTACTCGTCCCGGAGGCGGTGGGCGATGGTCGAGGCGATCCGGTAGTGCTCCCCGAAGGTGGTCCGCTCGTCCTCGTAGACCAAAAAGTCGCGGTCACTGCGGGCGAGGGACAGGTCGAGGACGACGCGCAGCGAGGCGGGGGCGTTTTTCCAGGCTCGCAGCGCCACGCCGTCGATCTCGATGTCTTTCATCTCGAACATCTGCCCCGGCCCGGTGAGGGCGGCGGTGGCCTCCCCGATGGACATGGTCGTGGCGTCGTCGCTCATCCTTGGTCGTCCCCCTGTCGGTTGGTCAGCGCCGAGGCCGGCTCGCCGGCTCGGAAGATTGCACGTCGGTAGTAGGCCAACTCGGCCACGCTCTCTTTGATGTCGTCCATGGCCCGGTGGTTGGTCGCCTTGGCCGGTGCTGCGGCCAGGGCATCGGGGTACCACCGACGGCACAGCTCTTTTATGGTCGACACGTCGACCGAGCGGTAGTGGAACCAGTTGTCGACCTCGGGCAGCTGGGCGACGAGGAAGCGCCGGTCGGTCCCGATGGAGTTGCCCGCAAGCGGCACGGTCCCCTTCTCGGGGACGTGGAGCGCCAAGAACTCGAGCGTGGCGGCTCCCGCCTCGGCCAGGGACACCGTCGATGCGGCCATGGCCTCGAGCAATCCCGAGCCCGTGTGCATGTTGCGCACGTAGCGGTCCATGTGGTCGAGCTCGGCGGGGGAGGCGTGTACGACGAGATCGGGGCCTTCGGCGACCACCTCGAGGTCGTCGTTCGTGATGAGGGTGGCGATCTCGACGATGGTGTGGCGTGCGGGATCGAGCCCGGTCATCTCGAGATCCATCCATGCGAGCACGACACGGGATGCTACCGGCGTCTCTCGCTGGCCCGTGAACCGAGGCAGTAGCGTGGCCCGAATGCTGACGGTGCCCATCACCCAGCTCGATTCCGAGCTCCCGGTGCCGAGCTACGCGCGCACCGACGACGCCGGTGCGGACCTCTATGCCCGCGAAGGTGCCGTGCTGCGGGCCGGGGGCGGCCGGGCGCTCGTACCGACCGGCCTGGTGGTGGCCATCCCTGCCGGCTGGGCAGGCTTCGTCCACCCGCGCAGCGGCCTGGCGCTCCGCCACGGCGTCTCGTGCCTGAACACGCCCGGGACCATCGACGCCGGCTACCGCGGCGAGCTGTCGGTCCTGCTGGTGAACACTGATGCCGCCCTTGACTACGAGGTCACCCGGGGGGACCGCATTGCCCAGCTGGTGATCCAGCCGGTCGAGCACGCCTCCTTCGTCCCCCTGCCCTTGGAGGAGCTTCCCGCCGCCGAACGCGGCGTCGGGGGCTTCGGGCACAGCGGGCGATGAGCCTCGAGACGCTCGGCGGCCTCGACGCCGCGTTCCTCTCACTCGAGGCGCCAGGGGCCCCGCTCCAGGTCGCGGCTGTCCTGCTGCTCGACCCGCCCGAAGGCCGACGCTCCCTGTTCTCGCCCTCGACGCGATTCGCGCAGATCCGTCGGGTCATTGGCGAGCGGATCTCGCTGGTGCCCGCCCTGCGCCAGCGCGCCGTGCCCATCCCCCTCGGCCTCCACCACCCGGTCTGGGCCGACGACCCCGAGTTCGCACTCGACGATCACCTCTCACGAGCGGTCCTCCCGGCGCCGGGCACCATGGCCGAGCTCTCGGACCTGGTGGCGGCCGTCATGAGCCGCCCACTCGATCCGGATCGCCCGCTCTGGGAGGTGGTGGTGGTCGAGGGCATGGCCGACGGCCGTACCGCCATGGTCATGAAGCTGCACCACGCGATCCTCGACGGCGTGTCTGGCGCGTCACTGCTGGCGAACTTCTTGGACCTGGGCCCCCGCTCGCGCCCGGTGCCGTTCCCCTCCACCTTCGACCCCTCGCCGCTGCCCGGTCGCCGGGACCTCCTCGCACACGCCGCGCGCTCGATTGTCCACCAGCCCGGGGTGGCGGTCGATGCCTTGAGCCAGGCGCTCGACGTCCTCGTCGACGTGAGCCAGCAGAACCGCCGCCTAGCGGAGGAGGGTGTGACGCCACCGCCCGCGCCGTTCAGCGCGCCGCGTACCAGGTTGAACGGCACCATCTCCTCCAGGCGCAGCTTCGCCTCGGTCGATCTCGACCTTGGGGCCGCGCTGGCGGTGCGAGAGGCCTACGGCGCCACGGTCACCGACGTGGTGTTGGCGTCGGTCGCCGGTGGGCTGCGGCGCTATCTCGGCTTGGAGGGGACCGACACCGGCGACCTCGTGGCCATGGTCCCGGTCTCGGTGCGCCCCGAGGCCGAGCAGGATGACCTCGGCAACCGGGTCTCGGCCATGCTCGTCTCCCTCGCCACCACCGAGGGCGGTGCCGTCGAGCGCCTCGCCAAGATCGCCGCTGGATCGTCGGTGGCAAAGTCGCAGCACGAGCTGACGGGCGGGCGACTGCTCGCCGATCTGGCCCAGATCGCCGCCCCGGTCGTGGCGACACGTGCGAGTCGCTGGGCGACGGGTCTCGGGCTCTTCGACCGCCTCGCACCCCTGTCCAACGTCACCATCTCGAGTGTACGGGGCCCCGACATGGCCATCTGGTGCGCCGGGAGCCGGGTGAGCGCCCTCATGCCCGTCGGCCCGGTGGCCGGCGGCGTCGGGCTCAACGTCACCGCCATGAGTTATCTGGGCCGCATCCAGCTGGGGCTTCTCGGCTGCCGCCGACTCGTGCCCGACATCGACACGCTGGCGGCCGAGGTCCTCGGCGCCTTCGAGGAGCTGGCGGCGACCATCGACACCGTGGCCGAGGTCGCCGGGTAGGGGTTCCGCGCCCGGCTGCGGGCGCGGTAACGTGGTGGCGCTACGCGGACGTGGCTCAGTGGTAGAGCACAACCTTGCCAAGGTTGGGGTCGCGGGTTCGAATCCCGTCGTCCGCTCGAAGGGCGCGGCACCTCAGCCTGCCGTTGACTCGGGACCTCGCAGGTTCGCCACTGCTGCCTCGATCCGTTGTGAGCGCGTCTCCGGCCTCTTTGCGCTCTCGATCGCGCGCACGTACTCCCGCCGGTGACTGTAGGACAGTCGGTCATACGCGGCGCGGGCGGCTGGATCGGCGTCCAGGGCATGAGCGAAGTCCGCTGGCTCGACCACCACGCGGGGCTCGGCGTCGAGCTCCACTTCCACTTCGATCTCGTCGCCGGTTGCAACACCGGCAGCCTGCCGGTTGGCGTTGCTGAGGCCGATCAGGTATCGGCCACGCATGATGGCAATTCTGCTCTTCCAGGAATGACCGTTGATCGTGATGGTCACCGGCGGCCGCTTGCCCCCACCCATCGCCTCAACTACTTCTTCGGGAACTTCCAAACCCCTCATCGGCTCCGTTGGCTCCACGTCAGCTCGAAACTTCACGATTCACCTGCGTACGTGCGTCAGTGCCACCGGCTGATCGTAGGCGGCGACGTGAAATCCGCCGAGAGTCTCCCGCTGCCGCGCCGAGCCGCGTTCGGGCTATTGAGGGAGTCCGAGTTCCGGCTGCCGAGGTCCGGTGTCGCGACTTCCGAGGGGCCACGACGGATCGGCGTCCCAATTGAACAACGAGCCGCTCAAAACCGAGAGGAGCGGCGAGAGCGCCCACAGCCCGTGATCAGGCGTCCCGGGTCATCATCCGCCACGCCCCCAAGGCTGACCAGACCACCAACCAGGCCACAATCACCGCAACGGCGACCGTGGTCGACTCCGGAAGTAGTCCCGCATTCCCGCTGCCGCCCGCCGGACCGCCCCCTCCACCGCCGAGTACGGGCAGTCCCCCGGGAGCGAGGTGTGCCGTGGCGAGACCAACGACCGCCCGTTGCAGATTCGCCAGGTGAGGGATGCGCGCCCTCGACAGGATGGGCGTCAGGACCACCTCGAGCACGATCATCATGATGACCGCCACGGTCCGCTGTCCGATGAGCGATGCCAGGCCCAACCCGACCACGAAGCCGATCAGCACCTCGAGCTCGATCCACAGGCCGGTCTTGATCATCAGTGAAATCGACGGATAGAGAAACTGGCGGGAGTAATCGCTGTAGTCCTGCTGGGCGATGACGCTGGCCGCGCTTCTGACCTGGGATTGGGAGGCCTGCGGTTGGACCCCTTGCTCTCCTGGTGGCTGCTTTACGACCGCCGAGCCGCCATTGGGTCCGTTGCCGCACGGGACACTGTTGACCGCAGTGCCGATCTGCGAAGACGGTCCGATCCGGATGCCGAAGTTGCAGATGACCTCGTCCGCATGGTCCGCAGCCCAGCTCTCGAGGCCGCCTTGCGAGAGCCCGGCCGGTACCTTCACGCCGTCGTAGGACAGCTGCGTCGGCGCGGCGAACACGCAGACGGCACAGACGATGGCGAATCCGACCGCCACCATCGGCACGATGATCGCCAGCCCTGCGGGAATCCGGGCGACGTACAAGGCCAGGCGGGAACGGCCCGTCACGACCAGATGGCGGAACACCCCCTCGGTGAGATCTGCGGATCCTGCTGTGGCACCGAGCGTCGCCGCCATGATGAAGCCGAAGACGTACAACACGCCCGAGGTGAGCGCCGTATAGGTGTCGTACCCACCTGCCGGCCCGTACGTCTTCGGCGCAGCGGCATGGAGGAGCAGGCGGACCAGCAGGAAGGCCGACGGGATCCCGATGGTGACCAAGGCGATGGCGATCATAAGGCCTCGCCGTTTCCGCAACTCCATGAACTTGCTCGCGACCATGCCGAAGGTCGGCACTGGGGAACGCCGGCGATCGGAAGGCGCGCCCATCGGAGCGAGTGGGGCCGTTCCAGCCTCGGGGATGGCGGTCATTGGTCCCCCAACCTGCTCGTTACCTGCAGGAACCACGATTCGAGCGAGGCTTGCACTTCCTCAAGCCGGTACAGCGAGATGGCGCCTTCAACCAACAACCGCGCCACCTCCGCTATCAGCTCACGAGTCGTCCCTGCGGGAAGGTTGAGCACGAGCCCGCCAGCCACGACGTCGATGTCCGCAGCAAAGGTCGTGCCGGCGAGCAGGCCGCGCGCACGCTCGGGTTCCGAGCACTCGATCCGCAGCGTCATCGACGCTCCGGCCAGCAGTTCGGAAATCGGACCCTGTCGGATGACCGTGCCCCGGTCGACGATGGCCACCGCGTCGCACGTGCGCTCGACCTCGTCGAGCAGGTGAGAGGACAGCACAACGGTGCGACCCTCGGCTACGAGGCCGCGGATCATCTCACGCATGTCCTGCATGCCCGCTGGGTCGAGTCCGTTCATCGGCTCGTCGAGGATGAGGAGCTGGGGATCAGCGATGAGGCACGCGGCGACGCCGAGCCTCTGGCGCATGCCCATCGAGTACTTTGCCACCCGGTCGTCCGCCCGGTGACTCAAGCCGACGCGTTCGAGCGATGGTGCGATCCGACCTCGGGCAGCCTGTTCCCGGGCGCTGGCCAGAACCTCGAGGTTCTCCTTGCCGGTGAGGTGGGCGTGGAACCGGGGCTCATCCACGATGGCACCGACCCGTGCCAACGCAAGATCCCGCTGCTTCGGAACGGGATACCCGAGCAGGGACATTGTGCCGGCGTCGGCGCGTGTGAGGCCGAGTAGCACCCGGATGAGCGTCGTCTTGCCAGCGCCGTTGGGGCCGAGGTAGCCGAAGGCGCATCCTCGGGGGACAAGGAGCTCCACGCCGTTGACCGCGACGTTCTGCCCGAAGCGTTTGGTGAGGCCGTGGGTCTCAACGGCCCATTGCCCCGAGGCCGCACCTGCGCTGCGTACCGCTGATGTGCTCGTCGTCACCGGGACTGCCTGTTCACCGCAGCAGGTGCCTGCTGTTGCGCTCCATGGCCATCGTCGAACCGACGCCGGGCACGTTGCGTGGTCGGGTCACCCGAGCCGTCGCCCGGAGTGGCGTCGGGACCAAGGAGCCCAGTACCAGACCACGAGCGCAGCGGCCGCAACGCCGACGAGCAGCAGAGCCATGATGGCGAGCGCCACGCCGATCGGGTGGCCCACGGCGAAGGATGAACTCGAGACGAAGGACCGCAACGGGGGTGCGACGGGACCGGGGCCGAACCAGTGGGTCGCACCGGGCCCGAGTATCCGGCGCACGGAGATGGCAGCCGATGCGCTGCGATGCCCTAGGAGAAGGACAGCGGCACCCAAGGTCAGGAGTGCGAAGAACGCAGCGGCCGTGACCGCCAGGATTGGCCAGCGCCGCGGCGCAGATCCGGCGCGCTCTGGGTTGGTGACACCGCACGCTCCGGCCCAGGATGCGGCAAATCGCCGGGGGTCGAAGACGCTGTCGCCAAGCACGTCTTCGGCGGAGCCGCCCTCGGCCTCCGCCTCCTCGATGTCGGCCGTCAGATCCGCGGCCATCTCGTTGGCGATCGGATCCGGGACGCCGAGGCGCCGCCATTCCACACGACACTCCTCTACGAACTCGTGCACGGCTGCACCTCCACCTTGACCAGACCGAGAGCACCGTCGACGGCGTCGCGCGCCGTCTCCCACTCCCGCACACCGACCTCGAGCGCGCGTTCTCCCTCCGGAGAGAGGCTGTAGTACTTGCGCGGCGGGCCCCCGTTGCTGGCCGCACGCCGCGTTTCCACGAGGGCGTCACGCTCCAACCGGCCGAGAAGTGGATAGATCGACCCTTCACCAACAATGGAGAGACCACGTGCGCGGAGCCGCTTGGTCATCTCGTAGCCGTAGGCGGGGCCCTCGGAAATGACGGCGAGGAGACAGAGGTCAAGAACCCCCCGGAGCAACTGGCTCCGTCGTCCATCAGCCGTTCCCATGTGGCACATGGTACTCCTCCACTACCTTGTGTTGCAAGGCTTTTAGGGCGACCGGCGGCGATTCGGGTGAACTTGGCGCATCCCCACGGCCCGTCGCCAATCCGGATTGTGCGGCTGGACACCTTCAACCACCCCGGGATTGGTGACTGCTAGCTGCCGGTGCGCTCGCGGTGTTTGCACCCTGGCCAGCAGCAGGGCCGACGCTGGCCTTCTTCCAGCTCCTCCTCGGTGCGGCGGATGCGGCGTGTTCGGGTCGTCTCCTGCTTGGCATCTTCGACCCAGCAGATGAACTCGTTGCGGGCCAGAGGCGTGATGTCCTCCCAGGCATCGAGTGCCGTGGGGTTGGCGATCAGCGCCTTGCGCAGGTCTCCTGGAAGCTTGTGTACCACCCCGCCGGGCACTCGCGGGCTGCTCATGGGACCACGGTAGTGGGCAGCGCGCAGCCCTATCGCCCGACCAGTGCCGCAAGGATGGCACCCCCTCCGGCGTTCAGTGAAGGACCGCGCCAGGCGGGCCGGAGGAGTGGATGTTCGCCGAGGAGCGCACGTAGGCGAGGGATACGTGGCTGCAAGTGGTGCCGACGGTCGGCGGTCACGACCGGTTCCCGCCCGGCGCGCTCGACGAGCAACTCGCCGGCATCGCTGCGGATATCGCGCTACAGCTGGTGGATCGTTCACCATGGAGTACACCGCAATCGCCTCACAGACTGGACCGGCGCAGGAAGCAACCGACCATCCGGAACCGTCATATCAGCGCGAGAGGTGACGCCACTCACTCGGTGGTAGGGGGCGGACCACCCCCCAGCCAAGACCGGCATCCTGGCTGGAACTCAATAAGCCTTGACGCATCGGTGCCCTCTGGGCAGTGCTCGTCGGCGGCCTACGATGGCGAGGTGGCCGAGGAGACGTAGTCCGATGAAGCCCACCAGACGGGCGCCGAGCTGCAGGGAAGCTCCCGAGTGACGGTGCCGCACCAGCAGACTGACGCCGAGGCCGGTTACCTGCACGCTGGCGCCCGGCACGGCTCGTCGAATGAAGTGGACGCTCGTGGCTCGACCGGTGCAGGGGCACGCGACGCAACAAAGGCCGAGCCCGCCCTGGTTGTCACGCAGCTGACCAAGCGCTTCGGCGAGCGGATCGCTTTCTCCCAGGTGTCCTTCAAGGTGGACTACGGCGAGGTCTTCGGGTTTCTCGGTCCGAACGGTGCAGGCAAGACCACCATCGTCCGCACACTCGGCACCTTGATCGAGCCGACGTCGGGCTCAGCCACAGTGGCGGGGATCCCACTCAGCCCCGAGAACGGCGTGGCGATCCGCCAACGCATCTCGATCATGCCCGAGTCGCCCGGGCTCTACCTCCGCCTCACGGTGACCGAGAACCTCGAGTACTTCGCTGGCCTCTATGGGCTGCACCATCCTGACGCCCGGATCAAAGAGGCTCTCCACGCCGTCCACCTGGGCGATAGGGCCGACGATCTCTGCGGCGGCCTCTCCAAAGGGCTTCGCCAACGGGTCGGGCTCGCACGGACACTGCTGAGCGACCCGGCGATCATGTTCCTCGACGAACCGACATCGGGCCTCGACCCGGTCGCCGCGCTCGAGGTGCACAACCTGCTCATCGCCCTCCGGGAACGGGGAGTGACGATTTTTCTCACCACCCACCGGCTCGAAGAGGCCGAGAAGCTCTGCGACCGGGTGGCCATCCTCAACACGACGCTGCGGACTGTCGGGAGACCGACTGACCTGCGAGCACAGCTGTTCGCGAAGGGCCTGGTGGTGAAGACGCTCGCGCCGCTCGGCGATCCCGCGGCCCTCTTCGCTACGGTCCCCTCCGTCGACAGCTGGACCTCGGAGGTGCCGGGCTCCTACGAGCTTTCGGTGTACGATGTCACACAAGCCGCCCCCGAGTTGACCCGGTGCCTGGTGGCCGCCGGAGCAGATGTGCTCTCCATCAGCGAGCTGCAGCACTCACTCGAGGACGTCTACCTCGAGCTCATCGACGAAGATGTCGAGGCTGCCGCCCGATGATCGCCCCCGATGCCGCACGCGTCCGAGCCGTCGTCCGAAAAGAGCTGCGCGACTACCGGCGCAAGCGGGCGATCGTCGTGTCGATGGCGGTCCTGCCGCTGCTCTTCCTCGCCGAGCCCGTCGTCGCCATCTTCCTCGTCCCCTCATCGGGTACCGACCTCGACAACTATGTTGTGCTCCCGCTCCTCTACCTCCTCCTGATCCCCGTCCTCACGCCAGGCACCCTCGCCGCCTACGCCGTGGCCGGTGAACGCGAGCAGGGGACCCTCGAGCCGCTGCTCACCACGCCCATCCGCAAGCAGGAGTTCATCTTGGGCAAGGCGGCGGCTGTGATGATCCCGACTCTGGCGCTCTCCTACACGGTGTTCAGCCTTTTCTTGATCGCCGTCGCACTCTTTGCCAAGCCAGCCATCGCATCGGCGGTGTTCCACCAGGGGCCGGTGCTGCTGGCCCTGTTCCTCTTTGCCCCATTGCTCGCCGGCTGGGCCATCGTCGTCGGCATGGCCGTGTCGGTGCGAGCGAGCGAGGTGCGCGTCGCCCAGCAGCTGGGGACTCTGGCGAGCTTTCCGATCATCGGGGTCGTCGCCCTGCTGGCGGTCGGGGTGATCCATCCGACCTTTGGGGTCGCTGTGCTGTTCGCGGTTGTCCTGCTGGCGATCGACGTGCGGGCATTGCGGATCGTCGCTCGGATGTTTGACCGGGAGCGCCTGGTCACGGGCACCAAGGCGGCACGCTCCTGATCGTCGGCTCGCACCTAGCTCCTGCAGACACCAACCTTCGGCGATGGCGGCCGGCTGGGCCGATCAGGCGAAGCCGGCCACCGCATGGGGAACGTAGGGCTCCTCCAAGAACTTGATCTCGGCCTCGCTGAGCTCGAGGTCGATTGCGCCGAGTGCGTCTTCTAGGTGCTGGGGCTTGGTCACGCCGACGATCGGCGCCGTCACGACGGGCTTCGACAGCACCCAGGCCAACGCCACCTGGGCACGGGAGACGTCGCGCTCAGCCGCGACCTGGGCAACCCGTTCGACAACCGTGCGGTCCGAGTCGAAGGTGCCGTAAAGGTTCTTGCCGAACTCGTCGGTCTCGGAGCGCTCGGTGACGTCGTCCCAGTCACGCGTGAGGCGCCCCCGGGCGAGCGGGCTCCAAGGGATGACGGCGACGCCCTGGTCCTCGCAGAGGGGGAGCATCTCGCGCTCCTCCTCGCGGTTGAGCAGGTTGTAGTGGTTCTGCATGCTGACAAAGGGCGTCCAGCCGTGCTGGCGCGCCACGTACTGGGCCTTGGAGAACTGCCACGCCCACATGGACGAGGCGCCGATGTAGCGGGCCTTGCCCGCCTTGACCACGTCGTGGAGCGCCTCCATCGTCTCTTCGATGGGGGTTCTGGGGTCCCAGCGGTGGATCTGGTAGAGATCGACGTAGTCGGTGCCGAGGCGCTCGAGACTGTGGTCGATCTCGGTCAGGATGGACTTTCGCGACAGGCCCTGCGCGTTGCGGCCCCGCCGCATGGGGCCGTTCACCTTGGTGGCGAGCACCACCTCATCGCGGTCTGCGAAGTCCGACAGTGCCTTGCCGACGATCTCCTCACTCGAGCCGGCCGAGTACACGTTGGCCGTGTCGAAGAAATTGATCCCCGCCTCGAGGGCGCGTTCGATGAGCGGCCGGCTCTGCTTCTCGTTGAGGGACCAGGCTTGGTTGCCGCGCCCGGGCTCGCCGAAGCTCATGCACCCCATGCAGATCACCGAGACGTCGAGTCCGGTCTGGCCGAGCTTTCGATAACGCACGTCGCCTCCAGGCGGTTGGATCGGCGCCCCGGCCGGGGCGCCCGTACCTGCACGATACCCAGCACGCCGGGCGGCAAGCGGGCCCTACGCCTCGTCGCCGCCCGGCGAGCCGTCGGGCCCCAAGATGAGCGCCCCGAGCACGTCGCCCAAGTCGCGGTGGTGGGCGTAGGAGCGGCGCTGGCGGGTCGCGCCGTTGCCGCCCTCGACGATGGCACGCACGCCGCCTGCCACGACAGTGTGGTCGCCGAGGCGCTCCAGGTCATCTCCCACCCGCTCGAGGAGGCCCTCGACCACATCGCCCGCGGGCCGAGCGGTGCCGTCGAGTGGGTCGACGAGGGTGCCGCCGAGCCCCGAACGGGCGGCGCGCCACGTAGCTGCCCGCAGGAACTCGTGGCGCAGCGGCGGCGCCGGAGGTTCCTGGCGCAGGCACCAGGCAACCAATGCACGGGCCAGCCCGGCGACCGCCACCACATCGTCGACCGTCGGCATCACGTCGGCGATGCGGATCTCAAGAGTGGGGAAGCGGTCCGAGGGGCGGACGTCGAAGTAGGCCATGGCCCGGTCCAAGATGACCCCGGACTCGACCAGACGGTCGACCAGTCCCTCGTAGTGTGCCCTCGACTCGAACGCCCCCGGTGGACCCGCGCTCGGCCAGCGGGCCCAGACCTCCGTGCGGTAGCTGTCGAAGCCCGTATCGCGTCCCTCCCAATAGGGCGAGTTGGCGGCGAGAGCGCAGAGCACGGGGAGGAAGCGCCGCAGCAGGTTCATGGCGCGGATCGCTGACTCGGGGTCGGGCACCGACACGTGGATGTGGCAGCCGCAGATCAGCTGCTCTCTGGCCAGACCCGAGTTCTCACGGGCCATGGTCTGGAAGCGGTCCTCGGCGGTGATCAGCCGGCCTGCTGCACCCATCTCGGCGGGGTAGGTCCCCGAGGCCACCACCACGGCCTCGTGCGGGGCTGCGGCGAGCACCAGCTTCGAGCGGAGGCCGAGGAGCTCGGCGCGCAGATCCGCCAGGTCGGCACAGGGCGAGGTGGCGAGCTCGATCTGGGCTTGGTGCAGCTCCTCTTGGGCCTGGGATCCCGCCAGCTCGAGGGCGTCGGGCAACACGGCGGCGATCCGCGGCGCGGGCCGACCCGTCGTGGCGTCGATCAGGAGGAACTCCTCTTCGGCGCCCACGAGCAGGGCGCCGGGTTCGGGCTCACCCACGCGGTGCGCCGGGTGATTGTGCGGCATCGGTGCTGGCGGGGTCAGCGGTGTCCGGAACCCGGACGGCCCCTGCCACCAGCCACAGCGCCCGCTGGCGGGGGTCGTCGAGCAGGTTCTCGGGGCGCCACTGGATGCCGAGCACCGGGCGGCCCGAGAGCTCGAGCGCCTCGATCGTGCGGTCGCCGGCCCACGCGACCGGGCGTAATCCGGGAGCCGGCCGCTCCACCGCCTGGTGATGGATGCGGTTCACCTCGAGGCGTCGCACGCCGGCGAGCTTCCGCAGCAAGGAGTCGTCGGCGATCTCCACCTCGTGGACCGGGACTCCCCGTTGCTCGGCCAAGAGGTGGGCCTGGGTGGTGACGTCGGGCAGGTGCTGGACGAGCGTCCCGCCGAGTGCGACGTTGAGCACCTGGCAGCCGCGGCAGATGCCGAGTACCGGCAGGGCACGCTCGACGGCCTGGTGTGCCAGCTCGATCTCGGCCACGTCGCGCTCGGTGTCGACGCCGCCGATGTCGTGGGAGGGGTGCTCGCCGTAGCAGGAGGGGTCGACGTCGCCGCCGGTGAGCAGGAGGCCATCGACGCCGTCGAACTCATCGGCTGCCGGGGTCCCGGGGAGTGCTGCCACGACGCGGGGTCGGCCCCCGGCACCGCGCACGGCCTCGACGTAGTCACGCTCGGCGACCAGGAGGTCCCGGCCGGCGCTCTCGATGCGCCGGGCGGTGACGGCGATGATCGGTCTGCGGGGCGTGGCGGCTCGAACGCTCCCCTTGGGCCCGGACGCCAGATGAATCGGAGGGCATCTCGGTCACTTACCCGGCTTCGCCGGGATCTATGACTCCCCTGCCCGGGCGTGCCGAGCGTCAGGCGGGGGTGGCGGGGTGGGCCGCTTTCGGCGGGGCGAGGAACTGTTCGACGGCCCCCGCGATGCCCTGGGCGATCACCGCCTGGCCTGAGGCGCCCTGTGCCAGGGTGCCTTCGTAGGGGTCGGTCAGGTAGAGCGGTTCGATGAGCGCACCGGGCATGGTGCTCGGCGTCGTGAAATAGCCGGTCTCGGCGGGTCCGAGCAGCATGAGGTGGTCGTAGGCGGCCGAGGCGGCCGCCAGTCCGCCGTCGGCTGGGTTGCCAACCGAGGACCCGAGGCCCGTGTCGTCTTGGACCCCGTCGTTCGGGATCCCCCAGCCCTCGGCATCCATGGCCCACAGCACCGCATTCTGCAGGTCGGTGGCGAGGGCTAGGTTCGATTGGGCGAAGGGGCGGTCCGAGTCGTAGGCGGCGATGGACCCGGCGTTGGTCGACTCGTAGCCGGCGTCCATGTAGATCCCCACCAGCGCGCTGGCCTTCGACAGGTTGGCGCACTCGTCGCGTGCGGCGACGTCGTCGTGGGCGCCTTGGAGCGACAAGAGGCCGTCGTCGACGTCGGCCGGCCCGAGCCGCAGCACGGTGGTGTCCTGCGTCCTCGAGACGACGACCCGGAAGCCGTGGGCACGCAGGATGGCCATGCTGGCCAGCTCGATCGGGAGGTTGATCTGCGATTCGGCGATCTGGCTGCCATCCTCGGTCGTCCCCACACCGCCGGGGTCGATGCCGCCGTGGCCGGCGTCGAGGAAGACGGTCTGGTGCCGGTTGCCGCTGGTCGGCGCGAAGGCCATGCACGCGCCCGTGGCGAACATCGCAGGGTCGAGGGCGATTCCCTTGGCTGCCTGCGAGCTCACCGCTCTGGCCGACGCCGCCCCGGCGGCCGAGAGCGGGCCGAGCAGCGCCGAGGCGCCGAGGACGGCACCCCCGAGGAGCGCGCCGCCGACCCGATGGGGACCCCGGCGTCGTCGCACCCGTCCATCATCCCCCGAGAGCCCGCAGGTGCAGCGTCACCTGCGACTTCGTGGAGAAGAGAACACGAAGATCGCTCGTCGGCGTGGCGGCGGTCGATCGCCCTGGTGCAGTATGCGCTCTGGACGAGGAGGACCCGACATGGAGATCAGTGGTCGATCGGTAGTGGTGACCGGGGGGGCGAGCGGGATCGGGCGATCGCTGTGCGAGGCGTTCGCCACCGCCGGCACACGCGGCACGGTGGTCGCCGACCTCGACGGCCCCGGCGCCCAGGCCGTGGCGGACGCCCTGGTGGCCGAAGGGCACCCGGCGATCGCCGTCACCACCGACGTGGCCAAGGAATCCGACGTGCTGGGGCTCATCGCCGCCGCCGAAGAGGCGTTCGGCCCGATCGACATCTTCTGCGCCAATGCCGGGATCATCGCCGTGGGCGGGGTGGAGCTCGGAAACGAGACATGGGAGCGCATGTGGGCGGTCAACGTGCAGAGCCACATCTACGCCGCCCGTGCCCTCATCCCGAAGATGCTCGATCGCCACGAGGGCTACCTCGTGCACACCGCGTCGGCCGCGGGGCTCTTGACCCAGCTCGGCTCGGCTCCTTACAGCGTGACCAAGCACGCCGTGGTCGCCCTGGCGGAGTGGCTCTCGATCACCCACGGCGACGCGGGACTGCGCGTCTCATGCCTGTGCCCCCAGGGCGTGTGGACGGCGATGACCGGAGCGGACACGAAAGAGACGCACGAGCTGACCGCGTCGACAGCCGGCCGTGACGGCATGCTCGAGCCCGAGGTGGTGGCCGCCGCCGTCCTCGCCGCCGTCGCCGAGGAGCGCTTTTTGGTCCTCCCGCACCCCGAGGTCGCCGACTACGAGTTGCGGCGAGCGGGGGACCGGGAGCGTTGGCTGCGCGGCATGCGCAAGGTCCAGGCGAGCATCGCCGACCTGGCCCTCTAACGAGCGCCACCACGGGTGCCGTCCGCCCCGAGCGCGGCGGCGAGGTCGGCGAGGAGCGCCGGGGTGCCTTCGATGCCCGGCGCGCAGCCGAAGATGTGGAAATCCGGGCGCTGGAGGACGACGCCGGCGCCGAGCGAGCCCATCCAGGCCGCGTACGTCCCCTCCACGTCGGTCACCGGCCCGTCGTCGAGCACGACCATGAGCCCCCCGATGCGGGCGAACCACTCGAGGAGGGCAAAGGGAAGCCCATCGGCGGGGTCGCCCGCCCTACTCAGGAGGAGCCACCCGGCGCCCACCAGGTCGTCGAGGCGCCCGCGGCGCCCGTCGATCTCGACGATCCCCTGTGCGCACAGCTCGCCGGCGCCCGGGTCCGACGGCCTGGTGACGCCGGGGCCGATCGGGGGCTCGGGAGGAGGGACGACCGGGCCCGTCTCGCGCACGGCGGCCGTCATCGCCTCGTCGCGCACGGCGGCCTCGGCGGGGTCGGTGACGCAGATGACCTTGCCGAGATCGACCGAGAACTCGATCTCGGCGCGCACTTGCGGGGCGCGCTCGGTCCCGTAGGTGTCGAGGAGCCGGTCCGGGGCATGACCGCCCAGGACGAGGTCGAGCTTCCACGCCAGGTTGGCGGCGTCGCGCAACCCCGAGCACAACCCCTGCCCGGCAAAGGGGGGCATCTGGTGGGCGGCGTCGCCGGCCAACAGGACCCGGCCATCGCGCCAGCGCTCGACCAGGCTGGCGGCGAACGTGTAGAGCGCGTAGCGCTCGAGCGTGGCCGTCTCGGGGCCGAGGCCCCACGGCTCGAGCAGGCGCCACGCCGTCTCCTCGGTGGCGAGCGCCTCGACGGGCTCATCGGGAAGCCGCATGAACTCGAAGCGCCGCCGGCCCGGTCCGCCCGACACGGCCGTCGTCGGCCGGGCCGGATCGCAGATCTGCACGTTGAGCGGGCGCCAGGGGCGCGCGTCGCGGGGCAGCACGTCGACGATCAACCAGTCGAAGAAGTAACCCCAGTCCTCCACCGGCGTACCGAGTAGACCCCGCACGGTGCTCTGTGCGCCGTCGCACCCAAGGACGAAGCGTGCGCTGACGGTCCCGGGCCGCCCCCCGCCCGCGGGCAGCAGCGACAGGGTGGCCTGCTCCTCGGACTGCTCGATGGCGGCTACTTCGTCGCCCCGGCGGACCGAGACGCTCGGCAGCGAGTCCACGAGCGCCACGAGGGCGGCCTCGAGGTCGGGTTGGCTGAACATGGTCGACGACGGCCATCCCGACGGGCCGCTCAGCCCCTCGACCCCGAACGTGAGCAGCGTCGCCCCGTTGGCGGAGCGCCACTCGTAGGCGTCCATCGGCTCGGTCACGGCTGCAAGTTCGCCCATCACGCCAAGCCCTTGGAGGATCCTGGCCACCTCGTGGTCGAAGTGGACGGCGCGCGGCAGGGGATAGGGGACCGGCCGTCGCTCGAGCACGACCACTTCCCATCCGCGCCGGCCGACGAGTGCAGCGAGGGCGAGTCCGACGGGTCCCGCCCCGACGACCGCCACGTCGAAGAGCCGGCCCGCCACCTCTCGTGCACCCTCATGCGTCGCCTGCGCGCCGGTGGGGGCGCTCATGCGCAACTGCCTCGTTCGGACGTTCTGGTCACCCCGTTAACGTAGGTGCCTGGTGCCCCCGACTGCTGCAGTGACGACGGTGAAACGAAGGCCCCGCAACGATCTCGGGCAATACGACGACCTCGTCGACGAGTGGTGGGACCCCTTCGGGTCCTTTGCCATGCTGCACTGGATCGCCGAGGCGAGGGCAGCGCTCATCCCGCCGGCCGTGGTCAGCGGGGCGGTCCTTGTCGACGTGGCATGCGGGGCCGGTCTCCTGTCCCCCCATGTCGCGCCGAAGGGCTACCGCCATGTCGGCATCGACCTCACGTCCTCGGCGCTCGCCCTCGCCGCCGGCCACGGCGTCGCTGCCGTCCGGGGCAACGCCATGTCCCTGCCGCTGGCGAGCGGCGTCGCCGACGTGGTCTGTGCCGGGGAGATCCTCGAGCACGTCGCCGACGTGCCCGCAACAGTGGCCGAGGCCTGCCGGGTGCTGCGACCAGGCGGCCTCTTGGTCCTCGATACCATCGCCGACACGCCGCTCGCCCGCCTGCTCGCCGTTGGCGTTGCCGAGCGGGTCCCCGGGGGCGCCCCACCGGGGCTCCACGACCCCGCGCTCTTCGTCGATCGGCGCGCCCTGCAGACCGAGTGCGCGCGCCACGGGATCCGCCTGGCCATGCGAGGAATGCGGCCCTCGGTGCCGGATCTGGTGCTCTGGCTGGCGCGCCGGCGCCCGGCGGCGCGCATGGTCCCCACGTTCACGACGTCGGTCCTGTTCCAGGGCCACGGCACGAAGGAGCACCCGTGACCAGACAGCCCTCCGCGGTGGTGACCGGTGCCGCCAGCGCCTATCCCGCCGTGCGCTCTCAGGAGGAACTCTGGGACACCTTCATGGCGCCCACACTCGGGGCCAGCCGCTGGTCCCGGCGCATCTTCCTGGCGGCCGGGGTGCGGCAGCGCCACCCGGCCTTTGACCCGAGCAAGGAGGACATCTCGAGCTACTCGACCGGCGAGCGCATGGCCCGCTACGTCGATGAGGCGGTGCCACTCGGCCGTGAGGCGGTCGAGGGTGCCCTCGACGCCGCCGGCATGAAGGCCGCTGACGTCGGGCTGCTCGCCGTCGTTTCGTGCACTGGCTACGCCACGCCGGGGGTGGACATCCGCCTGGCCAAGGAGCTCGGGATGGACCCCGGCCTCCAGCGCCTGTTGGTCGGGCACATGGGGTGCTACGCGGCCCTGCCGGGCCTCGGTGCCGTCAGTGACTATGTGGTGGCCCGTCAGCGCCCGGCCGTGCTCTTGTGCGTCGAGCTGTCGAGCCTGCACATCCAACCCCCGACCGCGGACCTCGAGCAGGTGGTCGCCCATGCGCTCTTCAGCGACGCCGCCTCGGCGCTCGTGGTCGAGCCCGCTGTGGGTGGTTCGAGGCCGGGGCTCCGGGTGGTCGACGTGTCGGCTCGCACCGACGCCGAGACGGCGGGCCACATGACCTGGGACATCACCGACCTTGGGTTCAAGATGGGCCTCTCCCGGCAGGTGCCCGACGTCCTGGCCGTCCACGTCGGACCCATGGTCGAGGACCTCCTCGGGAGAAACGGCGTGGAGCGCGACGAGGTCGCCGGCTGGGCCGTCCATCCCGGCGGCCCGCGCATCTTGGACGTGATCGGCGAGCAGCTCGACCTGGCCGCGACCGACCTCGCCGGGTCTCGCCACGTGCTCGCCGAGCACGGGAACTGCTCCTCGGCCACCGTGCTGCTCGTGCTCGACGAGCTCGTCCATGCCAGGGTGGCCGAGCCCGGTCGCTACATCGTGGCCATGGCCTTCGGGCCGGGCCTCACGCTCTACGCCGCCCTGCTCCAGGTGGTCGAACCGGGCCGCTCAGCGCCTCGTGACCAGCTCAGTGGCGAGGGCGAGCGCACCGACTAGCGCCGCGTCCTCGGCGAACCGGGCGAGCACCAGCTTGGGGGGGAAGGGCACCGCCGCCTCCAGGCCGGCGCGCAGCGGGCCCTCGAACGAAGCCCACGAGCCGGTAAGGCCGCCGCCGACGGCGATGCGGCTCGGGTCGAGGGCGATGGCCAGGTTGACCACGTGGAACGAGAGCTCGGCGACGGCGTGTGCCGTCGCCTCGGAGGCGGCCGGGTCCGAAGCCGCGACGCCGAAGAGGCCCGCAGCCGAGGCGGGGGCGCCGAGACGAACGGCGTCCTCGGCGAGAGAGCGGCCGCTGGCAGCGTCTTCAAGGGTGCGGCGCGCGGTCAGTCCCACGTCGTCCATCGAGCGCAGGCTGTACCCGATCTCGCCGGCCGCATTGTGGGCGCCCTCGAGCACGCGGCCCCCGACCACCAGTGCCGCCCCGAGGCCCGTGCCGAGGTTCACGTAGAGGCCGGGGTCGGCGTCGAGAAGTGCGCCCCAGCGCGCCTCGGCTCGAGCCGCCGCCTTCACGTCATTGACCGCCGCCACCTCGACGCCGAACGCGTCACCCACCTCGGCGGCGAGGGCGATGCCGCCCCACCCCCCGATGGTCTCGGCCAGGTCGATGTGCCCGGCACGGGGCACGCCGATGGTGGCGACGCCCACCGCCGCGAGGCGGGTGGCGTAGGGCGAGAGGAGGGCCCGCAGGAGCTCGATGGAACGCCCGAGCACGTCGCGGGCGCCCTGGTGGCGCTGCGTCGGGACACTGGCGGTTGCGAGCCTGGTCCCCTCGAGGTCCGAGACAGCCGCGGCGACCTTCGAGCCCCCGATGTCGAGTGCCCCGACGATCGCGGACCCGTCGGTGACCGGTGTCACTGTCGCCCCCCCGTCATCGTCCGCACCGGCGCCGAGCGTAGGCGAGGGCGACTGCACTCCCCGGGTCGATGCGTTGACATGCCGACTACTGGGTAGGTGAACGAATCTTCCCAATGTCGATAAACGGAGGTAGCGATGGAGAACACCGACTGGAAGAACCAGCCCGACGAGGCAGATTTCGGTGCGGCGCGCACCTATCTCTCCCTTCTGGTCGAGCCCTCGGAGGCCAAGGCCCTCGCCAAGGCCCTGGAACACGATGAGCAGATCGTCCGCTACCGGGCGGTCGACCTGCTGCGGGCGAGCGGGCTGCCGCTCGCCGACGCCGAGAACCCCGAGGTGGCCAGGGACCTGTCGAAGGTGAAGTTCGGGACCCGGCTCTCGCCCGTGCTCCTCGTGCGTGGGGAACCGCTCGTCATTGCCGATGGCTATCACCGGGTCTGCGCCAGCGTCCACCTCGGCGCTCACGAGACCGTTCCCTGCCGGATCGTGACCCGTCGCACGTGAGGGAGGGTGACAGGCGCGAGGTCCCCGAGTAGCGTCGCCCACGTTGTCGGGCGGTTCCGCCCCCGTGGAATCGAGTGCGCATGAGCGATGATCAGGTACGTGGTGCCCGACGCACCATGCGCGCCACAGGAGCAACGGCCGGGCGGGTTCCGACCCCGCCCAGTAGCACGAATCGCACCGCCAGCCACAGTGACGATCCGCTCAGCGCGCTGGTGTGGCTGGTCACCGCCGTGGCCCTCACCGGCGACACCCGTCCGGCCGAGGAGCTAAGCCGCCGGGTCGGTGAACTGGCCAGCGCGGCGATCGCCGACGTCACCCACCTCGTCGGCTCCGCCGTCGCCGACCTGTTTGGACGGCCCACTGGCGAGGCGCCGACCGAGCCCGCAGCGTCCGTCCCGATTCAGGCTGCCTCGTCGGTGGTCGTCGACCGCCCGGCGCGCCTCCCCGCGCCGGGCCGCTCGGAGGCCTAGTGCGATCCCCTGCCACGATGGCCGTGGGCGTCCTTGCCGTGGTGGGAGTGGTTCGCCGAATGGGATTGGACCTTCGAGCCTGAACGGGTCACCGCCCGGCGGCGTCCGACGTAGCCGCCCGCCACGAGCACCACCAGCAGGATCGCCATCACCAGCCAGATCAGCACTTGTCGTCTCCACCGCTCGTAGCACCGTTGCCGGCGCCAAGCTACCCGAGCGCCCGAGCGCCCGAGCGCCCGAGCACCCCCGTGGGGCGGTTGTGCCCGGCGAGGCTCGGGCACTACGTTGCGATCGGCCCTAGGGCCGCGATCGAGGAGGGCGAATGGGCGACGGTACGGTTCCCTTGGTGGACTATCTGGTGCTCGGCGACACGCCGCACCTCGAGGTCGCCGAGTGCGTGGCGTGCGGAGCGCACTACTTCGACCGGCGCAACGCGTGCGCGGCCTGCTCGGGAACCGAGTTCACCACCGTCGCACTGCCGGCCGAGGGTGAGCTCAAGACGTTCACCATCGTGGCCTTCGCCGCACCCGGCGTGCCGGTGCCATTCGTCGCCGGCGTCGTCGACCTCGGCGGGACGAGCGTGCGGGCCAACGTGATCAACGTCGAGCCCGACGCGGACCATGTGACCCTGGGCATGAAGGTCCGACTGGCCACGTATTCGATGGGCACCGACGAGGCTGGGACCGAGGCTGTCGGCTTCGGGTTCGAGCCGTTGAGCTGAAAGGCACCTGACCGTGGCGAGTGACGACATCTGGATCCTCGGGATCAACATGACCAAATTCGGCAAACACGCCGACAAGGACATCATCGACCTCGCGTCCGAGGCTGCCCTGGCGGCGCTGGCCGACGGCGGGGTGACCATGCGCGACATCGGCGTGCTGGCGGCGGGCAACCTCATGCACGCGAGCGGCGGCGTGGGCCAGCAGCTGCAAAAGCAGATCGGCCAGACCGGCATTCCCGTGTTCAACGTGGCCAACGCGTGTGCCACCGGCGCCACCGCGCTGCGCACGGCCATCATGGCCATCAGAGCGGGGGAGTGCGACACTGGCCTCGCCGTCGGGGTCGAGAAGCTCTCGGGTGCGGGGCTCCTGGCCGGGGGCTCGCGGAAAGAGGACGCTGCGAACTGGACGCCGAGCGGTCGCTACGGGGCCATCGCCGCGATCGACGGGCGGGTGGGCACCGAGACCATGCCGGGCGTCTTCGCCCAGATCGGCATGGAATACGGCCACCGCTACGGCGGGACGAGCTTCGAGTTGTTCGCCCGCATCTCGGAGAAGAACCACGCCCACTCCACCCTCAACCCCCTCGCCGCTTACTCGAAGCGCTTCACGCTCGAAGAGATCATGGGCGACCTCATGATCGCCTACCCGAACACCCGGCCGATGTGCTCGGCCAACTGCGACGGCGCGGCCGCCGCGGTGGTGGTGAGCGGGGCCAAGTTGAAGACCCTCTCGCTCGAGCAGCAGCGCCGGGCGGTCAAGGTCTCAGCCTCGGTTCTCACCTCCGACCCCTGGGAGGAGGGCTGCCAGGTGCTCCCCAACGTCAACACCCTGACCCGCAACGCCGCCTCTCAGGCCTATGAGCTCGCCGGCGTCGGCCCCGAGGATCTCGATCTCGTCGAGCTGCACGACTGCTTCGCCACCGCTGAGCTCGTGCACTACGACAACCTCGGCCTGTGTCCCGAGGGCGGTGCCGTCGACTTTTTCCAGTCCGGGGCGACCTGGCGTGACGGCTCCACGCCCGTCAACGTGTCGGGCGGCCTCGAGTCGAAGGGCCACCCGATCGCCGCCACCGGCATCGCCAACATCTGGGAGGTGGCGACCCACCTGCGCGGCGAGGCCGGCGACCGCCAGATCGAGGGAGCGACCGTCGGCCTCGCCCACGTCATCGGGCTGGGCTCAGCCTGCGGGGTGCATATCCTGGAGCGCTCTGCCGCCTAGCGGCCAGGTGCTCAGCTGCCCGGTGGTGACAACGCCGCACAGGCGGCGACCTCGGCCGCGCTGACCGGAACCGCGGCGGTCAGGTCAGGTGGGGTGAGGAAGGGCGGCCGGCTGGCGCCCAGCTCCAAGGTGTCGAGCAGGTTCGAGGCGTTGGCGTCGCGATTGGACAAGGCGGGAAGGTTCCACTTCGTCTCCAGCAACTTCAGCACCGAGGTGTGGTCGTGGACCACGTGGGAGACGTAGTTGCGTCTCGCCCAGGGGGAGACGACGACGGCGGGCACCCGGAAGCCGGTCCAGCTGAACAGGTCCCCGTCGAGCTCGGCGGTGGGGACGTCGGGGGCGATGTCGTCGGGTCGAACGGCCGGCCGGGGTGCGACGTGGTCGTAGTAGCCCCCGTGCTCGTCGTAGAGCCAGATCAGCATGGTCTCGGGCCACCCGGGCCCCGCCATGGCGGCGTTGATGACCGAGGCGGCAAACTGCTCGCCGTTTTGGATGTCCTGGGGATTCTCCTCTGACGAGCTGGTGAAGTTCGGGTCCACCAGGCTGAAGGCGGGGAGGGTGCCGGCAGCAGCGTCGGCGAAGTACGTGGCGATCGGGACGATGTTGTCGGCGTACTTCGAGCCGAGGTAGGGGAACAGAAGGCTCGAGGGAAGGTTCGAGTAGTAGTTCTTCCACGGGATCGAGAAGTGGCTCAGCAGTTCGAAGACCGTGCCGAAGCCGCCGGGGCGAAACGACGTGGTTGCACCCCCGGGGAACGAGTCGTCGACCAGGCCGAACGACGACCCGGCCGTCAGGAAGCGGCGGTTCGGGTCGGTCTGGGCCATCGTCGAGCAGAACCACCGGTCGCAGAGCGTGAAGGTGCGCCCGAGCGAGTAGTAGAAGGGCAGGTCTGCCGCGCCGTAATAGCCCATCGGTGTCGTCCCCTTGGCCAGGGCGAACCCGTCGTTCTTGCCGTGGTTCCACGAGGTGTGGCTGACCACCCAGTCCTGGGAGATGTCCACGTCGGACTGACAGACCGACGGCGAGGGGAAGACCACGACAGCCTGGCCGTCAGGGCCCGGGTTGGAGTCCGTCGGCTTCCCGGCTGCGTCGAGGGTGAAGCCATCGCCGCGCCCGAGCATCCCGAAGTAGTTGTCGAACGAGTGGTTCTCCATCATGACCACCACGATGTGGCGGATCTTGGGCAGGGTGTCGACGCCGGCAGGACGGCGCGGGAACGGCCGGTCGCCGGCTTTGAAGATGGTGGTCGGCCCCACACCGCTGGCCCCGGCAAGCGAGCGCACGCTCCCGAGCCCCATCGAAGCCCCGGTGCCGGCGAGCCCGGCGGCCGCCATTGACTTGAGGAGGCCTCGTCTCGACAGCGGTTGCTTCACGGGGCACCCTTCGCCGTTGGGGGACCAGGCGAGACTAACGACGATGGCACGCCCACACGGTCATCGTCACCGGATTCTCAGCTGAGCCTGCGCCCTCTGGACGCTGCATGCTGGCTCAGGTGGCGAGCGTCCCGCGTCCCGCCACCCTGGCGGTGCCGATCTGCTCGCCGCCGGAAAAGGCGTGGGTCCCGAGGGCGTTGTCGAGGAAGACGGCACCTTGCGACGAGAGGGCGAGCCCCACGCCGGTGTAGTCCACCCGTCGGTGCGTCCCCCGCTCGCTGGTGAGGGTGATCCCGGTCGCCGGCTGCTCCTTCAACAAGACGTCGAAGAGCTGGAACGTGGTGCCCTGTGACGTGCGGACGAACACGGCCGGCGTCGGGAGGAAGTCGAGTTCGATGTTGCTGAGTGACACCGAGCGGTTCGTGTCGGTGTCGGTGACGGTAAGCGAGCCGGCATGGTCCACCGTCCCCCATCCGCTCTCGGACCAGATGAGGCCCCCGCTCACGGGGAAGGCGAGCGCGCCGTGTGCAGCGGCGGGGCTGCCCGCCGCGGTCAGCACGATGCCGGCGCGGTCGAGCCTTCCGGCCGCCGGCGCCTCCAGCGTCACCGTCGTTGTACCGCCGGCGAGATGGACCCCGTTGATCCATCCCGCCTGGCTGCAGGCCCCGGCCACGGTGCCGAGCAGCGCCACGGTGCCCGCTCCGAGACCTGCGCCGAGCACTACTGCGATCCTGCGGTTGCGCACTCGACTGCGATCCATGGCGTCTCCCTTGTCTCTGCGCAGTGTGCCTGTGGCGCAGGGCCGCAGGACCTGTTGTCGTTCTAGTCGGAGCTGACCGTGAGCGTTGCGCCCAGGCCCACATGCCCCGAGCGGTTCACGTCCGGAAGGCGGCGTGGTGGGTGTGGGTCTACCTGGCCCCCTCAGGGTGGTGTCGTCCTGCGCAGTTCAACGCGGGTGACGGGATCTCGCCCTGGTGCGACCTCGACGTCCTGGGGCTTGGAACCTGCCCGTGCACCTCCCGGCCAATCGTGCCCTGGCTCGCCCGAACAGACGGACAACGACGGGGTGGTCGTCGCGCCTGGTGGTCGCCAGCGGAAACGCCGTCGCAGACGGCGGTGATCTTCGCCGGAGCGTTTCCCAGGAGGTCTAGGCTTGACCGATGTTCTGTCGCCCTTGAGGCGGTCGGCGTTCGAGGGGGAGGGACGTGGCAGTCGAAGAACCGCTCGGTGCGAGCGTCGAGGCGGTCCAGGCTGACGCGCCCGACGAAGCGACCTCGGGAACCGGTGGCCTCGCCGCCCAAGTCGCCGAACGGCGGGCCAAGCGCGAAGCTGTGCGCGAACTCGGTGAGGATCCCTATCCCAGCCGCTACGACCGCACGCACACCGCAGCCGCCGTCCACGGCGAGCACCCCGATCTCGCACCCGACTCGAGGACCGGCGAGCACGTGGCTGTGGCCGGCAGGGTCGTCAGCGTACGCGGGCACGGGAAGCTCTCCTTTGCCACCGTGCGCGACTGGACCGGGCCCATCCAGCTGATGCTCGCGATCGACCGCCTCGAGCCGCCGTCGCACGAGGTGCTCGCGCAGCTCGACGTGGGGGACTGGGTCGGCGCCGCAGGCGAAGTGGTGACGACCCGCAAGGGTGAGCTCTCCGTCGACGTCACCGAGCTGCGCCTCCTGTCGAAGGCGCTGCGTCCCATCCCGAGCTCCTGGTACGGGGTGAGCGACCCGGAGACCCGCTACCGCCAGCGCGAGCTGGACCTGCTGGTCAACGAGGACAGCCGGCGGATCTTCGATGTCCGGTTCAAGACACTGGCGTCGATGCGGCGCTCCCTCGTCGAGCTCGACTTCTTGGAGGTCGACACGCCGATCCTCCAGCCGCAGGCCGGCGGTGCGCTCGCACGTCCTTTCGTCACCCGGGCCAATGCACTCGATATCGACCTGACGCTGCGGATCGCCCCCGAGCTGTACCTGAAGCGGCTGGTGGTCGGCGGCTACGAGCGGGTGTTCGAGATCGCCCGGAACTTTCGGAACGAAGGCATCGACACGCGCCACAGCCCCGAGTTCACCGCCCTCGAGGCCTACCGGGCCTTCGGCGATGTCAACGACGGAATGGACCTGACCGAGCACCTCCTGACCACGGCTGCGACCGACGCCCTGGGGCGCTCCAGCGTCACCTCCGGTGAGCGCACCATCGACCTGAGCCCCCCGTGGCCGCGCCGGCACCTCCTCGAGATGTTGGACGAGGTTCTCGGACGCAAGGTGCACCCGGAGATGGACGTGGTGGAACTTCGCGCTGTCTGCGATGCCCATGAGGTTGCGTATCTGGAGGACTGGGGACCCGGCAAGCTGGTCTTCGTGCTCTACGACCAGGTGCTCCAGCCGACCATCGTGGACCCGGTCTTCATCGTGGGCTACCCCGTCGAGGTCTCGCCGCTGGCCCGCCACACCGATGGAGACCCCACGATGGCGGACCGCTTCGAGCTGGTGATCGACGGGAAAGAGCTGGCGAACGGCTACAGCGAGCTCAACAACCCCGACGAGCAGCGTGAGCGCTTCGAGACCGAGGCGCGCGCCGCGGCTGCCGGCGACCTCGAGTCGCACCCGGCCGATCTCGCCTTCATTCGCGCGCTCGAGTACGGGCTCCCCCCGACCTCGGGCATCGGCATCGGTGTCGATCGGCTGGTCATGTTGCTGGGCGAGGTGTCCTCGATCCGCGACGTGATCCTCTTCCCGGTCCTGCGGCCCGAGGCCTCGTGACCTCGGGCGCCACCGACGCCGGCTCGCTCGACGCGAGCGCCACCGGTCCGGTGGACGTCGCCGAGGTGCCACCCGAAGACGCAGAGCCAGTCGCTCGATCAAACGGCGCAGGGGCCCGCGCACCTGAGCTCGTTCCCGACTTCGTCCACCTGGAGGTCCCCCGGGGCGGCCGATGTTTCGTGGTGAGCGACCTCCACCTGACCACGACACCGGGTGAGGCGGCGGCCACCGCCACCGCCACCATCGTCGGCGCGCTCGAAGAGTGGAAGGCACCCGGACTGCTCGTGATCGCCGGGGACGGCTTCGAGATGCTCGCCGGCCCCCCCGACCTCGATCGCATCCTGGACGCCAACGCCGACTTCACCCGTGAGGTCAGTGCGTTCGCAGCACGAGAGGACCATCAGGTGGTGGTCCTCCCGGGCAACCACGACGGGCAGATCGCCTGGGACCCCGCAGCGGTTTCGGTGGCGAAGCGGCGACTCGGTGCCGTGGCGGTCGCGCTCGCCTGCGATGTCACCTTTCAGACGGGAGCGGGCCCCGAGGTGGTGCGCATCGTGCACGGGAACCAGCTCGACCCCTACAACGCCTTTCGGGACCCCCGCTCGCCGATCGACACCCCCTTCGGCCACCACATCGTCACCGAGGTGGTGCCCCAGTTGAAGGCTCGCCAGGAGAGCGGGTCGATCCTCGAGGGTGTCGAGTACCTGAACGAGGCGGGGGAGATCACCGACTTCCTGGCGTCGAGGGTCCTCTACCGCAAGATCGTGGGCCGGGCGTGGTGGTTGGCCGTCCCGTTCCTCGCCGCCATCGCCCTTCGCCTCTTGACCTTCATCCCCGGGGTCGGCGGGCTCCTGCACCAGCACGCCATCTACTGGCTGGTTGTGTTCGGCATCTTGGTGGTGCTGGTGGTGCTGGTCGCCGTGGTGACGGCGGCGGCGACCATGCTGAGGGCGAACCGCTCACTGGCCGAGTCGACGGTGGGCCAACGCGGCGGCGCGGCGATCCACAATTCGAATCCCCGAGAGCTCGCTGCTCGCCTGGTGAACGAGGGCTACGCCGGACTCATCAGCGGCCACACGCATGAGCCTGAGCTCTCGGTGGTCCGCCAGGGGTTCTATGCCAACACGGGCTGCGGAACCGAGGTGGTGATCGCCCACAAGGCGCGCTTCGGGCTCCCGCGAACGTTCGTCCAGTTGCGCCGCTTCTCGCGCGTGGAGGTCGACGCCGGGTCCGAGCTCAGGGTGCGCCTGGTGCTGGTCGAGCACCCGATCCGCTCACCGAGCATCCTCGAGCGGCTGGCGACGACACCCGAGAAGCTGCGCCCATCGGTCCCGACGGTGGTGGGCGCGTTGCCCGACGGCGAGACATGGCCCCTCGACGAGGCCGAGCTCGGGCCGTGGACTCGGCGGCGACTGGTTCGCCAGGCGGCCTGGTTCCTGCTGGTGGCCGCCGGTGCGCTCAACATCGTCTTCGCCCTCCTCTGGCCCGTCCGGGCGACGAGGGCGGTCGACTGGTGGCTGCCCTTCGGGGCCCACCCGATCTCGGGCGCCGGGGCCATCTTGGGGGGCCTCGCCCTGCTCGGCCTCGCCAAGGGTGTCCGCTTCGGGTACCGGCGAGCCTGGGCGGCGGCCATCCTCGTGCTCTTGGTGAGCTCGGTGGTGCGATTCTCGAGGGGCAGGGGCATCGAGGGCTCGGTGATCGCCCTGATGCTGGTCTGCTGGCTCATCTCCCAGCACGTCCACTTCCGGGTGAGCCCGCCGGGGACGCGCCGCTATGTCGGGTGGGTCATCATCTCGGTGCTGACGGTGATCGCGGTGCTGGCCGGCGCGGACGTGGTGTTCCCGACGGGCCAGGGCGAGCGGGGCGACGTGACGGCCCTGGTGCTTGGCGCCGCCGTCCTGCTCATCCTCATTGTGGCGCGACCGGGCCGCTACCGGCCGAGGACGGGCGCGGACCGCGACGACGCCTTCGACCGGGCGCGTGACATCGTGAGCCGCTGCGGCGGCGACACCCTCGACTACTTCGCGCTGCGCGACGACAAGTCGTGGTTCTTCAGCGGCGAATCGGTGGTCGCCTACACCGTCTTGAACAGGGTGATGCTCGTCTCGCCGGACCCCGTCGGGCCCCCCGGCGAGCGAGAAGAGGTGTGGTCCGACACGATGGAGTTCGCGGACCAAAACGGCTGGACGGTCGCCGTGCTCGCCGCCCGGGAGTCGTGGTTGCCGATCTATAGGAGCGCGGGCATGCGCGACGTCTACATCGGCGACGAGGCCATCGTCGACTGCAGCACGTTCTCACTCCAGGGTAAGGCGATGAAGTCCTTGCGGGGCGCCTACAACCGGGTCTCGAAGAGTGGCTGCACCGTCGAGGTCATGGACCCCGTGGCCGTCTCGGGGGTGCTGAAGGAGCAGCTGCTCGAGCTCATGACCGAGACCCGCCAGGGTGAGGTGGAGCGGGGCTACTCGATGACCCTCTCGCGGATGTTCGACCCCCGTGACGATGGCCTCCTTCTCGCGGTCTGCTTCGACGCCGAGCGCCGGCCAATGGCCTTCAACCAGTACATCCCGGCCCGTGCCATCGAGGGGTACTCCCTCGACGTCATGCGCCGGACGAACGCTCCCGACGCGCCCAACGGGTTGACCGACTTCGTGATCATCGAGACCATCAAGTGGATGGCCGACAACGGCTACCGCGGGCTCGGCCTCAACTTCGCCACCATGCGGGCCGTCGTGGCCGGCGAGGACAATGGTGGGCCGTGGCGCCACATGGAGCGCTCCGTCCTCCACCGGTTCAGCGACACCATGCAGATCGAGTCGCTGTGGGTCTTCAACAAGAAGTACGGGCCCGAGTGGCGTCCCCGCTACGTCGTCACCGACGCGTCGGGCCACGCGCCGCGTGCCGGACTGGCCATCGCCCGGGCCGAGGCGGTCACCGAGTTGCCGTTCGTCGGTCGGCTGCTCAATGCCCGTGGTGACACGAACCAGCCGGCAGCTACTCCCCGGGCACCGGGCGTGGATGTCGCCCTGGCCGAGCCCGCGGGGTCGCCGCACTCGTCGGCGCGCGACGCCGAGCCGTCGGCGTGAACTGGTCACCCGGCGCCGCGAGGACCCGGCACCGGTGTTGATCGGCGTCAACGTCTCGAGCGTCTCGGGTTGGTTCCCTCCGGCGGTGATTCTCGTGGCGGCCGTCACGCTCGTCCTCAGCATCGGCTGGTACATCGGAGGTTGGAAACTCCAGCTCCTGGTGGGGCTGCCCACGAGCCTCGGGCTCGTAGTCATCGTCACGGCCGCCACCTGCACCCCGGCGTTCTCATGAGCGCGTTCTTGGCGCTGCTCTCGGCGTTCTGCAACGGGTGCAGTGCCGTGCTCCAGCGTCTGGCCAACATCGATGCACCGCCCGACAAGGGTGTCGTCAAGGTGGCGTGGTTCCTGATCCGCCAGCCGCTCTGGCTCCTCGGGGGTGCCTTCCTCGTCGGCACCCTGCTGTTCTCGGCCGGTGCGCTCTATTTCGGCACGTTGGCCGTCGTGCAGCCGCTGCTCGTGACCGAGCTCGTCTTCACCCTCGGCCTGCGCCAGGTTTGGCTCCACGACCGTATCCCGGGTCGGTCGTGGTTGGCCGCCCTGCTTATCTGCGGCGGCCTCGCTGGCTTCCTTGTCATCGCCCAACCGAAGGAGGGGAGCCGCGTGCCCACCCTCGGCATGTGGCTGGTGGTGGTCTTCACCCGTGCTGCGGTGGTCGGGATCCTTTTGGCCTTCGCACAGCGGGGTTCCCCGGCACGCCGGGCCGCCCTCTACGGGGCGGCCACCGGGCTCGTCTGGTCGGTGGACGCTGCCTTCGTGAAAGCGACCACGAATCTGCTGGCCGCACAGGGATGGCTGGCGTTGCTCGTGCACTGGCCCCTCTACGGCGCGGTCATCACCGGCGTGCTGGGCACGTTCCTCCTGCAGGCGTCACTCCACGTCGGGCCCTTGGCCGCGTCCCAGTCCGCCGTGCTCATCGTCGACCCCCTGGCCAGCATCGTGCTCGGGATCGAGGTCTTCGGTGAGCAGCTCAACAACAGCGCGCCGGCGATCACCGGCCAGGTGCTCAGCCTCGCGATGATGGCCCTCGGGGTAGTGCTCATCTCCAAGTGGGCGCCGCCCTCGATGGAGCCGCTGCGCCGCGGTAAGCAGCTGTCGCCGACCTAAGCGGTGACGTGAAGCGGTGGGTTGCACCGTTCCGCGAGCGGGTACGCAGGCCTCGGCGGGGTGGCGCGCCCGGTTCTCGGTACCGTGCCAGTGGCGCACGGGCGCACTGGCGCACCGACGGCGCGGACGGTGGCGATCCGACAAGATGACCCCTGCGGCAGGCGGCTCCGACCGTCCCGTGTTGCGAGGAGGATGGGTGGCGACGGCGCTGCTGACGGATCTGTACGAGCTCACGATGGCGGCCAGCTATTTGCGGCGGGGGATGACCGGTGAGGCGGTGTTCAGCCTCTTCGTGCGCCGCCTGCCCCCCCGGCGCGGCTTCCTGGTGGCGGTCGGCATCGAGTCGTGCCTCTCACACCTCGAATCGCTGCGCTTCGAGGCCGCCGACCTCGCCTACCTGGCCCAGCACGGCTTTCGCGACGACGACCTTGCCGCGTTCGAAGGTCTGCGCTTCACGGGTGAGGTGCGTGCGGTCGAGGAGGGGACCGTGGTGTTCGCCGAAGAGCCCCTGCTCGAGGTCCGTGCCCCGCTTCCCGAAGCCCAGCTGGTCGAGACGCTGCTTCTCAACCAGGTGACGTTTCCGAGCGCCATCGCGTCGAAGGCGGCACGCTGCCGCCTGGCGGCGGCAGGAAAGGTCGACCTCATCGAGTTCGGCTTCCGGCGCACGCACGGCCTCGATGCCGGGGTGGCCGCCGCCCGGTCGGCGGCGCTGGTCGGGTTCAGTGCGACGAGCAACGTGGAGGCCTCCCGCCGTTTCGGGATCCCGCCCGCCGGCACGATGGCCCACAGCTACATCGAGGCGTTCGAGAGCGAACTCGAGGCGTTTCGCGCCTATGGGCGGGATTTCCCCGATAGCGCCACGTTCCTCGTCGACACCTACGACACCTTGGCCGGGGTGCGCAATGCCATCACCGTCATCAAAGAACTCGGCCTCGAGACACGTGCAGCTGTGCGTCTCGACAGCGGCGACCTCGACCGCCTGAGCCGCCAGAGCCGGGAGCTCCTCGACGGGGCCGGACTCGATCGCGTCCACATCTTCGTCTCGGGGAGCCTCGACGAGGACCGGCTCGGCGTGCTGGTGGCGGCCGGTGCACCGATCGACGCGGCAGGCCTCGGCACCCGGCTCAGCACCGCCGCCGATGCCCCCTATCTCGAAAGCGTCTACAAGCTGGTGAGCTACGGGGGTCGGCCGGTGGCCAAGCTCTCGGCCGGCAAGTCCACGTCGCCGGGAGCGAAGCAGATCTTCCGGGACTGGCGCGGTGGCGACCGCATCGGCCTGGCCAGTGAACCCACGCCGAGGGGTGCCGAAGCACTGCTCGGGGTCGTGATGGAAGCCGGGCGCCGGGTGCGGCCCGCTCCGACACCCGAGACTGCGCTTCATGCGGCTCGGGTCCGCTTCGAACGGGACCTGTCGGCACTTCCCCCGATGGCGCTCGAACTGGAGGATCCCGCACCGCTCATCTGCTCGATGACCGACGACCTACGAGAGCTGACCGACCGGGTCCAGGGGCACCTGCGAGCCGGCGCACCGTCACCCGAGGATACGTGACCGCACCGATCAGCCCCCGAGGCGGCTGATGGCGATGAGCGCGTAATTCTCGACGGTCGTGAGCTGCAACGGGCCGGAGTTGGCGTAGCCGAGGTCGAGGATGTCGTTGCCCACCTTGGCGACGATGATGGCTTGGCTCTCATTCACATCGCTGCTGGTGATATTGCTCTGGTAGGCGGTGTTCGTCCCAATCGAGGGCAACGAGAGCGACGAGAAGGTGGCAGTCGTGCCATCACCGATCGTCTCGGTGGGCGGGCACTTCCCGAGGGCCTGAGTCACCTTCGTGTAAGCGGCGTTCAGGGATCCCTTCGGAACGAGCACCTGCTCCACAAGCTCGGGCAGATTGCCCTGCTGGACGAACTTGATCGAGGCGGTGGTCGCTCCCTTCGCCGCACTGAGAGGGTGGGCGTAGCACGTGGCGGCGTAGTCGAGCGTGGCGAGGGTGGTCACCTTCGCTGTCTTCCAAGCCGTACCCATGGAGAGCTTGTTGAGGAGCCGGTCGCGCACGGGCACATCACGCGCACCCGCCGGGAGAGCGGCAATGCTCAGTGTGGCCATGCCGACACTGGCGGCCACGGCGAGTCGGGTTATTCCAAGAGTGATCCGACGCATTCGTCTGCGCTACCCACGCTCGACTGCGTCCATTCGCCCACCCGCTTGCCGAATACTCAGTTCCGGCTCACCAAGATGGCAACTGCGGCTGCTCCGGTGCCTACCCCATCGCCAATCCGGCGAAGGCATCGACAACGCCGCTGCTCGCTTCCTTGGTTCTCTCGATCAGCAGAAGGGATCGCGGTCCGGCTCGGATCGACGCAGCAGCGGGCACCGCCTTGTACCGTCGTTATAGATTTTCGCCATGCAACCCGACATCAGCCTCGGCCATTGGTTCGCTGCACGGGCCGCCACCACGCCGAATCGACGAGCACTGACGTTTGAGGGTACGACCTGGTCGTATGGCGAGATGCAGTACCGGATCGACTGTCTGGCAAACCATCTCCGCCTCGGTGGCGTGTGCCACGGCGACCGGGTCGGCTTCATCGGCCTGAACCAGCCGGCGTTCTTCGAGACGATGTTCGCAGCGGCGCGCCTCGGCGCCATCTTCGTGCCGCTCAACTTCCGCCTGACCGGGCCTGAGCTGATCTTCATCATCGGCGACGCAGGCGTCCACACCCTCGTCGCCGACCCGCAACACCGAGAGGTGATCGAGTCGATCCGAGACGATCTGCCGGTCCGCCGATTTCTGTCCGACGGCGAGGCCAACGGCTGGGAGCCGGTCCATCCGATGCTCGAGCCACTGGACGCCCCAGACCCGGTGGATGCCGACGAGGTGGCGCTAATCATGTACACGTCGGGGACGACCGGCCTGCCGAAGGGCGCCATGCTCACCCACGCGAACCTCTGGTGGAACAACACCAACGCGTTCCACCAGTTCGACGTGCTCGAGAACGACGTCACCCTCGTCGTGGCCCCGCTGTTCCACATCGGTGGACTGAACGTCACCACGCTGCTCACCTGGCAGAAGGGTGGTGAGGTCGTCTTGCACCGGATGTTCGATCCGTCGGCCTGCCTGGAGGACATCTCGCGTTACGGCGTCACCACGATGTTCGGCGTGCCGGCGATGTTCCTCTTCCTGAGCCAGCTGCCGGAATTCGATGCTGCCGACCTGACCAGCGTCCGGACGCTGGTCTGTGGCGGCGCCCCGGTGCCCGAGCCGCTGATCAAGCTCTTCAATGGGCGAGGGGTCCCCATCAATCAGGGCTACGGATTGACCGAGACCGCACCCATGGTCAGCTTCCTGTCACCGGAGTGGTCACTGGAAAAGATCGGCTCTGCGGGACGAGCCCCCCTCTTCGGCGAGATCCGCGTGGTTGACGAGACCAACCGGCCGATCACCTCACCTCGGGTCAATGGCGAGGTGTGCACCCGCGGACCCAACGTCATGAAGGGGTACTGGCGTCGCCCGGACGCGACCGCGGCGGCCATCGATACGCAAGGCTGGTTCCACACCGGTGACGTCGGGTACCTCGACGATGACGGCTTCCTCTACATCGCTGACCGGGTGAAGGACATGGTCATTACCGGCGGCGAGAACGTCTATCCCGCCGAAGTCGAAGGCGTCCTCTATGAGCATCCTGGCGTGGCTGACGTGGCCGTCATCGGCATCGCTGACGAGCGTTGGGGGGAGGCGGTCGTCGCGGTCGTCGCACCTCGCGAAGGCGCGATCGTCACGCTCGACGATCTCCGCAGCTTCGCCGGCGAGCGCCTCGCCCGCTACAAGCTCCCCACGAGGGTCGAGGTGGTCGACATCCTTCCCCGTAACCCGGCAGGCAAGGTCTTGAAGTTTGAACTCCGTGAGCGCTTCGGTTCGGCATGAAGCCACAGCCTCACGGCACCGTGTGGCCGGCCCGCCTGCACGTCAGCCGAGATCTCGGAGCGCTAGCGTCGAGCGCCACTCGATGCCCCCGTACCCGTGGGTCGTAGCAAGGGTGCACGCCCTCTCGAGCAGCGTTCGTGCCTTCTCGATGTCGTCCGCAGCTCCGCGTTCGGCCAGCATCTGACCCCAGAGGAGGTCGGTCTGGGCAGCGAAGTAGGTGGCCCCGGCCCTCTCGTTGAACACGGCGGCCTCCGAGAAATACGAAGCTGCATCGTCGTAGCGCCCGAGCACGGTGCAAAGACCGCCGAGGAAGTGGCTCACGGGACCGTCGACCGTGGCGCCGCCGTTGGTCGACAACTGGCCGGCGAACGGAGCGAGCAGGTCAAACAGTGGTCCGGCCATTTCGCGGTCCCGGCAGGCGATCGCGACGTCGGCATAGGTGGCGATCGACAACAGCCACACCGAGTCGGGCGGCAACTCGAAGCCGCCGTCGGCGAACTTGGCGAGCACGCGGTGGGCATCTTCGAGCCGACGCTCTTCCACGTACGCGATAGCCAATGCGCTGTCGATCGCCGCCTGCGCCATGTCCGGCATGTCGGTCCCGATCTGTTCGATGACCGGGATCAGGTCGCCGGTGGTTCCCCGTTGGCCCTTCACGCCCAGGAGCTGCACGGCGAAGATGGCGTCGGCATCGGGCTGTCCGCTGTCCGTGCCGATAGCGAGACATTCGCTCGCGAGGCGCTCGGCTTCATCGGTGTCGCCCGCGATGAGCGCACGGTGCGTCCTCAGCATCAAGAACGACCAGTGCAGCATCGGCTGGTCGAGTCGCTCGACGAGCGATCGCATGACTGCAGCGCAGCGGTCGAGCTCGTCGATGTCCCCGGCGAGTGGGACGACGCAGGCCCGCCAGTAGGCCGCCCAGTAGTGCAGGTGGGCGTCTCCGATCAACTCGGCGCGCCGCAAGGCCTCCGCGGTGCGGAGCAGCAACTGGTCGAGCAGCTGGGGCACGTAGAGGGGAAAGCAGATGTGGTTGAGGACCCGCACCACGCAGACGTCGTCTTCAGACGACTCGGCAATGGCCAGGGCCTCAGAGGCGAGCTCCTGGCGGCGATCGAGCGGACTCCCGTAGGTCAGTTCACTGCAGAGGTTCGCGAGCAGCAACGCCCGGTCGACGTGGTCGCCGGGGAGGCGGTCGAGCGCGAGTTGGAGTACCGCCACCTTCTCGTTGTCTATGACCCCGACGGAGCTGTACCAGCCGCGGTCATTGGCGAGCGCGGCGGCGACGAGCCGCCCGGTGTCGCCCATGGCGGCAGCCCGAAGGGCAGCATCGAGAAGGGTCTCCCGGAATCGTGGCTCGCCCGTCTGGCGCTGGGCAGTGCCGAGCCCGATGGCCAGGTCGAGGGCAAGCACCGGGTCGGGGTCGACGTCACGAGGGTAAAGGTCGATGGCCTGCGCGTAATAGCGAAGCGCGTCCGCAGGGGCGAGGGCAGCCAGCGCGGCATCACCCGCGTGCCGGGAGTAGCCGATGGCCTTTGTCAGGTCGATGGGCTGCGTGGCGGCGAGCCAGTGGCGTGCCAACTCACCCACTCGGGCTCCCGGTTCGTCGCCGCACAGCTCTTCCAATGCCTCTGCCGCCTGTCGGTGCGCCCGGGCTCGCCGGGTGGCGCCCAAATCCTCGTAGAGCGTGCGCTGGATGAGGGCGTGCGAGAAGTTGTAGCGACCCGGCACCCCGTTGAGCTCGCGGACGAGAGCGGCGGCGGCGGCGGCATCGAGGATATCGAGCACGTCGTCCTCACTGGTCGTGGTGGCGCGTGCGAGGAGGTCGAGATCGAAGTCGCGTCCGATGACCGACGCCACCGCCAGCACCTTGCCGGCGTCGGAGCCCAGCCGACCGACCCGACCCCCGATGACCAGGCGCACGCTCTCAGGCATGGCCATCTGGTCCAACGACTCCCTGGCGAGCCACGTGCCGTCGGCGCCCTGGTAAATGGCGCCGGTCTCGGACAGATGGCGCAGTACCTCGCCGACGAAGAAGGGGTTGCCGTCAGTTTCGCGGTAGATGGCGTGTGCGAGCTCCACGGCAGCATCGTCGAGGGTCTGGCCGGCAGCCGCTTCCAGGAACGATACGACGCCGCGGTCGTCGAGTCCGGCGAGTTCGACGCGCGAGATTCCGCTCTGGCGGTGCAGGGTTGCCAGTGTGTCGGTGAGCGGGTGACCTAGGGACAGCTCGGTGTCTCGATACGTCCCAAGGATGAGCACCCGCATCGCCTGCTCGGCTGCAGCGATGTGGCGCAGCAGCTGCAGGCTCGCGTTGTCGGCCCATTGGATGTCGTCGAGCACGATGACGACGGGCTGGACCTCGGAGATCTCGACGAGCAGCCCCACCGCGGCAGCGAGGAGCAGGAACCGCTCGGTGTCAGAATCGGTGGCCCTGGACGACGGCAGGTCGGGGATGCGGCTGGCCAGCGCCGGGACGAGTCGAGAGAGCTCCGAGCCGTGGGTGGCGACGTGGGCGAGAAGCCGCTCTTCGGGTGCTTGGGTCACGTAGTGGCCGAGGGCCTCGGCAAAGAGTTGGTAGGGGGTGGCGAGGTCCTCTTCACAATGGCCGAAGAGGACGCATGCTCCAGCGTCGAAGCCCGCTCGTGCCGCTTCGCCGACCAGCGTGGTCTTTCCGAGGCCCGCCTCACCCGCGACGAGAAGGATCTCGCGGCCCCCGCCCGAGGCCACGCGTTTGAGTGCACCGGTGATCGACGCCAGCTCGACCTCCCGGCCAACCACGCCGGTGGTCGGGCGCGCGACGAGGCGCCCGGGGAGGGGAATGGTCCCGGCCCAGGCATTCCCGAGCGGCTCCCAGAGCACTTCAACGGTTGCCACCGGATCGGGCAGGCCCTTCAGGGCGAGGTTCCCCAGCGACCGGCACTCGTGTCGACTGCGGCGACCGGCCATCAGCCGCACGATGTTTGCGGCAAGGACCTGTCCGCTGTCGCACAGGGCACAGAGTCGGGCCGCTTCGACAACCGGGTCCCCGAAATAATCGTCGTCTTCCTTGGTGACCTCCCCGCCACTCAGCCCCACGCGCAGGCCGACCGCCTCTCGGCCGGCTCGGTTGGCCTGTTCGACGCCCTGTTGCATCGCCACCGCGCACCCGAGTGCCGCGGACGTCGACGCGAAGACCACCATGAGGCCGTCTCCGAGGTTCTTCACCTCCGTGCCATCGGCCTCGGCGACCGCCTGGCGCAGGATGGAAAAGTGGCTCCGACGAACCTCGTCAGCCACTTCGGGGGACAGGCGCTGGGACAATTCCGTCGAGCCGACGATGTCGGTGAACAGGATCGCCACGTTCTGCGTGGTCAATGGAGCCCTCCTGCCAGCTGCACCGCACTACCGTAGGCGACCAGGGGATTTGCCCGCCGGAGCGACCTGCGGCACCGGCGGACGACATGAGGAGCCGCGTCTCGTGCCGGGCCGAACGAAGAAGGTGACGATCAGTCGATGTCGTGTGGATCTGTCAGTTCCTCCACGACGCAATAGCCGCCATCCCGCGGGTGAGCGCGAGCCCAGTCATCCGCCTCGCCCCTCGAACGAAATGGACCAACAATCGATTCGGGGGCCGTGTTGGCGGGACCTCGGAGCACGACTGCCTGCATGCCATTGAAAGGTACTGCACGGGCACGGGCACGGGCACTGAGCCGCTTGCTCCCCCCCCATTCCCTGTGAGCCCGGACGAAGGTTCGACAGGCACTCGAAGCCTTGACCGAACAAGGACCGCAAGCAATGACTTCAGTGGTGGGTCAAGGGCCTTTCCGGTGCGGTGGCGGAGCCACCCATGGTTGGCACACCCGTTCGCTACGATCATCTGGTCGTTCGAGAACCAGGGCGGCACGGTTTTGCAGCACTGCAGCACTGCAGCACTGCAGCACTGCAGCAAAGCGCGGCCGGCCTTGCCGTGGTAGCGCGCGGAGCCGTCTTTGCGCAGTCAGGCACGGCCGCGAAGCGCGAACCTTCGGGGGAGACGCCGGAATCCCCCGACATCAGCCCCGTGAGGGACGTCAGTACGATCTCACGTCCAGGAGGCAACCATGATCGACGATGTGGTGGCGAAGTGGCACTTGCACCTACGAGGGGAGTTGCCAGGCGGCCTCGACGAGCTGCTCGACGACGACGTGGTCTTCTACTCGCCAATCGTGTTCACGCCCCAACGGGGAAAGGCGATCACCGCGCGGTACCTCGAGGCAGCCGCTCAGACGTTCCCAGGTGACTCGACGAGCGACGGCACAAAGGACGAGGCGGGCCGCCTCCGGAGCTTCCGCTACACCAAGGCCGTGGCGAGCGGCGACGTCGCCGTGCTCGAGTTCGAGACCACCATCGAGGGCAAGTACGTGAACGGCGTCGACATCATCCGCTGCAACGAGGCGGGTCACATCGTCGAGTTCAGGGTCATGATCCGCCCGCTGCAGGCCGTGAACCTCGTTCACCAGCAGATGCAGGCGATGCTGGAGCGCATGAACCCGGGAGGGTGAGCCCCTCACCGACTTCGTGCATCGAGCCATTCGGTGGGTCGTGGCTGTAGCGTCAGCGCTACCGGTAAGCGACGGATTGGAGCACGTGCTTGGTGGCTTCCCACGTAGTTGGAAAAGTCAGAAGTCCCTGGCTCGTGATCATCTTCTCGATCATCACGCTCGGCATCTACGCCCTCTATTGGCAGTACGCCTCGTTCAAGGAGCTCAAGAACTACTCGGGCACCGGAATCGGCGGGGGACTGGGCCTGTTCTTCGCCATCCTCATCGGCATCGTAAACGTCTTCCTCTTGCCGTCGGAGATCGGCAGTCTTTACGCGCGCGACGGCGGGGACCGCCCGGTGACCGGCCTGACCGGATTCTGGGTCCTGATCCCAATCGTCGGCGGCATTATCTGGGTCGTCAAGGTCCAGGGGTGGTTGAACAAATTCTGGGTCGCGCACGGCGCGCCGGCCTGACGGAGCTAGCACTCGCGAGCGCGAACCGCCAGGGACCGTGCCGGTCGACTTGCCGGCGCCGTGAGCCTCTAGGGGGGAAGTGGCTGCGGATTGAGGGCCTCGCTGCCGTTGCCTTGGCCCCCCAAGTGGCGGTGGGCAACCAGCTCGATCCAGGTCACGCTCGAAGGCGGCGATGTGATCCCGCCCTTGGCCAGTGCGTCGCCGAGGCGTTCTTCCATAAAGCGAGCCTGGTGCTCAGGTGTGTCCCACACCTCGATCACGACGAAGTGGTCCGAGTCGTCGAGGCCGGCCGAGTGCGACACCATGCCTTCGGGCCAGTCGCCCTCGCCGCTCTTGGGGTCGAGCCCGAGTTCCTTGTTGACAGCGAAGTACTCCTTTTCCGTGACTCCCTCGAACTCGAGAATCAGTTCAGCGGTCATAGGTTCTCTCCCTTTTTTTGACGACCTCGGTTGATGCAGCCAGCTTCGCGCCGTTGGTGCGCCAATACTCGAGTGATCGGCGGAGGTCCGGTCGCGACCGAGTTCAAGCGTCCACGCACAGGAGCGTGGCCCCCACCGATCCCGCGCGTCGCTTGCACAGTGTCAGCGCGGCAGCGCCCGCGGCGTCGATCTGGGCCTCGCGCACGTCCAAGGAGTAGTCACGAAACCCTTCAAGCAGCAGGTCGCCCATCACCGAAAGAAAGGATGCCGTCGTCTCGAGGTCGAGCGGGCCCACCACCTTGACGCCGACCTGTGTTTGTCCATAGACGACGGAGATCTCGAGGACCGGATCGCCCCGTGAGTCGGGGCAGACCGGGCTCGGAGCCGAGTCCCAGTAGACGATTTTTCCTTGCACGTTGCGCAGTGACAGTGCCACGGCCACCTCCCAGCCTCGGAGGTTGTACGACCAGCATGACTGTCTACGCCGGAGTGCCCCTGAAACTACAACGAGCGAGGCGCGCTCGCCCGGGCGAGACGATCTTCCTGGTGGGAGACCCGTCGTAGGGTGGTCTGGGCCGCGAGGGTGCGTACCGACGGGAAAACAGCTCGCCCCGCATGGCGACAGGGCCTTTCTATAGCCTGAGTGTTGGACCCCAGGACTTTTCTCGGAAGGGAGTCAACATGCACCGAGTGCCTCTAGACGCAGAAGGATGGCGAATACTCGTCCGCCGAGCGCTCGGCATCCCCGACGTGGTGGGTGACGGGGTGGCCGTCGAGGTCGTCACCGACTTGATCTACACAGCCCCGATTGCAGCCAACGAGGTGCGCGGCCGCAATGTGGAATTCGAAGAGGGAGTTGGCAACGCCATCCTCGACGCCGTGGTGCACGCGGGCGAGCTAGGCCAGCTCGACCGGTTCATCATGAGCCGTCCCAACAGTTCGGACAACGCCTACGGCGAGCCCGACGTCGGTGAGGTCGACAACCGGGTGCTCACCTACGCCAGGGAGGCGGCCGGTGCACCGCAGCTCCCGCCGGGACTGGCGCTGCCGCTCCTGCTGCAGGTCAAGGCGTTCGTGACGAGCCACCCGCTGTACCCCAACGGCTGAGGTCAGGTGGAATAGGGGAACCGACCCACAGTCTGAGCGATGCCAGAGGCGCGGAGCCTCGACGTGCCGGTCGAGACCTCGTCCATCTCGGTGCCCTTCGTTGCGCTGAACCCCCTGCGGGCCACAACTTCACATGGCCCACGTGCTCCGGCGCGGCGGCTCCCGGGAGCTTGACGTCGAGGTCGGAACGGGGTATAAGTAATTATCATTCGCATAGTTTGAGCGAGGGCCACTGTGTCGCGTATTCCTCCCGCACCGTTCGAGCAGTACGCACCGTTGGTGGGACCTGATGCGCCGCTCCGCCAACAGGTCTTTGCGCAGGCGCCTGAGCTCGTGGGCGCCTATCTCGAGTGGATGACCACGCTGCGCGACAAGGGGAGACTCCCGGCCCGGCTCGTTGAGCTTGTTCGCCTGCGCATCGCGTTCCACAATCAGTGCCGCAGCTGCATGGCCATCCGGTACTCACGTGCCCTTGAGGACGGTCTGACTGAGAACCTGGTGTGCTCGTTGGAGAAGCCCGAGGAGGCCGACGACCTGACCCACGCGGAGAAAGCTGCACTGGCTTACGCGGACAAGATGGCGACCGACCACCTCTCGATCACCGACGAAGAATTCGACGATCTCGCCAAGTACTTCGACGCAGCGGAGACCATGGAGCTCTGCCTCCAGGTCGCCACGTTCGTTGGGTACGGTCGAATGGCGGCGTCATTGGCAATGACCGACGACCTGCCTGAGGACTACAGCGACATGGGGGCGGCGTTGGCACCTTGGCGGAATGCGCCGGCCACCACGGTGCGGTGACCCAGGCCAGCCGTCGCAGGCGTGGATCCGAATCGGCGGACCGTGTTCAGCCAGTTCTGCTGGCGACCCATTCGCCGGGATTTGGGTTCTCCCAGACGACGGTCACCCAACTCGTCTCGACGGCGTCAATCGCCGCCCCGATACTCGGGTAAGTCTCTTGCATCGATGTTCCCAGCCAGTAGATCAAGGCGGTCCCATTCGATCTTCGAATCACCTGTGCGATCGGATCTGCTTTTCCTCGCATACGGCATGTTATTACCAAAGAGTAACTTCTGGAAACCCCCAATTTCGGAACCCTGAAAGGGCGGCAAAGGAATTGACACGACAAGCGGCGGATCGCTGAGAGCAGGCAGCCGGAGAGTCAGACTCGCACGCAAACTGGCGCGGGTGACCGTGCCCCTGTTGCGACGCTGCGATCGTCCCCGTCCCCGTCCTGCTCGACAACCGCACTGCTGTGGCCGTGGCACCTGGTTCAACAGCAGCGGAATCCGGGAGGAAGGGCGGTCGAAAAGCCCGCCGATGGTCAGCCCACGATCTCGCTGGTCTGGAGCAACGGCGTGATGGAGGTGTAGTTGTCAGCCATTCCTGGGGTGCCCATGGCCCCGCCAGGGCCTCTGGTGAAGCAAACTTGAAGTGCGGCGACAGAGGGTCCATCGACCCCTTTGTCGAATTCGGCATCCTCGACGCCCCAGGTCTTGGCGGCGAGCCGAACATGCTTGTCGCGGTAGCAGTCGTGATCGACGGTCGCACCTTCGGTCGTGGGGTAGAAGACACTCAGGCGAATCATGGTCGCTCGTCCTACTGCTCATTTGTGCTTGTACGCGTGGACACGGTCGATGCTTTGTCCGACAGCACGACCATTGGCTTCCTCCGACACACCTGAGGGAGCGACATCGGATCGAGCAGGCCGCCTGAAGTGCGCCCCGGGAGGATTCGAACCGCCCGACCTGCGGATTAAGAATCCGCTGCTCTACCACTGAGCTAGAGGCGCCTGGTCTCCTGACCCTAGGTCGTCCGCGCCGGACCCACAACCGTCAGCGCTGAGGACAGCGCCCGACCGTGTGCTCGGGTGGGGTCGAGCGCCTCCGCCTAGACACCCGCGTATGGACGGACCGGGGCCGGTCATCGCGGACCACGACATCGCAGGGGGCACGCGGCAGGGACCACCCGCACCGTGTCATCCCTCCATGGGGGCCCCGACCCGATCGAGAGTGCTCGCCGTAGCGACGACGCGGTCGAAGCGTGCGCGGATGTCGGAGAGGTCGAGCTCCTCGGGCACGTCTTCCGCCGCCCCACGCAGGATCATTTCCGCCTGGCGGAGCAACACGGCCCGCTGTCGTGGGCTCGTGGTGCTCTCGACGATGTGCTCCAGCGAATCGAGTAGTCGGATGACCACGGCCGGCATGCCCCGTCCGGCCTGGCGCACCTTGTCGAAGGAGCGGTTCACCATGCGTGCATAGCTGGGGTCAAACTCGATGAGGCGGATCTTGCCGCTCCGGCCCCGGTAGACCCCTTCTTCGAGCACGCGCGTCGAGACCTCCGACAATCCCGCCGAGAGCCAGTCGATGCAGGTGAGGGCGGTGAACGTGTCGTTGACCGCCGGGGAGAGGGCCCGAATGGCGATCTCGACGAGCTGGTCGATGGCGAACACCGGGTCCTGCGTCAAGGTGCGGTGCGGGCCGGTGACATGGGCCTTGTCGAGGGCGGCGTCGACCTGGCCGGCCGCTCCCGCAGGCCAGACCGTCGCCAGCGGGCGGCCAGCGACCACGAAGTGACCGGGTCGGTGGGTGAGTCGGATCACCGCGTCGAGGGTCTCGGCGATATCGATCAGCTGTTCGTAGCCGACCGCCTGGAGGTAGCCGCTCTTGTTGGCCATGACGTCGGCGCCTCGTTCGCTTAGAGCGAGTGCGAGGTCGGCCGGCACCGCCGATGAGCTGGTGCTCGCTCCGTTGTCGAACGACTGCCGGCGTGGAAATTCGATGTCGATGGACCGGTCGAGGTCCCTCGCGATGCCGGCGATGACCTCGGGGAGCTGGATGGACTTGGCGATGTGGTGGATGAAGTACACGAGCACTGCCAAGTCGACCAGTAGCAGCGCCTCGGCCGTGGTGATCGTGAGGTGCGGGACGAAGTCGCCGCCCGGCAACGTGGAGATCGAACCGAGGCCTAGGACCGCGTACACGAAGGTCGCAACGAAGACCCCCAGGGTCATCTGGTTCCCGAGGTCGCGAATGAAGTTGCGCATCATGCGCGGCCCGAACTGCTGGGAGGCGAGCGTCAAGGCCAGGATCGTGATGGAGAACACCACCCCGACCGTGGTGATGATGGCGGCGGCGATGGCGATCAGCACCTGGCGGCCCGCGTCGCTGCCACCGGTCCGCACCCACCAGGGAAGGGTGAGGTCATGATGGAAGGCGGCGAGGTCGATCTCGAAGGTGACCACGAAAAGCGCGACCGCCACCACGATCAGGATCGTCGGAACGACCCAGAAGGTGGTGCGCAGCGCTTCACGCCGCCAGTTCGGCAGGCGGAGCTTGTTGCGCTCGGGCGCCCGCTCGTCACGCCTCGTCGTCTCTTGGTCGGTCACCGCGCTCCTCGCCGGGGCGAGCAGCCGCCCGCCGCTTCTGCCGACCAGACTTCCCGGCGCTCCGGGATCAGGCTACCAAGCAGCCTGCTGCCGGGTGGCCAGGTGTCGCCCATCGCCGGTCTGGCGACCCCGGCGCGGCGGGGGTGGCGTCCTCGAGCACGATGGCGAGAGGGTCCCCGTCGTGGCCCGCACCGCTCAGAAGAAGTGACCGTGGCTCAACTGCTCGACGATCGGTCCGAGGGCGACGGCACCGGGAACTGAGTGGCCCTCCACGGCCGTGACGCGTCGGGACCGTTCTCGGGCGGTGGGCCGTGCGCCACCCACCCCAAGTGCGCCCCGGGAGGATTCGAACCCCCCGACCTGCGGATTCAGTCCGCTGCTCTGCCACTGAGCTAGAGGCGCCTGGTCGTCTGGCCCTAGGCCGTCCCCACGGGGCCCACAACCGGTCCTGCCAGCCCGCTCGGCCGCTCCACGGTTCGAGTGCGAGGTCGCCTGCCGCTGCTTCTCGTCCGATTGCGGGGTGCCAAGGGTGCCACCCTGACGGGTCAGGGGAGGGGCCTAGAGGCCCAGTTGGCTGAGCTGGCGTGCGACGACGGGTGCCGACGCGGCGAGCAGGATCTCGACCGGGGGCCTGAGTGGCCTTGGGATGCGGCGAACCAGGAAGAGGCCCGCCGCGCTGACCGCCACTGCAGTCACGAATTTGGCGCGCTGGCTTACCACATCGGTGCCGGGCACTGCCGCGTCAGTGTTCACCGACATGGCTTTCGGCTCTCGTGATGGGTTCGACATGCCGCCATGCTACGGGCGGCACCGCACTCAGACGACCCGGACGCGCTCTGCGCCCAGCTGGACGACGTCGCCCTTCACGAGCTGGCGCCCCCGCCGTGTCTCGGTCTCGCCGTTGACACGCAAGGTGCCGCCGGCCAACAGCGGGCGGGCATCGGACCCGTTCTCGACGAGATCGGCGAGTTTCAGGAACTGGCCGAGCCTGATCATCTCGTCTCGGATCGGCACCTCACGCACGAGGAGCCTCAGTGCGGTCGCCGCGAAGCCAACCCGGCTGGCCATCAGATGCCGCCGTCGGACACCCCGCCGCCCCCGTTCCCCGGAGCGGCGCTCCACGTACTGCTCGTGTGACTGGCGCGTGCGCAGCCGACCGACCATCTGGCGCCACTATGGCCGACGCCGGCGCCGATTTGGAGGATGCACCCATCGCACAGCCAAGGGCGCCTGGCCTCGATGCGGCTCGTGTCATGTCGGCACACTCAGGAGTCGAACCCCAGGCCGGCCCAGTCGAGCGTGCGGAGCCAGAGGTTGCGGCGCCCGTCGCGTCGGTCGGCGCGGGCGAGGGACCAACGGGTGAGCCCGATGCCCGCCCAGCGAAGCGGTTCGGGCGGGAAGGGGATGGGTTTGGTCCGCACCATGGCGAGCTGGGTGAGCTGGCTCTCGCGTCCCGAGAGCAGGTCGAGCATGACGCGTGCACCGAACCGGCTGGCCCCCACTCCGAGGCCGGTGTAGCCGGCGCTGTAGGCGACGCGGCCCTTGGAGGCCGTGCCGAAGAAGGCGCAGAACCGCGAGCAGGTGTCGATGGCTCCCGCCCACGCGTGGGTGAAGGCGACATCGTCGAGTTGGGGGAACGTCTCGGCGAAGAGCGTCGCGAGCCGCTCGAAAGTGTCGCCGCGCTGCTCGTAGGCCGGCCCCATCGCGCCCCCGTAGTAGTAAACGGCGTCGTAGCCGCCGAACAGGATCCGGTTGTCGCCGGTGAGGCGGTAATAGATGAACTGGTTGCCGGTGCTCGCCAGTCCCTGGCGACCCTCCCACCCGATGGATGCCATCTGGGCGGCGCTGAGTGGCTCGGTCATGAGTACGTAGTCGTAGACGGGCACGATGAAGGGCCGGACCCGTCGCACGAGCGACGGGAAGGCGTTGGTGCCGAGTGCCACCGATGAGGCCCGAAGGCTGGCGAACTCCGTGCGCAGCACAATGGCCTCGCCGTCGGCCTCGAGGGAGTGGACGGTCGTGTCCTCGTGGATCTCGACGCCAAGGTCCAGACATGCCGTGCGCAGGCCCCACGCGAGCCGGGCCGGGTTGAGAAGCGCGAGGCCCTCGGGCTCGAGGTGCGCGCCGAGATAGGTGGGGGAGTGGACGAGGGCCCGGGTCGCCGGGCCGTCGAGGAGCTCTGCTCGCTGGCCATGGCGTTGGGCGAGCTTGACGGCGGCGGCGACGTCGTCGATCTGGTGGGCCTCGGTGGCGACGTTCAGCCCGCCGTTTGCCTCGAACTCGCACTCGATGCCGTAGCGCGCCAGCGTCTTTTCGATTTCGGACAGGTTCTCCATGCCGAGCCGCTCGAGGGTGTCGATCTCCTCGGGGAAGCGCTCGGCGCCGTTGGCGAGGCCGTGCGTGAGGCTTGCCGAGCAGAATCCGCCGTTGCGGCCGGACGCCTCCCACCCGCAGCGGCCCCGCTCGAGCAGGACGACCCGGCGTCCGGGGTCGGCCTCCTTCGCCAGCAGTGCAGTCCACAGCCCGGTGTAGCCGCCACCCACCACCGCCAGGTCACATCGCTGGTGGCCGATAAGCGGGTCGGCGGGAGCAGGGGCGCGGGGATCGTCGAGCCAGAACGAGACGGGTGCGGCGTCGGCGAGCCTCTCGGAGCTGTGACTCACAACCCGGACACTACCGTCGCACCCCTGGCGCCGGTCTCTGGCGGTGTGCCGGCAATAGAGTGGTGCCGTGCTCGTGTCATCGGTTGGACCGTTCCTCGCAGGCGCCTTCTTCGCCTTCGTCCTCTTCGCCGGGATGGTGGCGGTCGCCGCCTACGCGGGGTGGAGGGTGCTGCGGCGCCGGTGGCGTCGGGCGGCGCTGCACCCGGCAGTGCGTACTGCGAGCGCACTCTGGACGGCCGTGGCGGCAACCTCCCTCGGCCACTGGCTCAGCTCGGGCGAGGCGGGCCAGGTGGCGGCGCATCGGGGAAGCTGGAAGATGTGGCGGGCGGTCGGCGACGCCGAGCGTGCCGTCAGCGCCGCGACCGACGCGGGGGCACCCGTCGGGGATCTCCCGGCTCTGGTGCGACGACTGCACATCGTGGCCGACGAGGTTGAGGGGATCCAGCGCCTGGCGCCGGCACGCGCTGGCCATGACGTGGCCGAGTCCCAGCGCCAGAAGATGAGCGACGTCGTGACGGCCGCCCACGACATCCACCGCGCCGCAGTGGCGGCGACGGGTGACATGAGCGACCCCAAGCTCCGTGCCCTGGTGGCCGACGCCAACCACGAGGTCCAGGCGATCGCCACCGGCGTGGCGCGTTCCCGCGAGGGCCGCCCCGGCCCCGACTGAACCACTTCGCACGTTCTCGATCGAGCAGGACGCACCCGGTGGGCTAGACACGGGCGCATGGCACGAGTCGTGGACCGCTTCGAGTTCCTGCGCGCCGACGATACGCGCCTGCTTGCCGCTATGGCCGATCTGAGCGATCGCTCGTCTGGATGGATCAACCTCCTACCAGGGATCCCGGCCGAGGAGGAGGGGAGCACGCGACTGCCGAGCAGCCTCGGCGCCCTCTTCGGGACCCGGCAGGCGCCGGTCACCATGTGTACCTGGTTCCCGGCGCCCCGTAGTGGGCGAGCGGAGATGAAGCTCGGCATCATGCACCCTCGCCAGTCCAAGGTCGTCGCGTCGCTGCGTGAATCGGGCCTCGGTGTGCCCGAGGGCTGGCGGGTGGAGCAGGACCACCCGCGCCGCGGGCTGATCGTGCGGCCACCGGCGGATGCCCACGCCGCCGCCGTCATGCAGTGGGCGATGGAGGCGGCACTCGCCCTCGCACTCGTCCCGGTCACCGGTTCGTGGATGGCCGAGGTTCACCGCTGAGCGAGCGGATTCGGTGGGGCGGCCGCCGATGGGTGACAATGACGCCGTGAGCGCACGCCTCGATATCTTGCACGTCGGCTATGCGGACGACCGGGTGGCCAGCACGGTCGTCCTCGTACGCGACGGCGACGTCACCGCCGTCATCGACCCGGGCATGGTCGCGTCGCGCTCAGCCATCCTGGACCCCCTCGAGGCACTCGGCATCGCGCCGGGAGACGTGACCGACGTGGTGTTCAGCCATCACCACCCCGACCACACGCTCAACGCCGCACTGTTCCAGGCTGCCCGCTTCCACGACTTCATGGCCATCTACCGCGACGACGTGTGGACCGACCGGGGCGAGGACGACTTCTCCCTCAGCGAGTCCGTCACGTTCATGCTCACGCCGGGACACAGCGACGAGGACATCACCACGCTCGTCCAGAGCGACGAGGGGCTGGTGGTCTGTACCCATCTGTGGTGGTCCGCCGAGGGCCCCGAAGTGGACCCCTTCGCCCGCGACCAAGCGCTCCTCGAGCGCTCCCGCGAGGCTGTGCTGGCGCTTCGCCCGGTCCTGATCGTGCCCGGGCACGGCGAACCGTTCGTCCCCGCGACCTGAGCGGCTCAGCCCGCCGGTGTAGCGAAGGGCGTGCCTCCCCACGTGTCGGTGGTGGCGAACTCCTCGACCGTCCGACGTCGCAGGCGGGTGGGTTGGTGGACCGGACGTCCGAGCGCGATGAGCGTGGCGACGGCGAGCTCGTCGGGGATGTCGAAAAGTCGTTTCACGGCCTCCTCGTCCCGGATCGGCATGGTGGTCATGACCCCGGCGAGACCCTCGGCCCGGGCCGCAAGGAGCACGTTCCACGCGAACGGGTAGACCGATGCACCCCCGGCGAAGGTGTAGCGCCGATGGTGCTTGTCGACGGCGGCGAGGGCGCGCAGGTCCGCCAAGACCAACAGGAGGACCGGGACCTCGTCGAGGTGCTCAGCGAAGCCGCCCGGGCCCTCCGCCGCCTTGGCGGCCACCTCCGGTGCGCGCCCCGCCGCCGCTCGCTCGGCCTCTTCGTCGGTGATCGGGGCCCAGGGCACCAGCCCGGCCGCTCCCATGGAGAGGTATTCGTACCAACCGGGCAGGTAGATGTCGCGGAGCTTTCGTCGCCGCTCGGGATCCTTGACCACGATCACCCGCCAGCCCTGGCGGTTGCCGCCACTCGGCGCGAAGCGCGCGTTGTCGAGGATGCGGCCCACGACCTCGTCGTCGACGGCATCGGGGAGGAAGTCGCGAACTGCTCCGGTGCTGCGCAGGGTCTCGATGAGGTCCATGCCGTGACCCTACGCGAGGTGCCCGCGAGGCGCGTCAGTCGGTGGACTCTGCTCCCTGCGCCAGGTCGACCACCTCGTAGGACCACAGCTCGGAATGGGCCGCCACGGGGCGCGCATCGCCCGATGAGCCGGCCCCTCGGTGCCCGTGGGCGAAGGCCGGCGACGTCGTCCACGCCTCGAAGGAGGCCTGGTCGCGCCAGCGGGTGAGGACGAGCCAGGTGTCGCGCTCGTCGGTCGGTCGCAGGAGCTCGAAGCCCTCGAAGCCATCCGCGTTGTCGACGGCACCGGCCCGCTTGGCGAATCGGTGGGCGAGCTCGTCGCCGGCGCCGGGCGACACGGTGATGGCGTTGATGCGGATGACGGTCATGGCGCCAGCTTCGCGCGCCGACTGCCCCGCACGGGTGCAGCGGAGGCGGGCCCGTTCCCCGAGCTGCAGCGGCGCCTCTGGCGTAGCCTCGCACCGTGGACGCCGATGTGGTGGTGGTGGGGGCTGGGCTCGCCGGGCTGAGCGCCGCTCGCTCGCTCGAGTCGTCGGGGCACTCGGTGGTGGTGCTCGAGGCGCGCGAGCGGGTGGGGGGACGCACCTTCAACGGCACGACGGCCGACGGCACCGTCGTCGAGCTTGGCGGCCAGTGGGTGGGGCCGACACAGGACCGGGTCCTCGCCCTGGCCGACGAGCTCGACCTCGAGCGCTTCCCCACCTACAACGGGGGGGAGAACCTCGTCTTTTACCGCGGGGGCACGGCGCGCTATCGAGGCGCCATCCCGAAGCTGCCGGCCCCCGTCCTCGCCGATGTCGGCCAGGCACAGTTCCGCCTCGACCGCATGGCGCGCCGGGTGCCCCTCGACGCCCCGTGGCAGGCCAAGCGTGCGGGGGACTGGGACGCCCAGACGGTCGAGACGTGGCTGCGCCGCAACATGCGCACGAGCGGTGGCCGGGGGATGCTCCGCCTCGGGGTACGCGCCGTTTTTGCCGCCGAGCCGGCCGATCTGTCCCTCCTGCACTTCCTCTTCTACAGCCACTCAGGCGGGCTCTTGGACCGACTCTTCAACGTGAAGGACGGTGCCCAGGAGGAGCGGATCGTGGGTGGGTCCCAGCTGCTCGCCCTCCGCCTCGCCGAGCGCCTGGCCGGCCCGGTGGTGCTGTCGGCAGCGACGAGGCGGATCACCCAGGACGACGACGGTGTGGTCGTGGCGGCCGACGGCCACGAGCTCCGTGCGCGCCACGTGGTCGTGGCGGTCCCACCGTTGCTCGCCGGGCACATTGACTACGAGCCTGGGCTCCCACCCTGGCGCGACCAGCTCACCCAGCGGATGCCGATGGGCTCGGTCACCAAGTGCATGGCCGTCTACGACGAGCCGTTCTGGCGGGGCGACGGTCTGACCGGCCAGGTCACCGACGACGTGGGCCCGGTGCAGCTCACCTTCGACAACTCGCCACCATCGGGGTCCCCGGGCATCCTCTTGGCCTTCCTCGAGGGCACCCATGCCCGCGAGCTGTCCCACGTGACTCCCGACCAGCGCAGGGAGGCGGTGACGGGCTGTCTCGCACGTTTCTTCGGGCCACGCGCCGGCACACCGCTTGACTACGTCGAGCTGCAGTGGGCGGCCGAGCGCTGGAGCGGTGGGTGCTACGGCGCCACGCTCGCGCCGGGCACGCTCAGCCAGTTCGGCCCGGCCCTGCGACACCCGTGCGGGCGCATCCACTGGGCCGGCACCGAGTCGGCCACGGTGTGGGCCGGGTACATGGACGGCGCCATCCGATCGGGCGAGCGCGTGGCGGCCGAGCTCCATCGCCTCTTGTGAGCGGCACCGGGGCGGCCTCGGCGCTCGAGGGCACGACCGTGGTGGTGACCGGGGCCAACTCGGGCATGGGTGAGGCGACCGCGGCGGCCTTGGCGGCGATGGGTGCGATCACCGTGCTCACCGCCCGAGACCGCGTCCGCGGGGAGGAGGCCGTCGGGCGGGTCGTGGCCCGCACCGGCAGCCGACGAGTCGAGCTCGCCGTCTTCGACCTCTCCGACCTCGATTTGGTGCGCGCCGGTGCAGCGGCGCTGTCGGCGCGCCATCCCTGCATCGACGTGCCCGTGAACAACGCCGGGCTCCTGCTCGGCGCGCGGACCGAGACGCCCCAGGGCTTCCAGACGACGTTCGCCACGAACCACCTCCGCCCGCTCCTCCTCACGCGCCTGCTCGCCGACCGCTCGCCGCGGCCGACGCGGCGCGGATCGTCAACGTGGCGTCCTCCTCCCACGAGCTGGCGAAGACCGGGCTCGATTTCGGCGGCCACCAGTCGACGCAGGGCTACAGGTCCCCGTGCGTCTACGCGCGCTCCAAGCTCGCCAACATCTTGTTCACGACCGAACTGGCGCACCGGCTCGAGGGCACGGGGATCACGGCGAACTGCCTGCACCCCGGGACCGTCCGATCCGGGTTGGCCCAGAACGGCGACGCCAGCGGGCTCTGGGCGATCGGCATGGCTATCGCCAACCCCTTCATGACGTCGCCCGAGAAAGGGGTGGCGACCTCGGTGTACCTTGCCTGGTCGCCATCGGTGGCGGCGACGAGCGGCGCCTACTTCGCCAAGTGCAAGGAGGTGGCCCCGACGCAGGCCGCCACCGACCCGGTCGCCGCCCGGCGGCTGTGGGACGTGAGCGAGGAGATGGCACGGCCATGAGGATCCTGATCACCGGTGCGGGCAGGGCCATCGGGGCGGCAACGGCCCAGGAGCTCTCGGCGCGCGGGCACGACGTCGTCGCCACCGCTCGTGACGTTTCGCTGCTCGAGAGCCTCGACGTGGCCGAGCGCCTCACCCTCGATGTGACGGACCAGCGCTCGGTCGACGCCGCGCTCGCCGCCGCCGGCGAGCTCGATGCCGTCGTCAACAACGCGGCGGTCCTCGGCTCGGGGCCGGTCGAGGACTTCCCGCCCGACCGCTTGGCCGCGGTCTTCGAGACCAACACGATCGGGGCGCTGCGGGTGATCCAGGCGGTGCTACCGGCCTGGCGCCAGCGCGGGAGCGGGGTGATTGTGAACGTGAGCTCGGTGCAGGGCCGCGTCGCCACGCCGCTCGAGGGCCCCTATGCGGCTTCCAAGCACGCGCTCGAGGGCCTGAGCGAGGCGCTCCACTACGAGGTGGGCCACTTCGGCATCCGGGTCGTCATCATCGAGCCCGGCTACATCGCGCCCGGCATGAAGGCGGGGGAGACGCACCCGGCCTCGGCCGCCTACGCCGAGTTGGCCGAGCAGTGGGCCGGCACCGACGAGCGGCTCCACGGCCCCGAGGGGCGACCGGGGCCCGAGCTTGCCGCCCGGGCCATCGCCGACAGCATTGAGGACCCCACCACACCGTTGCGGGTCGAGGTGGGCGACGACGCCACCATGGTCCTCGCCGCCCGCCGCCAGCTCGACGACGCCGCCTTCGAGTCAGCAATGCGTGAGGTGGTGGGGCTGACCTGGTGAGCGGCGCCCTGGTCGGCGGGGTTTGCGCCCGAGGGAATAGCCCCGGCGCCCCGGCGTTGTTATGTCCACTAGATCGTCGGACCGTATCGGAGGATCCGTGGACAACCAACGTGTGACGCTGCCAGTGCTTCCCCTCAAGTCCGGTGTCGTGCTGCCCGGCATGATCTTCACCATGGCGCTCGAGAGCGACGAGGCTCGGGCCGCAGCCGAGGCTGCCGGTGCCGCGGGCGGGCACTTGCTGCTCGTCCCCCAGATTGACCAGCGCTACTCGAGCGTCGGCGTCATCGCCGAGCTCACCGAGGAAGGCCAGCTGCCCGGCGGGATGGCCGCGGTCGTCGTGCGCGGTGACCAGCGCGCCACCATCGGGACCGGCGTCCCGGGGACCGGCACGGCCCTGTGGGTCGAGGCCGACGCCATCGAGGATCCCGAGCCGACCGAGGTCACCCGAGAGCTCGCACGCGAGTACCGGGCCGTGCTCGAGAACATCCTGCTCAGTCGCGGGGCGGGCCGCGTGGCCGCCCAGTTGCGAGAGGTGACCGAGCCGGGCCGCCTGGCCGACGTGGCCGGGTACTCGCCCGACCTCGACCTGGGGCAGAAGGTCCAGGTGCTCGAGACCCTCGACGTGGAAGAGCGCCTGCGCCTCGTGCTCGGGTGGGCTCGGGACACCCTGGCCGACCTGACGCTCCGTGAGCGGATCAAGACCGATGTCGAAGAAGGCATGGAGAAGACCCAGCGTGAGTTCCTCCTGCGCCGCCAGCTCGACGCCATCCGAAAGGAGCTCGGCGAGCTCGGTGGGGCCGACGAGGGCGCGCCGGACGATTACCGAGCCAAAGTGGCCGAGCGCATCCTCCCCGAGGGCGTGCGCACCGCCGTCGAGCGCGAGGTCGACAAGCTCGAACGCACCAGCGAGCAGAGCCCCGAACACGGCTGGATCCGCACGTGGCTCGACACCGTCTTGGAGCTGCCATGGGGCATCGTCTCGGAGGACGACCTCGGCGTCGCCGACGCCAAGCGCATCCTCGACGAGGACCACGACGGCCTCGACGACGTGAAGGAGCGCATCTTGGAGCACCTCGCTGTGCGCAAGCTGCGCGCCGAGCGCTCGCTCGCGCCGGTCAACGGTCGCGGTGCGGGCGCGATCCTCGCCCTGGTCGGCCCTCCCGGGGTCGGCAAGACCTCGCTCGGTGAGTCAGTGGCACGCGCCCTCGGGCGCAAGTTCGTGCGCGTGGCCCTCGGTGGGGTCCGCGACGAGGCCGAGATCCGTGGCCACCGCCGGACCTACGTCGGGGCCCAGCCCGGACGCCTGGTCCGCGCCCTGCGCGAGGCCGGCACCATGAACCCGGTCATCGTGCTCGACGAGGTGGACAAGCTCGGCGCGGACTTCCGCGGCGACCCCTCCTCGGCCCTGCTCGAGGTCCTCGACCCGGCGCAGAACCACACCTTCCGTGACCACTACCTCGAAGTCGACCTCGACCTCTCCCAGGTGATGTTCATCACCACGGCCAACGTGATCGACACCATCCCCGGCCCGCTGCTCGACCGCATGGAGATCATCCGCCTCGACGGCTACACCGAGGCGGAGAAGGTGGCCATCGCCCGGCACCACCTGGTCGGCCGCCAGCTCGAGCGCGCCGCGCTGCGCAGCGACGAGGTCGTCGTCACCGACGCGGCCCTCGCCGCCATCGTGGCGGATTACACCCGTGAGGCCGGCGTGCGGAACCTCGAGCGTGAGGTCGGAAGGCTGTTGCGCAAGGTGGCCACCAAGCTGGCGGCCGGCGAGCGCACCGCACCGGTGACCGTCGACGTCGACGATGTCCGCGGCTGGCTCGGGCGCCCGCGTTTTTACTTTGAGGCGGCGGACCGCACGAGCGTCCCCGGAGTGGTCACCGGCTTGGCCGTGACCGGCACCGGTGGCGACGTGCTCTTCATCGAAGCGAGCGTGTCGGACGGGCCCGAGGGGCTCACCCTCACTGGCCAGTTGGGCGACGTCATGAAGGAGTCGGCCGAGATCGCCCTCAGCTACGTCCGCAGCCATGCGGCCGAGCTCGGCATCGACCCGACCGCCTTCGTGGGCAAGCGCTTCCACGTCCATGTCCCCGCCGGCGCAGTGCCGAAGGACGGCCCGTCAGCGGGCGTCACCATGACGACCGCACTCACCAGCCTGCTCTTGGGCGTGCCGGTGCGCCCCATCGTGGGTATGACGGGCGAGGTGACGCTCCAAGGACGGGTCCTGCCCATTGGTGGGGTGAAGCAGAAAGTGCTCGCCGCCCACCGCGCGGGGCTCCGCGAGGTCATCCTGCCGGCCCGCAACGGACCGGACCTCGAAGACGTCCCCGAAGAGGTGGCGGCCGAGATGACCTTCCACCTCGCCAGCGAGGTGGCCGACGTGCTCGGCCCCGCACTGGCGACGGGAGTGGCTGAGGGAGTACCAATGGTCAAGGTCGCCTGAGCAGGCGACGACCGAGGAGGCTCGCATGGAGGACCAGAACATCATCGCCAAGATCAGCCAGCTGGCCGCACAGGAACAGCAGTTGGAGGAGGCCCACGTGGGCGAAGGTCTCTCCGAGGAGGACCACGCCGAGCTGCACCGGATCGAGGCCACCCTCGACCGCTTGTGGGACCTCCTGCGCCAGCGGCGTGCGCTGCGCGACGCCGGGCGCTCGCCTGACGCCGCCGCCGAGCGCGGGGAGTCGACGGTCGAGGAATACCTCCAGTAGCTGCGAGCAGTTGCCCGCAAAGGATCGAGCCCGGGCGAGAGCCCGGGCTCGATCCGTTGCGGGCGATGGCGGCGCTCGATAGCCTCCGCAGGGCGTCGGGTCAGGGACGGGGGCACGGGTGGAGAAGCTGATGTACCTGGTGTGGCTGCCCGAGGGCACGACCCGCGACCAGGTCGGGCCCCTGTTGCTCGGGCCGGTCGCCGACGAGCTGCTCGCCCTCGACCCCCGCGGGCTCTCGATGGACCTCGACGACGAGCTCGCCGACGTCGCCGCCCCGGTGCCCACCCCGCCGGGCGAGCACGCCGTCCAGGCGGTGGTGTCCATCTGGCTCGACGCCTACGACCACCGGGGCCCCTTCGAAGCGGTGCTCAACGACGCCGCCGAGCGACTGGCCGGGTACCACGTGCTCGAATCGCTCTACTCGGACTACGGGACCACCAAGTGGGCGAGGCCGCGCGATTGGCCCGACGGCGAACGGTCCCCGGGCATCTTGACGGTGGCGATGTTCGAGCAGCTCGCCGGCATGGACCTCGACGCCTGGCTCGACTACTGGCACACCAAGCAGTCGCCCATGTCCGCGGCCGTCCAGCCCCGGTGCCGCTACGTCCGCAACACGGTCTTCCGCTCCCTCACCCCGGGCGCCCCGCCCTACCGGGGCCTGGTGGAAGAGGCGTGGCCGTCGGCCGCCGACGTCGAGGATCCAATGCGCTTCTACTTGGGCGGCGGTGACACCGCCACGATGAACGCCAACATCGCCACCATGATCGAGCACGTGACGTCGTTCATGGACCTCGCCACCATGCGGAGCCTGACCATGAGCGAGTGGCTGCTGCGGACCTGAAGGCCCGGGGCGGGACGGCGAATCACCCGGTAGCGTTTTCCCATTGCGAGATGGAGGGTGGCCGTGGGGAAGATGACCGGTGAAGAGGTGCAGGCATTCCTGGCCGGACCCCCGGTGCGCACCGGGAAGCTGGCCACGGTGCGTGCCGACGGTAGGGCCCACGTGGCCCCCATCTGGTTCGACGTCCAAGACGACGGCTCGGTGTACTTCAACACGGGTCACGACACCGTGAAGGGCCGCAACCTGGTGCGCAACGGCCGGGCCGCCCTTTGCGTGGACGACGAACGGCCTCCCTTTGCCTTCGTCGTCATCGAGGGCCCCGTCGAGATCAGCGAGGAGCCCGAGCTGCTCGTGCGCACCGCCACGCGCATCGCCGCTCGCTACATGGGCGACGAGCACGCCGAGGAGTACGGCGGCCGCAACGGCGTCCCGGGCGAGCTCGTCGTTCGCCTCCTCCCCGAGCACGTCAATGCCCTCAAGAATTTGACGGAGTGAGGTTCTTCGAAAGAGCCGGGCATTGACCCGGCATGGCCGGCTACGAACGCCCCTCAGTGCGCGTGCAGATCCCGAACGAGTCGTCGACTGCTCGCCGACGTCTCGGACCTGCCACGTGCTTCGACGGCATGACCTCGGCCGAGGCGGCGGTCGGCGACGCCGTCCACGTCACGGCGGACATCGGCGAGGGTCGCAGCGTCGACGGCGAGGCGTGGATCCGCACCCAACGAGACGCCCGACAGGGCTTGTTCCAGGTCGACGACAGCGAGTCGGACGGCTCAACGGTAACCGTGCGCCTCTCGACCGAACGCGTCGCCACCGACGGGGTCAGCGATGGCTTCGATCAGACACCCGAGAAATTCATGACCCAGCTCGGAGGCTGAGCCGCCGGCGTCGCCGAGCGTCCAGGCGTCAGTGCCGATCGCTCGCCGGCGAGGCGGCCGGGTCGTCGCCAACGCCAACGCCGACGTCACCATCGCCGAGATCGTCAGCGTCGGGGACCGCCGGTGGCTCGGTGGGAGCTGCCTCGCTGGTGGCCTCCGCCGTTGCCTCGTCGGGAGCCGGGGTCTCCTCTGTCGCCGGGGGAGTGCTGGTGGTGGTCGAGACCCGCACTTCGGGTCTGCGCTCCCCCTGCTTGGCGATGGCGGCGAGCACCAGCTCATCAGCGCGCGTGAGCGGCGGCTGGACCATGCTGCGAGGCCACAGTCGCCGGGCGAGCACGACGTTGGTCTCTGCCGCGTAGAGGGTCAGCTGAGCGCCGATGAAGATCCACCAGATGAGGCCGAGCACGATCGCGAAGAAGCCGTAGACGGCGCTCACGTTGCGCAGCTCGTGGTTGACCAAGAACCCCCCGAGCAACAGCAACACCGTCCACGCGACGCCCCCGAGCAATGCCCCGGGCCAGAGCAGCTTGGTGTGGATCTGCTTGGGGGTGAGGACTCGGAACGCGATGACAAAGAGCAGCAGGTTGATCGCCAGGTTGAGGACGTCGCCGAGGTAGCGGCCCGCGCCGTGGACGTGGACGAAGGTGGTGATGGCCGCCGCCCCGGTGCTGAGAAGCAAGAAGAGCCCGAGCAGCGCCATGGTGAGGAGCGAGCGCGCCAGGCGAGACCAGTAGTTGGGCCGAACGACGCCCGGCACGTTCCAAACCTCGGCCATGGCGAACTGGCCGGCTTGGCTCGCGCCCTGCGCACCCCAGATGAGCCCGACGATGGCCACGATGAGCGCGGGCGTGGAGTTGCGGTGGATGGCGGTGATGTTCTTCGTCAGCTCGTTGCCGATGATCGGGAACTGGGACAGGGCGGACCCCTCGATGCGCTTCGCCAGGTCCGTTCCGGGCCCGGCCAGCATCCCGGTGACCGTGACCAGCAGCAGCAGGAGCGGGAAGAGCGACAAGAAGCCGTAGTAGGCAATGAGGGCGGCGAGCGACCCGGCTCGGTCGTCGCCGAACTTCTTCATCACGCCGAACACGAATGCGGCCGGTCCGAAGCCCTGCTGGGTTCGGTCCACGGCCCGGGCGACACGCTCGATGGGGTTCAAGCGGTTGACCCGCCCAACGCACTGCATCCATCGACGGGGTCGACGGCACATCCCCGGTTCGGGGGCCTGCGGCCCGTCCGGCAACGTGCGTAGCATCGCGGCGAGCCAAGAAGAGGAGAGCCGATGCCCAAGGTGACCATCGTAAGCGACACCGCCCGAGAGGTGGATGCCGTGGTACGTGGGGAGCGGATCCTGCTCGAGCCCGAGTTTCTCCAAGCGGCGATCGGCTGGACCTTGAAGCCCGAGGGTCTCTGTGCGGAGGGGGCGTGCGTGCCCGTGCGCGAACCGGCAGCGCTGTTCTTCGACGGCTTGGTGGACCTCGCGTCGGTGGCCGCCGCGCTCGGCCGCAGCATCGTCGTCGACCCCACCGCGGCAATGGCTGCCCTCAGCCTCAGCGCGGCCGAGCGCCAGATCGCCCTGACCGGCAGGGCGGTCGACTTCACCCTGCCCGACCTCGACGGCACGCCGCACCGCTTCTCGGAGTGGCGAGGCAAGAAGCGCCTCCTGGTCACGTTCTCGAGCTGGTGCGGCTGTCGCTACGACCTCCCGGGATGGCAGGCGCTCCACGACGAACTTGCCGGCGACAACTTCATGGTGGTGGCCGTCGCCATCGACAACTCGGCCGCCGACGTCACCCCCTGGGTCGAGGGCCTCACCATCCCGGTCCTCGTCGACGCCCAGCACGTCCTGACCGAGCTCTACGCCATCTCGAACGTGCCGACGGTGGTGTGGGTCGACGAGGACGACCGCATCGCCCGGCCCAACGCCCTGGCCTTTGGGACCGACACGTTCGCCGACTTCACCGGCGTGGCCGCCGAGCCGCACTTGAGCCAGCTGCGCCACTGGGCGGCGACCGGTGAGGTGCCCGGCGACGGGGCCTCGGTCGTCGCCGACCTGAGCAAGGACGAGGTGACGGCTCGCCTGCACTTCCGGCTCGGGGCCGAGGCGCTGCGCCAGGGCAAGCCCGAAGCCGGGCGACGGAACCTCGAGCGGGCAGGCGAGCTTGCCCCGTACGACTGGACCATCCGCCGGGCCGCCATGCCGCTGCTCGGCGAGGATCCCTTCGGCCAGCGCTTTCTCGACCTCTACGACGAGTGGCAGGACGCCGGTGCCCCCTACCACGGGCTGCCGGTGGTCCGGCGGGATGCGGCGCCGCAACCTGGTTGAGCGGCGCGCGAGCGCTGCTACCGTGGCCGGGTCGCCGCATGTGAGAAGGCCCGAATGGGAAGGGAGTGAGCATGGCTCAAAGCGCGGGGCTCCACGAGCCGATCGAGCTCCTGAACCCCAAGACCATCGAGCGCCACCGCGCTGTCGTCTCCATCCAAGAGGAGCTCGAAGCGGTCGACTGGTACGACCAGCGCGTCGACGCCTCGAGCGACCCTGATCTGGCGGCGATCCTCGCTCACAACCGAGACGAGGAGAAGGAGCACGCGGCGATGACGCTCGAGTGGCTCCGCCGCAACGACCCCGTTCTCGACACCCACCTTCGCACCTACCTCTTCACGACTGCACCGGTCACCGAGATCGAGCACCTCGCTGATGAAGGCGGCGGCGGCGATGCCGGGGCCGCAGAGGACCCGACCGGGTCGCTCGGCATTGGCTCTTTGAAGGGAATCTGACGTGAACCATCTCCTCCGCTCCTACGCGCCGATTACCGACGCCGCCTGGTCCCAGATCGACGACGAGGCCCGAACGCGCCTTGTCCCCGCTCTCGCCGCCCGCAAGCTCGTCGACTTCTCCGGCCCGAGGGGCTGGGAGTACGCCGCGACAACGCTCGGGCGGGTCACGGCCATTGCGGAGGTCCCGGCCGAAGGCCTGGTGGCCCACCAACGTCGGGTGCTCCCGCTCGTGGAGCTGCGCGCACCGTTCAGCGTGGCGCGCGCCGAGCTCGCCGACGCGGACCGTGGGGCGGTCGACCTCGACCTCGCCGGCCTCGATGAGGCGGCGGCCGCCATCGCCCGTGCGGAGAACGTGGCCGTGTTCCACGGATGGACCGCCGCCGGTATCGCCGGCATCGCCGAGACCAGCCCGTACACACCCCATGCGCTCGGTTCGGAGTACGCCGGGTATCCCGCACGCGTGGCCCGGGCCGTCGAGACCCTCCTCGAGGCGGGCATCGCCGGCCCGTACGGCCTGGCTCTCGGTCCCGACGGCTACACGGGAGTGGTCGAGACGACCGAGCATGGCGGCCTCGTCGTCTTCGACCACCTGCGCCAGATCCTGGGGGGCCCCATCGTCTGGGCGCCGGGTGTCACGGGGGGCGTGGTGGTGTCACTGCGCGGCGGCGATTTCGTCTTCGAATCGGGCGAGGACCTCTCTGTCGGCTACCACCACCACGACGCCCACTCCGTCCACTTCTACCTCGAAGAGAGTTTCAGCTTCCACGCAGCGTCACCCGACGCGGCGGTGGCCCTCACGCCGTGAACACCGCGGGCATGACCAGGGCGTGGCGAGGCGAGCAGCCGGCCGACCCCGTGCCGCCCCCCGACGAGGACATCCCCGACGAGGTCGAAGAAGAAGACGAGGAGTCCTTTCCCGCGAGTGACCCGCCCGCCCAGTGGGCAGGGGCGCGACCACCTTCTTGAGGGGGTCGGGCTGGCTCAGGCGTCGCGGCGGACCATGAGCCATCCCCCGATGAGGAGGGCGGCCAGGGCGTAGCCGGCCAGGATGGCGAGCCCCACCCAGGGGCTGAAGGCGCTCTGGATGTCGTTGAAGCGCGTGCCGGTCATGACCACGCCGATGTTGGCAGGCAAGAACTTGCCCACGGCATCGATGACCGAGGTGGGAAGGGCCTGGACGATGAGCGGCAGGATCAGCAGGATCCCGACGAAGGCGGAGATGGCACCGGCGGTGTGGCGGAAGATCGCCGCCAACCCGAGGGCGAAGAGCCCGAGCACCGTGAGGTAGAGGCCGCCGCCGATCACCGCCCGGAGGACGCCGGGTTGCGAGAGGGTGGCATGCGGCGTGGTCGGGGTCAGGATCGCCTGGCCGATGAAGAAGGCACTGAAGGCGATGACTTCGCTCACGACGAGGGCAACCAGGCCGAAGACGACGGCCTTCGCCGCCAGCACCATGGGCCGGTTGGGGATGGCGGCCAGGGTGGCCCGGATGGTCCCCGTGCCGTACTCGGCGCTCACCACGAGCACGCCGAGCACCCCGATCGACAGCTGGCTGAACAACAGGCCAGTGAGGCTGAGGCGGACCGGGTCGAAGGTCAGCCGGTCGACGAGGGAGAGCTGGTTCCAACGGGCCGCCTCAACCGACGTGGCCAGGATCCCGATCCCGAGGGTGAGCACGACGGTGGCGAGCAGACTCCACGTGGTGGAGCGGACGCTGCGGAACTTGGTCCACTCGGCGCGCAGCGCTCCCGCCGGCCCGTAGTGGCCGGCGGGGACGGTGGTCGGCGTTGGTGCGGTTGTGACGGCCATCACCGGGCTCCTTCGTCTGCGGCCGCCGTGGCCATGGCGGGTGGGTGGCCATCGGGAGGAGCGCCGGTTGCAGACTCGCCGTGGAACTCGACCGAATCGTGGGTGATCTCCATGAACGCCTCTTCGAGCGAAGCTGCCTGGGGGCTGAGCTCATGGAGGGCGATGCCCGCCCCGGCTGCGATGTCGCCGATGGCGGCAGCCTCGAGCCCGGTGACCGTGAGGCTGGCGTCCTCGGCGCCGCTGACCGACGCCCCTCGGGCCGCGAGCAGTGTGGCCAGCTCCTCGGTGCGTGGGCTGCGCACGCGTACGAACCGCTGGGAGCTCTGGGCGATGAACTCGGCGACCGACGTGTCGGCGATGAGTCGGCCGCGCCCGATCACGAGCAGGTGATCGGCGGTGATGGCCATCTCGCTCATGAGGTGGCTGGAGACGAGCACGGTGCGACCCTCGCTGGCCAGTGAGCGCAAAAGGGTGCGGACCCAGCGGATGCCCTCGGGGTCGAGGCCGTTGACCGGCTCGTCGAAGAGCAGGACATCGGGGTCACCGAGCAGGGCGGCAGCGATCCCGAGTCGCTGGCCCATGCCGAGGGAGAACTTGCCGGCCCGCTTCTTGGCCACCTTCTCCAGCCCGACGACCCCGAGCACCTCGTCGACGCGCGAGAGCGGGATGGCGTTGCTCTCGGCCAGGGCGCGCAGGTGGTTGTAGGCGGACCGACCTGGATGGATGGCCTTGGCCTCGAGGAGGGCCCCCACCTCGCGCAGTGGCCAGGGGAGCTGGCGGAACGGGCGGCCGTTGATGTCGACCCCGCCCGAGCTCGGCGCGTCGAGGCCCATGATCATCCGCATGGTCGTCGACTTGCCCGACCCGTTCGGCCCGAGGAAGCCCGTCACCTGGCCCGGGGCGACGTCGAAGGAGAGCTGGTCCACTGCCAGCGTGTCGCCGTAGCGCTTGCTGAGACCTCGTACCTCGATCATCGTTCCTCCACTCGGGCGCTCGGAGCGCCCAGCGTAAGGGCGCGGGCTCGAGCGCTGATCCGCTCCAGCCTCCCAGGCGAGGGCCCCGCACTGGTCGCGGATGCTTCAGGGCTCGCTCAGGTGCGTCGCGATCGACGAAGGGGTGACTTTCGGCCCTACTTGTTCTCTGTGTATCCCCGTACCGTCGACCCATGCGATACGAACAGATGTCGATGGGCGCCCTCGCGTGGTAGCCCTCCTGCTGGCCGCCGTGTTCAACCTGGACAGTCCCGGGACGTACTTGCACTGGGGATTCATCCAAATCTCGCTCGCCAACTTCCTCGTCATAGTGGTCATGGTCATCGTCTTCTTCGCGGCGATCCTGATCCCGATGAAGCGTCACCACAAGGAAGGGGAGCAATGACCATCGACTTCGAGGCCGAACCGGTCACCGCAACGACCGGGAATCCCGAGGACGCCAAGCAGTGGACGGCCAAGGTCCGCCGGGCGGCCCTCGACGCCGTTCCCCCCCAGCGCATGATGCCCGACCGCCAGCCCGCCTACGTGGCGTCGTGGATCTACGTGTTCGGCGTCATCACCGTCGCCGCACTCGCCGTGATCATCCTGACGGGCTGCATCCTTGCGCTGAAGGGCCCCCAGTGGTGGCATGAATCGGGTACCGGGCTGTTCATCAACTCGATGCACCTGTGGTCGGTCGAGATCTTCTTCTTCGCCATGGTCGTCCACCTGTGGGGGAAGTTCTTCATGGCGGCCTGGCGAGGCAAGCGCCGTGCCACCTGGATCACGGGCGTGGTCAGCTTCGTGATCTCCATCGCCGCTGCGTTCACCGGCTATGTGTCCCAGACAAACTTCGACTCTCAGTGGATCAGCACCCAGGCGAAAGATGGCATCAACTCGACGGGCGCCGGAGGGTTCTTCAACGTCATGAACTTCGGCCAGATGCTGATGTGGCACATCATGCTGCTGCCACTCGTCGTGGTCGCCCTGGTGGGCGTGCACATCTTCTTGGTACGCCGCCGGGGCGTCGTGCCGCCGTTCGCCGATCCGCCATCGGCGGGAGCTGACGAGTGGACCGCCGAGCAGGACGCGGTGCAGCCATGACCGACGTCGAAGCGCCCCCGACACCCCCCGCCGCCGCCCAGAAGCCCGGACGGCGCAAGCGCAAGTTCAATCCGGACCGTGACGTCGCCGAATGGCACGGTCGCTACGAGCCCTACGACCTGATCAAAGAGGTCGTGGTCGCCTTCTTGGCCGTGCTCGTGCTGGTGCTGTTGCTCGCCGTGCTGTTCTCCTCGCCCGACGACAAACAGATCACGATGAAGAGCTGGTCGTCAGCGGACCCCGTCGACTTCGCCCAGACGGCCATCACCGAGCTCGACGGCACGAGCGGGACGGCGGGTTACGGCCCCCCCTACAACTCGACGGCCGGCGCGAGCCAACACTTCGGCCCGATCTCGCCTGAGAGTTGGCTCGGGGTGCAGATCCCGATCGACACGGCGCAGGACTTCGTGGTCGGCCCGCTCGAGACCCAGCCCAACAAAGCGGAGCTTGCCGCCGCGGTGAGCGCGTACACCTCGGCCTCGTCGACCCAGCAGGCGGCGTGGACGGCGGCCTACGAGAAGGCGGTTGCCAAGGCCACGACGCAGGATGGCCAGCTCGTCGTGCCGGCCGGCGACTACGGGCCGGTCGGGCCGATGATCACCGGGCTGACGGCGATGGCCCAAAGCGGAGCGCTCGACTCGGCGATCCTCTCGTCGGACCAGTTCTACGGCACCGACTACACGAGGCCCTCCCTCTTCCTCGCCGACGGTACCTATTTCGCCAATATCGCCGAGGCACGCCATCTCGGTGGCGACCAGTGGGGGATGATGAACGAGACGGGGAGCTTCCCCGGCCAAGCATGGTTGTGGCTCTACACCATGTGGTACCAGATCCCCCCGTTCAACAGCTCGGCGAGCGGTGACTTCCTGGTCTGGGGCGTGATGATGATCCTCACCCTCATCTTGGTACTCGTGCCGTTCATCCCCGGTCTCCGCTCGATACCGAGATGGTCACGGCTCTACCGACTTATCTGGCGCCAGCACTACCAGGAGGTGGAGCGCCGGACCTGAGATCCCATGGCGGGAACCGACGGCGGTACACGGGATTCCCCCCCCGGCAGTACCCCCCGGTGTCAGTCCCCATGATGCAGACATTGCGTCATGGGGACTTGACGCGTCCGGGCTCAGGCCGCCTGCTCGGCGCAGCCACTGCTGGTGGCGACCAATGACGGCGTGTCGGCGAGGGCACGCCGCCGGCGGGGGAGTGCGAGGAAGCACGCCAGTGCACCGAGGAGTGCCACCGCACCTGCCACCTGCATCCCGCTCGACATGGCCTCGGTGAAGGCGCTGTGGGCGGCGGCGGTCAGGGCCGCGCCGGTGCCGCCCCCGGCCTGGGCGCCGATGGCGTCAGCGGCGGCGACCGAGCTGGTCGCAGCGTGGGTGAGACCGGCGGGTGCGTGGTGTGCGTGCAGCGTGGCCGCCAGGTGGCGCGCGTAGAGGCTGGCGGTGAGCGAGCCGACCACCGCCACCCCGAGGGAGCCACCGACCTCTCGGATGGTGTCGTTGATCGCACTGCCGGCGCCGGCCTGGGAGGCCGGCACCGACGCCATGATCGTCGTACTCGCCGGCGCCATGACGAGGCCCATCCCCGCACCCATGATCACGATGGCGACCGCCATGGGCCCGTAGCCGGTGGACACCCCGATCCGGGAGAGGTCGAGGAGGCCCAGACCCATGAGGGCCACGCCGCTCGAGATCACCGTCCGCTCACCGAGGTGGCGGACCAAGACGGCCGAGATGGGGGAGAGGACCCCCATGGCGATGGCGAAGGGCACGGCGCGCACCCCGGCACCGAAGGGGCTGTAGCCGTGCACGAGCTGCAGGTACTGGGTCAACACGAAGAGGCTGCCGAACAGGGCGAAGAAGATGAGGGTGATGGCCCCCGACGAGGCGGTGAACGCCCGGTAGCGGAAGACCCGCAGGTCGATGAGTGGGTCCTCCATGCGCAGCTCCCAGACCGCGAACACGGCGAGACCCACTGCGGCGATGCCGAGTTCGAGCAGGGTGCGCGGTGCGGTCCACCCCCTGCTCGGCGCTTCGATGACGGCGTCGACCAACGCGACGAGCGACAGGGCGATGACGATCGTGCCCACGACGTCGAGGCCGCGCCCTGCGGGCTCGGCGGTCTCGGGGACGACGAGCACCACGCCCACGATGGCCAAGGCCACGAGGGGGAGGTTCACGAGGAAAACGCTGCCCCAGTAGAAGTGGTCGAGCAGGGCCCCGCCGAGCGTGGGGCCGATCACGATGCCGATGCCCGCCACCGCCGACCAGGCGGCGATGGCCTGGGGACGTTCGGGCACCGAGAAAACGGCGTTGAGGATCGAGAGTGTGGCCGGCATGACGCAGGCCGCCCCGGCGCCCATGAGGACACGGTCGAAGATAAGCATGTCGGCGTTCGTGGCCATCGCCGCCGCCAGGCTGGCGAGACCGAAGAGCACGAGGCCCCCGAGCAGGAAGCGCCGGCGGCCGAAGCGGTCGCCCAACGCCCCGAAGGGGATGAGGAGCGCGGCCAGGCAGAGGCTGTAGGCATCGGTGATCCACTGGAGGGCCGACGTCCCCGCCGGCAGGGTACGGGCCATGGTCGGCAGGGCCGTGTTCAAGATGGTGTTGTCGATCACGACCACAAGCAGGCTCAGGCACATCACGAGCAGGATCACCCGACGGCGGGGATGCCCGTCGGGCCAGCGGCTGTCTGCCGTGGGCCTCGGAATGCGCTCGAAGGTGGGCTCGGTCTCCACTGCCATGGCTCTCTCCTCATTATGAACATATGTGTGCTTACGAATGTAAGTCTTATCACGTAGGCTCACAGGTGTAAAGTGATGGCATGAGTCAGGTTGCAGCAATCGAGCCGAGCGGGCCGGAACCGACAGCGCCGGCGATCCGCCATCGGAGGAACCGTCGGGGTGAGGGCGCCCGCCTTGGCGACGAGATCATCGAGGCAGCCCTCGCCATCATCGACCGCACGGGCTCGGACGACGCGGTGACGCTGCGGGCCGTGGCGCGCGAGGTGGGCATCGCTGCGCCGTCGATCTACGCCCACTTCGCCGACCGCGACGCCATCGTGCTGGCCGCGGTGTCGCGCACCTTCTCCGAACTGTACGAGGCCATCGTGGCGGGCATCGCCGGGTCTTCCGACGACCCGGTGGAGCGCCTGGTCGGGGGCTGTACGGGCTACGTGGAATTCGGCATGGAGCACCCGGCGCGCTACAGCGTGCTCTTCCCCTGCGAGCGCCTCGGGGCCGAGCACGTCCCTGACGTCGGCCCGGGCGGGAACCCGGTGCCCGAGGGCTATGGCGCCGACTCCTTCGGGCTGCTCATCGACTCCATTGCCGATTGCAGCGCGGCGGGCCGCTCCTCGAGCACCGACCCGCTGATCGACGCGACCGCGGTCTGGGTGGCCATGCACGGCACGGTGACCATCTGGAGCGCGCTCCCCGACTTCCCCTGGCCGGAGCGCTCGGCCTTCATCGCCAACTTCGTGCGCGCCCTCGCCCACATCACGCCCTGACTCACCGGCGCCCGCTCGCGCCGGTATTCGACTTCTTGAACGAGGGGACCCATCATGGGGCGATGGGCGCCGACGAGGGTGGGCTGCGGGCGGCGTCGGAGTTCCGACTCCTGAACGAGCCGAAGCGGCCTGGCTCCATCCGCGAGTGGCCAGGGGCCCCGTGGCTGGCGGTCGGCGCGGTCTGCGTCGGCGCCTTCATGGGCCAGCTCGACGCCAGCATCGTCACGCTCGCCCTGCCGAGCCTCCAGCGGAGCTTCGACGCCAGCCTCGGGGCGGTGACGTGGGTGGCGCTCAGCTACCTCCTCGTCCTCGTCGCCCTCGTGACGGCGTTCGGCCGGGTCTCGGACATGGCCGGGCGCAAGCTCATCTACCTCTACGGCTTCGTCGTCTTCACCATCGGCTCAGCCCTGTGCGGCCTCGCCCCGACGCTCCTCGCCCTTGACGGGGCCCGGGTAATCCAGGCGGTCGGTGCGGCCATGCTGCAGGCGAACAGCGTGGCCATCATCGTGCTCGCCGTGCCGCCGCGCTCGATCGGCAAGGCCGTCGGGTTCCAGGGGGCAGCCCAGGCCATCGGCATCGCGATGGGGCCGACGGTCGGCGGTCTGCTGGTGGCGGCGGGCGGGTGGCGGCTGATCTTCTTCGTCAACGTCCCTTTCGGCGTCATCGGGCTCATCGCCGGATGGTTGTTCATCCCCCGCAGCCGCAACCTGGCCGCCCGGGTGCCCTTCGACTGGGTGGGTCTCGGCCTGTTCTTCCCCGCCGTCGTGCTCGTGCTCTTCGGGATCTCCTTTGGGAACTCGAAGGGCTGGCTCTCGGCCGAGATCGTGGCTGCCCTGGCTCTTGGCGCGGCCTTGCTCTGTGGCTTCGTCGTCCAAGAGCGCCGTGCCCACTCGCCGATGCTCGACCTCGGCCTCTTCCGACGCCCGTCGTTCGCTCTCGGCATCTCGAGCGGACTCCTGTCCTCGCTGGTGCTCTTCGGCGTGCTCTTCGTCGTCCCGTTCTACTTCGAGCGCTCGCTCGGGCTCGGCGCGGGCCGCGCCGGGCTCGAGCTGATGGCCATGCCCTTCGCGCTCGGCGTGGTGGCGCCGTACGCCGGCCGGTCCGCCGACCGCATCGGCGCGCGCCCGCTGACCGTTGTGGGCATGGTGCTCGTGTGCGCCGGCCTGGTTGCCATGGGCCTGCGCCCAGGCTCGGGGGCGCCGATGGTCGCCGAGCTCTTGGTGGTGGGGGTCGGCCTCGGCCTGTTCACGCCCTCGAACAACGCCTCGATCATGGGGGGGGTGCCGAGGGAGTCCTCGGGGCTGGCCTCGGGTGTGCTCAACATGACCAGGGGCGTGGGCACCGCCCTCGGCCTGGCACTGACCGGTCTCGTGTTCGGCCGCGCCGGCGGCGGCGGCGGGCTCCCGGGTGCGGTCGCCCACGCCTTCAGCGTCTCCGCGTACTTCCTGGCCGCAGCGGCCCTTGTGGCTGCGCTCCTCGCCTCGCTGCGCCCGAGTGGCCCGGTCGCATCGGGTCCCCTCCCGCTCGAAGGCTGAGCGCCTCGCGACCGGCGGCGCCTAGCAGTACGGGTGGGCGACCGTGAGGAGGAACTCGCCGTCGCCCGCACCCCACACGCCGTCGAGGACGAAGTCAGCTGCCTCGAGCTCGGCGGAGAGGCCATCGGCGGTGAATTTGGCGCTGATCTCGGTGAGCAGGTCCTCGCCGCCGTCGAACTCGACGGCGAGGTCGAGGGCACGGACGTGCACCCGCTGGGGCGAGCGCGCCCGCAGCCGCATCTCGATCCAGGCCTCCTCGGCGTTCCAGGTCGCCACGTGGTCGAAGGCGGCCGGGTCGAAGTCGGCGTCGAGCTCACGGTTGAGCACGGTGAGCACGTTGCGGTTGAACGCGGCTGTGACCCCGGCAGCGTCGTCGTAGGCGGCCACGATGCGCGCCGTGTCCTTTACGAGGTCGGTGCCGAGCAGGAGGTGGTCACCGGGGTCCATGGTCGTGTTGAGGTCGAAGTAGAAGCGCCGGCGCTCCTCGGGGGTGAAGTTCCCAATGGTGCCGCCGAGGAAGGCGATGAGACGCCGGCCCTTCCTCGGGATGCGGTCGAGGTGGCGGTGGAAGTCGCCGACCACCGCGTGGATATCGATGCCCGGGTAGTCGGCGCGCAGCTCGCCCGCCGCCTCGCGCAAGAATTCGTCGCTCACGTCGAAAGGCAGATAGCGCTCGAGCTCGCCCGCACCCACCATGGCGTCGAGCAGCACCCTGGTCTTCGCACACGCCCCCGCACCGAGCTCGACGAGGGTGTCGGCCCTGGCGATGGTCGCGATCGCCGGGGCGTGCTCTTCGAGCAGGGCCCGCTCGGCGCGCGTCGGGTAGTACTCGGCGAGCGAGGTGATGTCCTCGAAGAGGGCGCTACCCACCTCGTCGTAGAACCACACCGGAGGGATCGACTTGGGCGTCGAGGCGAGCCCGCTGCGGACGTCGGCCTCGAGGGCGGCCCGGAAGTCCTCGGGCCCGAGATGCACGTCGACGCGCAGGTCCTCGTCGCTCACCGCCCTCATCGTCCCCTCATGCGAGGCGACCCGCGGTGCTGACGCGCCCGTCGCGATCGGCCGCCAGACGCAGGCCGCTGAAGGCCCAGCGGCTTCGGGCGGAGAAGAAGTTGCGATACGTGGCCCGCACGTGGCCCCGGGGCGTCGCGCAGCTCCCCCCGCGCAGTACGTACTGGTTGACCATGAACTTGCCGTTGTACTCGCCGACCGCACCGGGCGCCGCCCGGAAGCCCGGGTACGGCGAATACGCGCTCTGGGTCCACTCCCACACCCCGCCGAAGAGCCCGGGTCTGGCCGGGCGGGGGTGCAACGAGGTGGTATCGAGCAGGTCGCCGGCGACCGGCTGGCTCGCAGCGACGGCTTCCCACTCCGCCTCGGTGGGCAGGCGCGAGCCCTGCCAGTGGGCGAAGGCGTCTGCCTCGTAGTAGCTGACGTGGCAGACGGGCTCGGCCGGGTTGACCGGCCGGTCCCCGCCCAGGGTGAACACGCGCCAGCCACCCTCGTCGGGCCACCAGTACAGCGGCGCCCGCCAGCCCTGCTGGCCGACCTCGGCCCAGCCGTCGGACAGCCAGAACTCGGGCCGCTCGTAGCCGCCGTCGTCCATGAAGGCCAGCCAGTCGCCGCATGTCACCGACCGGTCCGCCAGCGCGTACGGCGAGAGGAGCACCCGGTGCCGTGGCGTCTCGTTGTCGAAGGCGAAGCCCGCCCCGGCGTGCCCGACCTCGACCTCGCCGCCTTGGTGCTCGATCCACCCGAGCGGCGGCGACTGCCCACGCTCGGGTGCGGCGAGGTCGGCGTAGGAGGGCAGGAGCGGGCTGGCGTAGAGGACGTGCTTGATGTCCATGAGGAGGAGCTCTTGGTGCTGCTGCTCGTGGTTGCAGCCGAGCTCGGCCAGCGCGGCGACGCTCTCGTCGAGGTCACCGTCGAGCAGGTCGGCCATGGCCCCGTCGACATGGCGCCGGTAAGAGGCGACCTCGGCGATGCCGGGTCGTGAGATGAGGCCGCGCTCGGCCCTCGGGTGACGCGCGCCCACGGCCTCGTAGTAGGAGTTGAAGATGTAGGCGTACGCGGGGTGGAACGGCTCATAGCCCTTGAGCGACGGGGACAACAAGAAGGTCTCGAAGAACCACGAGGTGTGGCCCCGGTGCCACTTCGTCGGGCTGACGTCGGGCATCGACTGGACCGTCTGGTCCTCGGCGCTGAGCGGGGCGGCCAGTTGCTCGGTCAGTGCACGGACCGAGTCGTAGCGCGTACGCACATCACCTCTGGGCTGGGTTTGGAGCACCGGGTACCCCCTGGCAGTGCGGTCTGGGCTCTCGGCAAACCGTACCGGAAACACCCGCCGCGTGGTCGCGCCCCGACCGCCCGGGGGCCCGATTTGCCCCGAATCACCGCCTAGGGGGCGCCGCTAGCCTCATTGCATGACCATTCGAGCGAAATGGAACGGCACCGTCGTGGCCGAGAGCGACGACACGGTGATCGTGGAAGGCAACCACTATTTCCCCCTCAACGACGTGGTGGGGGAGTACCTCGTCCCGACCGACACCCACAGCACGTGCCCGTGGAAGGGCCTCGCCAGCTACTACTCGGTCGTCGTCGACGGACAGCACAACGACGACGCCGCGTGGTACTACCCCGAGCCCAAGGCCGAGGCCGAGAACATCCGCGATCGGGTTGCCTTCTGGCGCGGCATCGAGGTCGCCCCTGCCTGAGCCGACCGCTCATCCTCGGGATTTCGCCCCCGGGCCGCGAGCCGCGATGATCGGGGGCGTGGACAGGCAACGGATGGTGATCGTCGGTGGCGGCATCGTGGGAACGATGCACGCCCTCGAGGCCACCGGGCGGGGCTATGAGGTCGTCCAGCTCGAGCGGGAGGTGGCGCCGCGAGGGGCCACGGTGCGCAACTTCGGCCTCGTCTGGGTGAGCGGGCGCGCGGCGGGCCGCGAGCTGGCGGTCGCCGCCCGGGCGCGCCAGCGCTGGGAGGAGATCGCCGGCCTCGTCCCGGGCACCGGCTTTCGCGCCAACGGATCGTTGACGGTCGCCACCAGCGAGGAGGAGTGGGAGGTGCTCGTCGAGGCCGCCGAGCTGCCTGACGCCACCGAACGGGGGTTCGAGCTGCTGGACGCCGAGGCCGCGCGTCGCCACAACCCGGCACTGACCACCACGGTGCGCGGGGCGCTCCTCTGCCGGCGCGACGCCGCCGTCGAGTCCCGTCTCGTCCTCGGGGTGCTGCGCCAGTGGCTTGCCGAGCGCGGCGGCTACCGCTTCCTCCCCGGACGCGAGGTCGTCGACATCGCCGAGCGGTCTGTCGCCGATTCGACCGGCGAGGTGCACGGCGCCGACCGCGTCGTTCTGTGTTGCGGGGCCTGGCACAGCGGCGTGCTGGGCGAGATCCTCGCCGACGCGCCGCTGCGGCGCGTGCGCCTCCAGATGCTCGAGACCGAGCGGTACGCGCCCGAGCTGACCACCTCGCTCGCCGACGGCGACTCCCTGCGCTACTACCCGGCCTACCGTGAGCTCGGGCTCGGGCGGCTCGGCGCCCAAACCGAGGTCGCCACGCACTGGGCGGCCCAGCTGCTTCTCGTGCAGCGCCGGCACGGTGGCCTGACCATCGGCGACACGCACGCGCGCACCGAGCCGTTTCCCTTTGACACCGACGAAGCACCCTACGCACACCTGCTCGCCGCCGCCTCCGCCCTGCTCGAGGCGCCACTGCCGCCCGTCGAGCGCCGATGGGCCGGGATCTACAGCGAGGTCACCGAGGATGCGCCCGATATCTACTGGCGACAGCAGCTGTCCGCCGGCGTCGAGCTGGTCACCGGGGCCGGCGGCCGGGGAATGACCATGGCGCCGGCCATTGCGGAGGAGACGTTCCTATGAGCCCGACGATCGAAGAACTCGAGCTGGTCTGCCTCGACATGGCGGGCACCACCGTCGCCGACGAAGGCCTGGTACTGCGCGCCTTCGAGGCCGCCCTCGATGCGCTCG
>Ga0302154_10000093_pt1 | contig 81204 bp, 81 predicted proteins | sample I_Bog_N2_3_FD_193507 | JGI IMG/M metagenome (GOLD analysis project Ga0302154, IMG submission 193507) | Peat permafrost microbial communities from Stordalen Mire near Abisko, Sweden - I_Bog_N2_3 | ecosystem: Environmental > Terrestrial > Soil > Wetlands > Peat | place: Sweden: Abisko, Stordalen... | reverse complement strand
TACGCCTGCTGGGACAAAACCCCTACGGCCACTGCCAGGGCCAAGGTGCACTTGTTCATTGTTTCGCTCCTCTGGATTCAAACTTTTTCGGGTCTATTTGTGGCGTCCGTTGCCATCACGCGGGTGCGCAGCCATTGCCGGGGCCTGACCTGCTTTGTTGGGAGGGAATCTTGGCGTGGGGTTATTTCAGAGCGGTTTCTGGTAGATGAAGGTTTTGTGACGACGGAACTTTTTCCAACAAACACGAATCATCGCAAAGCCCCGGTCTACGGGGCTTTGGCGGAAAAATAGTGGCTTTTTGGAACTATGGCTTTCCGCTATTCTGGTGCTGAGCGGCCAACTGGGCGGACAAGGCTTCGAGATTTTCGACCGGCGGTTCGGGCATTTGCTTCAGGGTGGCCTGCATCAAGCGCATCTGGCGGATGAAACGTCGGCAGTTGGGGCAGAACATCAAGTGATGGCGCACCATCAGGCGCTCCCGAAAGCTCAACTGGCCATCGAGATAGTCGCTGGAACGTGCCACTTGTTCCTTGCAGGTCAGCATTCGCCGGTCTCCTCAAAATGCTCCACGGTCGCGAAAACTTTCAAGCGTGCCCTGTGCAGCAGCACCCTGACATTGGAGAGCGAGATCCCCAGAAGATTACAGATATCCTCCAGTTCCAGCCCCTGGCGTTCGCGCAACAACAAGACACTGCTCTGCAACTCGGACAAGCTCAACAGCGTGTGTTCCAGGCACTGGCGCAGTTCATCTTCGCTGAGCAGGGCCTCGGGAGTGTCTTCATGCCAGGCATGGGGAGCCAGTGCCCAGTGGCCGTCAGCGGCAAAGCGTTCGTCGCCGATGGTGCCGTGGGGCGACGGCAGGTCATCCAGCAGCACTTCGCGGCGGTTCTGCTTGTAGCGATTCTTCGCCGCATTGGCGGTGATGGTCAACAACCAGGTCTTGAGACTGGAACGTCCCTGGAAGCCCGCCAGGTTGCGCACCACTGCCAGCCAGGCATCCTGGACCGCTTCATCGGCCTGGCGACTGCCAACAATGGCATAGGCCACCGCGCGCATCGCGCTCTGGTAGGTGCTGACCAACTCCTTGTAGGCCTTTTGCTCGCCTGCCAACAAGCGTTCAAGCAGTTGACTATCGTCCGTCGCCGCCATTCACAACCTCGTGTTCAGATTTCCAGGGCATCATAGAGCATCAGTTTTTGCCACTGCTCCATCCCCATGTTCGACACAAGAATAGTGATCGCTCCCTGAAACGCATCGGAACAAGGAAGCTCTCCTACCCGCCTGGCGCGCACACGATGCCAGACGGGAAGACGCCGATCAACGTTTACGCAGGATCACGCTACCGATCGAATAACCGGCACCGAACGAGCTGAGCACGGCCAGCGAGCCCGCCGCCAGGTCGTCCTGGTTCTTGTGGAACGAAATCACCGAACCCGCCGAGCTGGTGTTGGCGTAGGTGTCGAGAATCACTGGCGCTTCTTCTTCCGTGGCCTCGCGGCCCAGCAGCTTCTTGACGATCAGATGGTTCATGCTGAGGTTGGCCTGGTGCAGCCAGAAACGCTTCACATCGCCGATGTTCAGCTGGTTTTCCTGCAGGTGCGCAGCGATGAGCTCCGCCACCATCGGGCAGACGTCACGGAACACCTTGCGGCCTTCCTGGACAAACAGCTTGTCCGGGGCGCCGATGCCCTCTTCCGCCGCGCGATTGAGGAAACCGAAGTTGTTGCGGATGTTGTTGGAGAACTTGGTCAGCAACTTGGTGCCGACAATCTCGAACTGATAAGGCGAAGTTGCCAGGTCAGCCCGCTCCACCACTACCGCCGTCGCCGCATCACCGAAAATGAAGTGGCTGTCACGGTCGCGGAAGTTCAGGTGGCCGGTGCAGATTTCCGGGTTGACCATCAGGATCGCCCGGGCCTGGCCCAGTTGAATGCTGTTGCTGGCGGTCTGGATGCCGAAGGTCGCCGAGGAACAGGCGACGTTCATGTCGAAGCCGAAGCCCTGGATACCGAGGGCTTCCTGGACCTCGATGGCCACTGCCGGGTAGGCCCGTTGCAGGTTCGAGCAGGCGACGATGACGCCGTCGATGTCCGCCGCGGTCTTGCCCGCGCGTTGCAGGGCCTGTTCGGCGGCACCGATGGCCATCTGGCAGAGGATCGACCACTCGTCGTTGGAGCGCTCGGGCAGACGCGGGCGCATGCGCTGCGGATCGAGAATGCCGTCCTTGTCCATGACAAAACGGCTCTTGATACCGGACGCCTTCTCGATGAATGCGGCACTCGACTCGGTCAATGCCTGAACTTCACCGCGCTCGATGGCGGCGGCGTTTTCGAGGTTGAACTGCTGCACATAGCTGTTGAAAGACTGCACCAGCTCCTCGTTGGAAATGCTGTTGGCCGGGGTGTACAGGCCGGTGCCGCTGATGACGACGTTATGCACGCTCGTTCCTCTATTCTGTTCAGGCAGAAGGCATTGGCACATTCGTACCAATACGTAAAAGGGCCAATCCCGTCAAAACGGCAAAGGGCCTGGAGTCGTTTTCTTCCGTCCCGGTCGGGCAGGCAGCGCTCAAACCATGGAATCGGCATTTATAGCCGCCAAGTGTGCCATAAACATTGGGATTTGGCCCTAGGGCCGAGATCAATGGAACACACCGGGCCCTTTGGGAGCCCGGCCGCAAAACCGCGCATCAGGCTTCCACCTGGCTCCATTGCTTGCTCAGGCGCTTGTCCGAGATCGGTGCCTTGGTTCCCAACTGCTGGGCAAACAGCGACACCCGATACTCTTCCAGCCACCAGCGATACAGCTCCAGTTGCGGATCGCGCTTGCCTTCCTGGGCATGCTTGGCCGCACGGGCCTGGTACTGGGCCCAAAGCCCCGACAATTCGGTGCTCCAGACCCGGTCCTTCTGCACCTGGGACGGCAGTTTTTCCAGGCGCAGCTCAATGGCCTTGAGGTAACGCGGCAACTCCTTGAGCCAGACACCCGGCGTCTGCCGGACGAAGCCGGGATAAACCAGCTGGCTCAGTTGCTGCTTGATGTCATTGAGTGCCACCGCCTGGGCCAGGTCGATCTTGCCCTTGAAGCGTTTTTGCAGACCGTGCCAGAGCTTGAGGGTCTCCAACGTCAGGCGCGCCAGGCGTTCGGCATGCTCGGTCCAGGCGCCGCGCTTGCGTTCGGCCAGGGACGCCAGCCCGACGCCATCGCGCGGCAGGCTGTCCTCGCCTTCCAGTACACAGCTGTCGAGGCTCGCCAGCAGGATATCTTCGACCAGCGCCTCGACCCGACCCAGTTCGCGATAAAGCAAACCCAGCTCGGTCAGGCCCGGCAACTTGCCCCGGAGGAACTTCGCCGGCTCGGCCAACTGCTGCAGCAGCAGGCGCTGCAAGGCCCGGCGATGCTGGAACTCGGCTTCGGCCGGGGTCGAGAAACGCCCTTCCTTGACCGTACCGCCCTCCTCCACCAGCGCCGGGTAGACCGTCATCGACAGGCCGGCGATCTTCTGCTGGGTGCTCTGGGCCACCGCGGCGAATTCCTTGGCCTGTACCGGCTGCTGGCTTTTCGCGGTCTGCGGCACGGCCAGGGCTGCCTGGCTGGCTTCGGCAAAGCGTGCGGTCAGCTCGGCCAGGTCACGACCTTCGCCGAGGAACTTACCCTGGGCGTCGACGATTTCCAGGTTCATCCGCAGATGGCTTTCCACCTGCTGCGCCGCTTCGGCCCAGGCTTCATCGCTGACCCGCGCGCCGGTCATGCGCAGCAGCTCGCGACCCAGGGCCTGGGGCAAGGAGCCCTCGGCAAACTCGATCCGTTGCAGCGCCGCCTTGACGAAATCCGGCACCGGCACGAAGTTCTTGCGCAAGGCCTTGGGCAGGTTGCGCACCAGGGCAATGCACTTGGCCTCGATCACCCCCGGCACCAACCACTCCAGGCGCTCGCCGGGCAAGGCCGGCAGCAGCGGCGCCGGCACCCGCAGGGTCACGCCGTCACGCGGATGGTTGGGCTCGAAGTGATAACTCAAGGCCAGGGCCAGGTCGCCCAGGTGCAGGGTATCCGGATAGTGCGCCGCGGTAACTTCACTGGCTTCACGGGCGAGGACATCCTCTTCGCGCATGATCAACAGTTGCGGGTCTTTCTGGCTGGTGACCCGGTACCAGCTGTCGAAGGTCGCGGTCTGGTGAATCTCCGCCGGCAGCCGCGCGTCGTAGAAGGCGAACAGGGTTTCTTCGTCGGCCAGGATATCGCGACGGCGGGCCTTGGCCTCCAGCTCATCGAGTTGTTCGAGCAATTGCTGGTTGGCGCTCAGGCACTTGGCTTTCGATTGAATCTCGCCACGCACCAACCCTTCGCGGATAAACAGCTCGCGGGAGGCGACCGGCTCGATGGGGCCGAAGTGCACCGGGCGACGGCCGACCACGATCAGGCCGAACAGGGTGATCTGCTCGAAGGCCACGACCTGACCGCGCTTCTTCTCCCAATGGGGCTCGAAGTGGTTCTTCTTGATCAGGTGACCGGCCAGGGGTTCGATCCAGTCCGGCTCGATCTTGGCGACCATCCGTGCATAGAGCTTGGTGGTTTCCACCAGCTCGGCGGCCATCAGCCATTGCGGACGCTTGCGCCCCAGGCCCGAGGACGGGTGAATCCAGAAGCGCCGCTGGCGGGCGCCCAGGTAGTCGCCATCTTCGGTCTTCTGGCCGATCTGGCTGAGCAGCCCGGACAACACCGCCTTGTGCAGCTTGGGATAGTCGGCCGGTTCCTTGTTGACGCTCAACTGCAGGTCACGGCAGATCAGGCCCAGTTGCCGGTGGGAATCACGCCACTCGCGCATCCGCAGGTAATTGAGGAAATTCTTCCTGCACCAGTTGCGCAACGCACTCGCGCCCAGGGCCAGGCGCTGTTCCTCGAAACCACGCCAGACATTGATCAGGCCGGCGAAGTCCGAATCCACATCCTTCCACTGCGCGTGGGCCTGGTCGGCGGCCTGCTGGCGCTCCGGCGGACGCTCGCGCGGGTCCTGCACCGACATGGCGCTGGCGACGATCAACACTTCCTGCAGACTGCCGAGGGTGGCTGCCTCCAGCAACATGCGGCCCATGCGCGGGTCCACCGGCAGACGCGCCAGTTGGCGGCCCAACGGGGTCAGCTGGTTTTCGCGGTTGACCGCCGACAGCTCCTGCAGCAGGTTGAAACCGTCGCTGATGGCCTTGCCATCCGGCGGTTCGATAAACGGAAACGCCGTGATCTCGCCGAGCCGCAGGTGCAGCATCTGCAGGATCACCGCTGCGAGGTTGGTGCGCAGGATCTCCGGATCGGTAAATTCCGGACGGCCGTTGAAGTCGTCCTCGCTGTACAGGCGGATGCAGATACCCGGCTCGACCCGGCCGCAACGGCCCTTGCGCTGGTTGGCGCTGGCCTGGGACACCGCTTCGATCGGCAGGCGCTGGACCTTGGCGCGGTAGCTGTAGCGGCTGATCCGCGCCGTACCGCTGTCGATCACATAACGGATCCCCGGCACGGTCAGCGAAGTTTCCGCGACGTTGGTCGCCAGCACGACCCTACGCCCTGGATGGGACTGGAAAATCCGCTGCTGTTCGGCCGGCGACAGCCGTGCATATAAAGGAAGGATCTCGGTGTGCTTGAGCTGGGCCTTGCGCAGCATGTCCGCGGCGTCGCGAATCTCCCGCTCGCCGGGCAGGAACACCAGCACGTCGCCCGGGCTCTTGCGCTCGCTGCGCTCGAAGGCGGCGATCTCGTCGAGGGTGGCGATAATCGCCTGGTCGACGCTCAGGTCTTCCTCGACGCTGTTGCCCTCTTCATCCTGTTGCGAGGTCAGCGGGCGATACCAGGTGTCCACCGGGAAAGTCCGTCCGGACACTTCGACAATCGGTGCATCGTTGAAGTGCTTGGAAAAGCGCTCCAGGTCAATGGTCGCCGAGGTGATGATGACCTTCAGGTCCGGACGCCGGGGCAGCAGGGTTTTCAGATAACCCAGGAGGAAATCGATGTTCAGGCTGCGCTCGTGGGCCTCGTCGACGATGATCGTGTCGTAGCGTTCCAGGTAGCGGTCGTTCTGGGTTTCCGCCAGGAGGATACCGTCGGTCATCAGCTTGACCAGGGTATTGGCTTCGCTCTGGTCCTCGAAACGCACCTGATACCCGACCAGCCCGCCCAACGGCGTGGCCAACTCGTCGGCGACCCGGCTCGCGACACTGCGCGCGGCGATCCGGCGCGGCTGGGTGTGGCCGATCAGGCCATGCTGGCCACGGCCGATTTCCAGGCAGATCTTCGGCAACTGGGTGGTTTTACCCGAGCCGGTTTCGCCGGCGATGATCAGCACCTGGTGCTTGAGCAACGCCGCCTTGATCTCGTCGCGCTTGGCGGCGATGGGCAGGCTGTCGTCATAACGAATCAGCGGCACGCTCCTGGCCCGGGCCGTGACCTGGGCACAGGATGCCTGCATCCGCTCGACCCACTGGGCCAACTTGCTTTCGTCGGGCTTTTTGCGCAACTCGAGCAACTGCCGCCGCAACCGGTGGCGGTCGGCAATCATGGCCTGGTCGAGGTTTTTCAGCAGTTGGTCGATAGCGGGCGATTCGTCAGTCATCAGGTACGCAAAGGTCGTCTATTTTAGGCAGGCGCGGATTGTCGCAGATTTGCACTGAAAAATGATGCCAACTGCGTTGCCGAAGCGCCTAGACGGGTTATTCGTTGTTCCAGTCCTTGCGGCGATAGGGAAACACGTCGATCACCTTGCCGGCCCGAATCGCCTCTTGCAGGCCTTTCCAGTAGTCGGCGTTGTACAGCTCGCCATGCAACTGGTCGAACAGTCGGCGCTGCGCCATGTCGGCGAACAGGAAGGGCGGGAACTCCTCGGGGAACACGTCCAGCGGCCCGATGGAATACCAGGGCTCCGAGGCCATTTCGTCCTCGGGCGTGCGCGGCGCGGGAATGTGCCGGAAATTGGCCTCGGTGAGGAAGCAGATTTCGTCGTAGTCGTAGAACACCACGCGACCATGGCGGGTGACGCCGAAGTTCTTCAGCAGCATGTCGCCAGGAAAGATATTCGCCGCGGCCAGTTGCTTGATCGCCAGGCCATAGTCCTCCAGCGCCTCGCGAACCTGGGCGTCATTGGCATTTTCCAGGTACAGGTTCAGCGGGGTCATGCGCCGCTCGGTCCAGCAGTGACGGATCAGCACCGTGTCGCCCTCGACCTGCACCGTGGACGCCGCCACCTCCAGCAACTCCTCCAGGCAGGCCGGTTCGAACTTGCTCAAGGGAAAGCGGAAATCGGCGAATTCCTGGGTATCGGCCATGCGCCCGACCCGATCGACACTTTTCACCAGGCGGTACTTCTCGATCACCGTGGCGCGGTCGACGTTCTTCGACGGCGAAAAACGGTCCTTGATGATCTTGAACACCGTGTTGAAGCCCGGCAGGGTAAACACGCTCATGACCATGCCGCGCACCCCCGGGGCCATGATGAAACGGTCGTCGGTGTTGGCCAGGTGATTGATCAGCGCCCGGTAGAACTCGGACTTGCCGTGCTTGTAGAAACCGATGGAGGTGTACAGCTCGGCGATATGCTTGCCCGGCAGAATGCGCTTGAGAAAGCCGACGAACTCCGCCGGCACCGGCACATCCACCATGAAATAGGAGCGGGTGAAGGAAAAGATGATCGACACCTCGGCTTCGTCGGTGATCAGCGCATCGATCTGGATGCCATGCCCCTCACGGTGCAGCAGCGGAATCACCAGCGGCCACTGCTCATCATGGGTGTAGATCCGCCCCACCAGGTAGGCACCCTTGTTGCGATAGAGCACCGAGGAGAACAGCTCGACGCTCAACTGCGGGTCCTTGCACACCCAGTCCGGCAGGTTTTCCCGCAAGCGGGCTTCCAGGCGCCGCAGGTCTCCCGGTAAATCGGCGTAGTCTTCGCTGAAGCTGTAGTCGGCGAAAATCTGTTCGAGCATGCCGGACAATTCGCCCTGGGGCCGATAGGTCCGGGTCTGCGCCGCCCGCGCCCGCCGCAACGAAGGCCGGGTGGTGTGGATAAACATGCAACCGTCGCTGATCAGGTCGTGGCTGAACAGGCCGCAAAAGGTCGAGTTGTACCAGGTCTCCGCCAGCTCATCGTCGAAACGCAGGTCGATCAGGCTGATATAGGCGCTTTTCACCAGGGGCCAGAGCGTGACATCGAGCAAGGTACTTTCATCGAAGCCGGCGCGCAGCCGGGCGTTGACCTCGCCGACCTTCTCTTCGTACAGATTGATCCGTGCCGCCGAAGCCACCTGCGCTTCCTGCCAGTGGGCGCCTTCGAAACGGCTGCGGGCACCATCGGTGATCTGGCGAAAGTGCTCGCGGTAATCGTCGAAGCCATCGAGGATCATGCGGGCGATATCAGCGGCCGGCCATGGCTGCGGCATAGTGGAACCCCTGCGCTATTTTCGAAATTGTTCTGTTCGCGACTCGCTTGAGCTTAGAGGCCAACCCTCGGGCAACGCAACCATTGCCTTGCCAGTTACATGCGGTGACACTTGCTCGCCCTACCCTGCCAAGGAAGCAACCGTGAGACCCGTCGATATTCTGCGCATGTTCATGCTGGCCGCCGTCTGGGGCGCCAGTTTCCTGTTCATGCGAATCATTGCTCCAGTGCTCGGAGCCTTTCCCACCGCCTTTTTCCGTGTTTCGATTGCCGCGGTGGGTTTGCTGGTGATCCTCACGCTGATGCGCGTCAACTGGGACTTCAAAGGCAAGTTCAAGGTCTGCCTGATGCTCGGCGTGATCAACTCCGGGTTGCCGGCGACGCTGTATTCAGTGGCGGCGCAGGTGCTGCCGGCCGGCTATTCGTCGATCTTCAACGCCACCACCCCGCTGATGGGCGTGCTGATTGGCGGCTTGTTCTTCCACGAGAAACTGAGCCTGAACAAACTGCTCGGGATCTTCCTCGGGCTGTTCGGGGTGGCAGTGCTGACCCGCGCGGGCCCGGTGACCTTTAACCTCGACTTGCTGATGGGGGCTGCGGCGTGCCTGCTGGCGACCACCAGCTACGGCTTTGCCGGCTTCCTCACCCGTCGCTGGCTCGACCATCAAGGCGGCCTCGATCCACGGCTTTCGGCCATGGGCAGCATGTTCGGTGCGACCCTGGTGATCCTGCCGTTCTTCGGTTACAGCGCTATCACCCATCCACCGGCCAGCTGGGGCGGGATGAGTGTCTGGCTGTCGCTGCTGGGGTTGGGCCTCGTATGCACGGCGTTCGCCTACATCATGTATTTCAAGCTGATCAGCGATATCGGTCCGGTCAAGTCGATGACCGTGACCTTCATGATTCCGGCGTTCGGGGTGTTGTGGGGGGCGTTGTTTCTCGACGAACCGCTGTCGATGGCCCATGTGTATGGCGGGGTGTTGATTGCGCTGGCCCTTTGGCTGGTGTTGAAGCCAGGGGCGGTGTTGAAGGCGGTCAGTGTGGCTGACCGTTAGTTATCTGGCGGCCTCCAGGCCCCCTTCGCGGGCAAGCTCCGCTCCCACAAGTTCTCTGTTATACACACATCATGCGTACGACTCGGACACTGTGGGAGCGGAGCTTGCCCGCGAAGGGGCCATAACCGACGCAGCAGCACTCTGCTACTGCACCGACTCTCGGCGTTTAGCCAGCCTTACGAAACACAAACACCAACCCGACGATAATCAGCGCCATACCGAGCATGCTCAGCGCCGCCAAGCGATTACCGAAGATCAGGTAATCCATGACCGCCGTCACCGCCGGCACCAGGTAGAACAGGCTGGTGACATTGACCAGGTTCCCCCGGGCAATCAGTCGATACAGCAACAAGGTCGCCAGCACCGAGACCACCAGCCCCATCCACAGCACCGGCACGATAAAGCCGCTGCCGGTTTCAAAGTGGAACGGCTGGAACGGCACAAAAACCCCGCACAGCAGCAAACCCGCCAGATACTGCACCGGCAGCGTGCCCAAAGGGTTATCAGTGATGCGCTTCTGCATGATCGAGCCCAAGGTCATGCTCGCCAGGGCCAGCAAACCGAACAGCATCCCCGCCAGGGACATCCCGGCCAGACCGATACCCTGGTAAACCACCAGGATCAGCCCCGCCAACCCCAGCCCCAGGCCGAACATCCGGCTCCAGGAACGCTGGCGCTCCATCAGCACCGCCGTAAGGATCGGCTGCACCCCCATGATCGTCGCCATGACACCGGGCGTGACCTTCAGGTCCAGGGCCAGCAGATAGAAAATCTGATAGGCCCCCAGCAACACCAGCCCGGTCGCCGCCGCATAAAGCAGTGGCTTGCCCCTCCGCGGCAGCTTGAACTTGAGCAACGGCACCAACACCACCAGCCCCAGCAGGGCGATGGAAAAACGGATCAACAGAAAAGCGAACGGCGAGGCATGGGCCAGCCCCCATTTGGAGAAGATCGCCCCGCTACTCCAGAGCAGGACAAACAGACTCGTCGAGGCCGCCGCGGTTGCGGATTGTTTTGAAAAAGCCAACATGGATACCACCCGTGATTCAGGCAAAAGCCGATTCAGCGCAAGGCTGAACATTCAGTAGTTTTTTTCAGGCGGGCACAGGGGAACAGCAAACGCTGCTGATCAGCCCGAAACGCCAACACCCGGCGGTGATACGACTGCGTACACCGGCGTGCTACTGACAGGTGGGGGGTAATGACTGATCTGCGCAGGCTGTTGGTTCCCGCACGGCACGACCACAGCGTTGAGCGCTGAATCGACTACCGCATTGAGAAAGGAAACCGGCATGGGCTGATCTTTTGCTGAGGGAGGTGAATCGGTTGAAACACCGAGCGCCGACTATAACCAGCGCCCGGCCGCCATTGCAACAGGTTAGCCGAACAACCAATAACCGAGGGCGGCGAAGACCACCACCGCCAGCACCGGACGCATGATCCGATAGGCCTTGGGATTGGCGCGCTTGAAGCGTTTGACCACGCCACTGATGCGGTCGCTGAAGCGCTTGCTCCAGGCATAGGCCTGGTTGATCCCGCCGACCCGCTCGTCATCGAGGTTCTGCGGCGCGGTGGCACGGCCGAGGAAAGCGCTGACCCGGCGGTTGATCGCGGTCATGAAGCGGCTGCTCAGCGGACGCTCGATATCGCAGAACAGAATAACCCGGGTCTGCTCGGTTTCATTCTTGACCCAGTGCACGTAGGTCTCGTCGAACATCACGTCTTCACCGTCACGCCAGGCATAGACCTGGCCGTCGACGAAAATCCGGCAATCGTCGGAGTTCGGCGTGGACAACCCCAGGTGATAACGCAGGGAACCGGCAAACGGGTCACGGTGCGGGTTGAGGTGGCTGCCGCCGGGCAACAGGGCGAACATCGCGCCCTTGACGTTGGGGATCGAGTTCACCAGCGCCACGGTTTTCGGGCAGAGCAGCTCGGCCGATGGCAGGGCCTTGTCGTACCACTTGAGGTAGAAACGCTTCCAGCCCTTCTTGAAGAACGAGCCGAAACCGGCGTCGTTGTTCTTCTCGGCGGCGCGGATATAGCCCTCATCGAACAGATGCATGGCCTCTTCGCGGATCACTTCCCAATTGTCCTTGAGCACATCCAGCTCGGGAAACTTGCTGCGGTCCAGGTAAGGCTTGGACGGTACGCTGGAAAACAGGTACATCAAGGCGTTGTACGGCGCGAATGCGGCGGAATGGTTGACGAACTGGCGCAATAGGGGCAAACGCGCCTTGCCGCGCAGATGCACGTAAAGCGTACTGCCCAGGAACAGCAGCAGGATTGCGGCCTTGGCGGCAAAGGAAAAGGTCATTCAACACTCCTCGAAAATGGGCAACGCGCAGGCGGTCTGTATCGCTCGACCCACCTCACGTGGCAGCCGGCCATGATAAACATTACCGGCGCCGGGAAAAACCCATGACGTCACAGATTCAACGTTGCCGATCCGGCAACAAAGCACCTGTTTAACAAGAAACCGCTGAACGGTAGCTGACCCAGGTCAGCGGATCCTGCCCTTCCAGCCTGCCGCGCCGCTACCCGGCTTACTGCTGAATCTCCTGCTCACTGAACAGATCGCTGAACAGCATGCTCGACAGGTAACGTTCACCGGAGTCCGGCAACACCACCACAATGGTCTTGCCCTGCATTTCCGGCGTCTGCGCCAGCCGTACGGCAACCGCCATGGCCGCGCCGCAGGAGATCCCGCAGAGAATCCCCTCTTCCTGCATCAGCCGCAGGGCCATGGCCTTGGATTCCTCATCGGTCACCAGTTCCACCCGGTCGACCATCGCCAGATCGAGGTTTTTCGGCACGAAACCGGCGCCGATGCCCTGGATCTTGTGCGGGCTGGGCTTGACCTCGGCCCCGGCCAGGGTCTGGCTGATCACCGGCGAACTGGCCGGTTCCACCGCCACCGAGAGGATCGGCTTGTGCTTGGTCAGCTTGATATAACGGGAAACCCCGGTAATGGTCCCGCCGGTGCCGACGCCAGCCACCAGCACATCCACCGCACCGTCGGTATCGTTCCAGATTTCCGGACCGGTGGTCTTTTCATGAATGGCCGGGTTGGCCGGGTTGTCGAACTGCGCCGGCATGAAGTACAGGGCCGGGTCGCCGGCAACAATTTCCGTCGCCTTTTCGATGGCGCCTTTCATGCCCTTGGCCGGCTCGGTCAACACCAGCTCGGCGCCCAGCGCCTTGAGCACCTTACGCCGTTCCAGGCTCATGGAGGACGGCATGGTCAGCAGCAGTTTGTAGCCCCGGGCGGCGGCGACGAAGGCCAGGCCGATACCGGTGTTGCCGGACGTCGGTTCGACAATGGTCATGCCCGGCTTGAGTTTGCCGCTGCTTTCGGCGTCCCAGATCATATTCGCGCCGATCCGGCATTTCACCGAATACCCGGGGTTACGCCCTTCGATCTTGGCCAGGATGGTGACACCGCGCGGGGCAATGCGGTTGATCTGAACCAGAGGCGTATTACCGATGGAATGGGCGTTGTCGGCGAAAATGCGGCTCATGACGGGGTCCTTTGGGCAACGATGAGTTGGCTTTCAAGGGTATGCCCCGGGCTGGCGGGCGTCCAGTCATAGCGAACGTATGGCGCTGCCGGGGGTCCATCGCCTATATAGACAGCCGTCGGGGCACACCCATGAAACGTCGTTACAGCTGGCCATTGTGGGGACTGGCAACTTTCGCGCTGCTGCTGGTGGTGCTGAATCTGGCCCTGCCCTCCCTGGTGCGTCACTATTTGAATGAAAAACTCGCCGATATGGGCGATTACCGCGGCCAGGTGCAGGATGTGGATTTGGCCCTGTGGCGCGGCGCCTACCGGATCAACGGACTGGAGATCGTCAAGGTCACCGGCAAGGTGCCCGTGCCGTTCGTCAAGGCGCCGCTGATCGACCTGTCGGTGAGCTGGAAATCCCTGTGGGACAACCACGCGGTGGTGGCGCAGGTGCTGTTCGTCAAACCGGAGCTGAACTTCGTCGACGGCGGCGTCAACAACAAGCAGGCGTCCCAGACCGGTCAGGGCACCGACTGGCGGGCCCAGCTGGGCAAGCTGCTGCCCATCACCCTCAATGAGGTACGGATCGACGACGGGCACATCACCTTCCGCAACTTCAATTCAAAACCGGTGGTCAACCTGCAGGCGACCCGGGTCAATGCCAGCTTCTACAACCTGACCAATGTCGTCGACCTCAAGGATCACCGCGACGCCCGCTTCGAAGGCCATGCGTTGTTGCTCGGACAAGCCCCGCTGGAAGCCAACGCCACCTTCGATCCGCTGAACAACTTCGAAGATTTCGAATTCCGCCTGCGGGCCACCGGCATTGAACTGCGGCGTGTCAACGACTTCGCCTCGGCCTACGGCAAATTCGATTTCAACGCCGGCACCGGCGATCTGGTGATCGAGGCCCAGGCCCATAAAGGCCAGCTCACCGGCTATATCAAGCCGTTGCTGCGCAATGTCGAGGTCTTCAACTGGCAACAGGACGTCGAGAACCCGGACAAGAGCATCCTGCGTTCGGTGTGGGAGGCCATCGTCGGTGGCGGCGAAACCCTGTTGAAGAATCAGAACAAAAACCAGTTCGCCACCCGCGTGGAACTCAGTGGCAGCGTTCACCAGCAGGATATCAGCGCGTTCCAGGCCTTTTTACAGATCTTGCACAACGGATTCATCCAGGCCTTCAATGCACGTTATGAACAACCGCAGCCGACGACCGGCCAGAAGCCCTGACCGGGTCAAGATCTGACGCCCCATTCAGAGACTGAATAAGCCGTCTGCGTTCACACTCGACCGGGCGCCGCGTTATAGTCAGGGATGATTTTTTTCCGCCCGCCCCCGAACCGGCCGGCGTTATCGTCCGAGGAATTGCAGATGAAGTTCGAAGGCACCCAGGCCTACGTTGCCACCGATGACCTGAAGCTGGCCGTGAATGCCGCCATCACCCTGGAGCGTCCGTTGCTGGTCAAGGGCGAACCCGGCACCGGCAAGACCATGTTGGCCGAACAGTTGGCCGAATCCTTTGGCGCCAAGCTGATCACCTGGCACATCAAGTCCACCACCAAGGCGCACCAGGGTCTCTACGAGTACGACGCGGTCAGCCGCCTGCGCGACTCGCAACTGGGCAACGAAAAGGTCCACGACGTTCGCAACTACCTGAAAAAGGGCAAGCTGTGGGAAGCCTTCGAATCCGAAGAGCGGGTGATCCTGCTGATCGACGAAATCGACAAGGCCGACATCGAGTTCCCCAACGACCTGCTGCAAGAACTCGACAAGATGGAGTTCTACGTCTACGAGATCGATGAAACCATCAAGGCGAAGAAACGCCCGATCATCATCATTACCTCCAACAACGAGAAAGAGCTGCCGGACGCCTTCCTGCGTCGCTGCTTCTTCCACTACATCGCCTTCCCGGACCGCGTCACCCTGCAGAAGATCGTCGACGTGCATTACCCGAACATCAAGAAGGACCTGGTCAGCGAAGCCCTCGACGTGTTCTTCGACGTGCGCAAGGTCCCGGGCCTGAAGAAAAAGCCTTCGACCTCGGAACTGGTGGACTGGCTGAAACTGCTGATGGCCGACAATATCGGCGAAGCGGTGCTGCGCGAGCGTGATCCGACCAAGGCCATTCCGCCTTTGGCCGGCGCCCTGGTGAAGAACGAACAGGACGTGCAACTGCTTGAACGCCTGGCCTTCATGAGCCGTCGCGGCAGCCGCTGAGTTCGCTTTTTTCAACAAAAGCGGGGGCGATTGCCATGCTGCTCAACCTGTTCAATGAAATGCGCGCCGCCAAGGTTCCGGTGTCGGTGCGCGAACTGCTCGACCTGATCAACGCGCTGAAACAGCGCGTGACCTTCGCCGACATGGACGAGTTCTACTACCTCGCCCGGGCGATCCTGGTGAAGGACGAGCGGCATTTCGACAAATTCGACCGGGCTTTCGGCGCCTACTTCAATGGCCTGGAAAAACTCGATGACCATCTTCAGGCACTGATTCCCGAAGAATGGTTGCGCAAGGAGTTCGAACGCTCGCTGAGCGCCGAAGAGCGCGCGCAGATCCAGTCCCTCGGCGGCCTGGACAAGCTGATCGAGGAATTCAAGAAGCGCCTGGAAGAACAGAAGGAACGTCACGCCGGCGGCAACAAATGGATCGGCACCGGCGGCACCAGCCCGTTCGGCTCGGGCGGTTTCAACCCCGAGGGCATTCGTGTCGGCGACGCCGGCCAACGCCAGGGCAAAGCGGTCAAGGTCTGGGACCAGCGCGAGTACAAGAACCTCGACGACCAGGTCGAACTGGGCACGCGCAATATCAAGATCGCCTTGCGCCGCCTGCGCAAGTTCGCGCGCCAGGGTGCGGCGGAAGAGCTGGATATCGACGGCACCATCGACCACACCGCTCGCGACGCCGGCCTGTTGAATATCCAGATGCGCCCGGAGCGACGCAACACCATCAAGTTGCTGCTGTTGTTCGACATCGGCGGCTCGATGGACGCCCATGTGAAGATCTGCGAGGAATTGTTCTCGGCCTGCAAGACCGAGTTCAAGCACCTGGAGTACTTCTACTTCCACAACTTCATCTATGAATCGGTGTGGAAGAACAACCTGCGCCGGGGCTCGGAAAGCACTTCGACCCTGGACCTGTTGCACAAGTACGGAGCCGACTACAAAGTGATTTTCGTCGGCGATGCGGCCATGGCGCCGTATGAAATCACCCAGGCCGGCGGCAGTGTCGAGCACTGGAACGAAGAAGCCGGTTATGTGTGGATGCAGCGGGTCATGGCCAAGTACAAGAAGCTGATCTGGATCAACCCGTATCCGAAGGACACCTGGAACTACACCGCGTCGACCGGGATCGTTCGGGATCTGGTGGAGGATCAGATGTATCCGCTGACCTTGCGTGGGCTGGAAGAGGGGATGCGGTTTTTGTCCAAGTAGAACGATATCGCCTGGACTGACGCTTTCGCGGGCAAGCCCTGCTCCTACAAATTCATGTCGTATGCGAAATGTGTATTCGACACCGAACTGTAGGAGCAGGGCTCGCCCGCGAAGCTTTTGGGGCCTACGCGAACTTGCGCATAAACTCGACCTGCTGCCGATGCGCCGTCTCCTGCACCACCGGCGCCAGCCTGACCTCGCTCCCCGGCAGGCATTGCGCCAAGCGGGCCAGCGACAATGGCGTCAACGCCCCCAGGCGTGGATAACCGCCAATGGTCTGCCGATCGTTGAGCAATACGATCGGCTGCCCATCCGGCGGCACCTGGATCGCCCCCAGGGGAATACCCTCGGAAATCATCGGCTCGCCCTGGTACTTCAACTCCGGCCCCAACAGCCGAATCCCCATGCGATCGGCGCGACTGTCCAGGGTCCAGACACTGTTGAATGCATCGAACAGACTTTGCCCGCTGAACTCACCGATCTGTGCCCCGAGCACCACCTGCAACGGCGCGCTGGAACTGAAATCCGGCACCTGCGCCCCCGACAATCCTCTCGGCGTAGACGCTTCCCCGCGATACTCCAAACGCCCACCTTTGGCCAAAGGCCGTCCCATACCATCCAGCCCACCGAGTTCCTCACGGACCACACAGGCAGCACTGCCAAGGACCTGGGGGGCGAGAAAACCGCCCGGCGCCGCCAGATAAGCCCGCGCCCCCGACAGCGGCTGCGTCAATTGCAGGCGCTGGCCTTTCCTCAAGACAAAACTGCACCAGGGCGCCAGTGCCTGACCGTCCACCCGCGCGCCAAGATCGGCACCGGCCAGGGCCAGGCAACAATCCTCTTCCGCCACCAGCGTCAGCCCGCCCAGGGTCACTTCCACCACGGCAGCGTCAGGCGCATTGCCCAGCAGATGGTTGGCCCAGAACATCGAGACCCAATCCAGCGCACCGCCCTGGGTCACGCCCAGATGACGCACGCCAAACCGCCCCGCATCCTGCAACAGGCACAGAGGCGTACTTGCCTCAATCGACAGATGGCTCATGCCAAGCCCTCCAGCGGCGTGTCATCGCCGCCCAACGTAATGAATTCAGCGTGATCGATCGCGGCAAAACGCACCGTATCGCCCGGCTGCATCAGGCTGTAGCCATCGCGCTCACGGTCGAACAGCTTGCTCGGCGTCCGCCCGATCAGGTTCCAGCCCCCCGGGGAAACCACCGGGTACGCCGCGGTCTGGCGCTCGGCAATGCCCACGCTCCCCGCCGCCACCCGCTTGCGCGGCGTGCTGATACGCGGCGCGGCCAGTCTTTCGTCGACCAATCCCATAAAGGCGAACCCCGGGGCGAAACCCAAGGCGAACACCTGGTACTCGCGCTCGCAGTGACGACGAATCACCTCGCTGACCGACCAGCCGCTGCGCTCGGCCAACAAGCCCAGTTCCGGGCCGACACTCGGGTCGTACCACACCGGCAACACATGGCATTGGCCGCCAGCACCGCTGCTCGGCGTCAGGTCGGTCAAGGCTTCGGCAATCAGTTCCCGGGCCTGGGACGGGCTCAAGGCCAGCAGGTCGTAATGCACCATCAAGGTCGTATAGGACGGCACCAGGTCGATCAGGTGCCCGGCAAATCCAGCCCGCAAACGCTCGCCGGCGGCGAGCATCCACGGCATGTTTTCCTCGGCGATCACCTCGAACAGCCGCACCATCAGACAGTCGATCCCGACCACTTCGATCCGTGGCTTCATACGGCGGACTGCCGATCCAGGGCCTCGCGGATACGCTGCACCGCAGCCACCGAACTGGCGTTGTCGCCGTGCACGCACAAGGTATTGGCGTGCAGGCGCAGCGAACTGCCATCGCTGGCGATAAGGTTGTCACCACGGGCGATGGTCAGGGCCTGCTCGACGATGCGTTCAGGCTCGTGGTGCACGGCACCGGGCAACTGCCGCGAGACCAGGCGCCCGGCGCTGTCGTAGGCGCGGTCGGCAAAGGCTTCGAACCACAGCTCGACGCCGTATTCATCACCCAGGGCCTGGGCCACGCTATTGTCGCGCATCGCCAGCAGCATCAGCGGCAGGTCCCCGCCGTAGGCGGCAATCGCCTGGATCACCGCCCGCAGTTGCTCGGGATTGGCCATCATGTCGTTGTACATCGCGCCGTGGGGCTTGACGTAACTCACCCGGGTACCCTGGGCCCGGCAGATGCCGTCCAGCGCGCCGATCTGGTAATGCAGCAGATCCTGGATTTCCTGGGGGGTGCAGGCCATGGAGCGGCGACCGAACCCCACCAGATCCGGATAGGCCGGATGGGCGCCGATACGCACGTCGTTGGCCAGGGCCAAGGTTACCGTCTTGCGCATGATGCTCGGATCGCCCGCGTGATAACCGCAGGCCACATTGGCGCAATCGATAAACGGCATGACCTGCGCATCCAGGCCCATGGTCCAGTTGCCATAGCTTTCGCCGATATCGCAATTCAATAACAAGCGGCTCACGGTGGTTGCTCCTGTGGGCTTTTAACTTTTCTTAATATGGGACTTTTCGCAAATACCCACAGATTACTGCGCTTCGAGTTCCTTGCCACGGGTTTCCGGCAGGCTCAGGGCCGCTAGAATCACCACCCCGTAGGACACGGCGGCAAAAGCGCCGATCCCCAGGCTCAAGGAGACTTTCTGGCTGAGCAGGCCGATCAGCAGCGGAAAAAACGCCGCCAACGCCCGCCCGATGTTGTAGCAAAAACCTTGGCCCGAACCGCGAATCCGCGTCGGGAACAGCTCGGTGAGAAACGCGCCCATGCCACTGAAAATCCCCGAGGCAAAAAAGCCCAGGGGCAAGCCCAGCCAGAGCATGACCTCGTTGCTGACCTGCAACTGGGTGTACAAGAGCACGATGATGAAGGAGCCGACGGCGAACAGGATGAAGTTCTTCTTGCGCCCCAGCAGATCGGTCAGGTACGCGCTGATCACATAACCGATGTAGGAACCGGCGATCACCATGGCCAGGTAACCGCCCGTGCCGAGTACGCTCAAGCCACGTTCGTTCTTCAGAAAGGTCGGCAACCAGGACGTGATGGCGTAGTAACCGCCCAGCGCGCCGGTGGTCAGCAAGGAGGCCCGCAAAGTGGTGCTGAGCATGCCCGGGGCAAAGATCTCGTAGAAATGCGTCGGGTTGCTCGGGGCTTCCTGGCTCTTGGCCTGGCGATAGACCTCCGGGTCCTTGACCAGGCGGCGAACGAAAATCACAAAGATCGCTGGCACGATGCCCAACACGAACAGGGCGCGCCAGGCGTCATCGGGTGGCAACAGCGAAAACAGCAACGCATAGAGGATCGCGGTCAAACCCCAGCCCAGGGCCCAGCCCGATTGCACCATGCCGACCGCCTTGCCGCGATCCTTGGCGCGAATCACCTCGCCCATCAACACCGCACCGGCGGTCCACTCGCCACCGAAACCGAAGCCCATCAAGGTCCGGGCCACCAGCAACTGGTGGTAGTTCTGGGCGAAGCCACAGAGAAAGGTGAACACGGCGAACCAGAGCACCGTCAGTTGCAGGGTGCGTACGCGGCCGATGCGGTCGGAGAGAATCCCGGCGATCCAGCCGCCGAGGGCCGAGGCGATCAGGGTGCTGGTGGAAATCAGCCCGGCCTGGCCGGTGGTGAGGCCCCAGAGGGCGATCAGCGTCGGGATGACGAAACTGAGCATCTGGGTGTCCATGCCATCCAGGCCGTAACCGATCTTGCAACTCCAGAACGTACGACGCTCCTGCTGATCGAGGTTGCGATACCAGGTGAAAGGACCGGGTGGGCCCTCGGCTTGGGTGACATCCAGCGAGCCTGGCGTAGTCATGGGGGGAAGTTCTCCGCATAAAGCTTATTGGTATTGTTCTGGCGACCAGCGGGGCATAGGCTTATCGTGCTTGACCGGTCGAAGGTCATTTTTCGTTGGCCGTGCCCTCTGCGTCCAACTAATTAAAGTCCTGCCCTGGCATAAGAAAAAGTTGATTGCATGAACCTCAAATTTCTCGAGACCTTCGTCTGGGTTGCACGACTGAAAAGTTTTCGCCTGACGGCGGACAAGCTCTTCACCACCCAGGCGTCCATTTCCAGCCGTATCGCGGTGCTCGAAGGCGAGCTCGGGGTGAAGCTGTTCCTGCGCGATTCCCGCGGCGTCAGCCTGACTCCCGAAGGGCTCAAGGTGCTCGACTATGCCGAGCAGATGATGGACACCATGCAGGCCCTCAAGCATGCCATCGAGATCAGTTCGACCAAGGTCGGGCGCCTGCGCATCGGGGTGATGGACACGGTCATCCATACCTGGCTCAGCCCGTTGGTGGCGCAGATGTCGGATCGTTTCCCGCTGGTGGAAATCGAGCTGGTGGCGGATACCGCGCTGAACCTCTGCGATCAGCTGCAAAAAGGCTTTCTCGACCTGGTGCTGCAAACCGACCTGTTGCGCCAGGAGTCGATCCGCAGCCTGAAGTTGATCAGCCACCCGATGGGCTGGGTGGTGGCCAGCAACTCGATCTATAACCGTGAATACGCGAGCCTGGCCGAGATCGCACGGGAGCGCATCGTGACCTTCTCGAAAAACTCGCGGCCGCACCAGGAAATTCTCGGCCTGATGCAGGTCCATGGCGTGCCGACGCCGCGGCTGAACTGCGTCAACTCGGTGTCGGCGATTACCCGGCTATTGCGCGATGGTTTCGGTATCGGCGCCCTGCCGTCGGTGCTGGTGCGCGAAGAACTGATGCGCGGCGAGTTGACCTTGCTGGCCTTCGACGTCCGCCCGCCGAACCTCGAAGTGGTGGTGTCCTGGCGGGTCGGCGTGGAGCTGGTGGAGGAGATTGTCGCGCTGTGCCAGGAAGTCTTGCACAGCTATGCGGACAAGATGGGCGAGGAGTATGTGGTCCTGAGCAAGCCCGCCCTCCCCGGTCAATAACCCCGTTCGCGCCGCGCCAGGCGTTCGCGCTGGCGCTTGCCGCCCAGCACCACCCAGTCCACCAGGCGGAAGAAGCCTTCGATCACGAACGAGAACAGCAGCGCCGCGCCCATCGCCCAGCCGATCGCCTCGGGCGACAGCAGGACCTGGTAGGTGTAGCCCTGCAAGGTTTCCTCGCGAATCGCCGGATCGGCCGCATACGCCACCTGCAACGCGCGTTTGTACCAGGGGCCCTGCATCGCCTGGAACTGGTCGTCCAGCAGACGCTGGCGGGTGAGCAAGGTGCCAAGGCTGTCGGCATCGCTGCGGAACACCGGGTCGTCACTGGCGCGATAATGCGCCACCAGGGCCTGCAGATCGCCATTGAAGAACTGCTCGGCAGTCTTCTGGAAACCCTGGAGGCCGGTCTGCGCTTCAATCAGATGCGCTTCGACCCGCTTGGCGTAGTCATTGATAAAACCCGGCACCTGGACACCGAGCAACAGCCCCAGGGTAAACAGAATCAGCCGCAGGTAACTCAACCACATAACGGACTTCCTTATTCGGTTTGGCCCTGGCTGACGCATTCACCGCGCCGCCACAGACTCCATTGGCCCGGTTCGTAGCGGGTCCAGGTTTCGTTTTCGGTCAAAGGTTCGGTGGCAATCACCGTCACCACGTCATTGGGCGTGGTTTCGGCCTGGAAGTCGACGATCACATCGACATCCTTCAAGCGTGCCGGGCCGAACGGCGCGCGCCGGGTGATCTGTGCCAGCTTGGTCGAGCAATAGCAGAACAGCCAGTCGCCGTCGCTGAGCAGACAGTTGAACACACCTTTGGAGCGGTATTCGGCACAGGCCTGGACCAGGGATGGCAGCAGCACTTCGATATCCACCGGCTCCGGAAAGGCCTGGCGCACGCGGTTGAGCAGGTCGCAGAAGGCCGCTTCGCTGTCGGTATCGCCTACAGGGCGGTAAAAGCTGGTCGGCGGCTGAAAGTCCGCCAACTGGCCGTTATGGGCGAAACACCAGTTGCGCCCCCACAGCTCACGGACAAAGGGATGGGTATTGGACAGGCAGACCTTGCCGACATTGGCCTGGCGGATATGCCCGATCACCACTTCGCTCTTGATCGGGTAACGCTGCACCAGGTTCGCGACCTCGGACTCACAGCTCGCCGCCGGGTCCTGGAACAGCCGCAAGCCACGGCCTTCGTAGAAGGCGATGCCCCAGCCGTCGCGATGGGGGCCGGTACGCCCCCCGCGCTGCATCAGGCCGGTAAAGCTGAAAACGATATCGGTCGGTACATTGGCGCTCATGCCCAACAATTCACACATGCTCGGACTCTCGCTTCAATGCAGTGACGCGCTTACAAACGCGGTTCGACCCGCGGGCGACCATTGCCACCGGTCGGCGGCTGACGGCCAAAACGCTCGTTGCGCTCGGCTGCGGTGAACGGTTGATCGTCCTCCTCGGGCTCGGCCGCCGGGGCCGTGCCGGCCGCAACGGGCTGCGGGCGACGGGCCTTGATGGAGCGCTCGATGGGCCAGCGGATCAGCGCGAAGAGCACATAAACGCCCACGGCGATCATCAGGTACATGAACAGATCGGAAACCGCGCGCCAGGCGTTGTTGCCGACCTTGAACATCAGGTCCAGGGCTGTAATAGCCACCGCCGGGGCGAATTTTTCCTTCACCGGGTCGATAATGGTCGGGCTGAACAGCAGCACCGCCATCACCACGCGCAGCGGCTCGCGCAGCCAGCGCCAGATCCAGCGGGTCAGGCGGAACCACACCAACAAGCAGCCCAAGGCGGCGAAGGCGTAGCAGCCCCAGGCGATCAGATAGTCGTTCTCGGTCATGGTGTCCATGGCAAGGCTGGCAAAGAGACGCTTATGATAACGGCTTTTCGCCGGTCCGGCTGCCCCGCCGTCAGCGATCCGCCAACAGAGAGTTGCCCATGTCCCTCGATAGCAGCGTCAACAGCGCCCCGATTGCCCGCCGCGACGCGGGCGCGGACCCTTACGCCTGGTTGCAGGAACGCGACAGCGATGCCGTGCTCGACTACCTCAAGGCCGAAAACAGCTACCAGGAAGCGCAACTGGCCGACCAGGGCAAACTGCGCGAAAGCCTGTTCGAGGAGATCAAGGCGCGGATTCTCGAAACCGACCTGTCCCTGCCCTCGCCCTGGGGACCGTTCCTGTATTACACCCGCACCACCGCCGGTGACGAATACCCGCGGCACTACCGCTGCCCGCGTCCGGCCGATGACAGCCTGACCGTGGATGAAAGCGCCGAAGCCCTGCTGCTCGACCCCAATGTGCTGGCGGCGGGCGGCTTCTTCTCCCTCGGCGCCTTCAGTATCAGCCCGGATCACCAACGCCTGGCCTACAGCCTCGACACCAGCGGCGAAGAAATCTATCGCCTGTACGTCAAGGAACTCGACAGCGGCGCGCTCAGCGAGCTGCCGTTCGAGGACTGCGACGGCAGCATGACCTGGGCCAACGATAGCCAGACATTGTTTTTCGCCGAACTGGACGACACCCATCGCCCCCACAAGCTGTACCGCCACCGCCTCGGTGACAGCATGGCCGAGGAAGTCCTGCACGAAGCCGACGGGCGCTTCTTCCTGCACTGCTATCGCAGCAGTTCAGAACGCCAACTGGTGGTGCTGCTCAACAGCAAGACCACCAGCGAAGCCTGGGCCCTGGACGCCGACACCCCGACCCAGGCCTTTACCTGCCTGGCACCACGGGTCGAAGGCCATGAATATTTCGTCGACCACGGCCAGTACCAGGAGCAGTGGAGCTGGTTTATCCGCAGCAACCAGGACGGCATCAACTACGCCCTGTTCCACACCCCGGACCATGGCGTGCCGAGCCGTGACGACTGGCAATTGCTGGTACCCCACAACGACCAGGTGATGCTCGAAGGCCTGACCCTGAACGCCTCGGCCCTGTGCCTGAGCCTGCGCGAAGGCGGCTTGCCGATCATCGAAGTGCGGCCCCAGGGCCTGCCGAGCTATCGCGTGCAACTGCCGGATGCCGCCTACAGCCTCTACGTGCAGGACAGCCTGGAATTCACCAGCCAGACCATCCGCTTGCGTTACGAAGCCCTCAATCGTCCGGCCCAGATCCGCCAACTGACCCTGGCCAGCGGCGAACAGAACGTACTCAAGCAGACCCCGGTGCTGGGCGATTTCGACCCCGATGCCTATGTCAGCCAGCGCCTCTGGGCCACGGCCGCGGACGGCACCCAGGTGCCCATCAGCCTGGTGGTCAAGCGTGAACTGCAAGGCCAGGCCACCCCGCTCTATCTCTACGGCTACGGCGCCTACGGCGAAAGCCTCGACCCGTGGTTCTCCCACGCCCGCCTGAGCCTGCTGGAGCGCGGCATGGCCTTCGCCATCGCCCACGTGCGCGGCGGCGGTGAACTGGGCGAAGCCTGGTATCGCGCCGGCAAGCAGGCGCACAAGCAGAATACTTTCGACGACTTTATCGCCTGCGCCGAGCACCTGATCGCCGAAGGACTGACCACCTCGAAACAACTGGCGATCAGCGGCGGCAGCGCCGGCGGCCTGTTGATCGGTGCCGTGCTCAACCAGCGCCCGGAGCTGTTCCAGGCCGCCATCGCCGAAGTGCCGTTCGTCGATGTGTTGAACACCATGCTCGACCCGGATCTGCCGCTGACCGTCACCGAATACGACGAGTGGGGCAATCCCGAGGAGCCCGACGTGTATGCGCGGATCAAGGCCTATGCGCCGTATGAGAACGTCCGCGCCCAGGCCTACCCGGCCGCGCTGGTGATCGCCGGCTACAACGACAGTCGCGTGCAGTACTGGGAAGCGGCCAAGTGGGTGGCGAAACTGCGCGCCACGAAAACCGACGAGCATCTACTCTTGCTCAAGACCGAACTGGACGCCGGCCATGGCGGCATGAGCGGCCGTTATCAGGGATTACGTGACGTAGCCCTCGAATACGCCTTTGTGTTCAAGGTTCTCGGCCTGGTTTGAGGAACTCTGCCCGGCACCCTTGTCTTAACACTGGGCCGCCGGGCTTCAATGCCCGCACAGAACAGGTAACAAGAAAAGACCGTGAGCCATGTCAGAACCGACCTTACTGAATAACGAAATCCGCGACATGTTGATGGACTGCGGTTTGTTCGCCAGCTTGCTGCCGGCGGACTTCCTCGCCGCTGCCGGCTACTTCAGCATCAGCAGCGTCGCCAAAGGCGAAGCCATCTTCAACGAGGGGGACGCCGGAACCTTCATGTGCATCATTCACTACGGCAGCGTGAACGTGCAGAAGAGCAACGCCGAGGGCCAACCCGTGGTGATTGCCACCTTGCGCGCCGGACGGGCCTTTGGCGAGATGGCGGTACTTGATGGTGAGCGGCGTTCAGCCAGTTGCGTGGCCGCCAGCGATTGCCAGTTGCTCAACCTGGGTAAGGACTCCCTGGAAAAGATGCTCAACGATGCGCCGAAGATCGCCGCCAAGATCATCCGGGCCATCGCCATTGCGCTGTCCAGGCGACTGCGCATGGCGGACGGCCAATTGCTCTCGCAACAGATCTAGCTGGAAGTTTCCTTCGCCTTATCGGCTTTGTCAGCCTTGTCCGTCTTGTCGTTCTGCTCCGGACCCGGCTGAGTCTGGTCCTTGGGCGGCTGCGGCAACTCGATGCTGGGCAGCGGCTCGCCGGGTTTGGGTGGCGTGCGCGGGGTGATCTGCGGGGACGGTGTCGGGGTGGCCGTGCTCGGCGCTCCCGGTTTCGGCGTGACCGGTACCGGCGAGAGATCCTCGGCCCGTACCGTGGTAATGGTGAGCGCGGTCAATGCAATGACCGCTACAATAGCGCGTTTCATCAATGGCTCCGTTGCCAGACTTCTCTGTCTGCCATCAGGCTACTCGCAACGCGGCTATTTTGCCCCTCCCAATGAGATATCCATGAAACGTTTCGTTCTGCTGGACACCGCTCCGATCCCTGAAAACGGCGGTGCCCTGTGCCTGTTCGAGTATGGCGAAGACTTCGTGATCAAGATCCAGGGCGGTGACGGCGGGCAATTGATGAACACCCGCATGCACGGTTCCGAAGATGCCCTGGCGGAAATTCCCTGCCGCAAGGTCGCCGGCCGGCCGCAATCGCGGGTGCTGATCGGCGGCCTCGGCATGGGCTTCACCTTGGCCTCTGCCCTCAAGCATCTGGGCAAGACCGCCGAAGTCGTGGTCGCGGAATTGGTGCCAGGCGTCGTCGAGTGGAACCGCGGTCCGCTGGGGGAAAAAGCCGGCCGGCCGCTGGATGATCCGCGCACGGTGATTCGCCTGGAAGACGTGGCCAAGGTCCTGCAGGCCGAGCCCAACGGCTTCGATGCGATCATGCTCGATGTCGACAACGGTCCCGAAGGCCTGACCCAGAGAGCCAACAGCTGGCTCTACTCCACCGGCGGCCTGAGCGCCTGTGCCAAGGCCCTGCGGCCCAAGGGCGTGCTGGCGGTGTGGTCGGCCAGTGCCGATAGCCATTTCTCCGACAAACTGCGCAAGGCCGGCTTCAAGGCCGAGGAAGTCCAGGTCTATGCCCACGGCAACAAGGGCACGCGCCACACCATCTGGATCGCCGAGAAGCTCAAGAACTGAGCTAAACTTTGCTGCATAACCGTCATTAACCTATTCAACAAGGTGAACCCATGAGTTCGGCCAACCCTCCCTCCCATACCGCCAAGCTGGACCGTATCCTGGCCGATGCGAAACGCGATAAAGAGATGGGCTATCGTGACAAGGCGCTGAAGATGTACCCGCATGTCTGCGGTCGCTGCGCCCGTGAATTTTCCGGCAAGCGCCTGAGCGAGCTCACCGTGCATCACCGCGACCACAACCATGACAACAACCCACAGGACGGTTCCAACTGGGAACTGCTGTGCCTGTTCTGTCATGACAACGAGCACTCGCGCTACACCGACCAGCAATACTTCGGCGACAGCTCCCTGAGCAGCCCGAAGATCGCCAAGGCCACCCACAACCCGTTCGCGGCGCTGGCCGGACTGATGAAAAAAGACGAGTAACGGCTACACGGTAAATCGCTGAACCAGCACGCTGAGATCGCCCCCCAGGCGCGACAGCTCGAGGCTCGCCGTCGCCGTGCGGGCACTCGACTGCGCCGACTCGTCGGCAATATCGCGCACGCGGGCCAGGTTGCCGCTGATCTGTTCGCAGGCACGGGTTTGCTGATCGGCGGCCGTGGCAATCTGCGAGTTCATCGACTGGATCAACGATGCCGACTGGCGAATCTCACTGAGCACGCCGCCGGCTTCACGGGCCAGGGCCACGCTGGACAGGCTCATGTCCTGGCTCTGGCGCATGATCGCCGTGGCCTGTTCGGTGCCGCCATGCAAGGCCGCGATCAATCCCTCGATCTCCTCGGTGGAGCGCTGGGTACGTTGAGCCAGCGCCCGCACTTCATCGGCGACCACCGCAAACCCTCGCCCCGCTTCACCTGCGCGCGCCGCTTCGATGGCCGCGTTGAGCGCCAGTAGATTGGTCTGCTCCGCCACCTCGCGAATCACCCCGAACACCCCGCCGATACGCTCACCGTCTTCACGCAAACGTTCCATTGCCAACGCCGAGCGATCGACATTGAGCACCAGGGCTTCAAAGTGCTCGATTGCCTGGGTTACCACGCGATTACCCTCGACGCTACGCCGCTCGGCCGCCTGCGCCGCCTCAGAGGCCTGCTGGGCATTACGGGCAATATGCTGGGCGCTGTCGACCATCTCGGTCATGGCGCCGGCGACCTCTTCGGTCTGCTGGCGCTGTTGTGACACTCCCGCACTGCTGTGGGCAGTGACCGTAGACAAGCCCTCGGCGGCCTGGGTCAGTTGGCGCGTGCCATCACCGATGCTGCCGATCAACTGGCGTAGATGCCCGGCCATTTCCCGCATGGCCGTCATCATCTGCCCCAGCTCGTCACGCCGGTGACTTTCCAGGTTACCGGTCAGGTCGCCCGAGGCGATCTGCCGTGCCAGGACCAGGGTCCGCTTGAGCGGCGGGACGATCTGCCGGGTCATGGCCCAGGCCGACAGCAAGCCCAGCAACAGCGCCAGCCCTCCCGCCAGCAACAACTCGCCACGGGCCATCCGTACATCGTGAGCGCGCCCCTGTAGTTGCAGTTGATAGACCGCCGCACTCAGTTGCTGCAAGTCACCCGCCTGCGCCAGCATCGCCTGTTTGGCCTGCTGGCTCTTGAGCACGCTGGCGCTGAAGTCCACGACCCGATCCTGGTAGTTCACCGCCGCCTGCAATGCTCCCAACAGCGGCGTCTGCAAGGCGTCACCCGGCAGTTGCCCGTACAAGTCGTTGCCCTGCACACGAATCCGGTCGGCCATCTGCGAAACGCGCAACTGCGCCTCGGGTTGCGGATCGGCGATATACAAGCGCACCTGATCGCGCAATTGCGCCATCAGCCATTGCAGCTCGGCCACCGCCTGCGCCTGATCGATGGTGACCGCCGGATCGCTGCGCATCTGCTGGAACAGTTGGGTACGCAAACGCGTCAGTTGCTCGGCGATATTTTCCATCACCGGGACCATGGCCTTTTCCGCTTCGCGGGCCTGGCGCCGGGCCGCGACAAACTCGGCAAAACTCTGTTGATAAGCCCGGGCCACCTCACGGATGCGCGCGAGGGTCGTCTGTGCGTCGGTTTCCAGGCTCATCTGCAGTTTGTCGACGCCCGCATACAACGCCTGCATCTGCGTGGCATAGGCATCGACCGCCGCGCTCTGCCCGGTGCGATCGAATTCGTTTTCCTGCAAGCGCACGGCGGCGATCTGCGTGTCCAGCGACACGCTGTCCACCAACGCCTCGCTGCGCATCGTCAGTTGCCCGATGCTGTACCAGGCAATCGCGCTCAACAGCGCCGTGAGCAGCAACACGATGCCAAAGCCCAGGGTCAACTTGCGACGTACCGAAGCGCCCATCAACCAGTCGGCGACCATAACGAACTCTCCTGTAAGGCCGTCAGCCGGCCGAGGCAATGCGCCAAACGCCTTGAGGCACGTTGAGATGGGTGGCATTCTAAATCGATCGATCCAAAACACAAGGCCAAGATTTTTTCCAACGGCTGTAATTTAAAGCCCTATACCTTCTCAACAGGGCAAAGTGCCAGTGTGTGCGACCTCCTCCTTATTCCTGCACCGAGAACGCCGTCGATGAAGCTGAACCAATTGATTCAAAACCTGCTGGGCGCCCGCCAACCGGCACAGATTTCGCGTCCGGAGCAGGAGCTGCTGTCGAGCCTGCTGGTGATGGCCTGGGTGGTGGAGGCGCGGGATCCCTACACCGGTGGCCATCTGTGGCGGGTGGCACAGTTTTGCGAGCTGCTGGCGCAGAAAGCCGGCTTCGCGGCGGAGGAAGTGGCGCGGATCGCCCTGGGCGGTTTTGTCCATGACCTGGGCAAGGTCGGCATTCCCGACGCGGTGCTGCGCAAGGCCGGGCCCCTGAGCGACGAGGAATACGCCGTAATCAAGACCCACCCCGACATCGGTTATCGGTTGTTACATGCCCATCCCCTGGCCGCGCTGGTGGAGGACGCCGTGCGCCTGCACCACGAGATGCCCGATGGCCGGGGTTATCCCCTGGGGCTCAAGGCCGGCGAGATTCCGCACCTGGCGAGCATCGTCGGTATCTGCGATGCCTTTGATGCCATGACCAGCACCCGCCCCTATCGCGCGGGCATGCCGCAGGCGCAGGCATTGCAGATCATCGCCAAGAACCTGGGGACCCAGTTCGACGCGCACTTCGGCGCCTTGTTTATCCAGTTGGGGGAGTCGGGTGTCTTGAGCCCGATCATCGGCCATACCGACCAGGGCATTCCCTTGCGGCACTGCGGTATGTGCGGGCCGACGGTGGTACTCAAGCGTGCACACCGCGCGGGCGATCATGTGTTCTGCGGCAATTGCGGCGCCGACTATCTGCTGCACCAGAAGACCCCGGACAGCGTGCTGGAGCTGGAGGCCACTGGCGCTTCTGGCAGCGCGAAAGACCTCAGCCCCGAAGCCGACGTCGAGTTGATCGAGCGCCTGGTGCAACACCAATTCGTCCCGGTGCTGCGCGAGCATGCGGGCTCTCGCCCGCAGTAACCGGATTGGGCCTCAGGCGGCCGGGCCCTTGGCGGTCTGGCCGAAGAGGATTTTCTTGCCTTCTTCCGTCTCTGTGGCACGCCGCGAATACGGCTCACCCCGGGCATAGGCGCGCTGCGTCGCCGGACGCTGCTCGATAGCCTGGAGCCAACGGCTCAGATTCGGGAAGTCCTCGATGTTCTGCTGCTGGCGCTGCCATGGCACCACCCAGGGATAACAGGCGATGTCGGCGATCGAATAGTGCTGGCCGGCAATGAACTCGCGCCCTTGCAACTGACGATCAAGCACCCCGTAGAGACGGTTGGTCTCATTGACATAACGGTTGATGGCGTAGGGTATTTTTTCCGGCGCATACAACCCGAAATGGTGATTCTGCCCGGCCATCGGCCCCAGGCCGCCCATCTGCCAGAACAGCCACTCGGTCACGGTCTTGCGGCCACGAACATCGGCGGGCAGGAACTGCCCGGTCTTTTCCGCCAGGTACAGCAGGATCGCCCCCGACTCGAACACCGTGATCGGCTCGCCGCCATCGGCGGGCGCGGTGTCGATGATCGCCGGCATGCGGTTGTTCGGCGAAAACGCCAGGAACTCCGGTTTGAACTGGTCGCCGGCGCCGATATCCACAGGATGGATACGGTACTCGAGACCGGCTTCCTCCAGGAACATTGTGATCTTGTGGCCGTTTGGCGTAGCCCAGTAGTAGAGCTCAATCATTCGATTTCCCTCGTAGACACACTATTTCAATAATCCAAAGACCGGTCGCACCAGCCCTTCCAGCAATTCCCGCTCCGGCCTTGAGCGCGCCAGCACCCGCAGCCCCATCAGCACCGCCAGGCACATACGCGCCAGATCGTCCGCCGGCTGCAACGCGTTGATGCTGCCCTGGGCCTGGCCGGCGCTGATACAGCGCCGGAAAAAACCTTCCATCCCCTCCTGGACCTTGGCCAATACCGCCCTGAACTCCGGATCGTGGGGCGCCACCTCAAGGGCCGCGTTGACGATAAAACAGCCCCTGTGTTCGGGGTCGCTCAGGGACAGTTCGATGATCTCGTTGAAGAACGTCTGGATGGCTTCGCGGGGCGGCAGTTGCTGCTCCAGGCGTACGGAACGCTCGCAGAAGCCACGCTTGATGTAGTGATCGAGGGCCAGGGCGAAGAGCGCGCGCTTGTCACCGAAGGCGTTGTACAGGCTGGCCCCGGTGATCCCCATGGCCAGCGCCAGATCCCGTACGGAAGTGGCCTCGTAGCCCCGGGACCAGAAGCAGCGGATGGCTGCCTCCAGTGCACCGGCCTCGTCAAATTCTCTTGGTCGCGCCATAACTCACACATGGATTCAAATTGAAGTGGCGCAGATATTCGTTGAAACAAACGACGATTGCCACGCGCCCGGGTTTCGTCCTATTTTATAACACTCGATCCAAAACATCTGCCAGGACCTTTCGACATGATTCGTTTCTTTTTCCACCCGACGCCCAATCCGGCCAAAGTTGCCCTGTTTCTTGAAGAAACGGCGCTGCCCTACGAATTGGTTCCGGTCGATACCAGCAAGGGCGAACAGCACAGCCCGGAGTTCCTGGCGATCAACCCTAATGGCAAGGTTCCGGCGATTCTCGATACCGAGGGCCCGAACGGTAGTGAAGTGCGGGTCTTCGACTCGAACGCGATCCTGCTGTACCTGAGTGAAAAGACCGGGCTGCTCGGTGGTGAGCCTGGCGATCGGGGCGAACTGTTGTCGTGGATGATGTTTATCGGCACGGGCCTGGGGCCATTTTCCGGCCAGGCGGTGCACTTCCAGCACTCGGCCCCGGAAAGTATCCCTTACGCCATCAATCGTTATCGCCGTGAAGCCGAGCGGCATTATCGGGTACTGGACCGGCATCTGGCCGGGCGCAACTATATCGTCGGCGACAGCTATACGATCGCCGATATCTCGGCCTGGGGCTGGATCGACCGGGCCTCGCGCGTGCTCAAAGGCGAGGAATCCCCCTTGGCGGCCTACCCCCATCTGTCGGCCTGGTTCCAGCGCATTGACGCGCGTCCGGCCGTGGCTCGCGCCCGTCAAGTGGGCAAGAGCCATGCTTTCAAGCAGGTCAACGACGAGCAAACCCGCCGGGCGCTGTTCCCTTCGAACTATCCCGACACCACGAGCTGATGGAGATGCCGGTATAATCGCGTCTTTTTCCTGGAAGGCACCCGGCTCGTGGCAAACAAAAGGTACAGCTGCATTGGTTTGTATAACCCCAAGTCACCGGAGAACGTCGGCTCGGTGATGCGTGCGGCTGGCTGTTACGGCGTGGCTTCGGTGTTCTACACCGGCAAGCGCTACGAGCGGGCGCGGGACTTTGTCACCGACACCAAGAAAGTCCACCAGGACATTCCGCTGATCGGCATCGATGACCTGAAGAAAATCCTGCCCCTGGGCTGCGTGCCGGTGGCCGTCGAGTTGGTCGAAGGCGCGCGCTCGCTGCCCGAATACACTCATCCGGATCGGGCGCTGTATATCTTCGGTCCGGAAGACGGCTCGCTGGACAAGGACATCCGCGACTGGTGCGAGGACGTGGTGTATATCCCGACCACCGGCTGCATGAACCTGGCGGCGACGGTCAATGTGGTGCTGTACGACCGTCTGGCCAAGGGCAATAACACAAGGTCCGGTCCGAAGTTCTAGTCTTGCCGACACCTCTTACTTCAGCAGCCCGCTCGCCAGCACCTTCGACGGCTCGCCCATCACGCTTTCGCACAGCTGGATAAATTCCTCGGTGCTGACGGTATCCAGGCGCATCGCCGCCCGGCTGACATCGTCGAGGGAATGCTTGCCATCGGTCTGCTGGCGAATCTCGCGGTCCAGCGCCTGCAACAGCAACACCGCCCGTGCCACCGTCGCCCTGTCCACCTGCTCACCCCGCAATGTGCTGACCTTGCGACTGACCCGGGTCAGGCGCACCTGCAACGCCTGATAACGCTCCTCGCTCATCCCGCCAGCACGGCGCAACAGCTCGATCGCGTAATACTGCGCCAGGCCTTCGCCGACCCAATCGCTGCGCTGGCTGTCATTGATCCGCCCGAACACATGAACCAGCTCGCGCACCAAGGCACTTTCCCCCGACTCACTGATCAGCGGGGCCGTGCTGTGCAGGTAGATCGAGTCAGGGCCCGCCTGGCTGCCATGGGCCATCGACTCACCGGCGCCGACCACCAGCAATTTGCCGGGATTGCGCGGAAACACTTCCTGCAGCTTGGGCCAGACGAAGGTCAACAACGTCAGCACATCCATGCGCCGCATGCCCTCGCCCCGAGGCGCCGCGACCGTGACATCAGTCTCCCCCAGCCGAGTCCGTCGACTGCCCAGGTCGCCCGCCAGTATCCAGCCGACCGGCCGGTCGAACAGGCGTGACACGTTGTCGATACGAAAGCGCTGCTTGCCGATGCGCGGCCAGGCGGTCTCGACACTTTTCCAACCGGCAGGCAATTCAAAATCCAGGCGCGAGACCAGTTCAGTGCCGTCGTGCTGATCCAGATGGGCCGGTGGCACCAGGTCTTCGCCGCGCAGCAAGGCCCAGGTCGGCGTGATGCGGGTCTCGAACGTGCCGTTGCCACGAGGATGGTTGAGGCTGACCCGATAGCTCAGGCTGGCCTTGCCCGGCGCCGGGCGCCAGACACCGCGGCGACTGTCCGGCGTCGCGCCGGGGCTCAGTTGCCACTGCCCGTCGGCCATGAAGTCGCTGTAGTAGCCCTGGTTGCCGAGATCGAAATCCAGGCTGCGCACCACCGAACCCTGGGCCAGGGTCAGGCGCACCTCGGCCTGGTCGCTCTGGGGCAACAGGCGCACCTGATAGTCCAGGTCGACTTTCCTCCCGGCCCAGCCCAGGCCACTGAGCACCATCAGCAGCAGGAACACAGGCAGCCTGCAACGTAACGACATGGAGCTCCTCGGGATCAGCCGGCGCGGAAAATCAGATGATCTTCCCAGTCCTCTTCCGGCACGCTGCCTTCGGCGAGCATGCGCCCGGACTGGGAAATCCGCTCGTGGTGCACCGCATCACGATCACCGCAGACCAGGTGGTGCCAGAGCGGCAGGTCCTTGCCTTCACTGACCAGGCGATAACCGCAGGTCGGCGGCAACCACTTGAACTGGTCGGCCTGGCCCGGGGTGAGCTGGATACAGTCCGGAACCGAGTCGCGACGCTTGGCGTAGTCGGTGCACTGGCAGGTTTTCAGGTCCAGGAGCTTGCAGGCAATGCGCGTGTAATAGACGCTGTTGTCGTCTTCGTCCTCGAGCTTTTGCAGACAGCACAGGCCACAACCGTCGCACAGCGACTCCCATTCCTCCTGATCGAGGTGTTCGAGGGTCTTGCGTATCCAGAAGGGTTCGACTTTTGCGGCCATGGTTCAGACATCTGCATCGGGGAGTGAAAAGGCCGCCAGTCTAGTGCTCCGCGCCGTTGCGGCCAAGCCTCGGCGACTGTCGGTTGAACAAGACTTGTCAGGTCGCCTGCGGAGCAGTAGCTTTCTCGCTAATTTCCCCAGTCAGGACTGCGCCATGAGCACCAACCCACGCGTCGCCGATCATCCGATCGATCCCCAGTTCACCCAACGCTGGTCGCCGCGCGCCTTTACCGGCGAGAGCATCCCGGAACAAACCCTGCTGAGCTTTTTCGAAGCGGCCCGCTGGGCACCTTCGGCCTATAACTCGCAACCTTGGCGCTTTCTCTACGCGCGTCGTGACACGCCGAACTGGGAGCGTTTCCTTGGCCTGCTGAACGAGTTCAACCGTGGTTGGGCGCAACACGCCTCGGCCCTGGTGATCGTGATTTCGAAAACCACTTTCACCGCTCCCGGCGCCAGCGAAGAAACCCCGGCGCTGTGGCACACCTTCGACACCGGCTCGGCCTGGGGCCACCTGGCGCTGCAAGCCAGCAACAGCGGCTGGCACAGCCACGGCATGGCCGGCTTCGATCAGGACCTGACCCGCCGCGAGTTGAAGATTCCAGAAGGTTATGCCCTGCATGCGGCAGTGGCCATCGGCAAACTGGGTGACAAGGCGAGCCTGCCGGATTACCTGCAGGCCCGCGAAACCCCAAGCCCGCGCCAGCCGTTGAGCGCGTTGGTGGCCGAGGGCGATTTCAGCCTGTAATCCAATGCCGCCCCACCGCGGACTGTAGGAGCAGGGCTTGCCCGCGAAGCCTTTAGCGATCTTGAAGGCCTCTTCGCTGCGATGCGGCGTCCCGCAAGCCATGCTCCTACAAGGTGCGTGGCCAGCCCTGCAAACCGGGACCATCAATACCCGCGGTCGAAATCCACTTCCCCGCGCAACGCTTCCCCGGCCTGATAGGCCCGCAGGTTCTCGACAAACAACTGCACCATCATCCCCGGCGAAGTCGGGGCCGAACTGTGGCCGGTCAACAACAACCCCCAGGCCGTCCAGAACGGATGACGCTGCGGCAACGGCTCCTGCCGGCAGACATCGATCACCGCGCCCGCCAGATGCCCTTCCTTCAAGGCCTCCACCAGGTCCGCATCGACCACCGCCACGCCGCGCCCGACGTTGATGAACAGGCCGCTGGACTTGAAGCGCTTGAACAGCGCCGCATCGTACAGATCATGGGTATTGGGCGTGTTTGGCAACAGGTTGATCACATAGTCCACCTTGCCGACCCACTCCCCCAGGGCTTCGAGCGCCGCCACTTCGATAAACGGTGCCTGCTCCCGCGCGGTGCTGGCGATACCGTACAACTCGACACCAAAGGGTTGCAGGAACTGCGCAACGCTCTGGCCGATATCCCCGGCACCGACAATCAACACCTTGCGCCCCGCCAGGCTCTGGCCCATGCGGTTGTCCCACTTGCGCTCGACCTGGCTGACCAGGCGAGCCAGGACCTCGCGTTCATGGCCCAACATGTAGGTCAGCACATACTCGGCCATCACCTGGCCAAAAATGCCCACCGCGCGGGTCAGGCGGTAGTCCCGTGGCAAGCCCTCGGCCAGCAGCGGGGTGACACCCGCCCAGGTCGATTGCAGCCACTGGGGCCCGTGCCCCTGACGCAGCAGGGTCGCCAGCAGATCCGGCTGCCCCAGCCAGACCGGGCAATCGGCCGCCATGCTCGACAGCGTGGCCGAATCGCTGCTGGTCATGACTTCAAGTTCCGGGGCCATCTGCTGCAGCAAGCGGGCATAGAGGGCGTGGTCGTGTTCGGCAATCAGAACGCGCATGGTTCAAACCTTTCAAAAACAGTGCAGGCAGCCGCCGACGGAGTTCGCTCCATCGTCATCGGCCACTGCCAGAAAATACAGTCCATTTGAGTCGAGCACTCCGGACAGAGCACTCAGAGATGTCCGTTACATCGGATCATTGCGTCGCAACAGCTCTTCGGGCAAATGCTCGATGTATTCGTCTTCGGCCGGCGGCATCTGCAAGTGATAGCCCTGCTTCTCGAGGTTCTCCAATACCTGGTGGATGTCCTCGCGCGACAGTGTGCGCTCGGGGCTCAGGACCAGGTCGAAGGCATGGTGCGGTTTACCGAAAGCCAACAGCAGATTTTCCGGAACGCGCTCCAGAGCATCGCTCTTGAGCACGTAGAGGTACATCTCGTTGCGGCGTGGGCTTCTGTAGATGGAGCAAATACGTTTCAAGGCTGTTCTCCGGCAGTGGCCAGGCTGTCAAGCAGCGCCTGGCCCATCAACTCGCGGCGCCAGCCACGCAGCGAATCGGGCAATTGGTAAGGTCCATCGGGAAAACCGCTCTTGATCAGCGCTTCCAGGGTCTTCTTGCGCAGCATCAATTCCGGCGCAACACCCAGGCGTTCGGCTTCGGCCTGGCCCAGGGCACGCAGGCGCTTGACCAGCGCCGAGGCTTCGATCGGCAACGGCTCGGGCACCGCCGGCGGCCATTGGTCCATCGGTGCACTGCCGGCCTGCTTGATCAGTTCCAGCAGAAATTCGCCGTCCTGGCGCACGGTACGCGGGTGCATGTCCTCGATGCGGGCCAGGGCCACCAGATTGTCCGGCTGGCTCTTGGCCAACGGCCACAAGGAGTGTTCACGAACGATGCGGTTACGCGGCAGATCGCGGGCGCGGGCTTCGCGCTCGCGCCAGGCGCACAGCTCGCGCAGTACGACCAATTGCGCACGGGACAGCTTCCAGGCCAGTTTCGCCTCGCGATAGACCTCGTAGGGGTCGACCTCGCGACGCAGGTTGGCCACCAGTTCCGCGCCATCTTCCAGGACCCAGGCGTACTTGTCGTCCGACAGCTTCGGGCGCAGGCGGGTGTAGACCTCGGCCAGGTGCACGGCATCTTCGGCGGCGTAGCTGACCTGGGTTTCCGACAGCGGACGCTGCAACCAGTCCGAACGGGTCTCGCCCTTGGGCAACTCGATACCGAGGACTTCCTGCACCAGGCGCGAATAGCCCATGGAGAAACCGAGGTTCAGGTAGGCGGCCGCGAGCTGGGTGTCGAACAGCGGCACCGGCAGGCTGCCGGTCAGACGCAACAGCACTTCGAGGTCTTCACTGCAAGCGTGCACGACCTTGACCACGGCCGGGTCTTCAAGCAACGTCGCCAGGGGTTGCCACTGGTCGATGGTCAGGGGATCGATCAGGTAGGCGCGTTCGCCGTCGCCGATCTGGATCAGTCCGGCAATCGGATAAAAGGTATCGACCCGCATGAATTCGGTGTCGAGGGCAACAAAGGGTAACTGTTGCCATTGGGCGCAATGCCGACCGAGGCTATCGTTGTCGCGAATCCAGTGAATATCGATGGCCACACGGCTCTCCCTTGAAGAATGGCACGCAGTATATCTCGCCACCGGGGTTTGCGAGCACTCACTCTGCAAGTGCGGAAGCGAAAGAGCCTACTGAGACTCAAGAATAGTCCCACTCGGCGATTTGTCGGGTTCGCATCAAGGTCAGCTGTTCTTGCGTAATACATAGAGACGGCGCAGAGCGTAGCCAGGCAGGAAATCGCGGTGACCGACAATCTCGAAACCGGCCTCGCGGAACTCCCCTTCGAGCTGTGCCTTGTCGAACAGGATGCGCTGCGCTTCCTGACCGGTGGTCCGGGCCAGGCGCCGATGACGCCAGGCCATGACCTTGCCGTCGATGCACAACGAGAGGATCACGGTATCGCGGCTGACCCGGTGGAACTCGCGCAGCATCGCCATCCGGTGCTGGCTGTCGCTGACATGCTGGAACAACTGCATGCAAAAAATGCAGTCCACCGCATTCTCCGGCAAGCCGATGGCAAACACCGAGCTCTGAAAGGTCCTGACACGCATCAGCACATCGTCGCCATGATGGCCCACGCAGTGGTCCAGCATCTCTTGCGAAGGGTCGGCCGCGAGGATCACCCGGTTGCCGCGTTCGGCCAGTACCGGCCAGAAACGCCCGGCACCGCAGGGCAGGTCGAGGACCAGGCCCGGTTCACCGGCCAGCTTCAGTGCCTGGCGTACCCACTGCTTTTCACGGGCCAGCGCCAGGCGCCGGGCCAGGCTATCGGGAGACTGCGCCAGGCAAGCCCGGGCATGCTCGCGCGCGTGCCGGCGGGCAAACTCAAGTTCAACGGTTGAAGGCGGTTGCGCTGACATGACTCGCGAACTCTCGGAGGGAACCTGTACCGGGCTGATCGAACACTCGGAATGAATTTGAGGGGTTGCCGGGAGCCAGAAACACCCAATCGGCAACGTCTCAAACCTTAGTCAGGCACGCATCAATATTTCGTGAAAAATTCCCGCCGTTATTGTTCAAGCGATTACCGGACCGTCATTCACGCCTGCTGCAAATACCAGCGCCAGTCCTGCTCGCCGACCTCGCCCATGAACTGCCGGTATTCGGCACGTTTGACCGCCAGGTAGACCCCGAGGAACTCGCGGCCAAACGCCTCCCGCGCCCAGGCGGATTCTTCCAGGGCACGCAAGGTGGTCAGCCAGTCGGTGGGCAGACGCTTGCCGGCCTGGGCGTAGCCATTGCCTTCGACCGGCGCACCGGGGTCAAGGCGCTCGCGAATCCCGCGATGAATCCCCGCGAGAATGGCCGCCGCCGCCAGATAGGGGTTGGCATCGGCACCGCAGATCCGGTGCTCGATATGCCGTGAAAAGGCCGGTCCGCCCGGTACCCGCAGACTCACGGTGCGGTTGTCGACACCCCAGGTCGCCGCCAGCGGCGCATAGCTGTTGCTCTGGAAACGCCGATAGGAGTTGGCATTCGGGCAGAACATCAGCAAGGCATCGAGCAAGGTCGCGAGCATGCCGCCCACCGCCTGTTTGAGCAGCGGCGTGCCGTCACCGGCCTCACTGGCGAACAGGTTGTTGCCCGCCGCGTCCGCCAGGCTGACGTGCATGTGCATGCCGGTGCCGGCCAGGTCGTCGAACGGCTTGGCCATGAAGCAGGCGACCATCCCGTGCTTGTGTGCCACGCCCTTGACCAGGCGTTTGTAACGCACCGCTTCGTCCATCGCCTGCAAGGCATCGGCGCGGTGCTCAAGGGTAATTTCGACCTGGCCCGGGGCGTACTCGGAGATCGCCGTGCGTGCCGGAATACCCTGGAGTTTGCAGGCACTGTAGAGGTCGGCGAGGAACGGCTCGATCTGCTCCAGCTCCCGCAGGCCGTAGACCTGGGTCGTGCTCGGACGTCCACCGTCGGCGTCGCGGGCCGGTTGCGGCCGACCGTGACTGTCACGCTTCTGGTCGAGCAGATAGAACTCCAGCTCCGCCGCCATCACCGGGTAGTAACCGTCGGCCTTGAGCCCATCGATCACCTTGACCAGTAGATGCCGCGGATCGGCCACCGTCGCCGGCAACCCCTCGCTGGGGTGCATGCTGACCTGCACCGCCGCGGTCGGAATCAGCCGCCAGGGCATGCGCTGCAAGCTGCCGCTCAGGGGATAGGCACGGCAATCGATATCCCCCACGTCCCAGACCAGACCGGAGTTTTCCACATCGTCGCCGTTGATGGTCAGGCCGAGAATGGTGCTGGGCAGCGGGCGGCCGCTGGCATAGACCGCCAGCAGTTCGTCACGGTGCAGCAACTTGCCGCGGGGGACGCCGTTGTTGTCGAGGATGAACAGCTCGAACATCTCGATATCGGGGTTGAGCTCAAGAAAACTCAGGGCTTCTTCGGTACAGGCAAAGACTGGGCAGGCAACACTCATGGGATTCTCGTCTTCCGCGTCGGGCAGGCGCGCACGCGCCCACCGGGTCGATCGCAACGGCCAGGGCAGGCCGATGGCGATCAATGAAAAAACTCAACGGGGAAAACGGACATCCGGCGGGCGCGCATGACGGCAATGCCATAACGCCCAGAAGGCCAGCTCGGAAGGCAAGGCAACCAGGCTGGGAGCGACACGCGACAGCGGACAACAACGCGAGCGGACACCAGGCGTCGAGGCGCCCGTCCCTGCCGCGTAGCGGATCCCGCCGAGCCAATCGTCCATATGCCTGCCGCGATAAACCTGAGAACGCCAGCCTCACACGAGCATCCAGGTGATTAAATTCAGTTTTGAAGAAGCTTGCATGCGCAATGACTAAACATTGCGCCACTGCCCCGCCAGCGTTGCAAACGCCTGGCAGGCGGCACTGCGCCAGGCCCCCCGGCGACTGAGCAGGGCCACCGTGCGCTGCGGCAACTCCGGCGTCAATGCCAGCGCCTGCAGCCCCGGCTGTTCGAGGGCAATGGCCGCGGGCAGGATCGTCGCCAACTGACCGCGACGGACCAGTTCGACAATCGCACTGATGGAATTGGCCTCGATGGCGATGCGCGGCACGATGCCATGCTGGCGGCAGTAAAGATCGATGTGCTGGCGCGTGGCGAAATCCTGGCTGAGCAGGACCAGCGATTGCTGCTCCAGATCATCGGCAGTCAGGGCCTTGCCAACCGCCTGCGGATGGGTCGCGCCGACCATCAGGCTCAAGGTTTCGCTGAATAGCGCCTCACTCTGGATATCCGCCAGGTGCATCCCGGTAAAGGCAATGCCGATATCCAGCCGATCCTCGGCCAATGCAGCCTCCAGGCGATCCTGGGTCATTTCCTCGACGCTCAGGGTGATGCCCGGATAGAGGCTGTGGAAGCGATGCAACAGCGGCGCAATAAGGTACGCCGTGAAGGTCGGCGTCATGGCCAGGCGCAGGCTGCCGCGACTCAAATCCCGCACATCGTGCATCGCCCGCTTGCCCGCCTCCAGGTCCTGCAGGGCCAACCGGGCAAAACGCACATAAGCCTCGCCGGCATCGGTCAGACGGATGCTCCGTCCCGAGCGGTCGAACAGCGCCGCCCCGAGACTGTCCTCGAGCTGCCGGATCTGCTGGGACAACGTCGGCTGGGAGACATGCAGGGCCTCGGCGGCCCGGGTGAAATTGCGATGTTCGGCAACGGCCAGCAGGTAACGGATATGACGCAGCAGCATCGGGCGCTCAACTATAGGCAGGACTTATAGCTTTCATAATAAGCCGGTCTTGGACGCTATGTCTGAAAACTTCCATCCTTGCCCCATCAGCCACACGCAAGGAGACACATCATGCAAGCCATCATCGACGGATTCCTGAAGTTCCAGCGCGAAGCCTTTCCAACCCGCAGCGCCCTGTTCAAGCAACTGGCAACCACCCAGAACCCCGCTACCCTGTTCGTCACCTGCTCGGACAGCCGGGTGGTACCGGAACTGCTGACCCAGCAGGAGCCCGGCGACCTGTTCGTGATTCGCAATGCCGGCAATATCGTGCCGTCCTACGGCCCGGAGCCGGGCGGCGTCTCGGCCACGGTGGAGTATGCGGTGGCGGTACTGGGAGTGCGCGACATCGTGATCTGCGGCCATTCCGACTGCGGTGCGATGACGGCGATCTCGACCTGCAAATGCCTCGACCACCTGCCGGCGGTGGCCAACTGGCTGCGTCATGCCGAGTCGGCCAAGGTCATCAACGCCGCCCGCCACCATGCCTCGGCCGAGGCGCGGCTGGATGCCCTGGTTCGGGAAAACGTGATCGCCCAGTTGGCCAACCTGAAGACTCACCCGTCGGTCGCCCTGGCGCTGGAACAAGGTCGGCTGAACCTGCATGGCTGGGTGTACGACATCGAGAGCGGCTCCATCGTCGCCCTCGACGGCAGCACCGGCCGTTTTGTCTCACTTGCCGAACAGCCGCAGGCCTGCGCGCTGTCGACACAACCGCCACAAGTTGCCTGATCTGAATCCTACTGACGAAAACGAGGAAATCACCATGTTGCAGTCCCAATTCGCACAAGCTCCACGCCTGGCCCTGGCCGACACCATCATCGACGCCAAGCAGCGCCTGAACCTGTCCTGGCAGGACCTGACCGACGGCACCGGCCTGAGCCTGGCCTTCGTCACCGCCGCCCTGCTCGGCCAGCACCCGCTGCCGGCCAGCGCCGCCAACGTGGTCTGTGAAAAACTCGGCCTGGACGAGGACGCCAGTCGCCTGCTGCAAAGCGTGCCGTTGCGCGGCAGCATTGGCAATGGTGTCCCGACCGACCCGACGATCTATCGTTTCTACGAAATGATCCAGGTCTACGGCACCACCTTGAAGGCCCTGGTCCACGAGCAGTTCGGCGACGGCATCATCAGTGCCATCAACTTCAAGCTGGACATCAAGAAGGTCGAGGACCCGGAAGGCGGTTCGCGCGCGGTCATCACCCTGGATGGCAAATACCTGCCGACCAAGCCGTTCTGATCAAGCACTGAGTTTGACGATCTTTCCCGCTGAAACACCGCACCTGTAGGAGCCGGCTTGCTGGCGATGAGGCCCTTGAGCCTTGCAGCGTCCTTGCGGACGCCATCGCCAGCAAGCCGGCTCCTCCGGGGTTTGCGGTGTTGTCAGAAATGGGTTTGTCGCCGGATCAGAGCGTAACCTTGGCGTAGGACTCACGATCCAGGTCCACCACTTCCACCGAAAGCTGTACTTCAATCCCTTCCGGCCAATCGCCGAGATCCTTCAATCCCGCCAGCAGACTCTCGGAAAGTTGTTTCTTGATCTGTGCCGAGCGTCCGCTCAACAGCGCCAGCTTCACATGCACGAAGCCGCGCTCGCCCAGCCCCGTCCCCACGCGAAACGCCCCCAGTTCCGTGGCCCGACTCTTGATATCGAACTCGGCGCCGAACTGCCCGGAGGCCACCAGCGCATGGTTGATACGCAGCAACGCCTTGTCGGCGTCGAACTCAGTCAGGTTGGGGGTGTATTCCAGGAAAACGTGAGGCATCGACAGGCTCCAGAACAGCGGAATAGGAAGGCACACAGATATAGCACGCGGCCTTCGGGAAAGATCATGAAACGATAGCGCATTGGCGCGCCGGCTGCTCCTGGACCAAATACAGAAGGGTCAAGGTAAAAAAATGGCGTAGACACTTTGAAAATCGTATCCGAACTACTACACTCGAAACCAACACACACCCTGGTCACCACCGAGGCGTTTGACGATTGGCTGCGGCGACTGAAAGACCCTATCGCCAAGGCACGCATCCTCTCTCGCCTGATCTCGGCGCAATTTGGCGCGCTGAGCGATACGAGGAGGGTCTCCGACGGGGTCAGTGAAAGGCGTATTCATACAGGTCCTGGCTATCGCGTTTATTTCTCTCGCCGGGGTGAGATTCTGATTTTGCTGTTGTGTGCCGGCGACAAGTCATCGCAAAAACGCGACATCCAACACGCCAGGCTGATCCTGAGCGAGATCGAACGAGGTGATCGAACATGACCACGCTGAAACCCTTTGAGGCCAGTGACTATCTGAGCGACGAGGCGACCATTGCCGAGCTGCTCAACGTGGCCCTGAAAGACAAGAATCCCGACGTATTTCTCGCGGCACTGGCCGCCGTCGCCAAGGCTCGTGGCATGACACGGGTTGCCCGCGACTCCGGCATGGGCCGCGAGAGTCTCTACAAGGCCCTGGCACCTGGAGCCAAACCCCGCTACGACACCCTGCTGAAGCTGGTTGACGCCCTGGGCGTGGAACTGGTGGTGCAACCCACCTGAGCCAACCCCACCAGGGCGTCCGGCACCTTCAAGGCTCCAGGGGCTGGCGATCACTCATGAAATGCTCAAGCCGTGAACGCAGCCAACGCTCGGCCGGATCGGTATCGACAATCCCGAGCCAGACCATCGACAGGTCCAGGTTCGGCACCTTGAACGGCAACGGTTCGTCAAACAACAACCCCGACGCGGCCATGGCCTTGGCCGTGTAATCCGGCAGGCTGGCGACCAGATCGGTGCCCGCGAGCAAGGCCGGCAAGGCGCTGTATTGCGGTACCGAGAGCACCACATGACGCTTGCGGCCGATTTCCGCCAGCCACTCGTCAGCCAGGCTGCTGATATTGGCGGTGTGAGAGACCAGCACATGGGGCCGCGCGCAGTACTCGTCGAGGGTCAAGGGCGTCTTTGATGCGTCGGCGCGCAGGATCATTGGCTGGATATGGCGTAGAAGCTTGCGCTTGGCATTGGCCGGCAGGCCGCGGGTCTGGCTGATGCCCACGGTAATATCACCGGAGGCCAGCAGATCGGGAATACGCCAGTAGTCGACATGCTGGACCACGATCACCACATTCGGCGCTTCCTGGCGCAAGGCCCGCAGCAGCGTCGGCAGCAAGCCGAACTCGACATCGTCCGACAGGCCGATGCGAAAGGTCATGGTACTGCTGGCCGGATCGAAGTCGTGGGTCAGGCTCAAGGCATTCGACAACGAATCCAGCGCCGGTGACAGGTGCTGGATGATCTCCTCGGCCCGCGCGGTGGGCTCCATGCGGTGGCCGACACGGATAAACAGCGGATCGTTGAACATCACCCGCAGGCGATTGAGCGCCGAACTGATGGTCGGCTGGCCGAGAAACAGCTTCTCCGCAACCCGCGTCACATTGCGTTCAAGCATCAGTGTTTCGAACACCACCATCAGGTTGATGTCGGCTTTACGCAGTTCGTTGCGGTTCATCTGTGACCCCTGGTCCTCGATTGCGCCTCAGTGTAGGAACGCAACAAGGGACGTGTCTAGACGACGAAGGGACGGTTGCGCGGACAAATATTGAATCAATGGTGCTTTGACGCAACCCCGGCCGCATTTTTATAGTTCGTCGGCACGCATAAACAAATGGCGGCAGCGTTGAAATGGAGTAACCCATGAACATTCGCCCAATCCACACCGAGCAGGACTACCAGGAGGCGCTCAAGTCTGTTTCCCCGCTGTTCGACAACGAACCGGAACCCGGCACTCCGGAAGGCGACTACCTTGAGGTGATGATCACCCTGATCGAAGTCTACGAAGCCAAGCACTTCCCGGTCGACCTGCCCAACCCGGTGGATGCCATACGGTTCAGGATGGAGCAGTCCGGGCTGTCAGTTGCTGACTTGGTGCCAGCCCTTGGTCGGCAGAATCGGATTTATGAGGTGCTCAATGGTAAGCGGGCTCTGACTCTACCGATGATCTGGAAACTGCATGAGATGTTTGGAATTCCGGTTGAGAGCTTGATCAGGCCAATGAAAGCGGTGGGATGATTTCCTGCGAACCTAAGCTGCACGTGCCAGAACAAATTTCTCCCATAACGAAAAAACCCCTGAAATCTCACGATTTCAGGGGTTTTTCTATATATGGCGGAGAGATAGGGATTCGAACCCTAGGTACCGGTGAAGGTACAACGGATTTCGAATCCGTCCCATTCGGCCACTCTGGCATCTCTCCAACGGCGCGCATCATAACAACACTTTTGCCGGAAGCGAAGCCCCAACTGCAAAAAAATTACGTGCTATCAGATGCTTGCGTCGATTACAGCGGTACGCCCAGACGGTTGGCGACTTCTTCGTAGGCTTCGATGACATCACCGAGGCCCTGGCGGAAGCGGTCCTTGTCCATCTTCTTGCGTGTTTCCTTGTCCCACAGGCGGCAGCCGTCCGGGCTGAACTCGTCGCCCAGCACGATCTGGCCGTGGAATACGCCGAATTCCAGCTTGAAGTCCACCAGCAGCAGGCCGGCTTCGTCGAACAGCTGGCTCAGCACTTCGTTGACCTTGAGCGACAGCTCTTTCATCTTCGCCAATTGCTCGGCAGAGCCCCAACCGAACGCCACGACGTGGGATTCGTTGATGAACGGGTCGCCCTTGGCGTCGTCCTTGAGGAACAGTTCGAAGGTGTAAGGGTTGAGCTTCAGGCCCTCTTCCACGCCCAGGCGCTTGACCAGGCTGCCGGCCGCGTAGTTACGCACCACGCATTCCACCGGGATCATGTCGAGCTTCTTCACCAGGCATTCGTTGTCGCCCAGCAGCTTGTCGAACTGGGTAGGGATACCGGCCGCTTCGAGCTTCTGCATGATGAAGGCGTTGAACTTGTTGTTCACCATGCCCTTGCGGTCCAGTTGTTCGATACGCTTGCCGTCGAACGCCGAGGTGTCGTTGCGAAACAGCAGGATCAAACGGTCGGCGTCATCGGTCTTGTAAACCGACTTGGCTTTGCCGCGGTAGAGTTCTTCACGTTTTTCCATGATGGGCTCCGCTTGTTAAGTTGTTGGGCCAGGCGATATGTCGCCAGTCGAGCCCTGAATCTTGATCGGCCAATTGCAGCCAGTCCGGGTCGCACCCAAGGGTGTCGACAAAACATTGCCGGGCCAGCCGCGGCAGGTTGTTCTTGCTGCTCAGGTGGGCCAGTACCAGGTGTTGCAGGTCCTGCCAGCCCAACTCGGCCACCAGGCTCGCGGCCTGGTGGTTGTTCAAATGTCCCAGTTCACCACCGACCCGCTGCTTGAGAAAGGCCGGGTAATGCCCACGACCCAGCAGATCGCGACAATGGTTGGACTCGATCATCAAGGCATCGAGACCGCTGTAGCTGTCCATGACCCTGCCACAATAGGAACCCAGGTCGGTCAGCAGGCCGAAACGCCGCCGACCGTCACTGAACACATACTGCGTCGGCTCAAGGGCATCGTGGGCTACCGACACCACTTCGATGCTCAAGCCGCCAATCTGCAAGGTCTCGCCACCCGCCACGAAACCCGCTGGCTCGATGGGCTTGCGCAGGCCGCGCAAGGTGCCACGGCTCAGATACACCGGTAGATTGTAGCGCCGAGACAGCAAACCCACGCCATGCACGTGGTCGGCATGTTCGTGGGTCACCAGAATCGCGCTCAGTTGCGTCGGACTCACCCCAAGGCGCGCCAGACGTCGCTCGGTTTCCCGCAGCGAGAAACCACAATCGACCAGGATCAGCGTGTCTTCACTGGCGATCAGCGTGCCGTTCCCTTGGCTACCACTGCCGAGAACGGCAAAGCGCACCGATCAGCCCAGGTTGTCTTGAATCACGCCCAACACCCGACGGGCCACATCGGCCGGTGCCACGGTGTTGATGTCTTTCTCGACGGTGACCTGAACGTTGTCGCCGACCTTGCTCAGGCGAACCTGATAACGCACGGCGCGGGTTTCGATCTCTTCCTTGCTCGGCTTGCTGCCGAACATACGGGCGAAGAAGCCAGGCTCGTCGTTCTTCTTCTCGGCTTTTTCCGCCAGGTTGATGTAGTAGAGGCCCAGGGTGCGGTTGATGTCTTCGACACGCCACTCGCCCTGCTCCAGCGCGCGGCCGACACTCGACCAGGCACGGTCGAGGTCTTCACCGACGTTGAGCACCGGGTTGCCGCTGCCGTCCTGGCTCAGGCTGACACGGCTCGGGGTATCGAAATCACGCGCGGCCAGCAAGGACACCGAACCGCCCTTCTCGGCGCTGCGGCTCATGCTCGAGAGCATTTCGTCGACCAGGGCCGAATCCACGCCGAGGTTGACCGAATGCGCAGTGAAGTCGACGTTGGCGGTGCTACCGGCCGGGCGCTGGGCGCTGACCACGTAGACTTCGCTGGTATTGCGCTGCACGCCAGGCTCGATACGGACCCGCACGCGGGTTTCGTTGTCACCCGCCGCGAGGCGCTTGCCCATGGCTGCCGAGAGTTCGCTGGAACGCTGCCAGGCCGTGGTGAATTCACCGGTCTGTGGGCGTTGCGCGTCGATCCGGAAACCGTTGTCCTGGAAGAACTGCAAAGCCACAGGCCAGACTTCGGCCGGCGTGTGCTGGGCCATGACCCAATGCGAATCGCCGCTTTTCTGCAGGCTGTAGTCGCTGGCGCTGGCCGCAACCTGCAAAGGCAGCGGACGCGGCACTTCGAACGGGCCCTTGGCGGTGTCGTCGGCAACGTTGCGCGGAATCGGCAGCAACGGGTCAAGACGTTTGCTGGTACTGACGTCCGCCGGCAATTGCATGGCCGGTATTTGTTTCGAGTCCAGGTAGTCGCTGCCGCGGTCGCGGAAATAACCTTCCGGGCCCCACAGCCAGGCGCAGCCACTGGTGCTGGAGATAATCAAGGCAAGTGCAGAAAGTCCGGCCAATCGCTTCATGCGGGGTATTTCCTCAATTAAACCAGGACGCCGGACTGGCGCATGGCCTGCCGCAGCGGTTCGTGACAGGCAGCACTGAGCCAGGTGAGCGGCAGACGGATACCGTCCGGCATCAAGCCCATCTCATGCAGTGCCCATTTCACGGGGATAGGGTTGGATTCGATGAACAGGGTCTTGTTCAGCGGCATCAGTTTTTCGTGGATCGCCCGGGCCTCATCGGCCTTGCCGGCCATGGCCGCAGCGCACATCGCGCTCATTTCACGGGGTGCAACGTTGGCGGTCACCGAGATGTTGCCCTTGCCGCCGAGCAGGATCAGCTCGACCGCGGTGGCGTCATCACCGGAATACACCAGGAAATCGCTGCTCACACCGGCCAGGATCGCCTTGGCTCGCGCCAAGTCGCCGGTGGCTTCCTTGATGCCGATGATGTTCGGTACGCTCGACAGGCGGATCACGGTCTCGGCCTGCATGTCGCACGCAGTACGGCCCGGAACGTTGTAGAGGATCTGCGGGATGTCGACAGCTTCGGCAACAGCGCGGAAATGCTGGTACAGGCCTTCCTGGGTCGGCTTGTTGTAATAAGGAGTCACCAGCAGGCACGCGTCGGCGCCAGCGGTTTTCGCGTTGGTGGTCAGTTCGATCGCTTCACGCGTCGAATTGGCGCCCGTACCGGCGATCACCGGGATACGACCTGCCACCTGGTCGACCACGCGACGAATCACTTCGATATGCTCGTTCACATCGAGAGTGGCCGATTCACCCGTGGTGCCGACCGCGACAATGGCGTTGGTGCCGTTTTGCAGGTGGAAGTCCACCAGTTTGCTCAGGCTGTCCCAGTCAAGACGACCCTGTGCATCCATGGGTGTGACCAGTGCCACCATACTGCCCGCAATCATGCAACCGCTCCTGCCGGAAAAAGAGAGCGGTAATGGTACTGGCGCCATCAGGCTTGTACAAGCGAAGTACTGTCTATGAGCATTCCCCTGAGCGCAGGTTTTCGCTACCCTTCAGACTTTGATCGGTACTGAGTCGCTCATGTGCCGGGTTCCAGCCTCCATTTTCGCTGCCCGAAGCCCGCTCCGGCCTGGCCGCCGCCCGTCCTCTGCGAGGCGGCAACCGGCATCAGCGCTCGATTCCAGGCCTCGCCATCCGCATCCGGATACCCGAACCCAGCCCCTGACTGCCCCCAAGGTACTGACCGCTCATCGCTTTAGGAATGCTGCATGTCCACCCCCACAGTCCGCGAACAATTCCTTGTTATCAGTGCCCTCGGCGCCAACCCCATGGAGCTGACCAACGTCCTGTGCCGCGCCAGCCATGAAAATCGCTGCGCCGTCGTAACCTCGCGCCTGACCCGCCATGGCGAGTACAGCGCGCTGGTCCTGCAGATTTCCGGCAGCTGGGACGCCCTGGCGCGCCTGGAAGCCGGCCTGCCGAACCTGGCGAAGAAGCACGCCTTCATCGTCAGCGTGGTGCGCAGCGGTGCCCTGGAGAGTCGTCCCCAGGCACTGCCGTACGTCGCTTATGTCAGCTCGGCCTATCGCTCGGACATCATCAACGAGTTGTGCCAGTTCTTCATGGACCACAACGTCGAGCTGGAAAACCTGACCTGCGACACCTACCTGGCGCCCCAGACCGGCGGCACCATGCTCAACGCCACCTTTACCGTGACCCTGCCTGCCGGCGTGCAGATCAGCTGGTTGCGCGATCAGTTCCTGGACTTCGCCGACGCGATGAACCTCGACGCGCTGATCGAACCGTGGCGCCCACAGAACCCAATGTAAGGAAACTCCCATGGCCGTCGTTATCGATCAACCCGTCGCCGATTTCCAGGCCCAGGCCACCAGCGGGCAGACCGTCAGCCTCGCCGACCTCAAGGGCAAGCAGGTGGTGATCTATTTCTACCCCAAGGACAGCACCCCGGGCTGCACCACCGAGGGCCAGGGCTTTCGTGACCAGTTCGCCGCCTTCCAGGCCGCCAACACCGAAGTCTTCGGCGTGTCCCGCGACAGCCTGAAGTCCCACGAGAACTTCAAGGGCAAGCAGGAATTCCCGTTCGAGCTGATCAGTGACAAGGACGAAGCCGTCTGCCAGCTGTTCGACGTGATCAAGTTGAAGAAGCTCTACGGCAAGGAATACCTGGGCGTGGACCGCAGCACCTTCCTGATCGATGCCAACGGTGTGTTGCGCCAGGAATGGCGTGGCGTGAAGGTACCGGGCCATGTCGACGCGGTACTCGCGGCAGCCCAGGCGCTGAACAAGGCCTGAGCCTGCGTCAGGCCTTGCGCAACCAGTAGCGGTAAACGCCGGACGCTTCCTCTTCATGAATCAGGACATGTCCGGCAAGCCTGGCGAAAGTCCGAAAATCGCGCTGCGATCCGGCGTCGGTGGCAATCACCTTGAGCACCGCGCCGCTGGCCAGGCGATTGAGCTCCAGCTTGGCCTTGAGCAACGGCAGCGGGCAGTTCAGGCCACTGGCGTCCAGCTCGGCGTCGTGCTCTACAACTTCGGTCATTGCTTCACTCCTGGCGCGCTGCCGGATGGTCGGTTCGAAGCGCCTAGAATACCCCAAGTGGAAGCAGCTCTGGTCGCAAGCCCAGTGTCCGGCTACAGTAAGGACTTTGCCCGACCAGAGCCCTGTGCATGACCTTTCTGCGCCCTACCCTGTTGACGCTCGCTTGCCTGCTCGCCTCCCCAGGCTTCGCCGACGACCTGCCGTCACTCGGCGACGCCAGTTCCGCCATTGTCTCCCCGCAACAGGAGTTCCAGCTGGGCCGTGCCTGGCTGAGCCTGTTGCGCAGCGAGGTCAAGCAACTCAATGACCCGCAGCTCAAGGATTACGTCGAGACCACCGTCTACAGGCTGGCGGAAAGCAGCCAGGTCCAGGACCGCCGGCTGGTGTTCATCCTGATCGACAGCAACCAGCTCAACGCCTTCGCCGCCCCCGGCGGGATTGTCGGGATCAACGGTGGCCTGTTCCTCAACGCCCAGACCGAGGGCGAGTACGCCGCGGTGCTGGCCCACGAACTGGCGCACTTGTCGCAACGCCACTTCGCCCGGGGCGTGGAAGCCCAGCAACGCATGCAACTGCCGATGATGGCGGCGCTGCTGACCGGAATCGTGATCGCGGCGGCCGGCGGCGGTGATGCCGGTATTGCCACCATCGCCGGCACCCAGGCCGCGGCGTTCCAGGAGAAACAGCGCTTCTCCCGCCAGAACGAGCAGGAGGCCGACCGGATCGGCATCCTCACCCTGGAAAAAGCCGGTTACGACCCACGCTCGATGCCGACCATGTTCGAGCGCCTGATGCGTATCTATCGCTTTGACGCCAAGCCGCCGGAATTCCTGCTGACCCACCCGGTCACCGAGTCACGGATCGCCGACACCCGCAACCGCGCCGAGCAATCCAAGCCCGGCGGTATCGAGGACAGCCTGCGTTATCAGTTGATCCGGGCGCGGGTGATCCTGTCCTATGAAGACTCGCCAGGCCTGGCGGCCAAGCGCTTCCGTGCGCAGCTGGACGAGAACCCCAAGTCCGATGTGGCGCGTTATGGCCTGGCCATCGCGCAGATCAAGGGCACGCAGTTGAACGAGGCGCGCGCGACCCTCAAGCCGCTGCTGGACAAGTCACCCAACGACATCACCTACAACCTGGCGCAGATCGACCTGGACACGGCGGCCAGTCGGTTCCCCGAGGCGCTGCAACGGACCGAAAAGATGTTGCTGCAATATCCCGCCAGCTACCCGCTGAAGCAGGAACGCATCGACCTGCTGATCAAGCAGAATCGTCCGGCCGAGGCGGAAAAGGGCCTGGACGACTTGTTGAAGACTCGCCAGGATGACCCGGATGTCTGGTATCAGCTCGCCGAAACCCGTGGACAGGCCGGCAATATCATCGGCCTGCACCAGGCGCGGGCCGAGTACTTTGCCTTGGTGGGCGACTTCAAGCAGGCGATCCAGCAGCTGGACTTCGCCAAGCGCCGCGCGCCGAACTTCCAACTGGCCTCACGCATCGATGCGCGCCAGAAGGAGTTGATTGATCAGGAGCGCATGGTCAAGGATCTGATGGGCGGCTGACAGCCGCCCAACACCCGTCAGGCATTCCCCGCCAGTTTCATCCGCGCCGCCTGGGTGAAATCCAGCATGCGCTTGAGCGGGCGAACCGCGCGGGGGATCACCGCCGGGTCGACGAAGATCTCGTTGCTGCCCTCGCGCAGGCACTGCAAGGTGCGCTCCAGGGTATTCATCGCCATCCACGGGCAATGCGCGCAACTGCGGCACGCCGCGCCGTTACCGGCCGTTGGCGCCTCGATAAACACCTTGTCCGGGCACAGCTGCTGCATCTTGTAGAAAATGCCGCGGTCGGTAGCCACGATAAAGGTCTTGTTCGGCAGACGCTGCGCCGCCGCGATCAACTGGCTGGTGGAACCCACCGCATCGGCCAGCTCGATCACCGACTCCGGCGACTCGGGGTGCACCAGGATCGCCGCCTCGGGATACAGCGCCTTCATGTCCTCCAACTGCTTGGACTTGAACTCCTCGTGGACGATGCAGGCACCGTCCCAGAGCAACATGTCGGCGCCGGTTTCCTTCTGGATATAGCGCCCCAGGTGCTTGTCCGGCGCCCAGAGAATGGTTTCGCCGTTGTCCATCAGGCTCTCGACGATCTCCAGCGCGCAACTGGAAGTCACCACCCAGTCGGCCCGCGCCTTCACCGCCGCCGAGGTGTTGGCATAGACCACTACCGTGCGCTCGGGGTGCTGATCGCAGAACGCGGAAAACTCGTCCACCGGGCAACCCAGGTCCAGCGAACAGGTCGCTTCCAGGGTCGGCATCAGGATGCGTTTTTCCGGGGTGAGGATCTTGGCGGTCTCGCCCATGAAGCGCACGCCGGCCACCAGGACCGTCTTGGCCGGATGGGCGGCACCGAAACGGGCCATTTCCAGGGAGTCGGAGACACAGCCCCCGGTCTCCTCGGCCAGGGCCTGGATCACCGGATCGCAATAGAAGTGGGCCACCAGCACCGCATCCCGGGCCTTGAGCTCGGCGGCGATATCCGCACGCAGCTGCGCCTCTTCGGCGGCACTCAGGGGTTTGGGTTGCTTGGCATCAAGGTGGGCTTGAACCAGAAGGCGTTCGGAAATCTGCGTCATGTTCGCAAGACCTGCAGGCGCGAGAGCGCGAAAGTCGAGTATACCCCGGCCCCCGCCCCTTTCCGAGACGGGATATTAGGTGCAACGTATGGACCGGGAGAGTGAATCCATCAGGCATGGACTGCTTTGCAGCGCCGCAAGGCTACAGAATATCCAATGAATTCAAAAGATTATTCTGATCTTCGGACAAGTGGGGGCAAAGCGTTGGATAATCCGCCCATTGAAGAGGCCTGGACGGCAACCGATGATACCCGATGACTACCTCGTAATGACCCGCAACGAGTGGGCGGAACTGCGTGCGAGCACGCCGCTGACCCTCTCGGAAGAAGATCTGTCGGCGTTACGCGGCGTGAACGAAGACGTCTCCCTGGAAGACGTCGCCAACGTCTACCTGCCCCTGTCGCGGCTGATCAACCTGCACATCGCCGCCGCGCGCCAACTGACGGGCATCCGCGACACCTTCCTCGGTCGCCCGACCCACCGTGGCCCTTACATCATTGCCATCGCCGGCAGCGTTGCGGTCGGCAAGAGCACCTTTGCCCGCGTGCTGCAGGCCGTGATGGCGCGCTGGCCGGATCACCCCAACGTTGCCCTGGTCACCACCGACGGTTTCCTCTACCCCAACAGCAAGCTGGTGGCCGATGGCATCATGCACCGCAAGGGCTTCCCGGAAAGCTACGATCGCAAGCACATGGTCAAGTTCCTCGCGGCGGTGAAAGCCGGCGAGCACAACATCGAGGCGCCGATCTACTCCCATGTCAGCTACGACATCGTGCCCGATCAGTTCCAGTTGATCGACCAGCCGGACATCCTGATCTTCGAAGGCCTCAACGTGCTGCAGACCGATGGTGTCGACGGGCTGAAACCTTCGACCATCGTCTCCGACTTCTTCGATTTCTCGGTGTACCTGGATGCCGATGAACAAGACATCGAGCACTGGTACGTGGCGCGCTTCCTGATGCTGCAGAAAACCTCGTTCCGTGCTCGTGGTGCGTACTTCCGCAAACTGGCCGACCTGACGCCCGAGGAAGCCCCCGAAGCCGCGCGGCAGATCTGGCGCGATATCAACCGGGTCAACCTGCTGGAAAACATCCTGCCGACCCGCGAACGGGCCGATCTGGTGCTGCGCAAGGCGTCTGACCACTCAGTCAGTGAGATCTGGTTGCGTTAAGGGTGCTACGCTGAGGCTATCGCCCTTCGAAAACTGGCAGTAACCTGTCATATAATTCAGGTCGCAGGGAGCGGGCCGATTCGCCAGCACTCGCATTATGAGCGCCGCTCGGCCATTTCTACTTCCTATCACTCATGCAGAGTCACCATGAAGCTCCTCGGCACATTGTTGAGCGTCACCTTGTTGAGCGTCCCACTCACGGCACTCGCCGAAGGCGGTAGCAGCCGCGTGACCGCGCGCATGCAGGCCCAGCGCGACGAGTCGATGGCACACTTTCTCGAGCGCCAGGATGCCAAGGCCATTGTCAGCGCCCAGGAAGCCGCCAAAGCCCGTCTGGCGGCTCGGATAGCAGGTTCAGTGCCTCCCGAGGAAAGGTCTGTCGACCAGCCCTGAACAGGTGCCCACGGGCACCTCACAATACGCTGTCGAAGATCCCCTCACGCTGAACTCAGCACCTGCTCGACCTCCCATTGCCGTCGCCGCACCTCAGCCTGGGCCAACCAGACCAGGGTGTCGGCGAACGCTACCGGACGACTGAAGAGAAACCCCTGCACCTGCATGCACCCCAGGCTGCACAGGGCCTTGAGCTCCTCCCGGGTCTCGATCCCCTCGACCACGCACTCCAACTCCATGTCGAGGCTCAAGGCCACCAGCGACTTGACGATCTTGTAGCTCGCGGGGTTGACATGAATGTCGGCAACGAAGCTGCGATCGATCTTGAGTTTCGTCAGCGCCAGGGCATGCAACTGGCTCAGGCTCGAATAACCCGTGCCGAAATCATCCAGCGAAATACCGCAGCCCAGCTGACGAAACCGCCCGATCGCCCATTGCACCTGGGGGATATCCTGCATGACCGCGGTTTCGGTGATTTCCAGATCCAGATGCGCCGGATTGAAGCCGCTGACCGTGATCACATCGATAATCGACTGCACATTGTCGCGAGAACCACAGTCGTGGACCGACAGATTGAATGAAAGCCGCATGCCTTCAGGCCAGAACCGCGCCATCCCCAGCGCCTGCCGCAACAACGGCAGCGTGAGGCGATTGATCAGGCCGATGCGCTCGGCAATGGGGATGAACTGCGCCGGGGATACCAGGCCCAACTCCGGGCTGTCCCAACGGGCCAATGCTTCGAAGGCAACGGTCTCACGACTGCCGCAGTCGAGGATCGGCTGGAACAGCACGAAAAACTCCTTGTCCAGCACCGCCCTGCGCAGCGCCTGCTCGATGATGGCGTCACGGTGCAATTGCTCACGATGGCTGGCCGAGAACAGGCACATCGAGCCCGGGTTATGGCGCTTGCCCTGGTAGAGTGCATAGTCCGCGTATTCGAAAAGCTGTATGGCGCTCGCGGCGCCCTCGGGAAACGTGGCAATGCCCAGGGTGGCACCGATCTGGATCGGCACATCGACCAGCAGAAACTCGACGTGCAACTGCTCACACACGGTCTTGCCGAAAGCTTGCAAATCCTCGTCACTGAGATCGCCTTCAAGCACCAGGGCGAACTCATCCCCGCCCAGCCGCGCCACATGCACCGTTGCATCGACCAACTGCCGCAAGCGCTGGCCGACCATGACCAGAATCTTGTCGCCAACGCTGTGTCCGTAGAGATCGTTCACCGGCTTGAATCCGTCGAGATCGAGGATCCCTACCGCGAGGCGCTTTTCCTCGGCGATTGCCTGGTACATGGTGCTCTCCAGGGTGCTGAAGAACTGTCGCCGGTTGGGCAACCCGGTCAAGCTGTCCTGATTGGCCAATCGCAGGTTCTCGTTGCTCAGTTGTTCGGTCTGCGCCTGCACATTCACCAACCGGGTGAAGTCGTGGTAGTGATGCTGCAGGATGATCAACATCGCCAGCGACACCAACAGGACATTCACCGCCGTGGCAATAAAGGCCGGGTTGTGGGTCGAGGCGAAAAAAACCACGAACGCGACGTTGACCACCAACGTGGCGGTCAGGGCCGCGGGTCGCAGGTGCATCATGCAAAAAATGCAGACGATCACCGTAATCCCCATGAAAAAGGCGATTTGCGACTGTGAATAGGCGTCGCCGTAGGGATACAGGGCCAGGGACCAGGACGTGAAGGCGCCGGCGATAAAGGGCACCAGCTGGTTGGTTCGCCGCAGTGAGGCAAGGATCTGCGCATCGGCCGGCAAGCGCCCGGTGCTACGCAACCACATCCAGGCGCGCGCCACACAGACCACCGTCATGGCGAGCGGGATGACGAATGTCAGCCACAAGGGGGCGGTGGTCAGGTGAGTGATGGCCAGCGCCCACATATTGAGCAGCAAGACCAGGTACATGAGCGGTAGCTGACGCGACAAGGCGACGTACTGGGCCCGCAGCAGCTTGGGATTGTCATGGGGCACGGACATCAGGGTCCGCAGGCTGGCCAGGAGTTTTTTTGTCATAGGAATGCCTCTCTGTCTGCGCAGTGAAGGCGTGCAGCGCTCGTCCCTTTCAGGTAGCCGGACCAAAACAGATATGGTCAATATCCTTGTCGGCGCCGCTATTCATTTCTTTAGAGCAAGCGCAGTCGCTCAACCTCGATCTCATCCAGCAAACTGCAGAAATTATCCACGAGCTGCGGATCAAAATGCCGGCCGGACTGCTCACAAAGATATGCCTGCGAGCGCTCGGCGCTCCACGCGTCCCTGTAGGGGCGTGGCATTCTGAGCGCTTCATAGACATCACAGATCGCCGTGATCCTGCCTGACAGCGGAATCGCCTCGCCTTGCAACTGGTTGGGGTAACCGGTGCCATCCCACCGCTCGTGATGTGCCAGGGCAATCTCCGCCGCCAGATCGGTGACCGGAGAGCCGCTGTTGTCGTGCAGGATTTCATAACCAATGCGCGGATGATCCTGCATGATCTCCCGCTCCCGCGCCGTCAGCACCCCGGGCTTTCGCAATATGGCGTCGTCTATGCCGATATTCCCGACATCATGCATTGGTGCCGCCAGACGAATCAGTTCGCACCATTGCCTGGACATACCAACAGCCTTGGCCAACAGGGCCGCGCAATCGCCGATGCGCCGGACATGGTTGAGCGTATCGTTGCCCCGATAACTGGCGGCCCGCCCCAGACTGTTGGCGATGGCTTGGTAGCCGGCCTCCAACTGGGCCGTTCGTCGTTCAACCTTGCGCTCCAGTTCGACATTGGCATCGCGCAACAACCGGGTGGCCTGAGCCAACTCCAGGCAACTGCGCACCCGCAACAGCACCTCGGGTAGATCGATGGGTTTGCAGACGAAGTCGTTGGCGCCCATCTCCAACCCTTTACGCCGGTTTTGCGGATCGTTCAGGGCCGTCACGATAATGATCGGCGATTCGGTCCGGCTGCGCTGCTTGAGCCGCTCAAGAATCTCGAAACCATCGGGCGCCGGCATATACAGGTCCAGTAACAACAAGTCCCAGGGGTTCGACTGTAGCCAGGCCAGCCCTTCGGCGGAGTCGGAGAACGTTCTGATGTTGCGAAGCCCATAGGCCCGCAAGCACGACTCCAACAGCCGATGGTTGAGCGAAACATCATCGATAATGACGATTTCACTTTCAGTATTGATTTTGGAAAACATAAATCCGTCACTCCCATGACCAGTGTCCCGTCGAAACGGGCGCGGCCGATACCGACAAAAGCACACCAGGTCCACCTGCGCGGGCCACCCTTTCAAAGTGGAGCGGCTTTCATCGAGATATTCGACGGTGCGCAGTCAACAACATAGCATCACATTGACATCATCCTGTTCATACCTTAGACGTTTGTCTAAGCGGCCAACCGTCCTTCCGTCGGCAAGGGCCATGACGCAATAGGCCCGCTTGCCGACCTGGATCCGGCACTGATCAACGGCCCCACGCTCCAGTCCGAACAGGTGTGCATACCGCTGGGCGCTTGCGCTATGCTCCAGGCAAAATAGCCGGGAGAAAGGCGAATGGAATCAGCCGTTGCTGCAGAGCTCGTTCCCACGCAAGGCCCTGACAAAACCGAAGTACCGCCTCCGAGCCCCGCCGAGCAAGACTATCGCCTAGCCTTCGATTCCGCCGGCACCGGCCTGGCCTTGCTACGCCTGAGCGGCGAATGGATTGCCGCGAACCAGATGCTCTGCCGGATGCTCGGCTACACCGAAGAAGAGCTGCGCGGCACCTCGTTCCAGCAACTGACCCACCCGGACGACCTTCAGGTTGGCCGGGACGAAATACCCGGGCTGATCCAGGGCCAGTGTTCAAGCGTCACCTTTGAAAAACGTTACCTGCGCAAGGACGGCAGCGCGCTGTGGGCACGCTTGACCATCGGTATTGCCCGCAACCAGAAAGGCGAAGCCCTCTATTTCGTGTCCCAACTCGAGGACATCAGCGAACACCTGGCCTTGCGCCAGGCCCTGTTGAGCAACGAACAGAAGTACCGTTCCCTGGCGCAAAACTCACCCAATATCATCCTGCGCTACAACCGGCTTGGACAACGTATCTACGCCAACCCCGAGTTCGAACGCACCCGGGGCTTTCCCGATGTTCCCGGCATCGAACGCACATTGTCCCAAAGCCCCCACGCGCAACCGATCGACGAGGTGTTTCGCGCCCATCTGCAACACACCCTGTCCACCGGCATCCCGGCCACCCAGTTGCTGGAAAGCAAGGACTCCTATTCCGGGCGCTCCGTGGCGTTCCTGTGCAACCTGACGACGGAGCATGATGAAAACTCGGAGATCTCCGGGGTCCTGGTCATGGCCCAGGATGTGAGCTCCTTGCGACAGCAGGAACGAGCAGAGAACGCCCGATCGGCGATTTTCCAGGTGATGATCACCGACGGTGCGTTGCGTACCGTGCTGCCACTGTTGAGCACCTACCTGGAGATACTGGCGCCGGACTTTCGCAATGCGATCGCCTTCAAGACAGAGCCCGACGGCGATAACCTGGCCCCACCAGTCGCGGTCCCGCAGTCGCTCCAGGCCTGCCTGGCCGCCGACCTGAACGGCTTCCCGGAATTCTTTGAGCAACGTCGGCTGATCGATGACCTGAGGACCGACGCCACGCACCTGAGTTTCAGCGCGCCGGCCCTGGGGGCCGGATATCAGGGCTGCTGGCTGGAACCGGTAGTCAACAGCGCTGGCCAGACACTTGGGGTCATCGTGCTGTTTACCAACGGCGAACATCCCCTCCCTGAACAAGAGCGCAAGTATGCGCAGATGGCCAGCCACATAGGCTCCATTGCCTGGGAGCGTTGTTCGGCCCTGGACAACCTTGCGCAAAGCGAACGGCGTTATCGCGAAGTCTTCGATCACACCCAGGACATGCTCTGCCTGCTGTCCATCGATGCCAACCAGCAGCTCAGTTGCCTGGAGGCCAATCCGATACTCTGCCAGATGCTCGCCAGAAGCCATGGGGACCTCATAGGGCAACCTCTGGAACATTGGCTACCGGGCGAGGCCGCGCAAGTGGTCGACGCTATTTGCCAACACTGCATCGCCGTCGGTGCCCCCATCGAGCTCGATGCCCACCTGCCCTGTGGCGAACGCTCGTTGATTATCCATTTCAACCTGGTGCCGATCGCCGACGCCAGCGGACGTCCGCACCGCATGGTATGCATTGCCCGAAACATCACCGACCTGAAGGAAATCCAGCGCAATGAACGAGCCCGCCAACAGGAAATCGGCACCCTGGTGGAAAACTCCCCCGACGGTATCGCTCGCCTGAGTCCGTCAGGGAAAGTGCTGTTCATCAACCCGGCGCTGGAAGGATGGCTTGACCGGCCAAAAGCCAGATTACTGCACAAACGCCTGCTGCAAATACTGCCACGCAACCTGCAAAGCCAACTGCTCCAGGACACGCTGATCGAAGCGGTGGAAAGCGGCCAGCCTCTGGAATACGAGTATCTGCTCAACGGCCGCCAACGCCTGCAACGGGTCTACCACATCAGCCTGGTTCCGGAACAGGACGTCCAGGGGCGCATCAGCACCGTACTGGCCGTGGTCCGTGATATCTCCAAACTACGAGTGGCCGAGCGACGCCTGGCCACGCTGAACAATCAACTTCGGCAACTGATGTCCAGCCGCGAAAGTGCCCGGGAAGAGGAACGCAAGCTGATTGCCCAGGAAATTCATGATGAATTGGGGCAGCACCTGACGGCGATCCGCATGGGCACTTCGCTGTTGCGATTCCAGTACGGCGAACAAGTGCCGATGCTCAGTGAGCAAGTCACGCACCTGCTGCAACTGATCGATCAGACGGTCCAGGTGGTGAGGAACATCTCCACCAGCCTGCGTCCGTCGATCCTCAACATGGGGCTGGTGGCCGCCCTGGAGTGGCTGACCGACACGTTCAGGCAACAATGGGGCATTGCCTGCGACCTGCAGCTCCCACGGCACCCGATGCAACTGGAGGATGCCGCGGCCACCGCGGCCTTTCGGATCGCCCAGGAATCGCTGACCAACATCGCCCGCCACGCCCAGGCGACCCGAGTCACGGTGACCCTCGAAAAAACCGCCCGTGGCTGGTCGCTGGAGATCACCGACAACGGCAAGGGTTTCGAGCAACGTGGGCTCTCCGGCAAAACCCTCGGACTGCTGGGCATGCGCGAACGCGGCCTGACCCTGGGTGGCACCACCCATATTTCCAGCAAAATCGGCGGCGGTACCACCGTGCAGCTGAAGGTACCCGACTCAAGGACCCACGACTCATGATCCGATTGATGGTAGCCGACGACCACAGAATAATGCGCGAAGGCCTCAAGCAGCTGTTCGCCCTGGTCAAGGATTTTTGCGTGGTGGCCGAAGCGGAAAACGGTGCCCAGGTCCTCGACCTGCTGCGCCACACCGAGATCGACATGTTGCTGCTCGACATGACCATGCCCGGAAGCAGCGGCGAGGATCTCATAGGACGTATCCACGCCCATTATCCCAAGCTGCCGATACTGATCCTGAGCATGCACAACGAAGCTCACATCGCCCAGCGTGCACTGCGCGCCGGTGCCTCGGGCTACATGACCAAGGACCACGATCCCGAGACCCTGCTGGCCGCCATCCGCAAGGTCAGCGGCGGTGGCCGCTACCTTGACCCGGAACTGGCTGAACAGATCGCCCTGCAAAGCAGCGGCCTGTCTCCCGACAGCCCGTCACAAACGCTTTCGGCACGGGAATTCCAGATCCTGCGCATGCTGGCACAGGGCTTGAGCGTCAATCAGATTGCCGAACAACTGGTGATCAGCAACAAGACCGTAAGCACCCACAAGACCCGGTTGATGGAGAAGATGTGTTTCACCACCAGCACCGACCTGGTGCGTTACGCCCTGAGCCAGGGGCTGGTCTGAGCCGCCCCCGCGGCCCTCAGCGAACGTGCCCGCAGGCGCCGAGGATCGCCCCGGCGATCTGCTCCAGCGGCAACTCCCGTTCGACCGCTCCCAGCTTGAACGCCTCCCGCGGCATCCCATAAACCACGCACGATGGTTCATCCTGCCCAAGGGTCCTGGCGCCAGCATCGCGTATCTCCTTCAAACCCCGGGCGCCGTCATCGCCCATACCGGTCATGATGATTCCCAGAGCGTTGCTGCCCGCGCACCGGGCGACTGAACGGAACAGCACATCGACCGAGGGCCGGTGCCGGCTGACGGGAGGGCCGTCAACGATATCCACCTGATACTGCGCACCATTGCGCTTGACCAGCATATGGCTGCCCCCTGGGGCGATCAATGCACGCCCCGGCATCACCCGGTCACCGTGGCGGGCCTCGCGGACTTCGATCTCGCAGACCTGGTTGAGACGTTCGGCAAAGGCCGCGGTAAATTTTTCCGGCATGTGCTGGACAATGACAATACCCGGGCAGACCCGGGGCCGAGTCCGTATGGTTGAGTTGCAGGCGACCGTTGGCCACATCGAACACCAGGCTGCGATAGCCCTGGCCACCCACGTGATACACCTCGCAGTGCAGGCCATGAGCCTTGATCAAACGCCGGGCGGCATTCACGTTCAGCTCACCGATGCCGACACCGCCGTGGCGTCGGACACTGGGAAACATGTCACCACCACCAAAGACACTGACGACGAACTCTTCGGGCCGCGCCTCGGCTTGACGAATGAAGGTCAACAGCAGCGCCAGCGCATCGGCCGCGTAACGCCCGTTCAAGTCACCGGCATCGCGCCCTCGTCGCAAAGGCAACATGTAATGACACATCCCCCCCAGCAAGCGTTGCGGATGCCACAGCACCAGGGCTACGCAAGAGCCCAACAAGGTACGCAGCCGCAACCGCCGGCCGCCAAACACCACTTCGCCGGGCTGCAGGAAGTGCTCCACCACCTCGGGCGCATCAGGCCGCGGGCTTGCGGTAGATGGACGGTTTGACCAACTGCACATCATCGGTGATTCCATTCAGGCTCTCCGAATGACTAATGACGAAGTAACCACCAGGCTTGAGGTGCTTGAGCAGACGCTGCACCACCTGGGACTTGGTCTGGTTGTCGAAATAGATCATCACGTTGCGCAGGAAAATCACGTCGAACTGCCCCACCGCGGGCAGCGGGGTGTTCAGGTTGAGCGCGGTAAAATCGATACGCGACGCCAGCGCCGGATCCACCATGAAAATGCCGGAGTTGCTGCCGACGCCCTTGAGGCAATACTTGTTCAGCAGCGCTTCGGGGATGCCCTTGGTGGCATCCAGCGGATAACGCCCGGTGCGGGCCTTGTCGAGTACACGCGTGCTGATATCCGAGGCGAGAATTTCCCACGGCCGCGAGCCCAGGCTGTCGGCCAGGACCATGGCCAAGGTGTAGGGCTCCTCGCCAGTGGAGCAGGCACCACTCCAGATCCGCACCGGGGCATGGCCCCGTAATTCGGGGAGAATGACCTCCTTGAGGAATTCGAAGTGCCTGGGCTCACGAAAGAAATAGGTTTCGTTGGTGGTCAACAAGTCCACGGCCATCTGCAGTTCGGCCTTGTCTTTGGTCAGCAGACGATAATAACTGCCATAGTTGGTCAGCTTGAAATGCTGCAGGCGCTTGGCCAGGCGACCGCTGATCAACTGTTTCTTCGCCTCGGACATGCTGATGCCGGCGATCTCACGGATCATCGTGCGAAATTGCTGGAACTCGTTGTCTGAGAGAATCACATTCATGAGGCCAGTCCTTGTGTCAGGGCTCTCTGGGATTGCAATGCCGACCAGTCGTCCGCGCCAAGAATCTGTTCGATGTCCAGCAACAGGACGAAGCCGCCATTGAGCTTGCCAATACCCAGTATGAAGGCCGGGCTCAGGCGTCCATTAAGGGACGGCGCGGGCTCGATCTGATCCCGGGCGATCTCCAGCACCTCGCTGACCGCGTCGACAATGATGCCCACCAGGCCGGAACTACCCGCCCCGCGGGTTTCCAACATGACGATGCAGGTGCGGGCACTCTGCTGGGTCAGGCTGCCGCCGAAACGCAGCCCCAGGTCCAGCACCGGAATTGCCGCGCCACGCAGGTTGGTGACTCCGCGAATGCTCGGCGGTGCCAGGGGCAGCGCAGTAATCGGGCCGTACTCGACGATCTCCCGGACACTCAAGGTGCCAACGGCAAACATCTCCTGACCCAGGCTGAACGTCAGGTACTGGGTTGGCACCGCGTCCTGTGGTTGCCGCAAAGGCAAAATGGATTCAGACATGGCTCACTCCCGGGGACCGCCCATGAACGGCCGGCCCCTTATCAAGATTGGACGGAGGCGCCCGCTTGCCCGGCGCCGGATCGACAGCACTCAATGCAGTTGGCCGGCGATTTCGCTGACGCAAAGCACCTGGTCGACCTGCAGCAAGGTCAGGAACTCCCCCCGGACCCGAACCATGCCGCGAATGAAATCTCCACGGATCCGATTGCCGATCACCGGGGCCGGCTTGATGTCGGCCAGGTCGATCTCGATCACCTCGCTGACCGAGTCGACGACAATACCCAGCACCTGCGAGTCGCCGTCCTGCAACACCTCAAGGATCACGATGCAGGTACGGCTGCCCGGTCGCGTGATGCCTCTGCTGAAACGTGCCTGCAGATCAATCACCGGTACCACCGCACCACGCAGGTTGATCACCCCGCGGATAAAGTCCGGCATCATCGGCACCTGGGTGACCTGGCCGTACTCGATGATCTCGCGCACGCACAAGGTATCGATGGCGTAGGTCTCCCTGCTCGAGGTGAACGTCAGGAACTGTGAGGGCTCGCTATCCCCCGAACTTTGCGCACCCGGTTCAAGAACACTGGCGACTGCTGGGTTCATGGCTCAACTCCCGAAGCGAATGAAACCGCCTTCATGGGCATGCTCGTTACCCTGCATGCCCTTCTGGCTGGAAGGCGCGACACGCAGCACCGGAGCGACCGAGGCACTGCCCTGCAGGGTGAAAAAGCCCATCAGTTCCTGCAACTGCTCGGCCTGGCTGCTCATTTCCTCCGCCGTGGCGGCCAGTTCCTCGGAGGCCGAGGCATTCTGCTGGGTAATCTGACTCATCTGCGACATCGCCCCGTTGATCTGCTCGGAGCCGATGGACTGCTCCTCGGACGCGGCGGCAATTTCCTGGACCAGGTCGGAGGTCTTGGTGATCGAAGGCACGATTTCATCCAACAGGCTGCCGGCGCGCTCCGCCAGGGCGACGCTGTTTTTGGCCACCTGGCCGATCTCCTGAGCCGCAATCTGGCTTCGTTCCGCCAGCTTGCGGACTTCCGCCGCCACCACCGCAAAGCCCTTGCCATGCTCACCGGCACGGGCCGCTTCGATCGCCGCGTTGAGGGCCAGCAGGTTGGTCTGATAGGCAATCGAGTCGACGATACCGATCTTCTCGGCAATGGTTTTCATCGCCGAAACCGTGTCTTTCACCGCCTGCCCGCCTTCGCTGGCCTCCTTGGTAGCCTTGCCCGCCATGCCATCGGTGACCTTGGCGTTCTCGGTGTTCTGGGCAATCGATGCCGACATCTGCTCCAGCGACGCTGAAGTTTCCTCGACCGACGCGGCCTGCATCGACGCCGACTGGCTGATACTTTGCGCGGTGGCGGAAATTTCTTCCGAAGCGCTGGACAGCGAATCGGCGGAACTGCGCACTTCACCGATGATTTGCGAGAGCTTGCCCACCGTTTCGTTGACCGAGTTTTTCAAATCTTGCAGGCTGCCCTGGTAGTGCCCCTTGACGGTGCGGGTCAGGTCGCCGCTGGACAACGCCGCCATGACTTCCATCGCCTCGCTGAGCGGGGCGACAATCGAGTCGAGAGTACCGTTGATGCCTTCGACAATCCGGCGGAAATCACCTTGATGACGAGTGCTGTCGGCGCGGGTATCGAGCTTGCCGACCACGGCATCCTCGCTCAGCCGGCGGGTGTCTTCGACCAGAGCCTGGATATTGCTGCGCAACTGCTCGATGTTGTCGTTGATAAAGGACTTCTTGCCAGGAAAGCGGGCCAGGGGGGCCGACAGGTCACCTTCGCCGAACGCGCGGATGCAGGCCATGGCTTGTTTCTTCACGCTGATATGGCCGTTGACCATAGCGTTGATCCCTTGGGCCATCAGCCCGTAGCTTCCGGCGAAGCGGCCAGCCTCGATCTGCACATCGATGTCGCCTTTATCGTGCTCGGCGGACATGTGGTTCATTTCATTGATCAGTTGATTCAGGTTACCCCTCAGTTGCTGAATAGAACCCAACACGCCCAAACCTACAGTCCCATTGTCGCCGGCTGCAGTCTCCAGTTGGCCAGCGACGATGCGCTCGGCCAGGACACGAACCTCATCCGGCTCACCGCCCAGGGTACGCAACAAGCCACGCGCCAGGAAAAAGCCCAACACAATGGTGATCAGCAAGGTCACACCGCCTACCAGGATAACGGTATAGAGCGCGGTCTGCTCCGTGGCGGTCGCGGCCAACGCCGCTTTGCTGCCCAGCTCCAGATTGTACTGACGCATATCGCTCAAGGCTGCCGTGACTTTGTCTTGTGCCGCCTGGCTGTCGAGCAGCAGACCGCGCGCGGCTGCTTGATCGCCATTTTTTTGCAAGCTATCAAAACGTTCCAGGCCATGGTTGTACTCATCAAGGCGGGTACGCAGGCTATTGAGCAACGCCGCGTCGTGATCGTCTGAGATCAACTCCTTCTGATAACGATCCAACGCCTGTGTCACCGACGCCTGTACCTTGTCGGCCTGCAACGAAAGGCTGTCGAGCGGCGTGGAAAGGTTCTGCCACTGATGAGCATGGCTATCGGCCAGGGTCTCGGCCACCTGGTCCAACAGGACAATGCTCGGCACCGTATTGACCTGGGCATAGCTGGCCATGGTTCTGACCCCGCCCATCAGATATAGACTGACCGCGCCCAGGATCAGGATGCCCAGCAGGGCGGAGGCGACCAACAGCGAGATATTCTTTTTGACGGTCATGAGGCTGTACTCCAGGGTGAAGGCTATTGAGTCAGTTCAGGGCTGAGGGTCGCGCCGTGCTTCTGCTGGCTGGCGACTTGCCCGAGTAGGTTGGGAATATCCAGGATCAGCGCCACCGCGCCGCTCCCCAAGATCGTGAAACCTCCCAATCCATGGGCCGTGCCGAACAATTTTCCCAGCGGTTTGATCACGGTCTGGAACTCTCCCAGTAACTGATCAACCACCAGCCCTACGCGAACGCCGGCGTAATGCACCACCACGATGTTTTCACGGCCCGGGTTCGGCTCGTCGATGGCAAACATTTCCCGCAGGCGCAAGACCGGCAACACCGAGCCCCTGAGGTCCAGATAGTCTTGATTGTTGCAATCATCGGCGTTGAGCTCGATGCACTCCTCGACCATGTCCAGGGGCACCACATAAGAGGCCTTGCCAACCCCGATGAGAAAGCCATCGATGATCGCCAGTGTCAGTGGCAAGCGAATACGCACCGTGGTGCCGACACCCTCCTCGCTTTCCAGGTTGACGCTGCCCCGCAGCGCCGTGATGTTGCGCTTCACCACGTCCATGCCCACGCCCCGTCCGGACAGGCTGCTGACCTGTTCGGCGGTGGAGAAGCCGGGCTCGAAAATCAGATTGAGAATGTCCTTGTCCGCCAGCACCTGCCCTTCGGCCAGCAGACCCCGCTCCCGGGCCTTGTCCAGGATCCGTTGCTTGTTCAGGCCGCCACCGTCGTCGCAGACTTCGATAACGATGCTGCTGGCCTCGTGATAGGCGTTGAGGCGAACGGTGCCCTGGGCAGGCTTGCCCCTGTCGCGGCGCAGTTGTACGGCTTCGATGCCGTGATCCATGGCGTTGCGCACCAGGTGGGTCAAGGGATCGCCAATACGCTCGACCACGGTCTTGTCCAGTTCGGTTTCCGCACCATCAACCTCAAGGACGATGTCCTTGCCCAGCTCCTTGGAGACATCGCGAACCACCCGCTGGAAGCGGTTGAAGGTGGCGCCGATCTGCACCATACGCAGGGTCAGGGCGCTGTCGCGCACTTCCTCGACAAGGCGCGAGAGGGAACTGGCGGCCTCGATCATCTCGCCGATGCCCGTGCGCGCCGCTACCAGATTGGCACCGGCACCGGCGATGATCAGTTCGCCCACCAGGTTGATCAACTGGTCCAGCTTGCCAGCATCGACGCGAATCAGGTTGCCCTCGACCGAGCGTACCTCCCTGGCCGGCTTGCTTCTGGACAGACCGTCGCCTTGAGGCAGAGGCTGATCCGGCACGACCTCAGGGGCAGCCATGAACGTCGCGGACGGCACCTGAGTCGCCGCCTGCCAGTCTTCGCGGGTCAGCGAGCCACAAGCGATGAACACCTCCAGCAAAGCTTGCGGATCGCTCCCCAAACGCTCGATCAGCGCCTGGAAATCCGCCGGTTGGCGCTCCGGCGGCAGCACGCAGATCTGGCTGTCTTCGCGAACGAACTCGAAAGCGCTTTCGATGGTCGCCTGATCGGCTTCACTGACAAACCCCAGTTCGAAACCCAGGTAGCAACTCTCAGGGTCCATCGCCGCCACCTCCGGCAGACCGTCGGTCACGCAGACAACCCGGGTGATCTGCCCGAAACTCTTGAGGTAGCGCAGAAAGGACAAGGGATCCATGCCATTGCGCAGCACATCGCTGCCGAAACGCAGCGACAAGTGCCAATGGCGCAAGCCACCCGCCGAATCGCTCACGGGCGTGGCCACGGCCTCCCCTTGTTCCGACTCAAGAGACGGCTCCAGATAACCATTGAGCCGCGCAACCAGCGCACTACCCTGCCGTTCGTGATCGGCGGTGAGACCTTGCAGGTCGCCATGACGGGCCAGCAGGTCGATCAGTTCGCCCAGGTGGTCACGAACCTGCAGGAACAACGCACTGAGTGCCTCATCCACCCGCAGCTCATTACCACGCACCCGGTCCAGCACGCTTTCCGCCACATGGGTGAAGGCGACGATGGGGGTCAGGCCGAACAGACCGGCGGAACCCTTGATGGTGTGGGCCACGCGAAACAGCGCGTTAATCGTGTCGACGTCATCGGGGACCTGCTCGATCCGCAGCAATGCGTCCTCCATCAGCAACAGCAACTCCTGGCTTTCGGCAATAAAGGTCTGCAGCACATCGTCCAGGTTCATCGGCGCGCTCATGACGTCAGCCTCTCTGGACGGCGGCTGTACCCGCCTCATCGAAATAACGATGCAATCCGCTCAAGTCGAAGGCCTCGAGTACCGCTGCGCTGTGATTGCTCAAGATCAGGGTGCGGCCCTGGCGGATCGATTCCTGCTTGGCCAGCACCAGCAATTGCAGCCCGGCGGTATCCAGTTCGTCGACGCTGCCCAGGTCCATTTCCACCTCTTCGGCAAGGGGAAACAGCTCCAGCAGCAGGTCCCGGCGCTCGGTCGCGGTGTAGATGGTCAGCGGTCCCTCAAGGACCAGGATCCGACGCAGGCAAGGCACGGTGTGTGGCATGACAATCTCCTTTCCAGGGGGCCCTGGACGGCTACGGCATGATCAATCTGGACACGGCACTGAGCATCTGGGCCGGCTGGAAGGGCTTGACCATCCAGGCCTTCGCACCGATGGCCTGGCCCTGCTGCTTCATCGACTCGGCCGCTTCGGTGGTGAGCATGATCACCGGTGTGAACTTGTAGGCCGGCAGTTGCTTGGCGGCCTTGATGAAGCTGAGGCCGTCCATGTTCGGCATATTCAGATCGCTGACGATCAGATGAATCTTGCGACCGTCGAGCTTGCTCAGGGCATCTCTGCCATCGCAGCCCTCGATCACCTCGTAACCAGCGCCTTTCAAGGTGATGCTGACCACCTGGCGAATGGAGGCAGAGTCATCGACGATCAGAATGGTTTTGCTCATGGCGGGTACTCCCTAGAAAAAGGTGATGTCGGATGAAGCACTGCCAGCCAGGGGCTTGCCGTGATGAATCGCGTGTTGCTCTGGCATGGTGTAGGTGCTGGCCAGCTGTTCGAGCCAGGCATGGGCGGCAATAGGTGGCGGTGTGGCGCCGGCTTGGCTGAGGTGTTGACGTTCGCTCACCTGATCACGCAGCTTGCCAAGGTCGTTGTTGACCAGGCTGAGCATCTGGCTGACCCGGTCCTGAAACTGCAGGGCTACCAGCACGCCGGCGATCTCGCTCGCGACATTTTCGCTCTGCTGCTGCAGGCCGCTGCTGGTGTCGACGATGGCCTGGGCGTTGTGCCGAAAATGCTCGATCACCTGGGACACCAGTTGTTCGGAATGGACGAGGGTCTGCGAGTCCTGCTGCGCCTGATGCCGGGACAACTCGACGGTCCTGGCGATCGCGGCATTGACGGTGTTGACCGTTTCACTGATTTTCAGACCGGTTTCGCCGGACAGGCTGGACAGCTTGCGAACTTCGTCCGCCACCACCGCAAAACCGCGGCCGGCGTCACCGGCACGGGCCGCTTCGATGGCCGCGTTAAGCGCCAGCAAATTGGTCTGCCGGGCGATATCACCGACAAATTTGGCCATCTCCTGCAACTGCGAGGTGAAGTCGGACAACATCAAGACTTCCTTGAGCTCCGACTCCTTGCGCAAGAGCGCGCCACGTAGTGCAACCATGATCGAGTCCAGGTCACGCTGCCCCACCTCAAGGATCTCCACCAACCTGGCCCCGGAACTCTGCCCGGCGCCCTTGGAAACAGAAGCACTGATATCACCGGACAGCGTGGCGAAACGATTGCTGAGTTTGAGAATCGACTCTTCGCTGAGGCTGCGGGCCGCATCGATCTGGCGGCACCAGATCGGCAGAACCTGGGTACAGACCTCGGCCAAGCCCTCATCCGGCGAGACTGGCAAAGGCCTGTTCAAGGGTTCAAACACCTGTTCCTCGCGCCGTTGCACGGTGCTCAAGGTGCGCAGCGCCACGGTGCCGATCAGCAATGACCCCGCCAGCACAGCGGCACTGCTGCCCAGGGCCAGACCGTTCAGACCGTTGCTGACCAGGATCGCCAGGCAACCAAGGGCACCACTCAGGAGCGTCGGCAGCAGCGTCATGTTCACGGGTGAAACCAGCGTCTGTCCTTTCACCTTTGTCTCTCCAGATCAGGATCGCTCAGAAAAACCGGAAGGCCGCTCTGATACCCGCTGAAAGTGGTGTATCGAGGGTTCTGGCTGCCTGGAGAGATAATTGCCCGGCAATATCACCGCACCTATCGGAGCATCCCTATTTGCAGCTAGGATTTGCAGGACGGCGGCTAGGAAAATCCCTACAAGCACTCTCTGTCCAAAGCGCCTCGAGATTTTTGAAGTTCCAGTTTTTCTCCTGCTCCAGGCCGATGATCGCGTCCTGCCCGCTCGCCAGATCCACAACCTCGAGGGGCACGGGCATACCGCGCGATACCGAATAGAAAACCTTCACCTTGGGAACGAGCAACGAATCGGCGTTCTGTTCCATGACCACCGCCAAACGCTCGCTACGCAGTCGCACCAACGCCCCCACCGGATAGATCCCGACACATTTGACAAAAGCATGGAACACCATCTGGTCGAAGTGCCCGTCCCATCCAGCCATTCTGTGGATCGACTCGGCGGGGGCCCAATGGCGACGATAGGGACGGTCCGAGGTAATGGCGTCGTAGACATCGCAGACCGCGGCCATGCGTGCGAACAGGCTGATCTGGGTACCCCGCAGCTTGTGGGGATAACCGCTACCGTCGACCTTCTCGTGGTGGTGCAGGCAGACGTCCTGCACCCGCAAACTGAAATGATTGCTGTCCAGCAACTTCACCCCGGCCTCCGGGTGCGAACGGATCGTCTCGAACTCGCCGTCAGTCAACTCCGATGGTTTGTTGAGGATCGCACCCGGTATGGCCATCTTGCCAATGTCGTGCAGCAGGCCGGCGAGCCCGGCATCCTGTACCAGCAACGGCGGCAGACCCAGCTGGCGCGCCAGGCCGATCATCAATCCACAGACCGCCACCGAATGCATATAGGTGTATTCATCGGCGTTCTTGAGTCTGGCCAGATTGATCAGGGCGTCCGGATGGCGCATCAGTGAGTCGGAGATATCCCGCACCATGTCGGCCACGTGATCCATCTGGATGACCCGGCCCATGCGCAGATCGCCAAACATCTCGATGACCGCGGCCTTGGACCTGGCACAGACGTTGGCGGCCCTCACCAGTTCGTCGCTCATCGCCACCCGGGCGCGCTCAGGCTTGGGCGTGCACGGGAGGGCAGGCTCGATATGCACAACAGTAGCGACGGCCACATCCGGGGAAGAAGGCTCATGCGCCCCCACAACTGGCGTATCGACGCCCTTGGAAAGGTCAATCCAGACGCAGGTAATGGACGAGTCCCGGACCTTCTCCAGGGTTTGCTCATCCTCAAGCAGAAAACTTTTTTTCCAGAACGGGTGATCGAGCCAGGGACCGCAAAGCTCCTGGATATACATGCCGATGCCCAAATCGGCCACGACGATTTTTTTCAGCACGATCAAGCCCCTTTTCAGGTAGCGACAAGCCCTCGTCGAGTGCTCCAGTGCGTCTCTTGTCTAACGAGTCGGCACGCTGTGGAACATGACGCCGAACCTGACTGACATGAAAAAATATCGTCGAATGCCGGAAGCCCCACCATCGGAGCATCCCTATTTCAGGGTAGGGATAACGGGGGATGGGGTAGGAAAATCCCTAGCTGGCGGCGCCCAATGGACGGCTTTGCTGACCGCCTCGAAGAACGCCTGGCGTTCCGCGAAACGCTCCTTGTCCGAGGCACTGGGCCATGCGCTGAGGACCACCACCAGCAATTCATCACGCGGGTCGAAGTACATGGCCTGGCCAAAGATACCGAGGGCCTGATAAGTCCGGTCCGCACCGATCCACCACTGGAAGCCGTAGCCAAGATTTGCCGTATCGCCCCGAATAGCCCAGTGGGTAGCGTCGCTCACCCAGTTCGCCGGCAAGACCTGCTGCCCGCCTGCACGACCGCCGTTCATGAAGAACAGGCCAAAGCGCCCAAAGTCCTCCAGCGTCATGCTCAGACAGCAGCCGGACAGCTCGCTGCCTCTGGCATCCAGCGCCCACACCGCATCACGGGCCATCCCGGTGCGGGACCAGATTTTCTCCGAGAGGTAGTCGGCAAGCCCCTTGTGGGTGGCACGGCTGACCAGTAGCCCGATCAGATCGGTCTCTCCGGTCTTGTAGACGAATCGCGTCCCCGCAGGCGCCTCGCGTTGCAGCCCGGCCATGTAATCCAGGATCGAATGGCCTGGATGTTCCGACAAATGCGCGAACTGGTTCACATCGGAATGTGGGGCACGATAATCCTCGCTCCAGCGCACACCCGAGGTCATGGTCAACAGTTGCCGGATCGTCACGGTGTCGTAGGCACTCCCGGACAGTTCAGGCAGATAACGCGTGACCGGATCTTCGATACTGTGGATAAAACCATCCTGAATCGCGGCGCCCAGCAGGGTGGAGGTAATCGACTTGGCCACGGACCAAGAGGTCCAGCGCTCATTCGCCGTCAGATCCGGACCATAACGCTCGAGCAGCACGCGTCCGTGGTCAATCACCAAAAGTCCTTCGACGTTGGTGTCGCGCATAAAGGTGGTGGTATCCAGGGGGCGGCCATGGTGGACGAAGTTCACAGCCAACTCGCCCTTGGCACGCGGTAGCTCGAAGACTGCAGCGGTGCCACGGGATACAACGCGGGTCGGAAAAATACGCTCCATATTGCGGTAGCCGAACCTTTGCTCCGCGGGCGTCCAGAAGAGAAAGCGGCCAGGGGACGGCTGGACTTCAACCGCGGCGGCGCCAGCCTGCGTAGCAGCGAGTGCGGCATGGCAGACAAGTGAAACCCCGAGCACCAGGCTGGCCAGCCCTGCAATCCGTTGAAGTCGGTGGTTCATCAACAGGCCCCTGATAGGTAGGCGTTTAAAACCAGCTCAGTTTCGTATCAGAAAACATCTACTGAAAACCCGGTTCGCCCAGCACGTCCATTCAAATGGAAGCGTTGTTCCCCATCTGGTAATAATCGGTTATGAAATCCACAAACACCCGCACCTTGGGCGCCAAGTAGCGGGATTGTGGATAGATCGCGTAGTAATGTCGCTCGCCCAACGAATAATTGGGGAGGATGGAGACCAAGCGCCCCAGGGCAAGATCACTGCGTACGGTGGCCTGGGTGAAACAGGCAATGCCGGAGCCGGCCAGCGTCGCGGCGTGCAGGGCACTGATGGTGTTGCTTCGGAATTGGCCGTTTGGTGTGATCTTGAACGAGGCACCTCGAGCGGAACTCAGCTCCCAATCCGAAGAAGCCCCGATAAAGGTCAGCAGGCGATGCTTGTCGAGTTCCTGGGCTGTACGCGGTAAACCATGGGTGCGGATATAAGCGGGAGAAGCCACCAGCACCCGTTTGGAAACCGTCAGGGTGCGGGCGATCAAGGTGGTGTCTGCCAGGCCACTGGCAATCCGTATGGCGACATCAAAGCCTTCGGCCACCAGGTCGACGAACTGATCATCGCAGCACAGTTCCAGTTCAATATCGGGGTAACGCTTCTGGAACCCCGGCAGCCAGTGCGGCAGATCCAGCGTGCCAACCACCAAGGGCACACTGACCCGCAACAGTCCTTCCGGACGTTGATGCTCCTGGGCCATGACTTGGGAAGCCGCGTCGACACGATCGAGAATATCGACACACGCCGCGTAGTACTGCTCCCCCGCCCCGGTCAGGCTGAAACGTCGGGTATTGCGATTGATCAACTGAACGCCCAGTTCAGTCTCCAGTTGCTGCAGCTGCCGTGAGATCGTCGAGTGGGTGGTGTCCAGGCGTTCTGCGGCGGCAGAGAAGCCCTTGGCCTCGACAATGCAGCGAAAGGCGCGCATGGCAGATAACTGGTTCATGAAGCGGGCGTTCCGAAGTCAGGGGCTGATCACTTGACCGGCAAGGCAACGATCTGCGAGGTGGTCAGTACCGAACCGAAGGTGTCTTCGATCTCGGCCAGGGCCGAGTTTTGCAGCTCATCCTTGGTCACCGAATGGCCATTGGCACGAGTAATGGCACGGGTTGCGCTGGCATCGGATGCTACCACAACGTCGTAACCCAACGGCACGGCGTCACGGGCCGCACCAGCCACGCAGGCGTGGGTCATCAGGCCGCTGATGATCAGGGTCTTGACCCCGGCTTTCTTCAGTTGGGCATCCAGGTCAGTGCTGGCGAACACGCTGACGGTGGTCTTCTGGACAACCTTGTCCTGAGAGCGCGGCTTCATCTGCGGATGGAAGTCGACAGTCTTGCCGCCAATGCCGAACACCGCCGCACCGGCAGGCGCGATGTGCTGCACATGGATCACCGGGATATGTTCCTTGTCAGCGAAAGCGATCAGGCGCTTGGTGTTTTCCAGGGCCTTCATGCCATCCGGGATCGGCATACGGCCGGTGAAGTATTCATTCTGGAAATCAATCACCAGTAGCGCTGTGGTTTTCGGGTCCAGGCCGTCAGTCGGCTTGGCGCCGAACATGGCACGGATGGTCGGGTGCTCATTGGTCGGCGCATCCGCGGCGCTAGCAAACTGGATGGCACCGACCATCAAACCCAAACCGACAATGATCGACTTGCACAAGGAGGAAAATGAACGTTCAGTCGTAGCGATCTGAAACAGGGAAGTGTTGCTCATGATGAAGTTCCTTTGGGGAGATTGGCTAACCGGAACTCAGCTTAAGGAGCTGCCCCTGTAGCAACAACGCACCAATCAGAACAATATTTGTTCGCTAACAACACAGATAGACCAAGATAAATGTGTACTCAACTCTTTAGGTACAGACTCATTTTGGCCCAATTCGCTCGCTGTCGGCTGACGCCAACATCACCTCGAAGAGATCTTCGACCGTGACCCCCTCCGGCGCGATATTAAGGATGGCCTTCAGCCCACCATCCAACAGCAGCAGGGTATAGCCGTGAATCAATGACCAGCCACCGAGAATGCTCCCCAGCTGTTCGAGTGTCGGGTTTTCCACGGGTGTCTCGCGCGAACTGGCGAGTAGCCCAAGCGCATTCCGGCGAGCCTCCCTGAGAGAAGGACGGCCTGAGTCCAAACGGTCGGAACGGAACATCAGTTGGAACAGCTCCGGGTTTTGCCTGGCAAAGGCCAGATAGGCGCGCGCGCCATCCCAGCGTTTGACCGCAGCGGATTCCATGGCCGCTTGAAGCTCAACGCCGAATCGACGAAAGCCGTCGGCCGCCAGCTCACTGAGCAGGCCCGTCAGATCCCCGAAGTGGTGGGAAGGTGCCGCATGGGACACCCCCGCTTCACGAGCCGCAGCCCGTAGCGTCAATGCACTCAAGCCATCACGCCGCAGTATTGCCTCGGCGGCGGCGACAAGCGCCTCTTTAAGGGCACCGTGGTGGTAAGGGGTCGTTTTCATGAGCCGAATCTTACCACTGTCAAAATAGCGATTGACACTTTCTTGCCAGTCTTTCAACCTATCTAGACATTGTAAAGATACCAACATCAAGGCAATGTCCGCCGGACCCCCACCGACCATCGACCTGCCCGCCCCCCCCCACAAGGAAACAACCATGATTCGTAACGTACTGATTTCCGGCGCCGGTGTGACAGGGCTCGCCCTGGCCTATTGGCTGGATAAGGCAGGGCTCAGCACCACGCTTGTGGAACAGCAGCCCGAGTTTCGTCGTGGCGGCCAAGCGGTGGACATTCGCGGCGTGGCACTTGATGTGGTGAAAGCAATGGGTCTGCTGGAAGATGCCCGCGCGATTCGCACCCTACTCCACGGCATGTCGATGCTTGATGCCAACGGCGTGGAAATGCAGCGCACCAAGGAGCGCACCTTCAGCGCCGGCCGCCTCGACAGCCCTGATATCGAGATCTTCCGCGATGATCTCTGCGAATTGCTGATGGGTGCCCTCAGCGACCGGGTAGAGTTCATCTACGGCGATAGCATTGTCGGCCTTGACGAGGAAAAAGATCAGGTAGAAGTGATATTCAGTCGTGGCAACCAGCGCAGATTCGACCTTGTCATTGCTGCCGATGGCCTCTACTCCAAGACCCGTAAACTGTGGTTCAACGACGAGACCTCGGTTATCAAGAGCCTGGGCATCGCCCTCGCCCTGTTCACGACACCGAACTTCACTGGCCTGGAGAATTGGCAATTGATGCACCGCGAGAACGGCGTCGGTTATGTCATTTATCCGAGTCGCGACAAGCAGGAGGTACGCGTGTCCGTGGGTTTCGCACCCGGAGATGCCACGATATCGCGTGGGGATGTGCCTGCACAGAAGGCGATGGTCACGTCCAAGTGCGCCCATTTGAGGGGGGCATTCGCGCAGTATATCGAGGCGATGCAAGAAACCCAGGCGTTTTACTACAACGAACTGGCGCAGATTAGCGCGCCACGCTGGTACAAAGGGCGCGTGGTGCTCGCCGGCGACGCCGCACACTGCGCCTCGCCGCTCTCCGGCCAAGGCACCAGCCTGGGCCTGGTCGGTGCGTTCGTGCTGGCCCGGGAGCTCGCACGTCACCCCGATCAGCCGACGGACGCATTCGCTGCCTACGAAAGCCGTATGCGCCCGTTCGTCATCCGGAACCAGGACATGGTGGATCTGAATCGCCAGGGCCCGACGCCAGACGAGCTTATGACGAGTTCGAAAAACGCCATAGACCTGAGCGATCTCCTCCAGGAACTGGCCTGAATCTTAACCTGTCGTCTGGTTAACGACGCTCGACAATGGCCTTGAGAAAGGCTCTGGTGGTGGCTTGCACCGACCATGCGCGACGGGTGAGCCGCTCGCTCTACCATTTCGCAGGCAAAAAAAATCCGGAACTCCTCACTTTCGTGGGCATTCCGGATTTTCTTCTACAACAAATATGGTGGGTCGTGTGGGATTCGAACCTACGACCAATTGGTTAAAAGCCAACTGCTCTACCAACTGAGCTAACGACCCGCTGTGTGGTGGCGCGTATAATACTGATTTCTAACGGTAATTCAACACCTTAAATGAAAAAAATCAAAAATAACGTGTCGGATCACTGATTCCGGCCGCTGCGAAGCCTTCAGCACGCAGCCGGCAGCTGTCACATTTCCCACATGCAAAGCCGTTAGCATCCGCTTGATAGCAGGATACGGTCAGCGAATAGTCGACCCCGAGCTTGATTCCGGCCTGGACGATATCGCCCTTGCTGAGGTTCTGCAGCGGTGCCTGGATGCGGAAACCATTGCCCTCGACACCGGCTTTGGTCGCCAGGTTGGCCAGGGTTTCGAATGCTTCGACGAACTCGGGACGGCAGTCCGGGTAACCGGAATAGTCCACCGCGTTGACGCCGATAAAGATGTCACGGGCACCCAGCACCTCGGCCCAACCCAGGGCCAGCGACAGGAACACCGTGTTGCGCGCCGGCACGTAGGTCACCGGAATGCCTTCACTCGGCGCCTCGGGCACGTCGATGCTGCTGTCGGTCAAGGCCGAACCGCCAATACCGTTGAGGTTCAGGCCGATGACCTTGTGCTCGATCACGCCGAGGTCACGCGCCACCCGCTCGGCCGCCTGCAACTCGGCGCGGTGCCGCTGGCCGTAGTCAAAGCTCATGGTGTAGCAGCTGTAGCCCTCGGCGCGCGCCATGGCCACCACGGTGGCCGAGTCCAGGCCGCCGGAGAGAAGGATTACCGCTTTCTTGTCAGTGCTTGCTTGGGTGGTCATATCAGCGCCCCGGCTCGTCATTCCATAGATATTTGTGCAACTGCATCTGCAGGCGCACTGGCAGGTTGTCCGCAACGATCCAGTCGGCCAGCTCACGGGCCGGCAGATCGTGGTGGCTCGGCGAGAACAGCACTTCGCCGGCACGCTTTTCCAGACCGTACTGAATCAGCTTGGACACTGCCCAGTCATAGTCCTCCCGCGAGCAGATCACAAACTTGACCTGGTCGTTGGGGGTCAGCAGCTCGATGTTTTCGTAGCGGTTGCGGTGCGATTCCTTCGAGCCGGGGGTCTTCAGGTCGAGCACACGGCTGACCCGGGTGTCCACCGCCGAGATATCCAGCGCCCCACTGGTTTCCAGGGACACGCTGTAACCGGCGTCACAGAGCTGCTTGAGCAAGGGAATGGCATTGGGCTGGGCCAGCGGTTCGCCGCCGGTCACGCAGACATAACGCGGACGGTAATCGGCCACCTGCGTCAGCAGGCTGTCCAGGGTCATGAGGGTGCCGCCGCTGAAGGCGTAGGCACTGTCGCAGTACTGGCAGCGCAATGGGCAACCGGTCAGGCGCACGAAAACGGTGGGCAGCCCAGCCGTCCGCGTTTCACCCTGCAACGAGTAAAAAACTTCGGTGATTCTCAATGTGTCTTGCATAGTCGCCACGGGCGTAACAGCTAAACAGGCCGTCCGCCTCAGTCAGGCACTGCAATGAACCTGCAATCGCACAGTCCAGAACAGCGTGTTTCATAAAAAAGGGCGTGAATTCTAACGAAAAAACCCGCGACAAGCGCGGGTTTCTTCAAGCAGGCCGTCGGCCGTCACATGCGCTGCAGATCGCGCTGTGCCAACTGCGCGGCGGAAGTTCCCGGATATTGGGAAACCACCTGCTGCAGAATGCCTTTGACCTTGTCGGTATGACCCAGGCGACGCTCGACATCCGCCAGCTTGTACAGCGAATCCGGCACTTTTGCATGCTTGGGATACAGCTGGCTGACCTTGGCAAACGCCTGGCCGGCACCTTGAAGGTCGCCTTTGGCCAGGTTCACTTCGCCCAACCAGTACTGCGCGTTACCGGCGTACTGGCTATTGGGGTACTTGCGCAGGAAGGCGGTAAACGCCAGGCTGGCCTTGTCGAAGTCCTTGGCCTTGATCAGGTCGAAGGCGGCATCGTAGTAGAGCTTTTCCTTGGCCGGATCACCCGGCTCGCTGCTGGCCGCGGGGGCCTGGGCAGCAGGTGCAGCACCGGCGGCGGCGTTGACATCGCCACCGGCAGAAGAATTATCAGGAGCCGCAGCCGCCGGAGCGCCGCCACTGCCTATGCGCCGATCAAGATCCTGGTATCGCTCCAGGTTTTCCTGCTTCATGCGCGCAATATCGTTTTGCAGAACTTCGATCACGCCTTGTTGCTGCGCGAGTTGTTCCTGCATGCGTTGCAATTGGTTGAACAGCTCGCCCTGTGCCGAGACAGGGGCCGAAACCCCTCCCCCGGCATAGGCGCCGTTCGTACCGTAACCTGCAGGCGGATAACTCCCACCGTTACCGGAGTTGTCATCGACCACAGGAACCGCAGCCCACGCCGCAAGCGGCATGAGGCTGAGAGCCAGGACAGTTACAGCACGACGGCACGTTCGCATGACGAATTACTTACGCAGTTCGACGCGACGGTTTTGAGCCCAGGACTGCTCGTCGTGGCCAGTAGCTACTGGACGCTCTTTACCGTAGGAAACCAGTTCCAGCTGGCCTGGAGCAACACCTTGCAGTACCAGGTAGCGTTGAACGGCTTTCGCACGACGCTCGCCCAGTGCCATGTTGTACTCGCGAGTACCACGTTCGTCGGTGTTACCTTCCAGAACGACTTTGGCGCCGCTAGCTTTCAGGTCCTTGGCGTGAACGTCCAGGGAGCGCATGGCTTCTGGCTTCAGGTCCGAGCTGTCGTATTCGAAGTAGAAAGTGGTGATAGCGCGCAGAGCAGCTTCTTCGCTCAGGGAACCGTCAACTGCACCAGTGT